>Ga0222651_1000229_pt1 | contig 41238 bp, 33 predicted proteins | sample AntAcemetagen369_FD_179855 | JGI IMG/M metagenome (GOLD analysis project Ga0222651, IMG submission 179855) | Saline water microbial communities from Ace Lake, Antarctica - #369 | ecosystem: Environmental > Aquatic > Non-marine Saline and Alkaline > Saline | place: Antarctica: Ace Lake...
GCGGGTGCGCGCGGGCTTGGGAGACTCAAGCGGCGCTGGGGTCGGCTCGGCGAACAGATCGGGTTGCGCGGGGTCCTCCGGCATGCCGCGCTCCGACTTTCGACCCCACAGCTGTTGCTGGAGCACGTGCCTTTTTAGTTCCAGTTGCCGCCGCTCGGCCTCCAACGTGCCTAGCCACCTCGGTGAGTACCCGAGGTTATCTAGCCGGGTAGTTAACTTTATGATACGAGGAGACCACGTCCAAGTTGCCCGCTCACCACCAAATCACTTGGAGGGATCGCAGCCTATGGCTCAGCGTGGGCTGTCTAACCGGACGTGTTGCCCTTGGCTTTTGTTGGTCTCGGTCCTTTTTGGGTCCCCCCCAAATCTCTCAATGGCTCAGTTTTCCTAACCCAGACCCCTTGCTAAGTTTTAGACGTTTGATGGAGGGGGCACTTAGCGCAGACGAGGGTTTTTTAGGGGAGTGCTAAACGCATTTAACTCCATAGCTCTCGCACTACGGAGCGATTTAGAACGTATCGTTTCATGGCTTTATCTCATGCTATTTTTCGATGTTTTCCATCGAGGGTGCCGAGCTCCTTGTTTGATTTTCCCGCAAAAGTGATTCGAGCGGACCGTGATACTGTGGTTGAAATCCTAGTCGATGAATTGAAATACTCCTTCCTTTGAAGTGCGAAGACGCTCGGCTCGTTTGGTATCGCAATATCTCGTGAAGAAAAAAATTGTTCATTCGCTAATCATCGGGTTGTCGGTGGCGGCCCTATACCAATATCTCGTGGTTGGGTCAGGCGGTGGTGAGGAGTATCCTCGGAAACCGATTCGAGTGGTGGTTCCCTTCCAGCCAGGTGGGGGTTCGGACACCTTTGTGAGGATCATGCAGAAGGCTATGCTCGATTCCGAGCTTATGCCGCAGCCATTGGTGGTGGTAAACAAGCCCGGGGGAGGGACCTCGATTGGAAGCAGCTACGCTCGGGATGCGCCAAACGACGGCTACACGGTCCTGTGTCTACATGAGGCTCTGATGGTGGCGAAGTCGACGGGCCAGTCGCCAAACGGTCCCTACGACTTCGAACCGGCGGCGGCGACGGGAGAATTCGGAGTGGTCGTAAATGTTACGGAAAATTCGAAGTACCAGACTTTAGAAGCCTTGATGAGAGCGGCTAAGGAAAATCCGAATACCGTGACGTTCGGGACCAACTTTAATACGCCCGCCCACTTCTCCGGAATCATGCTGGAAAATGCATTGCCCGGCTCGAAGTTTCGATTCGTCGCGACCGGCGGGGGGGCGCATAGGCTGTCGGCGCTCATGGGTGGGCATGTGGATGCGATTATGCTCTCGATTGGGGAATTCACCCGATTCAAGGAGAATGGGATAAAGGCGCTCGCCTATCTAGGGAAGGAGCGCTTGAAGACCATCCCTGACGTCCCTACGGCGGAGGAGCTGGGGTTCCCTGTATTCGGCGGGAACTACCACTATTGGTGGTTTCCCAAAGGAACCGATCAAAAGATTGTTGATTATTTTTCCGAGGTTCTGAGCAAAGCCCTGCAGACAGATTATGTGCGGCAGCGGACGAGTGAGCTGCAGATCGAGCCGAAGATCATTACGGGAGAGGAATTACATGCCCGCATCGAGCGGAGAATGGAGATGTTCGGCCAGGTAGAGGTGGTCACCGGAATCGAGCTTCCCGATGTTACGAAGTGGACGCTGGGGGCGGTGGCGATTTTCAGTCTGGCCATTTTGGGCCAGCGATTTAGCGCGACCCGTTTGACGCCGACCGCCACTGCCGAAGACCGAACGCGGCATTACGGCTTCGCTTTTGGAACGATCGGTATGACAATCGTTTATGTGCTGTTGATGGGGCTGGGCCTATTTTCGTACGTCTGGGCGACCTTGCTCTTTGTGGTCGGGACGGGGCTCTTTCTGACGCGTTGCGACAAGCGTAAATGGGGATACCTGCTGGAGCTCGCGTTGATCATGTCGTTCGGCGTCCATTATGTGTTAACGCAATTATTCACCATCGATTTACCCTAAGAATTGGATATGCCAGATACTCTTCAGACCGCAGCGGCCTATATTTTCAGCGTTCAAGGTATCTCGTTAGTCGTCTTGGGAACGATATTGGGGATTACAGTGGGAGCGATCCCGGGTCTTACGGGAGCAATGCTGATCGCGTTGACTCTTCCTCTAACGTTTAACATGGATCCGATCAATGCGTTCATTCTGCTGATCAGTATGTATGTGGGCGCGATTAGCGGGGGTTTGATATCGGCGACCTTGCTGAGGATGCCTGGAACACCTGCTTCGATCATGACGACTTTGGATGGCTATCCGCTGGCCAAGGCTGGGAATCCCGGAAGAGCGTTGGGGTTGGGGATTACGGCGTCACTTGTCGGGGGGTGTATTTCCTGGGTATTCTTGATCACACTATCGGCGCCAATCGCTCGCTATTCCACCCAGTTGGGGCCCTTCGATTTCTTTTCTCTGGTGCTCATGGCTCTGGTGTTAATCGCATCGATTGGAGGAAAATCGATCATGCGGGCGTTCCTATCCGCTTCGCTGGGGGTGCTGGTGTCGCTGCCTGGCATCGATCAGGCTACGGGCAACTTGAGACTGACCTTTGGGATCGAAGAGTTGAGTGGTGGCTTTAAACTGCTCCCGGTGCTGATCGGGATTTTTGCGATCAGCCAAATCATTTCAGACCTGACCCAATTGGATGAGAAAATAAACATCATCCCGGTTAAGAAGACCCGGGAAATGCTGTTCAGTCTGAAAGACTGGAAGAATAATGCGGTCAACATGATCCGTTCGGCCTTCATTGGTACGTCGATCGGAGTCTTGCCCGGTATTGGGGCAAATATCAGTTCAGTGGCCGCCTACAGCGCGGCACGGTCTTTGGCGACGCCAGAAGAAAAGGCCAAGTTTGGCAAAGGGTCCGAGATCGGGATCGTTGCGTCGGAGACCGCCAATAACGCAACGATCGGCGGGGCTCTTATTCCGCTGATTTCACTGGGAATACCGGGGAGCGTAATCGATGCGATCCTGCTTGGGGGCTTGTTGATTCATGGACTTCAACCGGGCCCACTGCTCTTTCAGCAAAATCCCGAGTTGGTGCATACGATAATGGGGACGATGCTAGTGGCGAACGTGTTCATGTTCTTCTTTATGGTGCTTACCGTCCGCCATCTGGCTAAACTTGCATCGATTCCCAGGAGCCTGCTGATGCCGGTGATTCTTGTTTTCTGCATCATTGGATCGTTTGCCCTATCCACGCGGATGTTCGATGTATGGACCATGATTTGCTGCGGCATTCTAGGCTTCATGTTCGAGAAGGTGAAAATTCCGCTAGCGCCGTTCGTGATCGGATTTATCCTCGCGCCGATAGCGGAAGAGAACCTGCAGATGGGACTGATGGCATCGAACGGCAGTTTTCTGCCTCTCATTCAACGACCGATCTCTTTGATTTTCGTGGTTATGTCGATTGGCTTACTCGCAGTGCCTTTATACAAACGATATCGAAGTGAGAATCGATAACGGCTAACGGCTAACGGTTAGATCGAGTTGCGCCTATTATGAAAATGCAAGTTCTGATGATTTTCGGATTAGTTGGTGCCGTGTCTTTTGCGGTGGATCGGCCAAATATCCTTTTTATTTTTACCGATGACCAATCGACTAGGACGGTGAGCGCTTACGAAGATGCGTATGGCTGGGTGGATACACCGCATATCGATCGTTTGGCCCGCGAGGGGATTCGATTTTCCCGAGCAAATATTGGCTCTTGGTGCATGGCGTCACGGGCGTCTATCTTGACGGGATTACAGCAGCATAAGATCGAATCGTTGCGGATGAGTGGTCCAAATCCAATGAATGTCTACGATCCCGATAAATGCTTGTTCTGGCCGAGATCATTCCGGGAACAAGGCTATTATACGGCTCAGATAGGAAAGTGGCATACGGGGGTGGATTCTGGATACGGCAGAGATTGGGATCATCAGATTGTCTGGAATCGACCGAAGTACCCCGAAAACTCGCCGAATTACTATGACGATCAATTGATTGAATTCGATGGGGCGGAAGCGGTTAAAGTCGAAGGGTATACGACGGATAAGTACACTGATTGGGCGATCGAATTTATCGAAGGGGGTAGTAGGGATCCAGAGAAACCGTGGTTTTTGTGGCTTTGCTATGGAGCAGTGCATGCTCCCTTTACCCCGGCGGAGCGTCACCAGGGTGACTATGCGAATGTGACGACTCCGGATATCGCGGATATCTATCCTTTGAGAGAGGGGAAACCTGAGTATGCGAGCCAGATGGAGTTCTGGGAGGAAGGCAGGAATGGCGAACCTGTTGAGAAAGCGAGGATCGGTAAAGTGCCGGTCGGGATGAAGGACTTGCCCGGACGGCCGCTTAAAGATTGGATCCAACAGTACCAGCAGGGCGTGCTGGCGATTGATGAAAGTGTGGGCCGTTTGTTGAAGACGCTTAAGGAGAGTGGCCAGGACGAGAACACGCTGATTGTTTTTACTTCCGACCAAGGTTTCGCTTGGGGGCAGCATGGGATGAAATCGAAAGTGGCCCCCTATCACGCAAGCATTGCGGCCCCTTTGATTTTTCGACTTCCTAAAGCTTTAGCGATTGCCCACAAGAGTGTTGGGACGGTGGTTTCGGAACCAGTGACGGGGGTGGATCTTCCGGTGACTTTGTTTTCTCAGGCTGGGTTAACGCAACCATGGGATATGCATGGCTATGATTTGTCGCCGCTTCTGATGGACCCAGAAGCATCGTGGGGAAAACCCTCTTTGCTCGTGCATACGGGAAAGCAGTATGGGTCGGATACGAATACGATTCCTTCACGGGGAGACCCGAAGCTGTATCATGGTCCGGGCATTCCGTGGTATGTATTGCTGAGTCAGGGACGCTACAAGTACGTGCGGACATTGATCGAGGGAGAGACGGAAGAGCTGTATGATTTGGTGAACGATCCTGAGGAATTGAGCAATTTGGCAATCAACTCGAAATATGGGGATTTGCTCAAAACTTATCGAAGAACAGCACTCAGTGAGTTAAAGCGAACGGGAGCAGGGTTTGTTCACAAGCTTCCTGCGGTCAAGCAGCGCTGATTTTTTGATGAAGCGACCTAAAACGACTTGGGTGCCGGCCTGACCCCGGAGGCGAGATGCGATTGGAGCCCTGAAGGGCGGCAGAACTCAAACAGAGGGGGGGGCGACCCCGACTGCTGAGTTCTGGCGTTTTATCGACTGTGCGACGCCCATTCTTTGGAATTGATGGCCGTTCTGATGTGCCATTCGCGGATAGCATCGAGCAGTCGCGTTTTTTGATCGTTGTGGTCTGGGGCACTCCAAAGATTTACGGCTTCGACCGGGTCTTTTTCTAGATCGAAAAGCTGCCCATCCGATTCCCCAAGGAAGTGCACTAGTTTCCAACGTTTGTCCCTGACCATCGTTATGAAGTCAGTTTCAGTCAGGTTATTATCGCGTATCTGCTCAGAGAATACGAATTCACGTTCTTGCCATTCGTCCCGTTCGTCTTCTCGGAGTGCAGTCGAGAGGGATTTTGCTTCCATGTGGTCTGGGACTTTGAGACCCGCGAATTCTAAAATAGTCGGACCGATATCCATTGCTTGGCAAAGGCCTTTAACGGTTTTGCCTTGGGCGATATTGCCTGGGCTCCACACGATGAGCGGCACGCGAGTAACCTGTTCGTACATTGTCCACTTTTGGATGTGGCCGTGATCGGTCAGGCAATCACCGTGATCGGAAGTGAAAATAACGACGCAATTAGACAAGTAGCCTTGCTCGTCGAGCGTATCCAAAATCTGGCCGATCTTTTCATCGATCATGCTGACGTTGGCCAAGTAATAGGTGCGCTGCCGTTTTCGCTGTTCCTCGGTTGGGTTGAGCGAATGAACAACCGAGTCGTGATCTACTTCGGTGTTGTGCTGGCGCAGCTTTTTGAATCCGGGAGGTTGGCCATCGAGTTCCTCCTGAGTGACCGGTAGTAAAGGTAGCTCTTTGTCTTTATACAGATCGATAAAGCGCGGGCTTGGATCGTAAGGAGGGTGGGGGCCAGGAAAGCCGATCTGGAGAAAAAGTGGTTCCGTCTTTGGGTAGTTTTTGATCCACCAGCAAGCGCGGTCGCCGACAAACATGTCCGAATGCATGTCTTCATCTTGCTCCCATTCGAAAGCGCCCATGCATTCCGCATAGTCTTCGCGTTGGCGGTACCATTCGCGCTGTTGTTTGAGAACGCCGTTCGTCTGAAGCGCTTTGTCCCACTCGTCGAAGAAATAGCGTCCTTCGAGATATCTATCGGGGTTTTCGACGATATGACGTTCGTGGAAGCCGAGTGGAGCCGTGAAAGGCGAAGTGTGCATCTTGCCGATGTTGACGCAGCGATAGCCGGATTCGCTGAGGTTTTCGATCCAAGAGTGCTGCCAGGTGTCGGCGTTGCGCATAATTCCCGTGGTGTGTGGGTAGAGGCCGGTGAAGATGGAGGCGCGAGAGGGAGCGCAGGATGGCGCGGTAACGTGGCACTGTTCGAAGCTGACGCCTTCCTTTACCAGCCTATCTAGGTTTGGCGTGTGCATATAGTCGAAACCCAATGCTCTGATCGTATCAAAGCGCTGCTGATCCGTCATGATGAGAATTATGTTTGGGCGATTGTCTGAATGCTGGGGCAATTTCATATTTTTAAGCGGGGGAAAGATGATTCGATTCGGTGGAGAGTATGTTAAATCGTTGTCATTTTGCACGTCACGTTGCGAGGGCGGCGGTCTGCGGAACCTGTGAATAGATTACTTTGTGAAAGGGAGAATTCGTTCGTGAGTTTTCGAACTAATTTCACATAAAGGGGGCAATCTGGTCGGGTCATTTCGTGGCTTGTTAACAGCCGAGCTGTCAAACGAAGTGCAACAGTGGCAGGGGTGAGGATTGAGGGATGGAATCAAACAAAAGTTTAGAGAAGGGATCAGGGGAAAGAGCTCTACTCTTTCCCCCGCTCTGATTGCCGCCGAAGCGGTCACGGAGGATCGGGTTAGGTCGCTTTCGAGGAGGGTAATCGGGACGAGGCTGCCGGTGACGGGTCGGGTAACGATTGCAGTGATCGCGCAGAGTGTCGAGAGGGCTTGGGTGAGTGAACGGTAGGGTCTGGGCAAAGATGCGCAACAACCTCTGCGCATCGACTCACTCGGTCCCACTGGGGCAGAGCAGCTCTCGGCGCAATCCCAGATCCTAGGCCACTTGCTGGGCACATTTACCTCGGCTCTTCCGGCGTCTGGCCGCAGCCTAACTAGACGTGGCTGGATTGGGCCACTTGGTGCACTTCCGCTTGGCACGATGCCACTCGATACGTTATCCAAAGGACTTGGAGATTCAGGAGAATCTAAAGCGTTTTAAGAAGTGGTCCAATTTCCGGTGGACTTCCGCGAGTTCAGCACAGGATAGGTTTAAACTTTAGATTATTAATCCCGAGAACACACTTTAAGAGTATGAACATTATAGCAATAAATACGGCTGAGAAGCATTTCCCTCTGGGGAAAGGCGATGGCACAGACTCAGTTCATACTGACCCGGTGTATTCGTATGCGCTAACCTTGCTCGAGACCGATACGCCGATGGTTGGCACTGGAATAGTCTTCACGATTGGGGCTGGAACCAGTGAGATCCGCTCATTGATTGAAGGTTTGACCGCTTCGCTGGTAGGGCGGGAGATTGAGGAACTGATGTCGGATTTCGGCAACGTATTCAAGTCGATAGCCGACGATCCGAAGTTTCGCTGGCTGGGTCCGCACAAGGGGATGGTTCATCTGGCATTGGCGTCTATCACCAACGCTTGCTACGACTTGTGGGCGAAATCACGCGGAGTGCCGTTGTGGCGACTGCTGCTGGATCTGTCACCAACCCAGATTGTGGATACGCTGGACCTGAGCTATTTGGAGGATGTGCTTACGCGGAAGGACGCTCTGGAGATTTTAGAGGAGCACCACGCTAGCCGCCCTTCTAGGGAGGGTGTATTGAAATCAGGATACGAGGGTTACGATACTTCGATCGGTTGGTTTAACTACACCGACGAGCAAATTAAGCATAAAGTAAAGAAGGCTGTCGCCGCCGGATTTACCGCGATGAAGCTAAAAATTGGCTCGGCCGATGCGACTCGCGATATTCGCAGAGCTTACATCGTGAGAGATGGAGCGGGCGATGACGCCAGAGTGATGTTGGATGTGAACCAAGTCTGGTCGTTGCCCAAAGCGATACGAGTTTCCAAAGAGTTGGCCGGGATGGCTCCCTACTGGATTGAAGAACCTACTCACCCGGATGATGTGCTTGCCCATCGAACATTGTCCGATGCGATTGCTCCATTGAAGATTGCTCTAGGCGAGCACGTCTCGCACCGGGTCTTATTTAAGAACTTCATGTTGGCTAAAGCGGTGGACTTCGTTCAGGTGGACTGCACGCGGGTAGGAGGAGTAAGCGAATTCATCACGGTGAGTCTACTGGCCCGAAAGTTCAATCTGCCGGTGGTGCCGCATGTTGGGGATATGGGGCAGATCCATCAGCATTTGGTGTTGTTCAATCACGTTGCGATGGGGCACGAAGCTCTATTTCTGGAATACATTCCTCATCTTCGAGACCGGTTCCTACATCCTGCTCTGGTATCTGACGGCGTGTATCAAACGCCTCAGGCGCCGGGTAGCAGTTCTGATTTTCTATCTGAATAAGCGGGGTCGCGCTTTAGCCGAGGTTTCGCTTGGGCGTTGGCCCAGTCGCCACCTCCGTCTATCGTAACCAAGGCGGGGCAACCTCGAAGCGATCGATCTTGCGGAGAACTGCAAGAAGAGGGCTATGCACTAAGGTGTCGAAATCCGGAGATCGGTAGGTTTTAGCCGAACCAGTCGAGGCGAGAGGGGGGGGCGAAGTTTACGTAGATTGACTCTTCGTTAGCATTAGAAAATGAATGCGGACACGCAAATGCACATATAATCAATACAAATGCCGAATGATCGCAATAGCAAAGATCAGACCAGCCAGTCTCACCAGTTTTCAACTTCCGGAGCAGAGGGAATTTCAACAACGTCCTCCTTGGGAGGATGACCTTTCCACCAGGATGCCAACGCAGAACCGGAAAGATTCATCCAAGCTCCAAAAATGACCGGGCCTAAAGCCGCGTTGGTACTATTGAGCACGCCAATGGCGAGCGCAGAGCCCATTCCACCGTTTTGCATCCCTACTTCGAGGGCAACAGTGCGACAATCCTTCTCGGGCAGACGGCCCAAGCGAGCGATTCCGTAACCGGCAATATATCCTAAAGAGTTATGAATAATCGCGGCCGCAAATAAGGCGAAACCGATCGCTAGAATCGAGTCTCTGGTATTTGCCGCAATGATGGCGACGATGTAGCAAATTCCGATCATGGAAACCAGCGGCAACCCTTTTTCCAACCAATCGCGTCGCACAATTCCCATTAGAATGAGCGCTCCGGAGAGACTGATTAGTTGTGCGCGCATCGATACCGTCGATTGGGCGATAAGGTAGAAAATTACGGCTAAGCCAAGTGCGATAGGTCGCCATATCATTCCGCGCAAATTGGATTTCAGCAGAGAGTGAATCACTAGGCCGGCTGCGATCGGAAGTATAATGAGATTCACTATAGAGAGGAGCATACTGAGGACATTGATCTCAATGAACTGGCCCGCTAGGAGTTTCATCAACGCGGGAGTCAGGAACGGCGCCGCTATCGTGGAGCAGGCTGTCATAGTCACTGAAAGAGCGACGTTTCCCTTGGCGAGGTAAGCCATCACGTTGGAGGCCACCCCTCCCGGGCAGCATCCAATAAGAATGATTCCCGCGGCGATTTCGGGCTCAAAGCCAAAACTAAGGGCAATCGCCCAACCGACTGCGGGCATAATTGAGAACTGAAGCCCCATTCCGATCAGCACCGCTCGAGGCATTTTTAGGGCGGCTGAGAAGTCGCGAAGACTCAACGTTGCTCCCATTCCAAGCATTATAATTTGAATCAGCGGGACGATTAGAGTCCTCTGGTCAAAGCCCTTTACTATTAAAAAGGCGTTTGGGTAAACCATACTTGCTAGAAAAAACGCGAATACGAGGCAAGTGAAGGAAAACGTCTTTACTGCTTCATTAAATTGAAGATACAGGGCCAAGAGCAGGAAGAAAAGCACAGCGGATGCACCTGCTAACGAATAAGCTCCTGAAATAGTGGCGACGATTGCAGTAATCGCGGCGCCTGATATCGGTATCAAGAGAAGGTCGGTAGTTGATTTGAAACCGAATATCATAGGGGTAGTTTAGGGTTTAATTCGCTAGTAGAGGAAATCAATTAATCCGGACGGGGGATTGTGATAAAGGAATCAGCCCGTATCTAAGTATCATCAGACCAGTGTGTCCGTTAGCACATAATAAACTTCGCAGAAATTCTGGAGATTTAAAAGCTTTCATTCACTTAATCATAAATCGATTGAAGGAGTCGCTCCTCATCTCAGTAGCGTAATTTCGTTTTCTGGAAATTGAATTACTATCGCAATGTATCTCCCGTTATTATATCACCTTTTAGCAAGGTTGAACGCGGTTTTGCGGACTCTCCAAGATTGTTGTTATAAAGCCGTCCTGAAACAATATCTACGGCTGCGTAAGCCATTTCTTCGTGGCATTGTCGGTAGCCGGAGCAACCATCGCTTGAAGACGACCAATTGAGTACCATGTATCCAAACTCTTCCGGAACCTTATAGCCAATGCTTTGGAAGTGCTCCAAAATCTTGGATCTGAATCCAATGATGACGTCAGGTTTGTGGATCTTATACCAAGCGTGCATCGATTCGTATTCGGGCTCCTCAAACAATAATTCAGGTTTTGGTATTCTAAGCAGCGGCACTCTATTCTCCGGGGAAATTAGTCGATCCTGATATTCCAAAAATCCGGCGTTCCATAGATGGCCTCCGCGCGTTTCGTTTTCCGAGTCAGTTATGAAACCAATCCGTTGGTAGCCTTTCTGTGAGAGATGTTGGAGAACGTCCTGCATGCATCTGAAATTGTCATAAAATACGCTCGTTAGGCTTCCAAAGCCGTCGGAAAATCCAATCGTGCAAACTGCGAATTTCGACCAGTCGAGTCTTAGTCTCGAATTCGAGAATCGAAGCGGAGCGAGAATAAGTCCAGCAATGTTCCTGTTGGTAAGCACCTGCTGGATCCGATCGGTCGAATAGTATTTCAAGTCGAACTCCAAGTAGTCGAAGTCGAAGCCGAGATCGATTGCTCTTCCCCGGGACCCTTCTAGGAATCGGCTTTGAATGTCCCACTCCACTCTTTTTTCTACTCTCTGTTCGTCCCACCAAGTGCTCAGTAATCCAATAGTGGGCAAGTTTCTCTTTTGCTTCTTCGCTAGGCGGATCTGGGCCATATTTGCCGATACCAGAGGGTTTTGGCGATAATCTAGGTCTGAAGCGATTTTCTTTATTCTCTGCTGGGTATCATTCGATATCCGAGTGCTGTTACGCAGTGCGAGCGAAACGGTCGCTTTGCAGACCCCTGCTTTTGCCGCAATTTCTGCATAAGTTGCTCGGCTAGGTGACGTTCGAGCGGAATTCTCTTCTTTCATGTCTACACGATCGTTTATGGTGGGCATCGTAATTTGGGGTTGGGGGTAAGCTATGAGAAAAAGTTAGCGTTGGGTAAATGAAGGGGTAAGATCCTACCTGAGCTCTCGTTTATTATTTACATCGGAGCGATTCTTCCAGATCCAACATTAGTGGTAAGGTTCACATGAGCGTTAAAGCTCTCGTATATGAGGCGATTCTTAATCTCGAAGCTGTCAGGGCTGTTCCAAAGGTCTTTAAACTCCCAGGGATCTTCCTTCAAGTCGTAAAGTTCGCCCAAAACTTTATCGTGATAAATAACAAGTTTGTATCTTTCATCGCGATACATGGTGGCAAACGTACCTGATCCACCCGTAAAATGAGAGTCTAGGGCGTCGAAGTATTCGCATCTTACGCTGCTTCGAAAAGTGCTGCCTGACTCGATCCCGGTAAGAATTGGCCAAAGACTCCGGCCCTGATGATGTTCTGGGATTTTTATTCCTGCGATTTCTAACAATGTCGCCGATAAATCCACGAGTTCGACGAGGCCTTCGCATCTCTTGTCGCTCTGTACTCTCCGCGGGAAGGAAAATATCAAAGGTACTTTAACGAGACCTTCGTAAAATCGGCAACCTTTATACATCAAGCCATGATCGCCCAACATTTCACCATGATCCGAGGTAAAGATGACTACGGTATTTTCCTTCTGTCCGGATTTCTCTAGCGCCTCTAGAACGCGATTGAACTGGTCGTCGATTTGGGCAATCATCGCGTAGTACTTTGCCTGCAACGATTTTGCTCCGCATTCTTCAGGCCTTTTGGCCACTGCTTGGAAGTCGATTGATTCCAGCTTCTTTTGGTGCTTTAGATCGCTTTCCCTAAAATGGGGTCCCGGCATATCGTCAGGTCGGAAACCTTCGTCATATTCTTTCGGCGGGTTGAATGGAGGATGAGGATCGTAAACGTTTACATTGAGCATCCATGGTTTGTCGTGCTCTTGGCTAATGAAATCGATAGCGCAATCCGAGGCCCATTTAGTTTGGTGGTACTGGGGCGCTACTGAACCGGACTTTATCATTTCATTGAGATCCATGCCCTGTTCCCGTACCCAGTCTGCATAAGCGTGCGTTCCTTCCGGCCAATCGTCTCGAGGAGCATGCGAGTGCTGCCAATATTCGAATCCATCGTCGAGGCGGGGTTCAGGTCGTCTACCTGCGCTGACAAGATGGAATTTTCCAACAAGTCCGCAGGTGTATCCCGAGTCGGCAATCAACTTCGATATGAGAGGAATGTCTGAGGGAAAGGAATCGTTTCCGTTCCGCGTGTTCCGAGCGCGACTCGGATAGAGCCCTGTCATGATACTGGTTCTGCTGGGGGTGCAAATCGGACTTTGGCAATACGCATTTGTGAATGCTACACCATTTTCGACCAGCTTATCTAATGAGGGAGTTTTGACGTGCGGGTTCCCTAGTGCTCCAATAGTGTCAAAACGCTGCTGATCAGTGCAGTACCAAAGGATGTTTGGTTTTTTCATGGATTATACTTCGCGACTGAAAATTGATTGATTTTTGATTCGGTCATCAAATCCAATTAAAGTGTTAAACGCCAGAAGAACGGCTTAAATTTTTTGGAGTTGCGAACAGTCGCTTGCTAAACGCGTTTAACGCGTCAATGAAAGTCTCGTTTCACCCTCTCGACAAATCTCAGGTCAAAATCACAAATTGGTCTCGAAAACCTCCTCGGACAGTTTTTCAGGATTTTGCCTGAGCGAACTTAAAGCGGAAATTAACTGAAGGCTGGGCGCTTGAGATGACAGTCTCTTGTCGTGAAGTTAAATGAAAACTGCTTATTTCTAGCGAAGCGTAACAACGAATGCTAAACGCGTTTGATGAACTTTGGTTGGCTTCAAATTGAGTTAAGAGTGCCATGTTTTGGTGTGTCTGCATATATGCTATATATATGAGAGGTAGGATTTACCTAAAGACCAACAGGTCGGATCGAGAATGAAAATACGATTACTAAAATCCAGTTCGATGAAGTGTTTCTACTTCATCTTCATGCGTGTGATAATGTCGCCTGTTTGCCGGTAACGGTTGAGCATGCAGCGACTATTCGATTCGAAGAAGATAAATGGATAGCGCGGCCCGCACTTGGATTGGGGCATAAAATTGCAGTGCGTCGCATTGAAAAGAGTGAGAAAATAATAAAATTCGGAGCCCCAATCGGTTCGGCTACTGAAACGATTGATCCAGGTGCTCATGTGCACCTACACAATATGAAGAGCGACTACTTGCGTGCGTTTACGCTCAGAGAAGGTGATGGATATGGAAAGTGATATATTAGCGTACCTGCGTCCTGATGGCGCGAAGGGGATTAGGAATCACCTGGTAGTCGTATACTTAGTGGAGTGTTCCAAGCATGTTGCGGCCGAGATTGCTCGCCGGTACCGGAGTCGAGGCGTGCATCTGATTGGATTTAGCGGCTGCTACCCAAATGAGTATTCAAATCGTATGCTGCAACGGCTTTGCACCCATTCAAACGTATGGGGAGCGTTATTGGTCTCGCTGGGGTGCGAGGGTTTTGATCGATTCTCGCTCTCGAAGGCGATCGCATCGAGTGGTCGTTCGGTTAAAGTGATTGGCGTGCAGGATACGGGCGGAACGATGAAGACCATCGAGCTCGGGTGCGCTTGGATCGAGGATGCGTTGGAACGGATGAAGGATAATCCGAGGGAAAATATGGCGTTCGAGGAGCTTGTAGTGGGGACTATTTGCGGTGGTTCGGATGCGTCGAGTGGGATCACTGCGAATCCGGGAATCGGCCGTTGCTTTGATCGTATCGTTGAGAGTGGAGGCTGCGCTATTTTTGAAGAAACGGGGGAGTTGATCGGTTGTGAGGAAATCATGGCGGCCCGGGCAGCCCATTCGGAATTGAAGCAGGAGTTGCTGGCGTGCCTGGACAAAGCGGCTCGATTCTATGAGAAGCTAGTATAGTCCGTGGTAAATAGTATAACTTATATTATTGACGCGTATCACTTTATCAACTACGTTCTGTCGTAAATGAGAGTAGCCAAAATAATTAAACTCAATGCGCTAGAAGAAGTGAAACTGGTAAAGCTAAGCAAGGGACGGCGAACTTCTGTGAGGTTAGCCGAGCGAGCTAAGATCGTACTATTGGCCGCGGAAGGAAGAGACAATCAGGAGATCGGAGAGGTGCTTGGAATCACTCGCCAGAAGGCGGGCCGATGGCGCTTGCGATACTGGGAGAGCGGTTTGGCGGGAATCGAAAAGGACGCCCCTCGGCCAGGGCGGCACCCGAAGTACGACGAGTCCGTCATTGAGGAAGTCGTGAGAAAAACGCTTCATGAAAAGCCGAGCAACGCCACTCACTGGAGTCGGAGCACTATGGCCAAGGCGAGCGGATTGAGCGATTCGACGATCGGAAAGATCTGGAAGCGGCATGGCTTAAAGCCGCATTTGGTCAATCAGTTCAAGCTTTCCAACGACAAGAACTTCATCGAAAAACTAGAAGATATAGTCGGCTTATATATTTCACCGCCTGAACATGCCGTGGTATTTTCCTGTGACGAAAAAAGCCAAATCCAAGCGCTCGACCGCAGTCAGCCGGGTTTGCCTATCAAGAAGGGTCGGTGCGAAACCATGACTCATGATTATAAGCGAAATGGTACGAACTCCCTTTTCGCCGCTTTGAATATAGCCGACCCGAAGATAACCGGAACCTGCATGAACAAGCACCGCCATCAGGAGTGGATCAAGTTTCTCAATTTAATAAAGAAGGAAGTTCCCCAGAGTAAGGAAGCCCATATAATATGCGACAACTACGCCACGCACAAACATGCTAAAGTGAAGGCTTGGGAGAAAAGGAATAAAAATTTCCATTTCCATTTCACTCCGACCAGCGCATCCTGGCTCAATATGGTTGAAAGGTTCTTCAGGGATCTCACTGAAAATCAGCTCAAGCGTGGAATATTCAAATCCGTCGACGATCTAGTCGAAACGATCAATGGTTATATAAGTCGCCACAACGAAAATCTAAAGCCATTCATCTGGACCGCGACGGCCAACGACATTTTGGAAAAAGTGAAGCGCGGACGCCAAAACCTTAATAAGTTACAGACTGCTTAACGGGGACCACTAGGGCATGGTAGTTTTGCCCGGGAAATGCGGATGGCGGCCTGACTACGCAGGAAGAGAAATCGATGGGCGCTTATGCCAAGAGCGGGAATGCATTGATAAATGGAATTCTAAAGCCGGGCGACATACCCTCTAAAAAAGGGCTTTTTTTGTTGGATGTGGTCCCGGACGGGAAAGTTCGTTTTGGATTTCCCAATATAAACGATACCGCTGAAATTGTTGAGCTGATTGCGTGTGGCTCCCACGTGGTATTATTCTCCACGGGTCGCGGGTCGGTTGTCGGATCGGCGATTTCGCCCGTCATTAAGGTATGCGGAAATCCTGAGACGTATCGAAAACTTGAGGACGATATGGATATCAACGCGGGGCGAATTCTGGAAGGGAAGGGAACGCTCGATGAAGTTGGCGAAGAGATTTACCACAAAGTGATCGAAGTGGCAAAAGGCGGCGAGTCTGCTTCCGAGAGATTGGGGCACCAGGTGTTCGTTTTGACGTATAAAACATTCGAGCCGATTGGTCCGAGTTGCTACCCGAGATAATTGAAAAGATTGGATAATATGAAACGATTGGAAAAGAAACATACTATTGTGACGGGTGGCGGATCGGGCATCGGAAGAGCGATTGCGTTAAGATTCGCCGAAGAGGGGGCGATTGTTTCCGTGTTCGAGCGTGACGCGGATGCTGCGGCGAAAACGATTGATGAGATTTCTCGCAACGGCGGCGTGGCTCATTCGTTCAGCGTCGATGTCTCCTCGATGGAGAGCGTACAAAGAGCAATTGAATCGATCGATGTCGTGGATATTATGGTGAACAATGCGGGGGTGTCTTCGATCGGGAATATCGAGGAGACGTCTGGGGATGAGATGGATCGGCTCTACTCGATTAATGTGAAAGGCGTTTACCATTGCATGCAGGCAGTCATGCCACATTTTCGATCTCAAGGGCGAGGGATCATACTCAATATGGCATCGATCGCGAGCAAGGTTGGCGTCAAGGATCGCTTCGCCTATTCGATGAGTAAGGGCGCGGTGTATGCGATGACCTTGTCGGCCGCCCGCGATTATGTGGAACAGGGGATTCGCTGTAATTGTCTCTGCCCGGCACGCGTGCACACTCCGTTTGTGGACGCTTTTCTGGATAAGCACTATCCGGATACCAAAGAGGAAATGCGCGCGGAGCTCTCTGCCTATCAGCCGATTGGACGCATGGGAAAGCCTGAAGAGATTGCGAGTCTCGCACTGTTTTTGTGCAGCGAAGAGGCGGCTCTCATAACGGGCGTAGCGTATGATATTGACGGAGGGGTGATTCAGCTAAGGTAACCGGAGAGCCGGAGGTTGGATTTATGAAATTGATACGATTTGAAATATGGGTTCAGAAAAGCCCGGACTGCAGTTGGAGGACGGTAAGCGTGTTGCGATCCCCGATTCATTTGGAGACTGCAGCGAAGCATTCTTCGAAAACGATGGGTTGAATCGGGTAAGCGATTGGGCGAAAAACAAGGGAGACAGTGCACCTGCACTCGATGCGGGATTTCGTTTAGGGGGAGTGTGTCGCCCGAGTAAAATCATTTGTGTGGGGCTGAAGTATTCTGACCACCTAAGGAGTCCGGTATGGAAATGCCCAAGGAGCCTATTCTGTTTTTTAAGGCTTCGACGTCGTATTAAGGACCGAATGACAATTTGGATATTCCCGCAGGCTCCGTAAAGACCGATTGGAAAGTCGAGTTGGGAGTGGTGATTGGCAAGCGGGCTAAAAATGTCTCGAGAGAGACCGCTTTAGACTATGTTGCCGGCTACGTCCTCCACAATGACTACTCTGAGCGTGAATGACAGTTGGAGAGAGGCGGTCGAGAGCAGAGTGCGATGCAGGCTGTTGGGCACCTCCAAGTGGAACAGTCGCAGCAGATCGCCGCCCGCCTCCTCGAAGCTCTCTCGTGCTTGGGCGTTCTTGCCCTTGAGGAACGTGCGGATGGTCGCCGCCGCCGCTTCGGCCTGTTCGCTCCCTTGGGCCTTGCGCAATTGGTTATTTTCGATGTGTCGACCCTGGTCTCATACATAGGCAATTATATGACTTTATTGCCGGGAGATTTGATTTCGATCGGGACGCCAGCGGGCGTTGGGCTGGGGTTTGGCCCTCCTCAGTATCTTCGCCCCGGAGATGTGGTCGAACTCGGCATTGATGGGTTGGGTACTCAAAAGCAAACGGCGGTACCTAGACAAATACCGATTGTTGCTGAAATGGAAGATTCCAGGATCAATCGGCCAGCTCACTGAAACGAATTTTAGGTACACCCTGCAGGTCCTTCGACGGTGATCAGGAGTTGACCTGGAAATCCCTTAAAGAATCCAAGACTACCACGTTCGTTCTTTAAGAAGTTCCTGTATCTGATCCTTGGGCACAGTGAGATCATCCATATGCTCTCTCAGCCACTGTGAGAAATCTTTCTCGATTTCATCCGTCCAACGATCATCAATCTGACCAGGGGTATAGACGCTTGCCTTGAGTCTTTCGAATCCAAACGCGTCTCTTAAGCGAATAACCTCAGCTGTTTTGACAACCTTTTCGGCTAAATGGGAGGGGATAACAATCACGCCCCCACGCTTACCGAGGATTACATCTCCTGGCATCACCGCTACATTCCCAATATTAATAGGAATATTGATCCCCATGATCATGGATGCCCAATAGAAGCCTGGATTCCAGCCTCGGACAAACCCATTAAATCCTTCGATTTTCTCCAACTGCTCCAAGTCTCGAGCCATGCCGTTAAACAAAACTCCATTTCCTGATTTGGCAAAAATAGTCGTGCCTAAACTCGCTCCGATAATGGGACCACCCTCAACCCGCTTGTAAACATCCGCTACATAGACATCCCCTTTTTGAAGCATATCGATCGGCCATGAGACTTGACCGCCAATGCGACCTTCCTCCTTTCCTATTTCGTTGGTAACCGTGTTCAGCTCTTTTCTTAAAGGCATGTACATGACGGTCATTGCTCGTCCGCAAAGTATCTCACCCGGATGAACATGCTCCCACCCCTCTTCGAATTGATAGTCGTAACCCTCGTTTCTCAAGACAACCCAAGCGGCTTCAATATCAACCTGTTTCATTCTCTCAATAACACTATCGGATACCTTCGGGCGGCCACTGGGGAAACGTTCTCCTTCCCATGCTGGAGTATAGCGGATCATATCCTCCTTACTCATTTTCAAAGGCATCCCCGAGGAAGTCAGCACAAGAAAAGCCAGACTTAGAAACGTGAGTGATTGAATTCTTATTTTAGATATATTCATAGTCGTTTTGATTTTAAAGGGGAGGAGACATTGGTAGGTCTAACCATAGATTCGATCGACTTGGGTTACACGTTTACAGACGACGCACCTGTGGTTCATTGCCTAATCGGTCCAGTCACTTCCCACTGATATCCTTGGGTAGTTGTCTTCAGCACCCCACCTACGCCACCGTAGTAAAGCGTCGATGGATTCGTTTTGGGATCGAAAACCAAGGTCCAAGCCATATTGGACCATCTTAGTCCGGCAGATTTGAATGTATCTGCTTTATCGGTACTAATAAAAACACCTGCCCGAGTTCCGACATAAACATGAGTAGGATTGGCTGGGTCAACCGCCATAGATTCAATATTTTCCATCAACGGCCTAGCTCCCGCAGTCCAGGTTTGCCCCGCATCCTCAGATCGAAAAACTCCTCGTGGTTGGGTCCCGGCATAGATGATATTCGAGTTAGTCGGATCAAGGGACAACGTACGCACATCCACATCGTACAAACCCTCAGGGTCAGCTGACCAGTTTTCTCCACCATCGGACGTTTTGTAAACCCCATGCCAGGTTCCGGCATACAAAGTATCTGGACTTCGGGGGTCCATAACCATCGTGCGAATGACTTTATCGAATAACCCATGATTCATCTCTGCCCAAGACAGTCCTCCATCCTGAGTCTTGAATACACCTCCTCCATCCGTTCCCGCATAGACAACTTGATCGTTTTTAGGATGAATCACCATCGTGCGAATTTCGGGATAGCTTATGCCATTATTCACTTCCTCCCAGGTTCTAGCTCCATCCTTCGAACGATAAATTCCAACTTCATGGGTTCCCGCATAGAGGAGATCTGGATTAGTCTGGCTCACGACAACAGCTCGGGGCGAATAGGTATCCAAGCCGAATGTAGGCCAGTCGTCTTTCCCTCCCTTAACCGTTTTACAGAGTCCCTTAGCTGCTCCGGCATACATGATCATAGGGTCATTGGGGTGAAGCGCAATGGCTTGAGTCTCTCCGTTCCCGGGAGACCCCATTTGCGCCTGCCCGATATTGTAGAAACATAATATCCCAATAGAAATTTTAGCTAGTATACGCATCTTTAGAGCTTCCATGGGAATTGATAACTAGGCTTGTTTTCATAACGACGCAATTTGAGTTGAACCGTTGCTCCAGCACCTGGACCCAGTTCCATAGTGAATGCCCGTGCGTCGATCCTCGTTGGGGGGGAGGGGACCGCTTCGCTACTTTCGGCACTATGTATGGTAACCGACTCAATCTGATGCTCGCCATAGGTCCCCCCCTGAATGATGAGCTTCCTGCTTTCGAATTGATTTACATTGCTGACCTCAATCTGGATCCAATCTTCTTCGATACGAGAAACGAGGGTTGCAACATCCGGCGGAAGTCCAGATCGCTTATTCTCTCCATCAAAGTAACGAACCTGAGCGTGGAGCATTTCTCCGCGTTTGTGAATAGGCATTCCTCCCACCGTCAAACGAACTAGATTATCCATCCGAATCGGATCAGGGATTATCCACTTGTTATCGACCCAAGACTCAGGATCACCGCGTTCGTTGCGAATGATATTAAGCTTCTCCGCCACAAATTTAAAGTCCGATTGGAAAGCTTTAATGGGAAAATCAGGATTTCGACCCCGAACAAAATAAGCCCAAGCAAGATCGGAATCACCGATCTGACCGTCCCGCTTCAAGTCAGCTTCAGCCAGTCGTTCAATCTGATTCCAATCGTCCTCGTTGTGATAAAGGTACCAAAGGTTTACATAAGGATAGGCAATTTCGGCTGAATAATGATACCAGCCCCGCTCATCGTGACGAATAGGCATTACATACTTTCCATTTTCAAGTTTGCCTTGTTCGCGCATCACAGCCATCTGGCTGCGCGGGAGTTCGGAATATCTTTTGTCGCCGGTCAGGAGCGTCGCGACTTTGGCGGAAGTGAGCTCGGCCAGAACGACATCGGTTCCACCACGCGGCCAAACCCAACCATAATAACCACCCCACCAGTGGCCGGTGTATTCTCCGACCTTACCAGAAAGGCCGATATTATCTGGGGTGATTCCGCCATTCTGCTTCGTTACTTTCTCCCAAGTGCCCACATAATCCTTCACCCACTGAACGTATTTGTCATCGCCCGTGTAGAGGTAGGCATTAGCAATAAGTGCCGTTGCCGCCAAATTGATCGGCACGTCGCCTTTAGCCATTCTATCGCTCATCGCTTTGACGAGTTTGCCAAACTGATCGTTATCAGGATGATCATTTATCCATGCGGTGCTACCTAGCACACCAGGAATATCGAAGTAGGGCAGGGGGTAATAGGTCAGATTGGCATTGGTCGGAATCCAGTCCCGCTTCACCCACTCCATCTTCGGGCCACGGCTCCCATTCATGACTGAACGGATAATTTTGTGCTCGGGATCCCAGTTGGGAGCTTCCGGATCTTCTCCGATATACATGGCAGCAAACCGAACCGAGCGGTCACGAAACAGTGCATCCTCCGGTTCAACCATACCCATGGGATAAAGGGAGATATAACCTTCACCGTGATGCATCCAATCCCAGTTGGAATCGAACTCACGGTAGATCTGCCCATACCGCGTAAACTGCTTGGTGATTCCTTCCCACACTAACCGATGTCGACGATCAATTTCCTCAGATCCGCCCAGGGCTGTTAGCAATGAATATCCACGAAATGCTTCGTAGGCATCATCTGAGGAATTCATCCCTCCCTCATAACGTTCTTTCCATTCGAGAGAACCATCTGCCTGGACATAGGTATCGTAAAACTCGATACCTGCGCGGTTGAGGGTATCGATCATCTGTCGCTCGTAAAGAGCCCAGGCAGGAGGCTCTAACTGCGCGTCGCAACGTATAACCTGGAGTCCGGCAAAACCGGAATCGTCCACGACTGCTGCTGCTTGTCCGTAAATCGGAGTGGAGGGTGGGAGTATTAAGGAGCCGAGGGCCAGTATTATGACCATTTTCATACGCCACAAATTACACCGGGGTTTTCACGTGGCAGATCTTTTTTCTTCATATAATTATTCTTTTCGGGCAATTCGGTGAATCACTGAGAATGCAAGTGAGGTGTATCTTCTTCTAGTGGAGCAGACGTTTTTTTATAAGGAAAGCGGTGCAATTCACGGCAGGAGTAAACGCATTACGGCATGGCGGTGCACTGGATTTTTTGGTAAACACGTTCACCAAATCAAGTTGTGGGATTTGGTTGTGATCGGTCCTGAGTTTGTAGGATCCGGCTGTTTCGCCACTTTGGGTTCCTCTTTCCAGGAGACTCCGGGACCATTTTTATCGGACCCGATCACGATGCCTGAAGAACCCCTGTTTCGCGATTGATTATGCCCTGCTGTTGATGGGTGCTAAACGCGTCTAGCAACGGGAAGTTTGTGGGTGATCGAATAATTGAGATCCTACGGCATCGATCGTAAGTGTTCGAAAATAAAACCTAATACCCCTTTAGCAATACCGAACGAATCTCACGCCCCATGGGGTTTCCCCGTCTTGAAATTGATTCGGTGACTACAAATACAAACTAGGAATGAGTGACCCATCCCAAGCTCAATATGAAAACTAAATATCATCAAAACCGAAAGCTCTTTAAGGGGGCTTTGTCGGTTTCCATCGCCAGTTGCCTCCTTTCTTTGGCAATTGCCCAAGAGGTAGATAGCGAAGAGAGTATCGAACTTAGCCCGTTTACCGTGGAAGCTTCCGATAGTGCTGGTTATCAGGCCACCAGCACCCTCGCGGGAACTCGCCTCAAAACGGATATAAAGGATCTCGGATCCTCAATTTCGGTTGTCACGCAGCAATTTATGGAAGACTTAGGCGCGACTGATGCCCAAACACTGCTGTCTTATCTAGGCAACGTCGAGGTGGGTGGTGATCAGGGGAATTTCACTGGGGCGACGGATCAGGGATTCGGTCGCTACTTCCAAGTCGATGCGAGAACCAATCCGCAGAACAATCAGAGAGTCCGCGGGTTGCTGCAAGCGGACTTGACGCGCGGCTATTATCTCACGGACGTGCCCTTTGACAGCTACAACACCGAGCGGGTCACCGTGAGCCGAGGTCCCAACTCGATTCTTTTCGGTATTGGTAGCCCCGGTGGGGTTATCAACACCGGGCTCAAGCAAGCCGTTCTTAATTCTGATTTCGGCGAATTCGGTATTCGGGTAGACAATTATAATAGCGTTCGCGCCAGCTTCGACTATAACGCATCGATTATAGAGGATCGCCTTGCCGTGCGGATCGCCCTTCTCGAGGACAGTAAAAAGTTCAAGCAAAAGCCTGCCTTCGAGGACCAAACTCGTATGTATGCGGCCCTGAAAGGGGTGCTTTTGGACGGTAATGGCAACCGGACGACGCTGCGGGCGAATATGGAGAAAGGAACTCAGAAAGGTTCTCCCCTCGAAGTCATTCCTGTTTCGATCGCTTACGCCAATTGGTTCGAGCCATGGCCAGCAAGCAATTCGCAGTTTACCGGAGTTGAAGCCGGTGCCGGGTATATATCTCCCAGTGAGGGGGGGACTTGGGCGTTTCAGGACATTGAGGATACTCGTTTCCACGAGGGGGGAGGCAATAGAGGCAATGTAGACACGGCCGCCCGTGCTCTGCATTTTCGCCATGTAGGCGTATTTTTCTCTGAAGCGGGCCAAGGTCCAAGTGTGGGGGGAGGAACGGGACTGGGTGGCTACAATGGCCTGATTCCTTGGAACTCCGGTAAAGATACCTACCTAAGCGCGGGACTGGTCGGTACGCCTGTGGCGGACGGGATCGATCCCAACACCCCGATTAACCAATATCGGGATTTACGAACGATTAGCCCAGCGGGCGAGAGCTTTGGCCTAGGGTTCGCTGCGCAAACTTTGCAAAACCGCGACGTATTCGATTTTTACAATCACGTGTACAGCAATGGTCATGATACGGTCTCACGGGACTTTGACGTCGTTAACATCGCGCTAGAGCAAACTTTCTTCGATGGTAAGCTGGGGTTTGAGCTAGCTTACGACTCGCAGTCTTACGAAACCTTTCAGGATTTCCCATTTTCTGGAGGGTCGGGAACCTCCTTGGCGGGGCCTTACGAGGTCTCCGTCCACATAAGTAAGTATCTGCCTACAGGTCAGCTCAACCCGAATGTGGGACGGGCTATGACCTGGGTAAGACAACCTACGCAGCGTCTAGATACAACAGATCGTGAGACGATCCGGGCCACGGTCTTTTCCGAATTCGATTTCACCGAAAAAGACGGATGGCTCAAGCACTTGGGGCGGCACGTTGTCACGGGAATGTTCTCAGATTACACTTTGGACACCCATAACGTGACCACGAGTGACATGACAAACAGCACCGAATTTAATATAGATTCCGCTCAAGAGCACACTTTGGGCGTAGGTCGTCGTGCCGTTAACCTCATCGCCTACACGAGTGGAAGTTTGCTCGGCGTCAACTCCTTGGACGACGTGCGCCTCCAACCGCTTGATTTCATCAGACCTAGGGATGGAGACAGTTTCTCCTTCGCTTGGGTTGATACAACTCCTGCGGGGGCACTTAACAATGGAGTAGCCGGCGATCGCGCGGTTCACGTCAACAACGTGTCTGTCCAAAACGTACAGACTGCTGGCGGCGTTTCCCAGACCAATATCAAAACACAAGCCCTAACCTGGCAAAGCTACTTTTTGGACGACCACATCGTTGCGCTTTATGGCCGCAGGATAGATGATACTTCGAATTTTGCCAGAAATGCGGCATCGGAAACAGCTGAGCCTCAGTTTTTCTCGGATAGGGTGTACAATCCCGCATTCACCAAGCTGTCAGCCACCCCGACGGTTGCAGAAGAAGGAACGACGGAATCTTGGAGTGTGGTGGGTCGCGTTCCCCATAAACTGCTGGGGGACCTTCCCCTTAATTTACAGGGGCATTGGGCCACAGCTGAGAATTTCAATCCGATCGGTTTGAGAAGCAACGCTCTCGGAGCCACGATTGGTCAGCCCATTGGTCTGACCGACGAATACGGATTCACGCTCTCTACGAAAGACAACAGGTTTTCGGCCAAATTCAATTGGTATAAAACTGAACTGACAAACATCAGTGCCGGGGTCGGCACCAACTTAGCCAATCATGTGTTTGGGCGGATGAACCGCCACCGAGATGCTGAATTGAGAGGAATCCCTATTCAGGACCAACTGGACCTCATTCCTAACGGGGGCGGCGCTGGACACCCGATCCAAAGCTATGACGCGTATTACAACGCGATGTTGAACGCAACGCCTGCCGCGCTCCTAGCCGTGGTAAATCCAATCCGAGTGGATGTATCCGGGGACGGAGTCTGGGATACTTATCAGATCGATGCCATTTCTAACCTTCAAGCCACCCGTAGTCAGCTCGCTGAGGGCTTTGAGCTAGAGTTCGTAGCCAACCTAACCTCGAACTGGCGCATGATGGCCAATGTCAGCCAGCAGGAAACTACGTTTTCCAAAACCGCTCCGTTGATGGGCCCTATAATCACCGGCTTTGTTGCCGATGCCCTCGCCGCTAGATTGGGTGAACTCCAAGAGGATCCAACCTTCGAACAAGATGCAGAAGCTTACAGTGAAATCCTCGGACTGCTTCCAATTCCCATCGTAGCGGCACAGGCTCTGGATGGTACGGTCTCCAATGAACAAAGAGCGTGGCGTTTTAATGTAGTGAACACGTATGATTTCCGAGATGGAGCTCTCAAGGGCTTTGGAATTGGCGGAGCAGTACGTTGGCAAGATAAGGCCGCAACCGGTTATGTTCAGATCGTAGATCCCGTTATCGGAGTCATTCCGGATATCAGCAGACCATTCTTCGATGATGGATTACTCAACGCAGACGCGTGGATTAGTTACCGTCGACCTCTAGTGAACGACAAAGTTAAGTGGTCGATTCAGGTAAACGTCCGGAACCTAATAGGCGATAGCGGAAATATTCCTGTCAAAACCAATCCTGACGGACAGGTCGCGGTGGTCCGAATCCCGAATCCAAGGACGATTTACTTATCGAATACATTCAAGTTCTAGCCCGCATATTTCACCAAGTTTATTGAAGGGGCGAAGAAGTTGAAAAGATGCTCCATTTTAGTCGCAAGGAAGCATCAGATTTGCCGCGACGGTGTTGGCCCATGTCGATCAGCCCAGATTTCGTTGATTTAGGGATATTTTGGCGCCTTTTTGGGATTATGTGGGCATAGCTTCGCCCGGGATCGGTCGCTAGCGTCGCAATGGTGTTGGAGCAAAAGCCGAATTCAGCCTGGCAGGGCTCGTCACTTTTGCCAGATCGGCATGCTTTTAAATCCTATCTTGTTCCATACTAATTAATTAACTGGTTTGACGGTCCACTTCAACTTCTCTTCGTGAAATATGCGGGCTAACGCTAAGCACTGGCGAATAATGGAGCATGCCCACTGCAAAGGACCTTAGAAACCGTTGCCAACTAGGCCCACGGGGGGGGCCGGTAAACGAATCCTTTCCTGGGCCTTAGCGGGTCCTAGAATCGTCCTCCCGGGGTGGTCCGCCTCATGCAATATGCGGATCTTCTGCTCGGCCGTGGATCTCTCGTTTATCATGTTCTGGGTCCTTCGTATTTTCCCAAACAAGCTCTTTCAATGGCGTCGTTTTCGTAACGCGGAGCAGTTTTATCCTCGGCTGGAGTGTATGAATGAAAGATGCCCAACTGTCCACGTAGGGGAATCTAAATACTGGTGGTGCGATCTAGGCTGCGGTATTGGATCGCTTCGAGTAGGTGAGGGGCGGCGATGTGCTCGGCGCCTGCCAGATCGGCAATGGTGCGGGATACTTTCAGAATGCGATCGTAGGCGCGGGCAGACAGGGAGAGTTGATTCATGGCTCGTTCGAGTAGATCGCCCAGCTCTCGACTAATATTACAGACCTGCCGCACTTGTTTATGGGTCATGCGGGCGTTGTTGGTGACCTGAGTATCAGAAAAACGGAGACGTTGAATTGAACGCGCTTGTTCAATCCGTTCCCGAATCGCGGCCGAAGGTTCTCCGGGTTTGCCTGATCGTAATTCAGAAACGGATACGGCGGGGGCTTCGATGTGAATATCGATCCGGTCGAGCAAGGGGCCACTCACGCGAGCGCGGTAGCGTTGAATTTGAGTTGGAGTGCAGCGACACGCGTGTTGGCTGTCGCCTAAATATCCACAGGGGCACGGGTTCATCGCGGCGACCAACATGAACGCACAAGGCAGCGTTATCTTCCCCGCGCTACGCGAGATGGTGACGAGGCCATCTTCCAGCGGTTGTCGCAGCACTTCTAGCGCGCTGCGTTTGAACTCAGGAAGTTCATCCAAAAAGAGCACCCCGTTGTGAGCCAAAGAAACTTCTCCGGGACCGGGAATGGTTCCGCCGCCTAGCAGGCCGACATCAGAAATGGTGTGATGCGGACTGCGGAAAGGGCGTCGGCCAAAATGGATCGAATTCGAACTGCTGGCGGGAGCGGCGACCGATTGAATGCTGAGAACTTCCAACGATTCATCCAAGGTTGGGACCGGCATAATCGATGGCACCCGCTTCGCGATCATGGACTTCCCAGATCCTGGCGGCCCTATCGCCAAAATATTGTGAAAGCCCGCCACAGCGACTTCGATTGCTCGTCGCACGGCGGCCTGTCCTTTCACGTCAGAGAAATCCGCCATCGATTCAACGCCTTCGATGTCGGGAGGAAGAGGGATCGCGCGCGGTAGAGAAATCTCACCGGAGAGAAATCGTTGGGCCTGATCGAGAGACTCGATGGCGTAGACTTCCAATTCTTCAAGTAAGGCAGCCTGCGCGGCAGATTCAGGCGGGAGCAGTAGTCCACGTTTGCCTAGTTTTCGCGCGAGACGTGCCATGGCGAGTGCTCCTCTGACCGGACGAGTGGCGCCAGACAAACTCAGTTCTCCGGCGATCAGAAAATCCGATAATTGCTTCTGCACCAATTGGTCGGTCGCAGCCAGTAGTCCAAGGGCGATGGGCAGATCATAACAGGGACCCTCTTTCCGGAGGTGACCGGGGGCTAGATTTATAGTGCAGCGTGTTTCCGGAGATTTGAAACCACTGTTGGAAAGGGCGGAGGAGACCCGATCCTTTGATTCCTTAACCGCGGCATCAGGGAGCCCGACGAGGATGATATCCGGCTCTCCGGTTTCTCCCGCGTTGACCTCCACATGGACCAATTCCGCCTCAATTCCTTGGAGGGCGGCCGAAAAGACCGTTGCTAGCATAGGCTCAAATTAGGCCGGAAGTTTGGAATGGGAAGGTTGGTTTACCCGGTTATTGATAATTGAGATATTTTTCTCGATCGCATCGACGTAGGGGTTGGGACCGTTGGGGTAGGGGGTCGCTAGGTAATGGTAAACGCCTCGAAAATCTTTCCCGAGCTTCGGGAAGACGATATGTTGCCAAAAACCGGGCGTTTGCGCGACCAAATCCTGCGCTGATTTAAATAGCCGGTCTGCGGCGGGAACGGATTGGTAGTTGTCAGATTCTTCGAATTCGTGGAACAGCACGTCCAATTCGTCAGGGTAGTCGGAGGCCGCCATTTGGCTGAGATAGTCGGCGGTGGCGACGCAACAACCTAATAATAGATCAGCATCGTTTTCGTAATTTTGCTCTTCAACTTTCGCGGTGGGACCGGTGCACCTGATCGCGCCGAGCACAATTTCGACCTCCTTCGGGTTCAGTCCGAAACGCGGGAGATGGGAAGCGGCGACCGAGGCACTCCGCAATACATGCGTGTAGGTGTATTTGGCCCCCGTGCCTTCTCCGTCTGATCGAGTCTTCAAATAGCCGGAGTCATGGAGCAAGATGGCGGCAAGTCCCAGTTCGATATTACGCCAACTGTAGCGAGGGAGGGCCCCGGCAAGATGGCGTCCGACTAGAAGTTCAGCCATACAAAGGGTGGCTTGGAGAGTGTGCTGGTAGTCGTGGTATCTGAGGTCTATGGGCTGAAAATCCCCAAAATCCCCTTTAAACATCATGCCAACCTCGGCAAAGAGGGCGTTGAAAAAAGTGAGATCAGCCTCTGGGACGGCTGCCGTAAGTAGCTCCCGGATGCGAGTAGCAACTGAGTCAGCGTCTCGGGTATCGACATTAGGAAACATTGCGGGAAGGTAGTTGGGTCGCACTAGCGACCTGACACGTGAATGTAAATAATTTGCTACAAGAACGAGCAAGCTCATTTTGGCCAATTGATTGCGACCTTAAGCGATGATAATAGGACTTACGGGCGGAATGGGGTGTGGAAAGTCGACGGCGGCAGCGCATTTCGAGGCGATGGGATATCGACGGATCGATTCCGACGCGTTGGTGCGGGGAGAAATATTGCGCGATTCGAAAGTGATCGCTGAGGTGGTGAGCGAGTGGGGTCGCGGTGTTTTGGATGAAGATGGCCAGATCGATCGACGGGCGCTGGCGGAGCTCGTTTTTCCCGGCGAGGAGGCTCGGTTGCGACTGGAACAGATCGTGCATCCGCGTCTGTTTGCGCGGTGGCGAGAATTGCTGCATAATGCCAAAAGCGAAAAATGGGTGTTTGAAGTGCCACTGTTGTTCGAAAAACAGCTCGAAAATTGGTTTGATTTCATAGTCTGCGTCGCCTCAAGTGCCGACGTTCAAATGACTCGGTTAAGTAAGCGCGGTATCTCCCATGCGCTTGCCGAGCAACGAATTTCAAAGCAATGGCCTTTGGTGCGGAAACAGAAATTAGCCGATATGGTGCTGTGGAACGACGGCAGCCACGAATTTTTGTGCGACCAAGTGGAGCTTTTGGATCGGCAACTGAATCCCTGAGGGACGCCCAGCGAACCTCCTAATGACACTTTTTTCGCGGCCGGTTTTGGCCGTATAGCTAACTATTTTCCCCCAACATGGACAAAGATTTATCCCCATCAACTGGCGCCGAGGGCGCTGGTGCCACTCCGGACAAACCAAAAGCGACGCGAACCCGCTCCAAGACGACCAAGACCGTTAAAAAGGCGACTCGGGCGCCGCGAAAAAAGGCCGCGAAGAATGCAGAAACACCGGAATTGGATCTTGGACCAGAGGCGGCGAACAAACCTAAGCCCAGGACCAGAAAGACGGTGGTCAAAAAGAAGGTAGTCGTCGCGGCAGACGCATCGAAGCCACCAGTTACCAAGGTGGCGATCCAGCCAACCCCAGAACCTGCGCCGGTGCCCAAGGCGGAGCGTCCCGAGGCTAAGCCGACCAAGCCGACCAAGCCGGCAGAGCGGTCGAGTTCGAATGGAGAAGGCGGCGCTAGATCCCAACCGAGTCAGGAAGCTGGACCCGAAGGCTCTAAGGGCGGCGGCGCGACTGACGCGGAAAAACCGGATCCTGGAGCAACTGATCGAAGAGAGCAACCGAGAGGCGAGAGAGTCGAGCGGAACGACCGGGGTAATCACGGTAACCGCAGCGATCGGAGAGACCGGGGGGGGCGCGAGGATCGCGGACCGCGGGAGCAGCCTGCAGGGGGAGAGGGAGACGGTCGAGAACCTCGCTGGAAGCGCGGGGCTGGTGGCAGCAAAGACAACAAGCGGGGCGGAAAGCGCGGCAAGTGGAAACAAGGGGCAGACCGAGAACGCCCACCAGCTCAGCCTTTACCTCCCGGAATGGCCGCGCCCAAGTTCGGGGAACTGCCCGATCCTGAGACTTTACGTGATCTCGAGGCTTTGGACACTGCAGCGCAGGCGTCGAGAGATTCCAGTGAGACGCCGATTCAACTCCGAGAACTTTACCCACTGGCCATCGCCGAATTGGCGAGCCGCGGACGTGAACTCGGCGCTGAAATTGAAGGTGTGCCAGGTCGGCGCCAATGGCTTGAGGCGATTTTCAAAGTGGCAAATGAAAAATCTCTCCCGATGCGTGATACGGGCTGGCTGGACCTCAGCGATAACGGCGATGGCTTCGTCGTCCACGATCACGTTGCCTACCGCCTCTACCCAGAGAATACCTACATCCCGCCATCCTTGGTGAAGCGCTACGGATTGCTGCGAGGGCACGAGGTTAAGGTCGTCGTGCGTCCGCCGCGGGGCGATGAGCGTTGCCCCGTCGTGATCGGGGTAGATTCGGTGATGGGACGTGATCCGACGACGATCGCCGCGATTCCTCCTTTCGTAGAACTTGAGCCGTATTACCCGTTGAAACGTATTTTGATGGAGGCTCCAGTCCATAAGGATATTTCGATGCGAGCGGTCGATCTGTTGACTCCGATTGGCTTCGGGCAACGGGGATTGATTGTGGCCCCGCCCCGAACCGGTAAAACGGTGTTGCTGCAAAACATGGCGAACTCCATCTCGCACAATTTTCCAGAAATGAAATTGATCCTGCTCCTGATCGATGAACGACCGGAAGAAGTGACGGATTTCAAGCGGCACACGCAGGGGGAAGTCGTTTCGTCCACGTTTGACGAAGCTCCAACCAATCATGTGCATGCGGCGGAAATGGTGATTGAGAAGGCAAGGCGACTGGTCGAGTTGGGCGAGCACGTGATCATCCTACTTGATTCCATTACACGGCTCGCTCGCGCTTACAATGCGTTGGCCTCCAATTCCGGTAAGATTATGTCGGGCGGTATCGAGGCCACGGCGATGCAGAAGCCGAAACGGTTCTTCGGCTCCGCTCGAAATATCGAAGGCGCGGGTTCGTTAACAATTTTGGGCACGGCTTTAGTGGATACCAACAGCAAGATGGACGAAGTGATTTTTGAGGAATTCAAAGGCACTGGAAACATGGAACTGCACCTTGATCGTGGCTTGTCGGATAAGCGGATTTTCCCGGCGATAAATATTGATCGTTCGGGCACGCGGAAAGAAGAGTTGATCTACCATCCGGCGGAAATGGAGCGCGTTTTCGGTCTTCGACGCGCGATGCAAGGCATCCCGCCAGTGGAAGCAATGGAGATGTTCATCACCCGACTCCGAAAGACCAAATCCAATGCGGAATTCTTGATGAGTCTCAACAAGTAGAAGGCTTCCCACTTCTCGCCAGCGTTCTGCCTCGTGACCTCCGCCGATCTATTCGTAGCTGAACTTGTGCGGCGAGGTGAGTTGGTCTCCGCAACCGATTTAGAGGCGGCGATCGCCGCGCAACGGGATGGAGCGGATGAGTTTGGTGAAGCGCCTCTACTAGGGGAGGTGCTGATTCAAAGTGGGGTCATTTCGAGCGAGCGTTTATGCCTATTACAGGCGGAGGAGTTGAGCTTGCCGGTGCGTCCGTTGGGGGGAGTTCGGATCCCGGGTGAGGTTTTAAAGATAATGAGTCGTGATCAAGTGACTCGCTATCAGGTCATGCCGACTGGCTTCAGTGGTGAGGTGCTCGAGGTGGCGGTAGCGGACCCGTTGAACTTGGGATTGGTCGATGAGTTAGCCCATTTACTCGGCTGCTCGGTCGAAGCAGGCGTGGCCACAAGGTCTGAGATTTTGGCGGCAATTGAACGGCACTACGGCAGCGATTCTCATGAGGTCGTGACGGCAGAGAATTCTGAGGGGGCACCGGGCGACTCGTCCGTCGCTTTAGACGGTGATGATGAGCCGATTGTGAGAGCGGTTTATGAAATTATCGCTTCCGCGATTCGTCAGCGCGCTTCAGACATTCACCTCGAACCGTTGGAAAGAAGTTTCCGCGTGCGGTATCGGGTCGATGGACGACTGATGGCAGTGGATTCTCCACCCAAACGGATGCAGTTGGCCTTGATTTCGCGAGTGAAAATTATGGCTGATCTTTCCATCGCGGAAAAACGCCTGCCCCAGGACGGGCGTATCCAACTCAAGATAGAAGGTCGGGCTTATGATTTTCGGGTGTCCACGGTCCCCACGGCGCACGGAGAAAGTGTGGTCATGCGCATCCTAGACCAGGAGGGACTTAAGCCCGGATTGGCGGAAATGGGTCTCGCTAAAGAGGATGAAAAAACGCTGAAGCGATTGATCTCTTTGGCTGATGGAATGGTCTTGGTGACGGGCCCGACTGGTTCAGGTAAAACGACCACGCTTTATTCTTGCTTACACGATATCAATCGACCCGATCGCAAAATCATTACGGTTGAAGATCCGGTCGAGTATCAGCTATCCGGAGTCAACCAAGTGCCCGTGCGAGCTGATGTCGGTCTATCCTTTGCCGCGGCGCTGAGGGCGATGTTACGACAGGCCCCCAATATCGTGATGGTGGGGGAAATTCGTGATCGGGAAACCGCGGAGATTGCCATTAATGCCTCGTTGACCGGCCACCTGGTATTTTCGACCTTGCATACCAACGACGCGCCGGGAGCGGTGACTCGACTCACGGATCTCGGGGTGAAGTCGTTTCTCGTCGCGAGCAGTCTGAGAGCAGTGGTCGCCCAGCGTCTGGTTCGGCGGGTTTGCCCATCGTGTCGGCTCACTCGCACCGCGACCGCTCGGGAAGTGACATTCTTAGCCCGAAGTGGGCTGGAAGTGATAAATGGTGAACTCGTGGAAGGGGCGGGGTGTGGCGAGTGCGCCCAAACCGGTTATCGGGGCAGGGTGGCGATATTCGAATTCTTCGTAGTGGACTCTGAAATTGAACGGATGATTCACGCCGGAGTCGGCCTTTCATTATTGCGAAATTACGCTCAAGAACATGGAATGCGGTCTTTGCGCGAAGATGGTTTACGCAAGGTCGTCGCTGGCATTACAACCCTAGAGGAAGTGATGGCGGCTACAACTGGTGACTCTCTAACTGAAAGATAACTTTAACATCCCCTGTTACCTATGAGCTACGAAATGAATGACCTGCTCGAACTCGTCGTTGAGCAAAATGCGTCAGACTTACATTGCCAAGTCGGTCAACCTCCGACGCTCCGGTTGAGTGGAACCATGGCGCCGATTGAGGGACCTGATCTCACTCCGGCGATGACCGAGTCGTTGATGTTGTCGATCACACCAGACCATCACCAGCAAACGGCTAAGTTGCAGGGAGGGGCTGACTTCGGTTTCGCCTACATGGATAAGGCGCGGTTTCGGGTTTCGGTGCTGAAGGCGAAGGGGAATTACGGCATCGTTTTACGACAAATTCCGAATGCCATGTTTGGGCTGCGCGAAATTGGTTTGCCGGATAAGATTCGGGAGCTGCTGTATCGTCCGCGGGGCTTGATTTTGGTGACAGGGCCGACGGGTTCCGGTAAGTCGACGACGCTCGCATCGATGGTGAACTACATCAACGAGCACCGTGATGGTCATATCATCACGATCGAGGACCCGATCGAATATTACCATGACCACAAACGTTGTATCGTTACCCAGCGAGAAATCGGCCAAGATGTGCCTAGTTTTGCGGAAGCGATTCGACGCGCTCTCCGTCAAGACCCTGATGTGATCATGGTGGGGGAAATGAGAGATCTTGAGACGATTGAGGCAGCAATTAGTGCGGCTGAAACCGGTCATTTGGTTTTTGGCACCCTACATACCAATAGCGCGGCGAAGACGATTGACCGAATCGTGGATGCGTTCCCGGCGAACATGAAAGACATGATTCGCACCCAGTTGGGGTCTTCGATTGTCGCAGTAGTCGCTCAAGTGCTCTGTAAGAAGGTCGGAGGCGGGCGAATTGCCGGTTATGAGATTATGGTCACCACGACCTCTATCGCCGCGTTGATTCGTGATAATAAGACTTTCCGAATTACGTCGGATATCCAGACCGGCGCAGGGTTGGGTATGATCACCATGGACTCCCATTTGATGAGCTTGGTGAATCGTGAATTGATCACGCCTGACACTGCGGTCGAGAAGGCACAGGATCCGGAAACGATGCGCAACAAGCTGATTGATGCAGGAATGGAATTGAGCGAAGTCTAGGCCATTTTCGCCTCACAAGACTGATCGAATATGTTCGAGGTTCATCACACTGCGGTGCTCGAATTCGTTCGTGCGCGGTCGCTACTCGACGACCAACAATTGACCGTGATCGAGGCTGAGCATGAAGCAACTGGTCGCAGTGTATTGGTCATTGCATTGGATAGTGGTTGGTTGGAACGAACGGATCTTTGGCGAGAGCTGGGCGACTATCTAGGAGTTGCTCACTTGGACAAATGCCCCACGACATTACCGGTTACGGGAGATGAACTCGTCTCGGCAGATATTGCTCGAACTTACGGGGTCGCCCCTTGGCGAAGTGACTCGACGACAATCGATTTATTATCGGTTGATCCGTTTAATACCCGAATAGTCGAGGACCTTACTTTTGCCTTGGGGCGCGACGTGAGCTTGGTGGTGGCGGATCCGGTTGAGATCGCGGCTTTGATCAAGCGTCACTACGGTGAAGATGAAGCGACCCTCAATGAACTCCTAGCAGATATTGAACGAGTGGGGGAGGAAATCGAGGAAAAGGACTTTTCGGTCACCGAATTGGAGGCTTTCGCCGGGCAGGCGCCGATCGTGCGATTTGTGAATTTGGTGCTGTCGCAAGCGATCAAAGACAAAGCTTCGGATATCCATTTCGAACCATTCGAATCGGATTATAAAATTCGTTATCGAGTCGATGGGGCGTTGTATGAAATGGCACCGCCGCCCAAGCACTTAGCCTGGCCAATCGCTTCGCGCCTTAAGGTGTTAGCAAACCTAAATATCGCCGAACGTCGCGTGCCTCAAGATGGCCGAATTAAGATTACGCTGGGAGGGCGTCCGGTGGATCTTCGGGTATCCACCTTGCCCACCCAATTTGGTGAATCAGTGGTTTTGCGAGTGCTTGATCAAGGAGCGGTGCAACTCGATTTGGGTGAGCTCGGCATCCCTGATTCCATTGAAAAGAGTATCCGCGAAATCATTCATCGCCCCAATGGCATCATGATCGTCACGGGCCCCACGGGTTCCGGAAAAACCACTACGCTTTACAGCGCGTTGCGTGAACTCAATCAAGCCGAACGGAAGCTTCTGACGGCGGAAGATCCGGTGGAGTATGAAATTGAAGGGGTGATGCAGGTGCCTATTAATCCCGGTATCGGTCTGACGTTTGGCCGGGCCTTACGCACTTTTCTTCGACAAGATCCGGACGTCATTATGGTGGGCGAAATTCGCGATCTGGAGACCGCGCAGATCGCAATTCAGGCATCGCTGACGGGACATATGGTTCTGGCGACACTGCACACCAATGATGCTGCCGGAGCGGTGACCCGATTGGTGGACATGGGAGTGGAGCCTTATCTTATCAGCTCATCGTTGGAGGCGGTATTGGCGCAGCGTCTGGTTCGAAAAATTTGCCGCCACTGCCAAGAAAACTATGCGCCCACCGCAGCGATTCTGGAACAATTGGACGTGGATGTTGATTGGCTGAGGGGCCGAAGTTTCAGTAAAGGAGTCGGTTGCGAACGATGCAGTCAAACGGGATATCATGGTCGAATGGGACTGTTTGAATGGCTTCCGATCAGTGATACCTTTCGGGAAGAAATTACCGGAACGAGCTCAACTCTCGATCTGCGGAACCTAGCGTTAAAGAACGGCATGCGGACTTTGCGGGAAGCGGGTTTAGAGGCATTGGTCGAGGGCAGGACAACGGTGCAAGAGGTGCTGCAATACACGTAAACAGGAACCATGCCTACTTTCACTTATACCGCGATAGACGCAAATACCGGGCGCGAGGAAACGGGGGTCTCCAGCGGATCCACTTCTGCGCAGGTGACGCAGGAATTGAAAGCAAAGGGGTTATTTCCGACTCGAGTGGAACCGGTCAAAAAATCGGACGAAGCGGGCCCCCAGAAAAGGGATCGGGCGGGTGCGACCTCGAGTGACTCTCAACTACACCGCTCATGGAGTCTACCAGGCATGGCGGTGGTGAGTGGCAAGGAGTTGACAATTTTCACGCGGCAACTTGCGACGCTGGTCAAGGCGGGAATGCCGATTTTACGAGGACTGGAAGTGCTGGCGCGCCAACAGCGGATTCCGGCTTTCAAAAAGATCGTCGAACAAATGGCGGAGACAATTCGAACCGGAAGAAGTTTGTCGGACAGCGTGGCGCAGAATGAGAAGATATTTAGCCGTCTTTACTTGAATATGGTGAAAGCCGGCGAAGCCAGCGGAGCGCTCGACGTGGTGTTACAACGACTGGCGGAGTTCATGGAAAAAACGCAAAAAATTAAGGGTAAAGTGCAGGCGGCCATGACCTACCCTTTGATCATCATGGCGGTTGCTTTGGGGGTCGTTGGGGCATTGATCGTTTTTGTCATTCCTCGTTTCGAGAGCATTTTTACGAATATGCTGAAGGGACAGCCTCTCCCCAAGTTGACGCAGTTCGTGCTTGGTTTGAGTGAATTGGTGCAGAATCACTTACTCATTTCGGGCGGGGCGGTTATCGCGTTCGGATTTGGTATTCGCTCCCTCGGACGAACGACCAAGGGAGCTCGGATTTGGGATCGACTATTGTTGCTGACACCCGTGCTGGGGGATCTCGTTTTGAAAGCGACGGTCGCCCGATTTACGCGGACGCTGGGCACCCTATTATCGTCCGGAGTTTCTATTCTCCAAGCGCTGCAGATTACCCGAGATACCGCGGGGAATGTGCATGTGGCGGAAGCAGTCGACGTGGTGCAGGCCAGAGTAAAAGCGGGTGAGGGGATTGCTCGTCCCTTGGAATCGACCGGGGTCTTTCCAGCCATGGTTTCGAGTATGATCGAAGTGGGCGAGGAAACGGGAAAACTTCCGGACATGCTGGATCGAGTGGCGGATACTTATGAGGAAGAGGTCGACAATGCGGTGAATGCGCTGACCTCGATTTTGGAGCCTGTAATGATTGTGCTGATGGCGGTCGTGGTAGGCACGATAGTCATCGCGCTATTTTTGCCTCTCGTGCGAATCATCGAAACGCTCAGTTAGTCAGACGGAAGGCTATTCCATTTGCTCTGAGCGAGCGGCAGGCAAGGGGGTCGTTAGCAGCGACGTGCTGAGCCCGTGAAGTCGTTCGCTGAACGATTCCGATTCCGCGGTGGTGCGAAGCGCGCGTTGAACCATGCCCATTTTGGCATCGAGATTATCGATCATGGAAACAAATACCGCCTCCGGCGTGGCGGCCCATGCGGCGGCGCCCCAAGCGGGCTCTCCTTGGTGGCTAAGAACGATGTGTTCGAGCCGTTCGAGGCGATCTTCATCGAGACGGGCGCGTAGGCCTGCTTTGCGGGCCAACTGGTAGCCGAGGACCACATGCCCCTGGAGAATGCCTTTGCGAGAGCGTCGGGCGCCTAGAGCCCCCTCATATTCGATTACTTTGCCAGTGTCGTGGACTAGGATTCCAGCCATCGCTAAATCGGGGTCAACCTCTCGATAAAGCGGAAGAAGTGCTTTAGCCGCGCGAGCCATGTGCAGCGTGTGTTCGAGCAACCCATAGCGGTAAGCATGATGCATGGCGATCGCAGCGGGGGCGGTGCGGAACTGTTCACCAATTTCCTCGAATACGGAACGAACGGTCAGGCGTAGTTCTTCATGTTGAATGCTCTCAATGAATTCGCCAAACTCCTGCCACATTTCGGTCGGGTCTTCTGGGGGAACTTCGACTAAATTCGCGAGAGCATCACTGGACTCCAGTTGCTCATCGGGAATCACGGCGATCGCACCCAAACGGGGAGAAAAGCGACCCTGGTAAGATTCAACTTTACCATCGACCTGAAGCACGGAGCCTTCGGCGAGTTGGGCTAGCCGATCGAAGCTGGGGTGATCGTTGAAAACGGTGGCTGAAAAACTGCCAGAACGGTCGCCAAACTCGATGGAGAGGAAAGCATTGCCGTTCGAGGCGGTCTTGGGTGTGACCTTGCGAACGAGCAGGAGGGCGGCGAAGGGGCGACCGCTATCCAAGGTCTTCAGTTCGGCAACGGTGAGGGAAGGGGAATCAGCCATGGGTTTTTACCAGTTTGGTGAATGATTTGAAAAATGGATGGGAGGTGTCGTGTAACATAGCGTAAACGACGGTTTCTAAGGGAAGCACGTGAGCGCCCAGCCGCTTCAGGGCATCGAGAGCGGCGAGAGCATCGTGGGGGCGCCGGGCTCCGCAGGCATCGCTCAAGATGGTGACGGCGATATCTTGGTTAAGCGCATCAATGGCGGTTTGATAGATGCAAATGGGCGTCTCCAATCCGCAAAGGATGAGGTGCTCAACTTCGTGGGACTGCAGCTGACTCGAGACCGCCTCGTCGGCGAGAGCAGAGAAAGTCGTCTTGGCAAATACAGGGGCATCGCCAGCGGCTTCGGCGATGGAGCCAATAGTCGGGCCACGTTTTGCGGGGACTTGTTCGGTCAGGACCGCGGATAGTCCCAGTCCTCGTGCGCTTTGGAGGGCGAGTTGGCACCGGTTGATAATCGAATCTCGGTCGGCGATAGAATCAAGAAAGGCGGATTGCATATCGATACACAAAAGCAGTGCACCGGGGACTTCAGAGTCGGGCATAGGATGGATTTGTTAAAATAGGGTTCAGACGGGGTTGGACATTAACCGAAGTAGCGTTGTTGGGCTTTTACTTGCACGAACCTTTTTTCGGGCAAGACGTAAGCGGTTAAATGGCCGCCCATTACGCAGGCGGTATCGATGCCGACGGACCACTTAAGTTTGTAGATCTCGGGGCGAGGAGTGTGCCCATAGACCACGAAAGGAGGACCGTGCCACAGGTCAGCCCAGAGAACACCTTGAGGGCAATCTGCTCGTTTGTGGCCTCGTCCGGCCTCATCGACGACTTGGATTCGAGTCACGATCTCGCGGAGCTGTTTACGCCAGGGAGTGCCGGGTTCAAATCCACCGTGAACAAAGACGGTATCGATCAACGGCTCGTAATGAGTGGTTTTAAACGTCTCTAAAAACTCCCGGTCCTGCGGGCGAAGCAGAGCGAGGGTACCGGCATCCGTTTCCTTGAGCTTGGTCGTTTCTCCGGAACGCCGATATTCGAGTAAGCGCAATTCGTGATTTCCCAGTAGCGGGATGCAATCGTATCGCCGGACTATATCGAGCACTTGGAGCGAATCCGGGCCACGATTTATTAAGTCTCCTAGGAGGATTAGGCGATCTTCCGACGTCACCTCAAGACGCTCCAGCAAGCTGGTGAGTTCTTGGGGGCAACCGTGGATGTCGCCAATCGCGATGATGCGTTTCGTCATGAGCAAATGAAAGTATGCGGGAATTTGCTAGCATCACGATCTTGCACGCGTAGACAAGGAATCCATGGATTTGAATCTGCCGGGTCTAGCCACGACATGTTATGTGACAGGTGAAGCGTTCGCCGAAGACGAGCGGGTGATGAGTCTTCTGGTCAGATCAGAAGCAGAAAACACCGTTTTACGTTTCGACGTGAAGTCAGAAGCACTGGAATCATTTGAAGCACCGGGCCGCATTGCCTGTCGCTGGTTTCAAAAGTTCAAACCGCGAGTGGAGAACGAAAACCCGGAACGAGACCTGAAGCTCACCGCGGAGAACCTTTTTCTTACCCTCGCTGACCCCGCAAATGAACTTAACGAAGAAGACGCGAGATTGGTGCAGTTCTTGGCCTTGATGATGGAGAGGAAGCGGCTAATCAAACCTAAGGGGATGTCTCAAGACGGAGAGAGGACCGTATACGAGCATCGTGGCACCAAAGACCGCTACGAAGTGCGGATGGATAATTTGGATCCGGCGTTCTTTATCGCGGTGCAGGAGCAGCTGTCGGTTTTGGTGGGTTCTCCTAGCGACGGCGTTACCGACACAGATAGTGGAGTTGCTGGAGCGAACCCTGAGCTCCCCTTAGGAACCTAAACCTCTGTTGGCAAATGGATTTAAGACTCAGCCCTCATGAAGTTTAATCGTGAATTTCTGCTGGCGGAGAGAGGGGGATTGGTTGGCCTGATGGGCCAATCCCGGCGGGACCATTGCGATGCAATGTCCCATCTCGCTACGCTCGTCGAACCCCGAGGGTTCTCATCCCCCTAGTCTTGGTTCGGTTCACTGGGCCCATGAGCGGTTGAATATTCAACGCTAGTGACCCGTCCTGCTGGCGGAGAGAGGGGGATTGGTTGGCCTGATGGGCCAATCCCGGCGGGACCATTGCGATGCAATGTCCCATCTCGCTACGCTCGTCGAACCCCGAGGGTTCTCATCCCCCTAGTCTTGGTTCGGTTCACTGGGCCCATGAGCGGTTGAATATTCAACGCTAGTGACCCGTCCTGCTGGCGGAGAGAGGGGGATTCGAACCCCCGG
>Ga0222651_1000231_pt1 | contig 41118 bp, 34 predicted proteins | sample AntAcemetagen369_FD_179855 | JGI IMG/M metagenome (GOLD analysis project Ga0222651, IMG submission 179855) | Saline water microbial communities from Ace Lake, Antarctica - #369 | ecosystem: Environmental > Aquatic > Non-marine Saline and Alkaline > Saline | place: Antarctica: Ace Lake...
TAACCATTAATGGTCAAGGTCGTTGTAGCGATTACAAATACCGGGGTTTAATTTGTCGCTTGTTTGGGTTCGCTGCCAATACTGATAAATATGGGAATTTGAGATTGGCTACTTGTAAAATTATCAAAGAAGGTCAAACCAATAATTATAATGCTACTGTCGAGGCCATTTCAAAAGGCTTGAAGGTGCCGATTTTTACAGAATATTATATGCAATTGAATCAAATAGATTTTCATATGGGTAATATAATTTTACCTGTTAACAAAGCACTTAAAATGGCATTGGAAGAGGTTTTACAATATTACGCGTACAGACCTTCTCCTGAAATTAAAAAAAATGTTGTTTAAATTAAGCAGTTATGATACGGGTTAATTCTCTTTTCGTCAGAAAAAAAAGCCCACAGTGTAGACTATGGGCTATGCATTAACAGGGTTTGTTATTTAATCCTACTAACCTGAGTTCGACCCAATTTCATGAAAATATCGTCATTCCGAGGCTTGGGGAGGACTTCGAGTGGAGAAAGCCGTGGGACACCTTCGACAAGCTCAGGGCACAAGACACACCCAGACTGCCACACCCTTTTCCACCTCAGCAACCCCCAAAAAGGGTTCGCAGTGACGATGTAGCCGTTTTTACAGGACTATCTTACATCGACTCAGGTTACTAGGTTGCGCTTTCTTATTCTGCACTATGGGCAACGTTGTTGCCTAAATGGTTCTGTAGATAATGGCTTTGCAGAAGATCTCCTCCGAAATCATTTTGAAGATCCCTTACCACCGCATGTACGTGGTTGGCATTGTTTTGAATATTGTCATACTCTATTAGTAGGCCAGCGCCCTGAATGCTGTAATAATGAGGATGCCCAACGCTATTTGTTTCTGATCCCGCCCATGCAAATGACATGTTCTCCCAACCTAAATTTTCAATTCGGTTCAATAATTTCGCTTGGTATTCAGCTGTATATCGGGAGAGATAAATCTCCACAAGCTCTTTTAGTAGTGCCAGTTGTTTGGGCTGAAGGTCACTTCCTTTTATGCCTGGCTGATCCAAAATTTTTGCCTTCCGGTCATTTGATGTAATTATATCCGCAGGAGCCTTGTCGGCAAAAATGGCTTGTTTCTTTTGGGAGTCACTCAATGCATGCAATAATTGGAAACCTACATTGGTTTCATCTGCCAATACTTGCCTGTTCATATGAGGTCCTGACAAAATGATGCCTGGATTGGAGCCCATAAATGACGGGGTGGAGGAGGTGATCGTTCCTTTAGCAGAGGAAAAATTTAGAGACAAATGATGTCCTTCCAGTCTCCATCCCCAAGCTTTGTCAGCTGAGGGCTGACCAAAAATACTGAAGTGATAATTTAAAGGATCTCGGTAAGTGTCATTTTCAGGCCTGCTTTCAACGGCTCTCAACACGTTTTCCAGTTCGATAATAGCGGCTGCCTTTTTTTGACCGGCTGTTCCCAGGGAAGCCCTCATCAAATTTAAGGCATTAGTAGTTTGTGTTTGGTCAAAGTCATGAAAGGTAGGGCCATTCCTTTCCCGAGGAACAAAATGCCAATTGAATCGCTCTGAGTGATCAAAAGGAAAGCAGGCTTGCTTTTTTAGTTCCGGGGTTAAACTTTCTATAAAATCATTGGCCAAAGGTGAAAGATCCTGTGCATGGCTGAACAGTACGATAGCCACTGACAATAGGAGAGTAAAGGAGATGCTTTTTACGAATTGATACATGAAGGTGCTGTTTAGCTTGAGTTTATCTGTATTGTTAGTATTGGGTCAATAACTTTTGTTCCAATATATTTTTAAATTCTTTGTTGCTCTTCCTGAAGCAATAATTTCAGGTTTTCCGTCACCATCAAGGTCTGCCACTTTCAAGTCCTCACATGCCATATCATTTTTATCTAGCCAGTGGTTTTCCCAGGAACCATCCTTTTGTGGAACAAATATCTTTATACCTAGATTTCCATCGTCATTGGCTTCTCTCCAACCTACTACTATCTGATCCTCCCCCATATTAAGCAAATCTGCTGTGGCAAGCCCATGTCCCTGCATCATATCAGAAGTAAGCTGCGTACGGTTAAGGTTTTCCATGGCAAAAGGCTGCTTTTCGGCAGTATAAACTGATAAGGTCGGCCCGTGAAAGGGTTCAACGCCTGCTAAGAAGGGACTCCCTAGTGCATCTTTTCCTATGCGAATCTCTCCAAATCCATATTCATTTACCAGCCAACCCTCCTTGTATTTGGGCATCCAAACTCCATACTGATAGGAGAAAGCTTTGACTCCTTCTTTGCCACCAATATACAATGTTTCACCATCTTCACTGGGAACAGGCTCCATATTATGGGTAATGTGCATGCTTTGATCTAAGACCCAGTGTTTCCAGTCCCGACCCTCTTTATCTAATTGTTCGTAGGCGATCACTTTAACGCCATCACCTGCACCCCCTTGATTGCCTCGGCCATGGAGAGGTAGCATGACCAAATGAAACAAGTTGTCATCGGCCTTCACCCACCGCATGCGATGAACGGTAGGTTCATGGTGTAGCTTTACGGGCTCCCAGGCTTGGGTAGGGTCATCTGGTCGGATAAGGTAATGTACCGATCCGGATTGTTTTTCGTCTGAAGTTTCTCCAGGGTTCCATTGTGCACCTACTGCTACCTCCACCATGCCGTCACCATTAATGTCCCTTGCGGCAATACAGACATTGTCATTTTCGGTAAGATTTTCTACCATAACAAACCGTTTCCAATCGCCATTCCTGTACCAGACAAATTCCTTTTTATCGGCCAGTAGAATGTCCGGCTTTCCATCACCATCAACATCCCCAATAGCAAGTCCATAGCCAATTTGAATGTTATTGTCGAGGGTCTGTGCTTGAAACTGTGGTTCAGGTACGTTGTTTATTGAAACAGTGGTAAACAAATAGGCGAGCCAGTGTATCATAGTTTGGTTTATTGGGTTACTGTTCCAATAAATTTAACTAAAAAAATGATAAATGACTAAAATCTATTAAATAAGGAATGTTATGTTACTGCTTGGCCCGTTTTAAGGAACAAACGTATGGCATCTGCAATGTCTACTTTTCCTCCTAAAATTTCAAAAACCTGTGAGCCATCTATATCCTGGCCCAACATACGTACCAAAACAGCTGCCACATCAGCCCTGGAAATGTCTCCCTTTTCATTGAAAATGTCTGCTATTTTTATTTTTCCAGTAAAAGGCCCATCCGTTAAACTCCCTGGCCTGACAATGGTATAAGGAAGGTTGGTATCCTTTAAATGTTCATCAGCGGCTTTTTTTGCCAGCAGATAATGCTGCATGGACTCGTCTGCCTTTTTTGCATTTTCAGCTCCTCTCGAACTCAGCATAACAAATTTTCTTATGCCATATTTAATCGAAAAATCCACACTTTTAATGGCTCCTTTCTTGTCTACCAGATCCGTTTTGTCCTTACCTGTTTTAGCCCCTGATCCTGCAGCAAAGATAACTTTGTCGATTCCCTGAAAGGCATGGCCAAAATCTTTTTCTAAATCGGCAATAACCGTGGATATGCCCTTGTTTTTAAAATGATCCTCTTGAGCTTCCTTCCGAACCATTGCCACAGGACTGTAATCTGGATGGTCAGAAAGGTTTTCAGAAAGTAGGCGTCCTATATTTCCGTGCGCACCAATAATCAATACCTTTTCCATAATTGCTATGTTTTTAATCTAAGGTGTCCAAGAATTGTTCCAAGGAGCCTTTTTTCCTTAAAGAAGTAACAATAATATTTTTTGAGGCTAAATCTTCTTTAATAGTTCCAGGATGATTTTACGCATAGAAGGTTCAGCCTTGGCAGCTGCCTGTAGAATATCAGGAAGACTAATTTTTTTTATATTTCCAGAGGTACAAAGATCGGTGATCGCCGATAGTGCAAAAACTTTCATTCCAGACTGAACAGCCACGATTACCTCAGGAATAGTACTCATCCCTACAGCATCTGCGCCAATGGTCCTCAGGTACTTGTACTCTGCTGGCGTTTCCAGATTTGGTCCCTGAACTCCAGCATATACGCCTTTTCGTAGGTTGATATTGTTTTGCTGGGCAATTTCAAAAGCCAATTGGATCATTTTTCGGTGGTAGGCAGCACTCATATCGGGAAAACGGTCTCCAAATTCCTCTATATTAAGTCCCCTGAGTGGGTTTTCAGGAAAAAGATCGATATGGTCTTCGATGACCATAACGTCTCCAATTTTATAATCAGGATTAAGTCCCCCTGAAGCATTGGAAACAATCAGCGATGTGATTCCCAGCATTTTCATTACCCTGATCGGAAAGGTTACTTCCTTCATGGAATAGCCTTCGTAATAATGAAAACGACCCTTCATGGCCAGGATAAGTTTGCCTTTGGCTCTGCCCAGAATTAATTTACCTTGGTGAGAGGTGACGGTTGTGGCAGGGAAATGCGGTATCTCATGGAAAGGTATTTCTGAGACAACCTCTATTTCATCGAGGAGGCCTCCTAATCCGGTTCCTAAAATTATACCTACTTTGGGCAATCCTTTGAAGAATCCCCTCAAATGATTTACAGCATGAGTGATTTTGTCCTCATAAGGTATTTCAAATTCTTTGCGCATAGTAGCCTGTAAGTTTCGGATTTTAAAATTGGCTTAATTTAATCCGAAATATGCAATAGTTGCTTCTAATTCTTGGTAGAATTACTTTAAAATTTTCCTATCAAGGCACCATACTGCTTGTTACAAATCCATTGGTCAAAAATCGCCGCTAACCGTGCCGCTATGTTGTCTGTCATCACCTAAATTCCCCTTTTTATTCTGGTGGGGATTATCCACAAATTAAGGTAGCATTCCTTCCATAAAATCAGGCTCTGAAGCTTCAAAAAAATTACTTTCGTAAAACAAGTTGGCCATTTCTAAAGCATTTCCTTTGGAATTACGGTCACAGGAAAGAGTATGCCAAAGCGGCATAAATTCATTGTTTCCCAAAATACTGATACTATTATCACTAGCCAACTTTTCCAATATCCTAAGATCTTCTTCTTTTTGCAATTTTACATAAAACAAATGTGTGAGCCCTATTTCTACTTGTGTTTCTGAATAGAAAAAGGGAGCATGGTAAGAAATAATTGATGATGAGAGATCAAGATCCTTTTCTTCTACAATCGTCCAATAATTTTCTTCGTTGGTTTCGTGTGATGAATGTGGTATTAGATTAGCTCCTAATTCTACTTTTTTAATAGCCCCTATCTTATGGCTTTCAATATCCAGTAGGCTTGCTATATCTTCCGGTCCAGGCTGATGATCAAACAATAGGAATGTTTTGTCCTCATTGGGATATAAGGTAACTTTTTCCCCTTTGTACTAGTAAAAATGCCCCTGATTTTGAGCCATGGCAAATGAGGCTGTCAATAAAATAATCGCAAATAAGAAATACTCTTTCATAATCATTGGTCTTTAGTTACTATGAAATCAACAGGGTACTCCATGTACGCTACCGGGAGGATTGCAAAATAAAAAACATCTGTTGGTTTATGACAATCAATTTTTTCGATTTTAATGTGATATTCTATTTTACTACATTTAAGAGCTACATGCTGGTCTTTTAATTTCCCACAAGCATACAGTTTAGTCCTGCCTGCCAAAATAATGGATTTTTCAAAATCGATATCCGGAATACTGGCATTGCAGCGTACATACTTTTCTAAATCAACCCGATTATCGATAATCAGGGAGATTTCTGTCTCATTTTCGTTTATATTTTGAAGCAGGCAGGAAACCCTTTCTGATACCGGCGTTCCAAAAGGAAGAAGTTCCTCTTTATCACAAATATTATCGGAGCCTATCAGGCCACAGCCTGTAAATAAAAGGAGGGGTATACAAGCCAGCCAAATCATTTGTTTCCTAAAATTCATAAGTTTTCGGTTTAATAAATGTTTGGATCCCAATGTCACTTACTTACAAGACGACATAATTGTTGAAAACGCTATAATTAAAAACACTACAATAAAGAGTCTATATTTAGATAAATTTCCTGATTTTGGTTATGTCAAGGTGTAATTCGACAAGTTTACGTAAAGATTTGTGAGTTTTTTTGCATGGCATTACAGTGGTATCCTAACTTCTATACTGGATAATTTGTTAATTTAAGCTTGATCTGACGTTAAGCCACCATTTCCAAACTGTCAGATTCCCATGCAATTTTAAACTTAGAACGAGACCTATGCCATTTTTTGATACATATACCGTAAATCAAATGTGAAAAATAGGAAACTTTATATGCCCCTTGATTGTAATAATATAATCAAATTTAAGCCTTTATGATTAAAATTATAGTTGGTACCAATCGTAAAAATGCAATATCGGAGAAAATTGCTGTTGTTTATCAAGGGGTTTTGGAACAACATGGTGCCAAATCTGAGATCATAAACCTCACGGAGCTTCCGGACGATTTTGTTTTTACAGCCTTGTATGAGCACAATGGCAAAAACAAAGCCTACAATGCCATTCATGACAAAATTAAAAGTGGGAGCAAGTATGTTTTCATTGTACCTGAATACAATGGTTCTTTTCCTGGAATACTAAAGTCCTTTATTGATGGAATGACCTATCCAAACAGCTTTAATTCTAAGAAATGCGCCTTGGTTGGCATTTCCTCAGGTATCGGCGGGGGTGGCATCGCACTTAGCCACCTTACCGACATCTTCAATTACCTGGGGATGCATGTTTTGGCCAATAAAATTAAACTGGCAAAAATAGAGGAAAATATGTCAAACGATCATGTTACCAACAGGTTGTATATGGCGCTTATACACGAGCAAGCAAAGTTGTTGATTGACTTTTAAAGGTCAATCAACATTGTCATGCAAGAATCTGTTATTGCTAATGATCTCATTGTCATCATTAAGGTTAAATTTAGAGATACTCCTTTCAGAACTGTGTTGAACTTCTTGAAGTTTGATTTTTTTTCTGAGGTAAGCCGGTACTTCAATTTTTTCTTTAAATTCCTCAGGAGTCTGATTCACAGATCTCATTTGCCTTAACTTCTCGAACCTGTCATGGGCTCTTTTAAGCGCTTTCTCCTTGATTTGTTCAAAATAATCTACTTGATTGACAGGCTTCGCTTCTTTCTCTTTTTCTTCTTGCTGATATTGGTTTTGACCAGGCTTGTCAAATAAAGACAATACTTTTTTAGGCTCCGATTTAGGTTCTGGAGACACATATTCAAAATCATTGTCCTCGGGATCAGCCGCTTTACTTTGCTGAGGATTTACCTTTGGTGCAACATTATTGATTACAGGTTCTTCCTGTTTTGGTGTTTCCTGAACAGGCATAGGTGGCTGCTGTACTGTGAAAGTTACTGATTGTCCAGAGAGTGTCGCTTCCTCCTCTTTCGAGGTTTTACCCGACTCTAGATCAATGACTTTTTTGGTCTGCTCTTCTTCATTTTTATTATTGTTTTTGGCTGCTAATGCCTTTGATTCAAAACCGGTGGCAATTACAGTAACACGGATAGCCTTTTTAAGATCCGGATCTATACCCTGACCAAAGATCACATCTGCCATGTCGCCTGCTCTTTCCTGGATATATTCTGTGATTTCTACCAGTTCGTCCATGGACAACTCTTCTTCCTCTCCAGACATAATAGATAGCAGGATTTTTTCTGCACCTTTTATATCCACATTGTTTAACAATGGTGAAGAAATGGCTTTTTCGGCGGCCTTTATAGCTCTTCCTTCACCTTCTTCCATTGCAGAGCCCATTACTGCAGCTCCAGCATCCTTCATGACAGTTTTCACATCTTCAAAATCCACGTTTACATCTTGTGTTTCTGTGATGATTTCTGCGATGGACTTTGCAGCTGTACTTAAAATATTGTCCGCCTTACCGAATGCCTGACGAATAGGTAAGTTACCATAGATATCCCGAAGCTTGTCATTAAGTATGACAAGCACGGTATCACAGCTTTCTTTCAGGGCTTCAATTCCAGCCTGTGCAGAGGAAGTTTTTTTCCTTCCTTCAAATTTAAATGGAGCAGTGACAATACCTACAGTCAGGATGTCCATGTCCTTTGCTATTTTAGCAATGACAGGAGCCGCACCTGTACCCGTACCACCTCCCATACCGGCGGTGATAAATACCATTTTGGTATTGTCTTCAAGGAGTTTTCTAATTTCGTCCTTGCTTTCCAATGCAGCATTTTTGCCTCTTTCAGGGTTTGCACCTGCACCTAATCCTTCTGTAAGATGAACCCCTATTTGGAGCTTTAGCGGAACAGGACTGCTTTTTAACGCTTGCGAATCAGTGTTAACTACCACAAATTCCACGTCTTTTATTCCCTGGTTAAACATGTGATTCACAGCGTTAGAACCGCCTCCTCCTACACCAATGACCTTGATGATCGATCGGTGGTTTTTTTGAATATCAAATTTATAATCTTTCATGATGCTTGACATTTTTCCTCTTTTGATTACTGATTTTTCTGCTTACTTCTGATATTAATAATGTCCGGAGTCATCTCCGATATCGTCAGTAATGAATCTTTTTAGCTTTTTAGTGATCGACCCGAAAATATCACTTCCTATCTGATCAGTCCTTAAACCTCTTTTTCCTTCCAGGATTTTCAAGCTTTCTTTCAGTCGATAGGTGTCCTCTCTATCATCTAACCCTCTAAACCCAGCCAATACCAGTCCAACAGTAGTGGCATACATTGGGCTTTTCACATCATCCACCTTGGACTTGCCTAAGTGTTCATTTGGATAGCCTATTCTTGTGTCCAGTCCTGTGATGTATTCAAAAAGCGGGCCGACTCCGTGAAGCAATGAACCGCCACCGGTCAATACTATGCCACCAGCGAGTTTCTTGTATACACCACTGGTTGCTATTTCCGATTGAACCATTTCTATAATTTCCTCCATTCTTGCCTGGATAATTGAAGCAAGATTTTTAACGGAGATTTCTTTTGGTGGTCGGTTTCGTAATCCGGGTATAGAAACTATTTCATTTGGGTTGGCCTCTTCGGCTATGGCTTTTCCAAATTTCGTTTTTAACAATTCGGCCTGATGTTGCATGACCATGCAACCTTCTTTTATATCCGCTGTAATGATATTTCCTCCAAAAGGAATCACAGCAGTATGCCTAATTATGTTGTCGTAAAATATGGCGACATCGGTAGTACCTCCACCAATGTCTACCAAGCAAACACCAGCTTCTTTATCCATGTCACTAAGGACAGATAAAGAACTTGCCAATGGCTCAAGGATCAAAGCTTTGGATTGCAGGTTGGCTCGCTTTACACAACGATCAATATTATTTATAGCAGCAGATTGGGCGGTGATGATATGAAAATCTGCTTCCATTCGCGCGCCAGACATCCCTACAGGGTCTCGAATTCCTTCTTCATAATCTACTGTATAGTCTTGCGGCATCACATGAATAATACTATTGCCTGGAGGAACGACGATATTTTCCATATCATTGGATAACCTGCGAACATCCTCGACAGTAATTTCTTCGTCTTTTGGGTTTCTGATAATCACACCATGGTGGATAGAACTTCGGATATGTTGCCCTGCTATACCCACAATCACCTCGCCGATGTCCACATTTGACATTTCAGATGCTTCATTTACTGCTTTAATAATTGCATTTACCGTTTTGTCAATATTGGTAACGATGCCTCTGATTACGCCATCAGATACCGCTTTACCCATACCCAACACCTCTAGCTTTCCATATTCGTTCTTTCGGCCTATAATGGCACATATTTTTGTGGTGCCAATATCCAGTCCTACAATGAGTTTTTCGTTTTCCATAGCGCTAACAATTATTCACAAATAATTTGATCCTTATATTTTACATTGACCCGATAATAAGTATTCCATCCTTTTTCTGGTAGGATTTTCTTATAATAGGTTTTTATTTTTCTAAACTTTATTTCAATATTTTCTGGCTTACCAAACTCTATCACCTGTTTCCCTACTTGTTGGTACATATTGATGTCTCCATTAGCAAGCAATTCCAAAGCACTGATTTGAGCCGACCAGAATGGGTCTGAATTGATAAATCTTATTAATTCCATCAATGGAGCATTTTTTATCGACAGGTCGCTTTCCTTTAACAATGCCTCAGCTTTGCTACCTGTCAGAATCAACACCCTTGTGGTATAGTTGGGTGATGTAGGGAGTATTTTGCCAGAGGAACTGATATATCCATCAGCAGCCATTGGACGAACAATTCTTGCAATGGGCACATGTTGGCTCACTTTCACCATTAAAGTGCCCTTTAAATCTTCAAATACCTCCGCCTTTTTCACAAAAGGATGTGCCTCCACTTTTTTTTCTACTGCGTGGATGGAGATCTTTTCTTTAGCTGTATTGCTGAGTAAACTTGGGAATGCATTTGTCAATAATTCAATTACTTCTTTTTCATCAACAAAGTAAACATCACTCACTCCCTCTACATAAACTTCAAGTTCAGAAAGCGCACGACTTTCTGTCTTATGCTCTGTGAAAGCAATAAAGCCAACCAACGTCATCCCTAATATTATCATCAGGAAGGACTTTCTAAGTTTCCATCCCTTATTCTTCATCATCTGTTATCCATTTTTCAATTGGTTTTACCAAACGATCAATATCCCCAGCGCCAATAGTTACTAAAACCGCTGGGGTATGTTGATCCAGATGGGTCAATAAATCATCTTTTGAAATCACACATTTATTAGGACTTGTGATTTCGGGAAGTAACATCTCGGAAGTAATACCAGCTATAGGCTGCTCTCTGGCTGGGTAAATATCCAGTAAAATGACTTCATCTGCCAATGACAAACTTTTAGAAAAACCACTGGCAAAGTCTCTCGTACGCGTAAATAAATGCGGCTGAAATACTGCGGTAATTTTCTTGTCTGGATACATCGCCTTTACCGACTGCAAAAAGGCTTTGATCTCCTCCGGGTGATGCGCATAATCATCGATATAGGTGATGCGATCACTATTGTAAATCTTTTCAAACCGTCTTTTCACGCCCTTATAAGTGCCTATGCCATCTATTATAGCCTCCTTTGAAAGCCCATAATGAATAGCTACGGCTATTGCTGCCAGTGCATTTTCAATATTGTGAAAGCCAGGAACCCCTAATACAAGACCATCAATTCTCTGGTCTGCTGCTACATAGTCAAATGAAAAGGAGGTGGTACCTACCTTAATATTATCTGCATGGATATCCCCAGAATGCAAGCCGTACTGGTAAATCGGTGTTGTACCTATTTCTTTTTGCTTGATTTTTTCGTAAGCATTTTGATGAATGATCAATTTACCATCCGGGTTGGTAAGCCTTATAAATGCAGCGAAACCTTCCATCAATTGTTCCGCATCTCCATAGATGTCCAAGTGATCAGGATCTACGCTGGTAACTATACTCAGGTCAGGGTGGAGGTGTAGAAAAGAACGATCAAATTCATCAGCTTCCACCACCACTACCGGAGATTCCGTACTTCCTTCGTCATGAAGGATAAGGTTGTTTTTGTAATTTTGAGTAAGGCCTCCTAGAAATGCAGCAGTATTATGTCCTGCATTTTTTAGCAAGTGTGCGACTATGGAAGAAGTAGTGGTTTTCCCATGAGTACCCGCTATGGCAACAGTCTCCATGTTTCTCGTAATCAGACCCAAAACCGCAGCTCTTTTTTTGATAGCAAATCCATTTGCTTCAAAGTACTTGTACAATTTGCTGGTTTGAGGTACAGCGGGGGTCCAGACAATTAATTTGTCAGCACCCGAAGTTTTAAACGGTTCTGGAACAATACTACTATCATCCTCGTAACTTATTTGCATTCCTTCCGCCTCAAGCGCTTCTGTTAGTGGGGAAGCCGTTTTATCATAACCATACACTGGAACTCCAATATGATTGAACCACCTGGCAATGGCACTCATACCTATTCCTCCAATACCTAGAAAAAAGACGCTATGTAAGTTTTTTAAATTCATTGTATCAGTGCTTCCATTACTTTGACGATATCTTTGGCTGCCTCAGGCTTTGCTAGTTTTTTTATTGCTTGAGACAATTCGTCTCGTTTTCCTTGGTCATTAAGCAAGGAATGTACCATTGGGCCTAATTGCTCTATGGCTTCATCATCCTTAAGGATTAATGCTGCTTTTTGCGAAACATAGGCCATGGCATTTTTGGTCTGATGATCTTCAGCCACATTAGGAGAAGGGATAAAGATCACAGGTTTTCCTACCAAGCTTAGTTCGGAAACCGATAAAGCACCAGACCGGGATATCACCAGGTCTGCAGCAGCATAAGCGAGATCCATGTCCTTGATAAACTCTAAAGGATAAATTCCTTTGACACCAGAGGCTTTTACTTGTTCAATGGTTTTTTCATAATAAAACGACCCTGTTTGCCATAAAACCTGGTAGCCTTTGGATTCAAAATCCACCATCGCATGAAGAAGGGCCTGATTGAGTGTTCTGGCTCCCAGACTCCCTCCAATGGAGAGGATGACAGGTAAATCAGGATTTAGGCCAAAATGCGCCAATGCTTTTGCTCTTTTATCTGCTATCGAGAGGATGTCCTTTCTTACAGGGTTTCCGGTGTACTTGATTTTGGATGCAGGGAAATATTTATCCATGTCAGGGTAGGCCACACAAATGGCACATGCATTTTTTGCCAATAGTTTATTGGTCAATCCCGCATAGCTATTTTGCTCCTGTATTAGGGTAGGCAGACCTTTTCGCTGAGCCGCAAAAAGGACAGGGCCACTGGCATATCCTCCAACTCCGATCACCAAGTGCGGATCAAAATTTCTTATTAGTTTTTTCGCTTTTTGAAGACTACTCAATACTTTAAATGGGAAGCTTAAGTTTTCGAGTGTAAGCCTTCTTTGTAACCCTACAATCTTCAATCCCTCTATTTTGTAGCCGGCTTCTGGAACTTTTTGCATTTCCATTTTACCTTCTGCACCTACAAACAAAACTTCACTTTCTGGATATTTTTCGTTCCAAGCCTTAGCAATAGCAATGGCAGGGTAGATATGTCCACCAGTGCCTCCACCACTAATAATGATTCGATATGTTTCTCCAGTTTTATTCAATTTTTTAAGCGACTTTAACTTTTCTATTGATCGATTTTTGTTCATTTACAAAGGCATCTTCATGATCACCCCTGCTAATACTTAATATAATCCCTAAGGATATCCCCGTGAATATCAATGAAGTCCCCCCCATACTCACCATAGGCAATGGTAATCCCGTAATAGGAACCAATCCTACGGTTACCCCCATATTTATCATGGCCTGTATCACCAGAGAAAAACTCAAGCCAGCTGATAACAAACCGCCAAATGGCCGGGTGGATATGGCGACTACCCGCATACCTCTATAGAGTAGGGCCAGGTAAAGAAAAAGTACAAATCCTCCCCCGATCATGCCATACTCTTCAATGATGATGGCATAAATAAAATCTGAATAGGGGTGAGGAAGAATATTCCGCTGTTCACTATTGCCTGGACCTTTGCCCGTAATGCCGCCTGTGGCAATGGCTATATAAGAGTGCTTGGCCTGAAATGGGATCCCGGCAGGATCATCATCCATAAATTTTTCTATTCTCGAAAAGAAAACGCCACCTCTTTGTCCCATCACGATAGCAGTAGAAAGTACCATTGCGCCTACCATGCCTACTACCATAAGATATTTTAAAGGAACTCGCCCTATAAACATAAGCAACATGCAGGTGGCAAGGAGCATGACCGCTGTGGACATATTGGCTATCGCAATAAGTAAACAGATGATGCCAATCCAAATGATGATAGGGATGAATGTTCCTTTTATATCTGCAATCTTTCGTTGTCGCTTTGCCAGCATTCCTGCTACCGCTGAAATAAGAGCTAATTTGGCCAAATCAGAAGGTTGGAATGCCTGATTTATTATTGGGACTGTAAGCCACCTGTTGGCCTCATTGATAGTAGACCCAAAGAAATAAGTGATCATAAGTAAGGGCACACTTACCCAAAGCGCAAACAGGCTCAATTTGGAAAAATATTTATAGGGGATATTGTGAACCGCCCACATGACAACAAGACTGGCCAGGATCAAAGCACTGTGCTTAAACATGTAGATTTCCGTGTTGCCCCCCATTCTTCTATAAGCAAGAGAACCTGTAGCTGAATAAACAGCCAGAATACTGATTAAAGACAATAGAAGGACTATTCCCCAAATTATTAGGTCGCCTTTTAAGTTGTCTTCCAGCCAGATTTTTACTTTCGTCATTAATTTTTATCCTTTAATCTTATTACCGCCTCTTTAAATTGATTTCCCCTATCCTCGTAATTATTGAACAAGTCAAAACTTGCGCATGCAGGAGATAAAAGGGCTACATCTCCTCGTGTACCATAATCAGAAGCCCATTGCACAGCCTCTCGTAGGTCTTTTGTACTTAGGATAACAGGTATTTTACCCGAGAAAGCTATTTTTAGTTTTTCGTTTTCCTTTCCAAGGCAAATCAACACTTTGACATGATCTATTACTTTATCATCCAATAAGCTGTAATCATTTCCTTTATCCACTCCTCCCGCTATCCATATCAATGGCTCTTGGAAAGCACTAAGTGCAAAGGCAGTAGCGTCTACATTGGTGCCTTTACTGTCATTGATAAACTTTATGCCTTTGACTACAGCTACTTCTTCCATTCTATGGGCAGCATTTACAAAGCTTTTAAGCGCAGGGCCTATTTCTTCCATAGGTGTACCAGCCAATGTCGCTGCCAATGTCGCCGCAAGCGAGTTCATTAAATTATGTTCTCCATGGAGCACCATTTCACTGGTCGGCCAGGACCATGCTGTCTCAGTCAGTCCGAGGTGTAATTTATTGTTCTGAATATATCCCTTGGTTACCATTTGCTTTTCCAAGGCTATGGGTATTAGGTTCGGTTTGCCTTTCATGCCTTTCATAGCTTTCAAAATGTTTTGATCAGCCTCATGAAAGATCAAATGGTCCCCTTCAACCATGTTGTCGGTAAGTTTTATTTTTGTGGCAGCATATTTTTCTAGCTTATACTGATACCGGTCTAGATGATCAGGTGTAATGTTCAATAGAATGGCGATTGTTGGTTTCAAATCGATAAATCCCTCTATTTGAAAACTACTTACCTCCAAAACCCACCAGCTATAATCCTTATCAACCAATTGTAATGCCCAGCTTTGTCCAACATTTCCTCCTAGCCCTACATCCATACCTGCACTTTTCATCAAGTGATAAATAAGTAAGGTAGTAGTGGTTTTTCCATTGGTGCCGGTGATGGCGATCACCTTGCCTTTAGAAAATCTATGCGCAAATTCCAGTTCATCTATTACGGCTATGCCTGCGGCCATTAATTGAACAACAATTGGGGCTTCAAACGGTATACCTGGCGATTTAATGACCGTTTGTGCATCCAAAAGAAGGTTTAAACTGTGTTGACCTTCCTCAAAACCGATGTTTTTTTCTAAAAAGATGCTTTTTTTCTCTGCTTTAATATTTCCTGCATCAGACACAAAAACCCTGTGCCCATGCTTATGGGCCAATAAAGCAGCGCCAAACCCACTTTCTCCGGATCCTAAAATTACTGTCTTCTGCATTTACCTTAATTTTAATGTTGCCAATGCCATGATGGCAAACAAGATTCCTAAAATCCAAAACCGAACAGTTATTTTGGCTTCAGGAATATTTTTTTTCTGATAGTGGTGGTGTAAAGGAGACATCAAGAAGACCCTTCTTCCGTTACCATATTTTTTCCTAGTATATTTAAAATACCCTACCTGAATAATGACAGAAAGCAGTTCGATAAGAAATATTCCACACAATATTGGGAGGAGCAATTCTTTTCTTAAGGTCAGGGATAGCACTGCTATAACACCACCTATCATTAGACTTCCTGTGTCACCCATAAACACTTGAGCTGGGTAGGAGTTGTACCATAAAAAGCCAACACATGCACCTACAAATGCCGAACAGAAAATCACCAACTCACCAGAATTGGGGATAAACATTACATTTAAATATTGGGAGAATATAACATTTCCACTGATGTAGGCATAAATGGCAATGGTTAAACCAATGATAGCGGAAGTCCCTGCAGCAAGCCCATCAATACCATCCGTGATATTGGCTCCATTGGAAACCGCAGTAACCACAAATATTACCAGAAGAATATAAAGAAAAGGGGTAAAGTTTTCTCCCAGAAAACCAAAAACTACATCATAGTTTAGCTCATTGTTTTTGAGAAAAGGGATCGTTGTTTTCATGGACTTTACATCCTCAAAGGATGGAGTAGCCACCATTCCTTCTTCTATAGATACGCTTTCGTGAAATTCTCTCACTACTACATCCTCATGGAAATAGAGGGTGGTACCTACGATGATACCAATACCGACCTGGCCAACAATTTTAAATTTTCCAGCCAGTCCTTCTTTATTTTTTTTAAATACCTTGATATAATCATCCACAAAACCGATAGCTCCCAACCATAGCGTCGTTACCAGCAAAAGAATGATGTAAATATTATAAATATTAGCAAAAAGAACGGTAGGGATAACAATAGCAGCCATTATCATGACTCCACCCATTGTAGGTGTGCCCTTTTTTTCTAGTTGTCCTTGAAGGCCCAGCTCTCTTACGGTTTCACCAATAGATTTTTTTCTGATCCAATCAATAATGGTTTTACCCAAAGTGATCGTAATCAACAAGGAAAACAATGCCGCCATGCCTGCCCTGAAGGAAATATATTTAAATACTCCGGTTCCAGGGAAATCAAAAGTTTGGTCGATATAGTCAAAAAGGTGGTATAGCATCTTAATCCTTGAATAAAAGCTTTAAAAGGTCACTCACTATTTTTTTGTCGTCAAAAGGATGTTTTACCCCTTTTATTTCCTGATACGTTTCATGACCTTTTCCTGCGATCAGGACGATATCTCCTGGTTTTAATAAATGGCAAGCTGTCTTAATCGCCGATTTCCTATCCTCTATTGAAAGGACCTTTCTTTGGTCTATTGGGCTTAGGCCTGCCTCCATTTCATTAATGATGGCCATTGGGTCTTCATCTCTTGGATTGTCAGAAGTAAGGATGACCTTATTACTAAATTTACAAGCGATTTTGGCCATTATAGGCCTTTTGGTTTTGTCCCTGTTGCCACCACAGCCTACGACTGTGACCAGGGTCTCACTTCCTGTACGGAGTTTTTGGATCGTTTTTAAGACATTTTCTAGTGCATCTGGTGTATGGGCATAATCGATAATAGCCGTGATACCACCTTGGATCAGGAGATCAAATCTACCTACGGCTCCCTTTAACATTGAGAGCTGACGCAATACCTCTTCCTCATTCTCTCCAAGAAGCTGGGCGATACCCAATACCCCCAAAAGATTGTAGGCATTGAATTCACCAGTAAGTCTAAACCATACGGATTTTCCATCCAGATCCATCTCAAGACCCTGAATAGAATTGTCGATAATTCGGGCTTTAAAATCTGCTGGATACCTCAAAGCAAAGGTATAATGCCTGGCTTTGGAGTTCTGAAGCATTACCAAGCCTCTTTTGTCATCCGCATTGACCAATGCAAAAGCCTCCTTTGGCAATTCGTCAAATAGTTTTTTCTTCGCCTTGATGTAATGGTCAAAGTCTCCATGATAATCCAAGTGGTCATGGGAAAGGTTTGTGAACAATGCTCCAGCAAATTTTAACCCTGCCGTTCTTTCCTGTACGATGGCATGCGAACTGGCCTCCATAAAGCAATGGGTACAGCCTTCTTTAAGCATTTTTACCAGAAGTTCATTGATTGAAATGGCATCTGGTGTAGTATGGCTTGCGGGTATTATTTGTTCTTTAATTTTATTCTCAACAGTAGATATCAAACCGGCAGAATAGCCCAGTTCTGTATACAACTGATGCAATAAGGTAACTGTGGTGGTTTTACCATTGGTGCCCGTCACAGCGACTATTTTTATTTTTTCCGAAGGATGGTTGTAAAAATTGGCAGCCATCAATCCCATTGATCTTGGGGCATCTACTACTTGCACGTAAGTGATCCCTTCCTCCAGGTTTTCTGGCAGATGCTCACAAACAATAGCTTGTGCTCCTTTTTTTATGGCTTTTTCAATATAGGCATGACCGTCCACCTGAGTTCCTGGGATGGCGATAAATGCGGCTCCTGCACTGATATTTCTACTGTCAAATGTCAGTTGCGTGATATCCACTTCCATATTCCCCTTGGTAGAAACCAGTGAAACTTTGTACAATATGTCCTTTAACTGTTGGCTCAACTCAATGATAATTTTATGATCTGGTTGCTTTTGTAGGCAGTTCCTTTGGATAGGGATTGGGTGCTTACCCTTCCTTTTCCAGAAAACGTTACCCTAAGCCCTTTATTTTCTAAAATATATATGGCATCTCTTAATGTCATCCCGGTAACATCAGGTACCAAAGGTTTTTCAACTGCATTGCCCACCCATTGAATGGATTTGTTGGAAATGCTTGATTGTACCCAAGTATCGTTTCCAGCATAATGATTGGAGATGCCCATGCTGTTACAAATCATTTGCAACTCCTCAGCTTTCCCTGCCCTTATGTAAGGAAATTCATCATTATTTACCCAGTGAAAATCGCTTTTTTCCGTTTCCTCTTGCTGAATATTCATGTTTTGAGCATAAATTTTATCAGCGATCTCCTTAAAAACTGGAGCAGAAATATCTCCTCCATAGGCATTGTATCCTTTGGGACTGTCAATTACCACGATGGCACTGTATTTCGGTTGATCCGCAGGAAAATAACCCACGAAAGAAGTGTAGTACTTTTGGGTATATCGCCCATTTACTAATTTTTGGGCAGTGCCTGTTTTACCTGCAATGGCATAGGTGTCAGTGGCAATGTTTCGAGCAGTTCCTTTCTCAACTACGCCTTGAAGTAATCCCTGAAGTAGTTTTATTGTCTTTTTTGAAGCGATATTTCGTGATAAGGTTTCTGTTTTAAATTGCTTTTCAATGGTATTACCCCTAGAAATCTGCTGCACAATCATGGGCCTTACCATGTCGCCACCATTAGCGATAGCATTATAAAAGGCCAATGTTTGCAAAGGGGTGATTTTTAATTCATAACCTATAGACATCCAGGGCAGGGTAGTGCCGTACCAATTTTTATCATTGGGGTGCTTGAAATAAGGAATGCCTTCGCCCTTTAACTGAAATCCAAGCGGTTTGTCGAGGTTGGCTTTTTCGATGTAATCGATGAAACGTTGAGGTTGGTGGCCAAAATGTTCATCTACCATTTTGGAGATGCCTACGTTGGACGATTTCTCAAACACATCACGAATAGTGAGCATACCATACCCGCCACGCTTTGCATCTCTCATGTATCGATCATAGAATTTATAAACACCATTTCCAGTATCGATACTATCGTTTAAATTAATCTTTCCTTCTTCCAGTAAGGCCATCATAGAGAGTAACTTAAAAGTAGAGCCCGGCTCTGTTAAGCCTTGTTCACCTACTGCATAATTATAGTACTCACCGTAACCATAAGATTGTTTGTTTCTTTCTAGATTAGCGATGGCTTTGATATGACCCGTCGCTACTTCCATAACAATCACTGAACCAAAAGCGGCATCCTTGTTGATCAATTGTCTCAAGAGGACAGATTCTGCTACATCTTGAATATTTACATCTAGTGTAGTGACGATGTCAAATCCATCGGTAGGTTTAATGTCATCTGCATCGTGCAGTGGTTTCCAGCTACCACCAACAATCTTTTGAAAAAGGGCTTCGCCGTTTCTTCCTTGCAAGTATTCATTAAAGCTGTATTCCAGACCGGCTCCATATTGGTCTTCATTTAAAAAACCGATTGTTCTTCCAGCTAAATTTTTAAACGGGCGATATCTTTTGTCAATTTTTTCGAAAATCACTCCACCTCCCATTCTTCCTTTTTTAAAGACAGGCCAATTGGACATGACGATTTTTTCCTGATAATTTATTTGGTGCCTATTTAAAATCAGGTATTTTTTTCCATCATTTCTGGCATCGAGAATCATTCTTTTGTAAGCATTCGCTGATCGATCCTTATAGAAAGCAGCCAAATTCCGAGAAAGTGAATCAAAACTAGCTTTCCAGTCGGCACTCTTGTCAATAGACGGATCAATAGCTACCCTATAAAAAGGGAGGCTTGTGGCCAGTAGACTTCCTTCAGTTCCGTATATGTTGCCTCGAGTGGCTTTTACAGGCCTGTATTTTAGGTTAATGTCCTCGGATAATTGGCGCCATTTATCACCCTCGGCAATTTGGATATGACCTATTCTATAAAAAATAGAACAGGCAATAAGCAAAACTACCAAAAAGGAAAGCCTTACACGGAGCAATATGGATTTTTTGATATTCACTTTTCCAACACTATTTTCTGTGGAGGCTCTTCTATTTCAACGATGCCCAATGGCTGAATTTTTTTTGCTACTTCAGATTGTTTACTTGCATACATGTACTCTGCTTCCAAGGTGGTCACATCTGCACGCAGGTCTTCAACTTCCTGCTGAATTCGGTCTATCTTTCTAATGGTGTACTCCGCTTTATAATTGCTCCAGATATATACCATTGCCAAAAAGGAAGCATACAAGAGAGGAAGCACAAATTTGACAGGTACATTCTCACCAATGAGCGCACTGATGTCCAGCTTTTGCTCAATAAAGGCAAATGGATTGAACCTGGATTTCTTTTGGTCCCGAGATGATTTGATCGGACTTTTAAAGGTGTTTCTTCCCATGATCAAAGTTTTTTTGCTATCCTCAATTTGGCACTTCTTGCTCTTTTATTGGTTTCGATCTCTTCTTGATCTGCCACTATTGGCTTTTTGCTGACTGGTTCAAGGGGCCGGATGGGGTTGCCATAAAAATCCTTTTCAAGGTCTCCATGAAGTTTGCCCTTGGTCATAATATTTTTCACCATTCGGTCTTCCAAGGAATGGTAACTCATGATTACGAGCCTACCGTCACTTTTCAAAAGCTTGGTACTTTGCTCCAGCATTTCCTCTAAAGCAGCCATCTCCTGGTTTACTTCTATGCGGAGTGCTTGAAAAACCTGGGCGGAATATTTTGCATATTTGCCACGTGGAGCATATTTGTCCAAAAGATTTTTAAACGCTTGAATGGACTCAAACGAGGCATTGGCTCTGGAGGAAACAATGGCTCTAGCTAGCGTTTTAGCATTCCTTACCTCTCCATAAATACCGAAAATCTTATGAAGCGCTTCCTCTTCATAAGTGTTCAATATAGTAGCAGCAGATAGGTCTCCTGTTTGGCTCATTCGCATGTCCAGTTTGCCTTCAAACCTAGTCGAAAATCCCCGTGAGGGTTCGTCTATCTGATGCGAGGAAACACCCAAATCAGCCAAAATGCCATCTACCTTATCTACGCCGTATATCTTAAGATACCTGCGTAAATCTCGGAAATTGGCCATGACAAAAGTGAAATTTTCATCATCCGGTGCGTTTTTTTCAGCATCTGGATCCTGATCAAAACCATACAAATGCCCCTTGTCGATTTTTTTGAGGATTTCACGGGAATGCCCCCCTCCTCCAAAGGTCAAATCTATATAGGTGCCATTGGGGTCGATGTTTAACCCTGACAGGCATGCTTTGAGCATTACGGGAATATGGTAGGCTGTACTATGCACTTTTACCTAAGAATTTTTTATTTAAATCACTGAACCTTTTCTCTTCTTTACTCATGAATGCTTCATAGCATTCCGGGTTCCAAATCTCAATTTTTGTACCTATACCAATCACGATGGCTTCTCTTTCCAATTGGGCATGGCGTAGCATGGTTTTGCTAATTACAAACCTGCCAGTAGCATCTAAATCTACCGTAGACTCTCTCCTAAAAAAAGACCTTTTGAAAAACCTTACATCATCATCCGTGTCATCCAGGCTGGCGAGTTTATTATGGTCTTTTTTTACTTCGACCATCGGTATCAATTCAAGACATGGTTCTAAACCTTTGCGCAGCATCATTTCCTGACCCAAGGACTCAGGGATTAAAGCCTTCATTTTTGAAGGCAATACCAACCTGCCCTTGGCATCCAATTTACACTCAAATTCTCCGGTGAATGACGCCATACCTGTTCTGCCTGATTACTGAATACAAAAGTAGTAAATAGCTAAACACTTTTTACCACTTTGCCCCACTTTTTACCACATTGCTATAAAAGTATCTAATACTAACTAGAAACACAATTATTTTTCAAAAAATTAATGGTAGGGACACCCTGGTCCAATTGGCTATGAATCAGCAGGTAATCATTGGTAAATATTAGGTAATATCAGTTTAGAGCTAGATTTAGATGGTATTTCAACCAATAAAAAAAGTTAATTCATTTGATTGATTTATAAGTGGGGGAAATTCCCCTAAAACGCCAGCGTTTCTACAGTAAAATAAAATTAGTGGCTATTTTTTTCTTTCGATGGTATAGGTTACCAAGGTAGTCAAAGAATTTTTGAATGCGGACTCAGGAAAGTTTTCTAATAAGGTTAGGGCTTCCTGGTAATAATTGTTCATTATTTTTTGAGCATATTCCAGACCACCTGATTTTTTAACAAATTCTATGATTTCGTTAATGGAGCCCTTGTGCTCACTTTTATTTCTAATCTTATAGATGATTTTTTTCTTGTCTATCCATGTGGCATTTTGGAGTGCATATATGAGGGGGAGGGTCATTTTTTTCTCCTTGATATCAATCCCAACAGGTTTGCCGATTACATCTTCACCATAGTCAAAAAGGTCATCTTTGATCTGAAATGCCATCCCAACCTTTTCACCAAAGAGTTTCATCTTTTCAATGGTTTCCTCAGAGGATCCAGAAGTAGCCGCACCTACAGCACAACAAGAGGCTATCAGACTGGCAGTCTTTTGACGGATAATGGTGTAGTAAACTTCTTCAGTAATGTCGAGTTTCCGAGCTTTGGAGATTTGTAAAAGTTCACCTTCGCTCATCTCCTGCACCGCATTGGAAACAATCTTAAGCAGTTCAAAATCACCATTGTCCACGCTAAGTAGAAGGCCCCTGGAGAGTAAATAGTCTCCTACCAAGACAGCAATTTTATTTTTCCACAAGGCATTGATGGAGAAAAATCCTCTTCTGTAATTGGCATCATCCACTACATCGTCATGCACGAGGGTGGCCGTATGCAATAATTCTATTAAAGCCGCTCCTCTATAGGTTGATTCTGAAATAGTGCCGCTTACTCCTGCAGTTAAGAAAACAAACATCGGTCGCATTTGCTTTCCTTTTCTCCGGACAATATATTGGGTAATATGATCCAATAATTTCACCTTACTCTGCATAAAAGAGCGAAATTTCTTTTCGAAATCAGCCATCTCGGTGGCTATCGGGGCTTGTATCTCCTTTAAATCCTGATTCATTTGACCTTTAGATGTTGCAATAATACAATCTATTCCACCATTGACAAAACCACTCAATTGATAATTGTGTTTAATGAATTTTATTTTTGGTTATCTTTGATCAACTAAACTACATAAACTTGACCGACGACTATATCAAACACAAGTATGAGCCGATCCTCCCCAAGAAGGCCGAATGGCCTGTGGTAAAACTAAGTAAAAGCCGTAAAGAATTTATTCAACAGGTTGTGGGGTCGAGTGTGGGGAATATTAAAGGGCTTACTGGTAATCAGTTACAGACACTTAAAGAGGAGCTGGAAATTACGCTCTTCAAAGAAAGGATGCGGATCAAACAAAACTCTTGGGCGGTTGATCCTGATGATGAGAAGGAGTTTTGGGCAGAAGTAAAAGCAGCGCTATTGGCAATGGATGCTGACCAACAGATAGAGGATGAAAAAAAGAAACAACAGTACTTTGAAGTGCTTACACGTATTACCAAAAGATATGCTGAGGAGATAGCGAGTAATTTCAAACACAGTCATTACAAAATGACCCGAAGAATTGTATCTTTTGGATTTTCACGACTGCTGAATACTTCCAGAGTCAAAGGGTTCAAATCGATTTTCAGCAACCAATACAGGCTTCAGGATAAAATTCAAATTATAGGGGAAACAGATCAAATTAGAGAACTGGCTTCAAAGGGTACCATAGTGATGGTGCCTACTCATTTCAGTAATCTTGACAGTATATTAATAGGGTGGACCATAAGTACTCTGGGCTTGCCACCATTTATCTATGGGGCGGGGCTAAATCTTTTTAATATCCAGATATTCGCTTACTTTATGAATGCTTTGGGTGCCTATAAAGTGGATAGACGGAAAAAAAATCAGGTTTACCTGGAAACATTGAAAACCTATTCCAGAGAAGCCATTCAATTTGGTTGTCATAGCCTGTTTTTTCCCGGGGGCACCCGTTCCCGAAGTGGAAATATTGAGCCCAAGGTAAAACTTGGCTTACTAAGTACGGCAATAGAAGCCCAGAGAGCCAACTATCAAAAAGTTGACACTGAGTTTGGTAAGGTCTTTATAGTCCCCGTTACGATCAATTACCATTTTGTACTTGAAGCTCCCAGCCTGATAAAAGAACACCTGAACTTTACGGGACAAGAGCGTTATTACAATGAGTCGGATGAGTTTTCCACTTCATACAAAATCTCCAAATTTTTAGTGAAATTTTTCACAAAGGGATCAGACATTTCTATATCCATCGGTAAAGCCATGGATATCCTAGGCAACTACGTAGATTCAGAAGGAAACAGTAGGGATGCTCATGGGCGAAGCATTGATTGCAAAGACTACTTTATGGTGGATGGAAAGGTAAATGTAGACTTGCAACGAGAAGAGGAATACAGTAAAAAATTAGGCAAAAGAATCGTGGAGGAATTCCACAAGATAAATAGGGTTTTTAGTAGCCATCTGGTAGCCTTTACAGCCTTCAGGCTACTTAAAAAGGAGAACAGTAAACTGGATCTATTTAGTTTGCTCCGGCTCCCTGAGGAGGATCTTTTCTTGCCTTATGACACTTTCAAAGAGGCATGTGGCTTGGTGTTAGCGAGAATCCACCAACTAAGGGAAGAAGGGGCAGTCCATATGGCACCGCATCTTAATGCAGGGCTGGAGGAAATCATACAGCATGGCTTACAAAACGTAGGGATGTATCATGCCAAAAGACCACTCAAAAGAAATGAGGCAGGAAATATTGTAACTGAAGATATAAGTTTATTGTATTATTATCATAACAGACTTGATGGATATGAATTGGAAAAAATCATCTGAAAATAAACCGATAGGGGTAATTGGGATCGGTAGTTTCGGAACTGCCATTTCCAATTTACTTGCAGAAAAAAACAAAGTATTGGTATATGCCAGAGATGAGGCAGTAGTGGAAGCTATAAATGAAACCCATATGGTCAAAAACCGGAAATTGGCTAGCAGCATACGTGCTACCACTGATCCGGAGTTGATTTGTGATTCATGTAATGTCATGTTTCCAATGATTCCGTCTTCAGCGTTTCGAGAAGTGATGGTTAGGTTTGCACCCTACCTTCATCCCTACCACTTTTTAATTCACGGCACCAAGGGCCTTTCTCTTAACCTTCCTGAAGGTAAAGATCTGGGCAATATCAAAAAAATACGGCGGAAGAATATCTGTACCATGAGTGAGGTGATCATGGAGGAAACGGTAGTGGAAAGGATCGGATGTCTGGCAGGACCCAACCTGGCCAAGGAGCTCTTAGAGAACCAACCCGGCGCAACAGTGATTGCGAGTCGGTACAATGAAGTGATCAGAGAAGGCCAGCAGCTTTTGCGGTCTGACAATTTTCAGGTATATGGAAATTCTGATATTATAGGCGTGGAACTTTCAGGTGTACTGAAAAACATCATAGCCATTGCTTCTGGTGCATTGTCAGGTCTTGGACTTGGAGACAATGCCAAAGGGCTTTTGATCTCCAGAGGAATGGTAGAACTGGTCTACCTTGGCAAAGCCATGGGGGGAAGCACCAAGTCGTTTTTAGGCCTGGCAGGAGTAGGCGACCTCGTGACAACCTGTAATTCAACGCTGTCTAGAAATTATACCTTGGGTTTTAGACTGGCCAAAGGAGAAAAGCTTACGGATATAGTGGCTGATATGGAAGAAGTAGCTGAAGGGGTGAATACCGTTAAGTTGATAAAATTATTTCTGGAGTCTACTGATTTAAGGGCGCCTATCACAGAAAACCTGTATAAAGTATTGTTTGAAGACCTAAAGGTGGAGGCAGCCCTTCAATACCTGATGAAGTTCCCCATTTATACAGATATTGATTTCTTTGATTAAAAAATGTAGATACGCTTTGCAAGGCGTATCTACAGGCCCTAGGAATGGAAAGAAACCCAAACAGGCACTATAGCATGTGTGGCCTTAATCGATAAGTGCATTAAAATGTCATTTACCAAAATTGGTTGATTAACGAATTCTAAGACTTGTAAAATCAGGACAATGCTTGATTTTGAAGTGATTTTAGCGCTTTTGATAAAAGGTGTATTCACAGGTTGTTGTAAGGCACCAGTAAATTCTTTTGATTATATTTGTTTATGGCACGAAGCTATCAAGCTCCATTCTGCTGTTTCCTATAAAATTAAACCGAATGATTTTGCGTTTGAATACCTATATAATTGTTGGGCTACTTGCCTTCTGTTTCTCTTGTTCTGAAAAAGAGCAGCAACCTTTTAGTTTTGTGCAGTTATGCGATACCCAGCTGGGAATGGGAGGCTATGAACATGACATAATGACATTCAAACAGGCCGTAGCGCAAATAAATGAAATCAACCCTGACTTTGCCGTAATATGCGGTGATCTGGTTCACAATGCAAGTGACAGTTCCTATTCAGATTTTCTGGAAATTATGCAGACGCTAAAGGTGCCATGTCATGTGGCGCCAGGAAATCATGATGTTGGAAATGTCCCAAATGATACAACGCTTAGTTATTATAGAAAAACGATAGGGAAAGATTATTTCGATTTCCAAAACAAAGGATATTCATTTATTGTAACCAATACCCAATTATGGAAAGTCAATGTAGCGGACGAATCAGTTAAACATAACGAATGGTTTGAGGAGACCCTTGGGATCCAAAAAGCTAAAAAACTTCCCACATTTGTTATTGGGCATTATCCTTTATTCCTAGAAAATCCAGAGGAAGAAGAGGAGTATTTCAATATACCGCCAGTAAAGAGGAAACGGATATTGGAATTGTTTAAGAGTAACAATGTGGTTGCTTACTTGTCTGGACATTCTCATGAATTAGTGGTTAACAATTATGAGAACATTCAGTTTGTCAGTGGTGAAACCACAAGTAAAAATTTCGATAAGAGACCTTTTGGATTTAGACTTTGGGAAGTTTTATCCGATACAATTCAACATCATTTCGTTCCATTAACCCGGATTATGCAATAGTATTCGTAATGCCTGTCCTGAACTTTCTCAGGGAGTGTTTCTATCACGTAATAAAATGGCCATCGCATAATTTGGGTTTAGATTTCTATTGGCAATTTCCACTAAGCGTATAACCCATAACACCAGCCGAATACAAGTTGCTTTTAGCTATTCAGATAGATCATCCCTACTTTAATGGGGATGACCTAGCAACCATTTCTATTTTACCCACAAGATCCACGGGGAGTTTAATGTCACGATTTGGAATAGTGATGAAACAGAAGCAGGGCAGTGTCTCTTTATATGCAGCATCTCCCGTTCCTTTGGAAGATTTTTTAAAGAATATGCTAGAGGAAACCGGAACTGATACCCTTGATTTTGACATGCTTTCAGAAGATTCCTTCTTCAATAACTATACTGACACACCCACAGACATACAAGGTCTATTTGTGTATTCGAATGAAAATGCCTTGAATCAAGCTGAAAATGAGTCCATTGATCTTTATCCTCAGTTTAAGGAGATTCAAAATGAGCGCAGAATCGGTCAAATACATATCGGAATAAAAGACCTTATTCTAATCACAGAAACTGAAGGTACCGGACATTTTAAGGCCAGGTTCAATGCTCGGTCAATCCAATGGCAATATCATGATACAAATAATACTGGAATACCCTTAACGGATATGTCCATTGCTAGTGATTCGGGTATTCAATTTAGCAGTCCTACTGAAGTTGTTCTTCAAAATGGTCAAACCGCATTGCGATTTGATAGTAAGGTGTTGATTCCTTTTAGGCAAAAATCTGAATATTCATTTGATTTAGTGCAAGACAGAAAAATTATTCTCAAAGGCTTACCAAATTCTACCCCAAACCACCTTATTGGTGTTAAAATTAAAACAGAGACAATTTTGTGTTGCCCTATGTTTATTTATCTGTAGTAAATTGAAATGCTTAGTAAAAAATTGGTGAAATAAAGTACTGATGGGAGTAGATAGTGTGGGGCTGATAAAGTCGCTCACACTATTTCCTTCAACCCCAAAAGGTAAGCGGCTTCAGCTGAAATCCTTTTAAGAGTGCTTTTTCTAATAAACTGGCCCTGGTTGGTTTGTTGGACTTGATCTTTTTTGCAAAAATAGCTATGGATTGCCCTTCTTGGTTGGGAGGTGTGGTTAGTGGTGCCTCCGTGCCAGGTGTGAGAATTGAAAATGACTACAGATCCTGCTTCTGCCACGATGATTTTTTCCTCAGGATGTGTGTCCATTGGGTCTTTCATGGCATCAGCAGGCAAAGTGGGTTGTAAATGAGTGCCAGGGACTACCCTGGTAGCACCATTTTCTTTAAAAAAATCATCTAGTAACCAGATGGAGTTGCACACCATATAATCCGTGTTTTGAATGGATTCAGGCCAATCCACATGGAGTTTTTGTAAGCCTGCTCCCGGAAGTGCGGCCCTGTAATTGAGTGAAGAAAGCTTGAACTGCTCACCAAGAACCAGGCGGATAGCCGCCAGAACTTTGGGATGGGTGTAGAAGATGTCAAAGGCTGCACCTTTATTCACCAAGTCACCTAATCTGGTGGCTCCAGATTCTTTTGGGTGACGAATACTGGGAGATTGCATCAATTCTGATCCGGCATTTTCACCTTCCTCTTTAAGTATTTCTTTTACCCGTTGCTTTATCTTATGAAGATTGTCATCGGAAAGTAATTTGCCAAGGTTGAGGTATCCGTTATGCCTTAAAAATTGTTGCTCATCTTCAGATAACAAATGGGAAGAGACACCCATTTTTTGGAGAAGTTCATTCATGGTATTTTGGGTTTTAATGATTAATAAGATTCAAATAAAAATATATTTATTCAAGTTTTTCTAATCTTTTCAATAGGGGAGGATGAGAATAATTGATGAACACAAATAGTGGATGCGGGTCAATATCTGAGAGGGTTTTCACGGAAAGGGTTTTTAATGCTTTAGCAAGCGGAGGGCCACTGTAAGTAGTTTTGGCAAAAGCGTCCGCTTCGAATTCATTTTTCCTGCTCAAATAATTCATCCCCACACCTATAATCATAGAAATCGGCGTAAATAACATGGTGAACCCAATGATGTTAAGGTGGACGGCCATTTGATTTCCTCCTAGGGCCAAACTCAAAGGTTCACTGAAAATAAATAGGGAGAGAATATAAAGAATTAGTCCTGTTTGAATAACTCCTGCCAACATTCCTGTCTTTATATGCCCTTTTTGATAATGCCCAATTTCGTGAGCCAAAACGGCTACAAGTTCTTCCTGTGTATGTTGTTTGATTAGGGTGTCGAAAAGCACTACTTTCTTTCTTTTACCAAAACCTGAAAAGAATGCATTTCCTTTTGACGAGCGTTTACTGCCATCCATCACGAATACATTTTTCAAGGAGAACCCAACTGAAGTGGCATAGGAGGTAATCGCATCTTTCAATTCTCCTTCTTCTAGTGGGGTTAGCTTATTAAACAAGGGCAAAATCAATCCTGAATAAAATAAATTGGCTAAAAGCATGAAAAGGGAGGCCACGATCCAGAAAATCCACCAGAAATCCTGGCTTAACTCCAGAATAAGCCATAATAATGTGGCAAGCAATGCTCCTCCAATAATTATTGAAAGGAGGTAACCTTTTACTTTGTCCAGAAAAAATGTTTTTACAGTGCTGGTATTGAAGCCAAAGTCATTTTCTATTTTAAAGGTTTGGTAATAGTCAAACGGGATAGAAAGGATATCTGAGCCAATAAATACAATGGAAAAATAAGCGAGCGTGAGCAGCATCGGGTTTTGTATGTATTGTCTGAGCCATTCATCCAGCCAGCCAAACAGGCCAAATCCTATTAATAATAGGGTGATCACAAAAGTAAAAGTACCTGTTACCAAACCAAACTGATATCCGACTCGCTGATACGATTTGCTTTTTTTTAATTTGTCGACATCTAGATAACCCTGAAGGGTAGGGGGAATTGGCTCCGACTTTTTACTAACATTGAGGTAGTTGATGATTTTTTCAAATATAAAATTAAAACTAACTACGAGAAGTAATAGGTATTTGATTGTCTCTTGATCCATAGGTCAAAATTATTAAAATTTAGGACAAGGCAGAATTGTGGACCTTTTTCTGGGAGCACCTGGGTTTTTAGGTGGGAAAATATAAGAAAGGCTAATTTCGTGCGCACCACCAGACTGTATGCCTAGTTTAGAAACAGTGTAATCAAAGCTGTATCCAATATTTAAACCAGATGGTAAATTAAACCCTACCATTAGAACAATTGCATCTCTGTTGCTTTGCTTTTCTACTGGCTTGTAAGGGAGTCCTCTGTACCAAACCCCTAATACTATTGGTTCTAAATATAGGTAACCCCCTAGGTCAAGTTGCTCAAAAGGCCCCTGACGTTTATAGTTTATGGTTGGTGTAAAATACCTTTCCTTGTAGGTATGGGTGAAATCATTTCTTGGTGAACCCCTTCCCAATGAAATTCGGTAACCTGTATGAATCGAATACTTGATGGGTAATCGGCTGATACCCTCGTCCAAAAAACTTTGATTGGGGCGATTGATATGGTGAGTGGAAAGACCAAACCAGAAGTTGTCTGTAAATAGCAGTCCACCAAAAGACATTGAGAAAATATTTACGGGATCTCCTAACCCGGTAATGTCATTTCCAGGAAGGATAGGGCCAAATGGATCGGAAGGGTTTATTTGATTGGCAAAAACCAGGTTTTCATAAAAGCCAATATCTCTTCGCATATAACTTGCCTGAAAACCTGGCTTGAAATACAAGTTGTCTGCCAGTTTTAGCTCGTAAGACAAAATTCCAGAAACGTGGGTGGATTGCAGCCCCGACACTCCCTCAGTGTCATTCGTTACCAAAAAGCCTACGCCCACATTGTATTCCTCCACGAATGTGTCACCGTAAGCAGAGAAAGTTGAGAAATTTGCTTCCAATCCAGGCCATTGATTCCGGTAATTTACGCCTATCCTGGTGGCGAGTTCAGCGCCAGCAAAAGCAGGGTTGAGGTACAGTGGTGCCGCATAGTATTGGCTGTATTGAGGATCCTGCCCAAATGCCTTAAATCCTGTTGCCAGAAGGGCAAAGGTCAAAAAAACTGTATTTATTTGTGCCTGAAGCAAAGATTTATTCGTTTATTGAATACCAAACAGTTTATTAACGTATAGCAAATATAAACTGTTTGCAAAGCTGCGCCTAATTTATGAAATCTAACCATTTTAAAAACATATTTGAATTTATTATTAAAGTAATATTTTTGTTTTGGTGTTTAAGTATTCCTTTAACGAGTTATTCTCAAGGCTTTAATAACAATGAATGGATCTTTGGATATTGCGAAGGTGGCGATAATAATTATCTCTCTTTTGGTAAAGACGGCAAGGCCAAAGTTGAAAACCTCTCCGGAAATATTACCCTAGGCAAGGCCAATACAGCCATGGCGATTGACCCTATTTCTGGAGAAATATTGTTTTATACTGATGGGGCCTTGGTTTACAATTACCTCAATGATGCCATGCAGGGTGTTGTTGGTGAATTGGGTGGAGTAGAAACCGCCCGCCAATCCGTTGCTATATCCGCATTTGATTTTGATTTAAATCCAGGAGGATCCAGAGATTTTTACATCTTCTATATCAGTCCGGATGGTCAGCTTCAATACAGCCTGGTAGATATGAACGACCAAGGAGGAGCACCTGCCAATCAACCACCCGCAGGAGCCGTGACACAGGGAGGGGCTATAGGAAATGCCCAAGGGGCAATTTTAGCAATCAAATCAGGAAGTTCTCCCGATTATATTGTCAGCTATGACAGTGGCAGCTTGACAGCCAAAAGGCTGGAGGATCAGGAGGGCCAGTTTACAAACACTGACACTTTGCCACTGGTTTCTGTGCCTCAGACGTTGATATTTGACGAAGATGCTGGTGTTTTGTATATCGTTTCCGACATTCCGGGAGAGGATATATTGGTCCTTCCATTTGATGCGGATACGGGTCTATTTGGTGTTCCAGAAACACTTCCTGATACAGGAGGGGCTGAATTAATTACAGGCTTGGCGATCTCCCCCGAAGGAGATTTTCTTTACTACTCCCAAGGAGATGAATTGTATAGGGTTTTTATAAGTGAAGAGGAGATTGCTCCTGAGATTCCTGCTAGCCAAATTCCGGATTCTACGGCTGTTAACCTGCCGCTTACCTCCGAAATATTTAAAATCTATGATGTTAAGGTAGGGCCTGATGAGCAGCTCTACTATATCTATGAAGAAGTAGAAGGCGGACCTCAATATGTTGGTAGGGTGACAAAGCCAGATGAGTGGAACCTGGGGGAGGTTGCTATTGAAGAGCTCCCTTTTAATGGTAGTGATTTTTGTGGTACCGTTTTCCCTCAATTCTCACCCAATATTGATGTTGGACCAACTGTTGATTTTACTTGGGATCCAGCTATGCCATGTGCAAATACTTCTATTCAATTGACCAGTGAAGTGACCCCATTAAATTACCGCCCTGTGAGTTTTGAATGGGAGATAATGCCGCCACTTACAGATGAGGACGGAGAAGAGATAGAGATGGATCTTTCAGTTGAACATCTCCTTTTGCCTCAGGAAGCCACTGCTGAACAACAAGTAACAGTAAGTCTTACGGTTACCTACGCAAACGGTGAAACTGGGAATGTCACCAAAAGCATTTCCTTAACAGAAAATAATTTGACTGCACAATTCAGTCCCTCAGATACTACCCTATGTGAACCTGCCTGTATCGACTTAATGCCCTTGTTAGAGGCACAAAGTGAAGGTGAGGACGGAGGTCAAGGCGGACAACAAGGTGGTGGAGGTGTCGGAGGTGGAACAGGAGGTCAGGGCCAAGAGCAACAGAATTACGAATATTTCTGGTCCAATAAGAGAGATCAAGGCTGGGGGCCGGAAGCACCTAACGAGGTATGCGAACCAGGTTATTACTGGGTACTGGTGAGAGAGCAAGGATCTTCTTGTTATGCTTATGCAGGAATAAGAATAAAAATTTGGGATGTAGAGGACCAAAGCAATAATATCTGGTATTTTGGAGATGGAGCAGGTTTGGATTTCAACAGAGATCCAGACGACCCGAATGCACCTACCCCACGGCCAATTGAAACCCCTCATCCCCAGAATATTCCTGCAGGTGTTACTACAGTTTCAGACCAAACAGGCCAAGTTTTGTTTTTCACAGACGGACAGACGGTTTGGGATCTAAATGGCAACCCCATGCAAAATGGTGAGGACATTGGGGGGGACAACCTTTCTAGTGGCAGTGTAATGGCCGTTCCCATAGCATCTGATGAGACCCTCTATTACCTATTTACCACCCAATTAGGAGCGGGAGGACAGAATGAAGTAAGGTATTCTCTTGTAGATATCAAAGGCGACAATCCGGATGGGATAGGAAATGTGGTCACCAAGGACAACCTTCTATTCAGTCCCAGCACGCAACATTCTGCAGCTTTTAATTCTGGAGATACCGTTTGGGTAGCTTTCCATGAGAAAGGGAACAATACTTTCCGCTTATATCCCGTGAATGATGATGGCATAGCCCAGCCAGTCTTCAATTCGGTTGGTAGTAATTACGATTTTGGAGATGGTTCAGGTACCATGAAGTTTTCTTCTGATGGCACTAAGGTGGCGGTCACCTTTAAACAAGGGGGATCCAATAAGCTGGAAATATTCGATTTCGATCAAAATACTGGAGAAATGACCCCTTATGCTTTACTTGATTTGGGGACTGATGGGGACATTTATGGACTAGAGTTTTCGGATGACTCCAATAGGGTGTTTGTATCCTACACCAATGGAGGCCCGGGAATTGAAGAATTTTTTATACAGGGGGTGGAAGAAACAGACAATAGTGACCCAGAAAACCCAGTGACTACCACATGCCCCGATTGTTTTGAAGAGGCCAATGGTCAGTCAGAGATTGAAGATTGTATTCTATCTGGAAGAGCAGTTATACCCGACACACAAAGTCTTCCTTTAGGGGCTTTACAGATAGGGCCTGATGGCCAAATTTATTCAGCAGTGGTGGGGGCCAACCAAATAGGTCAGGTACAGGTTGGCGGAGGGTGTAACCCTTCTACTTTCACGCAATCAGGAGTTGCCCCTATGCCAGGAACAACTAATTTAGGACTGCCTTCTTTTGTCCAAAATTCCGGAAGTTCCATTCCGGACCCAAGCCTAAATGGGCCAGACAGGCTTTGTTTAAGTGATGAGACTGGTGCTGGAGGGCTTTTTGAAGCCGGGGGTGAACCAGATATTGATACTTATAATTGGACAATATTCAATGAAGAGGGGGAGATCGTTGATCAGTTTTTGAATGGTGGAGAAGATTTTCAGGAGCTGGAATATTTCTTTCTGGAAGAAGGTAGCTATACTGTTCAACTGCAAGTAGACCGATGTGGTACTCCTTGGGAAGAAGTATTCACACAGGAAGTGGAGGTAGTTACTTCTCCTACCATCACTTTGCCATCCGAAATATCTCTTTGCGGAGAAGAAATAACATTGGTGGCGGTGGATCCTGAAGATCCCAGAATTGCAGAGTATGCTTTTCAGTGGGAAAATGCAGCTGGATTGGTGGTAGGCAATAGCAATGAGTTGACAGTTACTGAAGAAAGTATATACACAGTGATAGTGGCTTATGCCCTACCGGCAGGGGAAGACCCTGAAGTTTTTCAATCTTGTCCTGTGAGTCAATCGGTTTTTGTAGGACCGCCCTTTGAGTTTACAATCGAACAGTCATCGGCAGCTGTTTGCTACGGTGATTCTGTTCGTTTCTCACCAGATACACCTGTGTCAGGGACCTGGTCTATACGTTTAGGAATTGATGGAGAATATACCTTAATAGGAGAAACCCAAGAACTAGGATTGAACACTGGAGACCTAGAAGGACCGGGATCGTTTGAGTTATTGTTTCAAACAGCTGATCCACTAAATAGTAATTGTATAGTGGAAAGAACGGCAACATTGCAAGTAAATGGATTGCCGGAGTTTTCGGTTGCGGATGTCAGTCCCTCGCAAAGCTGTACGTTATCTGATGGGAGTATTGTAGTGGATGTGCTTTCTCAATTGGATAGCTTGGTTTTGGAGGGGACAAATGAAGTGTTTGTTGGTATTCAAGAAAATACCCGGCTCACTTTTGATAATTTAGCTCCTGGAACGTATACTTTTACAGGTTATATTGGGTCCTGCGAGACGACCCATTCTGCCATTGTAGAAAACAATACCCCACCTGATGATGTCGCATTTACGGTTTCTACTTTACCTGAATCTTGTAGTGATACTGGATCGCAAGATGGTGCCATTGTAATTGTTTTTGATGGTGATCCCGCCTCAGGTGAATACACCATTACCAATGTAACTACTGGACAGAAAGTCAATGCTGAATTTACCGATGAGACCAGTATTAATGTGCTGCTCCCTGAAGGATCCTATGTGGTTGAAGTTGCCAATGAATTGGGTTGTGCCGTTCCAGCGCCAGGTACGTATGAAATTTCTTCAGGAGAGGAAGAGATATTGCTAACTAGCCCAGGTTTTTGTGGAGGAGTTGTAACTACCGAGATTACGGCAGAAGCTGATTTGTCCTTGGTAGATCGAATTGAATGGTACAATGTTGTCGGAACTTCCAAAAATTTGATAGTTGGTGAAGAGGCACTCAATTTGATAGTAAGAAGTCCGGGAACGTATGAGATTCAGTTGTTTAATGCTGTTGGTTGCCTTCTTGGAGCTGAGCAAATTACGATCAACCAATCAGATTCACTTCCGCCAGTACTGTCCCCAAATTATGACATTTGCTTGGCTTCAAACGATTTGGTAACCCTTGAGGTAGGGATTTGGGACAGCTATGAATGGTCTAAAGGTGGTACTTTGGTGAGCACTGACCCATCTTTTACACCCGTTGAGGAAGGAAACTATGCAGTAATGGTAATCGACTCAGAGGGGTGTGATTATACCGTTAACTTTACTGTCTCGGAAGTATGTGAAGTAAATGTAGTCTATCCCAATGCCATTAGACCCGGTGATCCTGACAGAAACTTTTTGATTTACACCACTGGGGAAATTGATACCCTTTCAGTTTTGATCTATAATCGTTGGGGTGAGTTGATCTATTTTTGCGAACAGGAAAATATTGCTGAGAACCTTTCTGTCTGCGGGTGGGACGGTATGGTTAATGGAAGAAAAGTGCCTTCGGGAACATATCCTATAGTTGTGAAGTTTACCAATGAGAAACAAAACATTAACAAAATAAAAAGAGACGCAATTGTCGTCATTGAATAGCGTATGATAGTATTGATTTCCCCAGCAAAAACCCTGGACTATAGCCCGACAAATGTAACTACCAAAACGCAACCTGAATTTAAAAAGGAGATTGGAGAACTGGTAGAAATAATGAAAAAGAAATCGCGTAATTCTGTTCAGGAATTAATGGATATAAGCGAAAATTTGGCGGAATTAAATGTAGCACGATACCATCAATTTTCCGATGTGTTTAATGAGGATAACGCCAAACAGGCGCTTTTAGCCTTTAAAGGTGATGTATATACGCATATAGATGTGGCTTCTTTCTCAGCGGAAGATTTTTCCTTCGCACAGGATCATTTAAGGATTTTATCTGGATTGTATGGCCTATTGCGTCCTTTGGACATGATCCAGCCCTACAGATTGGAAATGGGTATCAAATTAAAAAATAAAAAAGCCAAAGATCTTTATGGGTTTTGGGGCTCAAAAATCTCCAAAGCAATAAATGAGTTGGCAGAGGGGCAATCCATTATCAACCTGGCTTCCAACGAATACTTTAAAGTAGTAAAAAAGAAAGATTTGGAATCTACTCTTGTAAGTCCTGTATTCAAGGAATATAAAAATGGGGCGTATAAAAATATTGGTATTTTCTCCAAACAAGCGAGGGGATTAATGACGGATTTCATCATCAAGAACAAAGTCGAAAATCCAGAAATGCTAAAAACTTTTAATGAAGGAAAGTACGAGTATTCGGAAAACAAAAGCAGTACGGATGAATGGGTATTTATTCGTTGAGAAAATAGTGTAATTACCGCAAAACAGTAGGTTTAAAGCCAGTCTCCAAAAGATTTTAATTTTAAAAGGATATATTTCTGTACAGGGGAGTACTTAAAAGGGAAAATTGAATTTTTGGAAACATTAAATTATTTTTCTTAATCAGTAGATTTTTCAATTTTCCGAAATATTTAGGGGGTGTTAATCTCTTTTTTTCAGATTTATTTGGTAAACTTGGGAAATTTAATTTTTGAAATATGATAAGTGTAGACTTGATTGCAGGGGCTCGCCCTAATTTTATGAAAATCTCTCCGATAATAGATGCGATTAAAGCAGCTTCAGGAGAAGGAAAGGCAATAACTTTTAGACTGATACACACAGGTCAACATTACGACAAAAACATGTCTGGAAGCTTTTTTGAACAGTTGGGGATTCCGGAGCCAGATGTAAACCTAGGAGCAGGGGGTGGCAGCCAGGCTGAACAAACGGCGGCTATTATGATAGGTTATGAAAAGTTGCTAATGGAAAGCGACAAACCTGATATTTGTCTGGTAGTTGGAGATGTCACTTCCACTATGGCTTGTGCCATTACAGCACAAAAACTACATGTAAAAGTAGCACATGTGGAAGCTGGAATTAGATCGGGAGACTGGTCTATGCCTGAAGAAATTAACCGAATGGTTACCGATAGCATTACCAATTATTTTTTCACTACCTCAGAGGTTGCCAATGAAAGCCTAAGAAAAGCAGGGATTGGTAATGAAAGAATTTTTTATGTAGGCAACACCATGATCGATACTTTAGTTAAGCATCGACCAAGATTTCAAAAACCAGAGGTCTGGGATAAAATTGGCTTGGAAAAGGGGAAGTACATCGTGATGACTTTACACAGGCCTGCCAATGTGGATCAGGAAGAGAAACTGAAAGAACTCATACAAGAAATTATAGACCATTCCGGTGGTTTACCTTTGGTATTCCCTGTTCATCCTAGGACAAAAAAGATGTTGCAAAACTTGGGTATTTCTCACGAAAGGTTACACATGATAGACCCATTGGGATATCTTGAGTTCAACTACCTTGTAGAAAGCGCAAAAGCGGTGGTTACTGACTCAGGAGGGATCACGGAAGAGACCACAGTAATGGGGATTCCTTGCATGACCTTAAGAGACAATACGGAACGTCCAGAGACCATCACAGAAGGTACCAACGAATTGCTTGGAACAGATCCAAAAGCCATAAAGCCTGCAATGGAAAAATTGTTTTCCGGGAGTTGGAAAAAAGGGAAGATACCTCATTTATGGGATGGGAAAACTGCCAAAAGGATAGTTGAAATATTGGTGGATAAGTTAGGCTAATTCCTGCCCTTCAACCCGTATGCAAAGACTTGAAAAATAACCACATGTAGCTAGTGTCTAGTAGAGCCTTAACCCTTATTAAAGCTTTGACATGACACTAGGGTCTGCTGAAAAATTCAGTTAGCACGAAATCTCAATACCAATCCTGAAAGCCTTCTAGGCTGGTATTGAGATTTCAATACGGATAGGCGATATTGCAAGCTGCTAACTGATTAATTACCTGCGACTTAATGGACAAATTGGTTGTGAAAGGGAGTCTTAAGTCCAGTAAATGACACTTGAGCCAGTCTCGAATTCGCTGTGTGGTGTACGCCTTTTAGAGGTATTTCGCATAGTTCCTTGTATTTGACAGCCATTGATTTCTGAAAAAACTGTCAAATGTTTTTAAAATCTTTCTTGTTTCTTTTCTAAGGATGTCGACAATGAGGTTGTGGCCTGGAATATTTACATTACCATCAGGGAAAGGGATAATGCCTTTCCGCACCCTGAAAACCAAACACCAACCACTTACCATACGGAAATCTGTAGCACTCAAAAAGGAATCAAAAAAAACAGAAACCTATGGAAACCAAAGACTTCTTAGAGAACAGCCGCAATGTGGGTTAAAAAAGATTATTTTATATTTTTATTTGCTATTTTTAATAAAATAGTTGCAACTAACTATTTTTTTTTCCAATTTAACTTCCATTAAATCAATGTTTTACTTAAACACAGTAAGATCATGATGAGATGGATTAAAAATTCGAAAAAAGGAATGGCAGTCTTAGGTGCTGTAGCCTTTATGCTGGTGGCCGGCTGGCAGTTTGGTGTAAGTGGTACGGAAGCGGTGTTTCCGAAGACGGAAGTGGCTTTGGAGAAGGCGATTGAGGGGAGTGGAAGTGGGCAATGGGTTTGTTGTGGTACAACTTATGAATCATATTGTACAGATATGGATGGAGACGCTTGCCATAATTACAAAAGAGTAAATGATGTATATACCTGTACGTAAAATGAGCAAAAAGTATTGTGCAGTTGAAAGTATTGGCTGTAAAAGTCAATACTTTCTTTTCTGGTCAAAATTTAATCTTAATGCAGGAAATCTTTTTTGTATTTTGATAATTTTACTTGGTGCTTGCAATTCAAGTAAGAGCAATCCAAATGAAAAGGTATTCACTTGGAAATCCATGTCTTCTCTCGAAAAGAAGATATATGGGAAAAAAATTGTCGTTGAGGAATTGAAAATTCCAAAAAGACTACTTTACAAGAATAATAAATTACTAATTACTGAATCAGCCCCGGGAAGTAACTTTGTCCACGTTTTCGATGGGAAAAGCCTTAAATACCTTTTCCCAACCGGTGCGGTAGGTTATGGGCCAGGGGAAATGCCCAATGCCTGGACAATTGAGAGTGGAATTGATGAGAACACCTTTTGGGTGTATAGTCTGGAAGGAAAAGTTTTTTCGGAATATGGGCTGGAAAATGTAAATGATTCCAAAGCCCTAACCCAAGTGCGTCAAAAAGAAGATTTTTACCTAGCTATGGGCCTCACATGGAGCTCAGATAGCACTTTCATGACTTTTTTGGTTCGTGGTGAGGACAAGTTTGTTGAATTCAGTACCGATGGAACGAGGCTTAAAAGCTATGGCAAGTGGAAAGGACTGGTACCAGGCAATTTTGAAGACCATGTAATTGCAGATCTTCATCAAGGAAAACTAATGGGTGATCCTACAGCTGGCAAATTTATCAAGGCCAGCATATTTAGAGACCATTTGGAAATCCTGGATAAGAAAAGCGGGCAGATAATTGGAATCAACGGGCCTGAAAATCCCATACCTGAATTCCAAGCAGTCGATGCGGGTGCTGTCGTCACTTCCGACCATCCCCTGGCTTATATGGACGCATTTTTAGGTAAAGAGCATGTTTTTGGGTTATATTCAGGTAAAACTGACAAAGAAATCAGGGAGCAAGGAAGAGGGGAAACGGATCTGCTTGTCTTTGATCATTTAGGTAATGTGAAAGCAGTTTTGAAGCTGGATACACCTGTAAGCTCCTTTACGGTAGACGAAAAGGGCCAACGAATCTTTGGGATAACCACAGACCGAGAACCAGGTGTGGTGGTTTTTGACTATAATCTTGATTATTAAAAACTGGAAGTTAAAAGATTTGAAAATAGAATAATTAAGGAAAGGGTACCCTGTAATTAATACTTAACGTAGTATACCTATTTTCTAAATGGCTCTCTTTCATGGATAAAAAATTATATTCAATAACAAACCTTATTGAAATTTTTTGCATTCATTCAAAAGCCACCTAAATATTCTTAAAAAATGATATTTGATAATTTTAACAAAATAGTTGCAACTATC
>Ga0222651_1000236_pt1:0-7500 | contig 40839 bp, 31 predicted proteins | sample AntAcemetagen369_FD_179855 | JGI IMG/M metagenome (GOLD analysis project Ga0222651, IMG submission 179855) | Saline water microbial communities from Ace Lake, Antarctica - #369 | ecosystem: Environmental > Aquatic > Non-marine Saline and Alkaline > Saline | place: Antarctica: Ace Lake...
GACGATCCGACCGGTCTCCGCCTTCGAGAACCCGCGCTTGCGCAAGAATTCCTGCCGGTCCTCGTCCGTCCGCGCGACGATCTTTTCGCGTGAGGCCCGGATACCGTCGATGAAGGGCGCGGGCGAGGAGTTGGCAAAGCGGGTGAGCGCCGGGGCAGCCTCATGTGCGAAGCGGGACGCTGCGTATTTCGAATGACGGATCTTGATCTCCTGGAAGTCCTCCACGCCCCAGAGATTGCGGTTCTGGCAGACCGCGCGCAGGTAGAAGCTGGCGATGCCGAGGGTCTTGGCCCCGACCTCCGAATTCCAGCAGTAAAACCCCCGGAAATACAGGTCTGGCGAGCCGTCCGGTAGCAGCCCCGCTTCGATCGGGTTGAGGTCATCGACCAGGAAGAGGAAAACGTCGCGGTCCGAGGCGTAAAGCGTGGTGGTGTCCTTGGTGATATCGACGCGCGGATTGTAGATGCCGGTCGACCAATCGAGCACGCCAGGCACTTTCCAGCGTGTGTCGCCCGTGCCGTTGCCTGCGATGCGCTGGACGGCGGAGACAAGCTCGTGATCGTAGATGCGCCCGTAGTCTGGGCCGGTGACGGCGCGGAGCTCCGTCCGTCCGTCGCCAGTTTCCAGTGTCTTGATCTGCTCGGCACGGTGGTTGGTCAGACCATATTGCAGGTTGATGCCCGCCAATGGCGCCGGCAGTTGACGCAAATAGGCGGCAGGCGCGCCGACGAGGCTCGAAAGCTGGCCAAAGCTCCAATGTGTCGGCGCAATCGGCTCATCAGCTCCGGGCAAGATTAACCCCAACTTCTCGGGGTTGTCGCGATGGGCCTCGACGCGGATCGCAGCGCTTTCCAATGTGCGCGTCCGGCTCCGCTCCGCGCGGCCTTTGACCGAGGCAAACAGATCGTCGAGCGACAGATACCGCTCGTCATCCGGCCGCGAAAACCATTCGGACGACACGCGGTCCACGTTCGAGCCGCGTGACACATCCACCTTGTAGCCGCTGCTCGCATCGGGGCGCGCATTGGAATTCTGTTCCTGAATCATGGGATAACCTCCACGACGGGCGCCGGAGGCCACTCCTCCAGCCCTAGCCCGTCACGGCTCCCCAAACCCAACTCTCACTCTCCCGCCGGAGTAGCCGGGCGTACAAACGGCGAAATCTCGCGACCGCAACTCAATGCCGTTTTGCGATTCGGGCGGGTTGTGGCATTCTCGAGGAATGGGGCGTTTGCGCTGGCAATTCGTCCGCCGAGGACCTCACCATGGACAGAATTCGAACTGACACGCATTCGAACTCCCGCCTTTACGGTGCCTATATGTGCGACGCCAGGCTTTCCCATACCGCGACAGCCTACGCCAAAGCACGCCAGCGCATGCGGCAACGCGCTGTTTTCCCACATGGTTTTTTCTTGAGAGTCAGCGACCGTCTGTCATGCTTGGCCCTATGGAACCCAACGATCAAAGAAAGCACGGCAGCCAGACGGCATGCGATACCTCGACGGGGCGTTGCTCAATTGGGGCCGAAAATGCAGATCGTAATATCGGGCGCGTGGGACGTGCAAGCGATGACCCGCGTCTGGTCAACTTGGTTCGCCTGCTGGCACGGCAAGCTGCAAGAGATTTTGTCGAAGCGGAAACCGCCCGTCATGGACAGACTCGCCCCCCCGATTAGGGAGGTGAGCATATGAAAGCAGCACTTTACGCTCGGTATTCATCGGACAATCAACGCGATGCGTCTATTGAGGATCAGTTGCGCATCTGTCGTGCGCGTGCGGAACGCGAAGGCTGGACGATTATCGACAGCTATACGGATCGCGCGATCTCCGGGGCCTCGCTCCTCCGTCCAGGTGTTCAGGAACTGATCGCCGACGGGCTCAAGCGACGTTTCGACGTAATCCTCACGGAATCGCTGGATCGGCTTTCGCGTGACCAAGAAGATATCGCCGGGCTCTACAAACGGATGCGCTTCGCGGATGTAAGCATCGTGACACTGTCCGAAGGCGAGGTCAGCGAACTGCATATCGGCCTGAAAGGGACGATGGGTGCGCTTTTCCTGAAGGACCTCGCGGACAAGACCCGGCGCGGTCTGCGTGGTCGGGTGGAAATGGGGCGGTCCGGCGGCGGGCTCTGCTTTGGCTATGACGTGGTTCGGACCGCGGACCCGGACAACCGAGGGGAACGCGAGATCAATCCGATCGAAGCGGCTGTCGTGCGGCGCATCTTCCGCGATTACCTCGCCGGGCAATCGTCGCGCACCATTGCAATGACATTGAACGAGGAAGGCATCGCAGGCCCGCAGGGCAAGGAATGGGGCCCTTCGACGATCCACGGCAACCCCAAGCGCGGCACAGGTATTCTCAACAACGAACTCTACATCGGGCGGCTGGTCTGGAACCGGCTGCGCTACATGAAGGATCCCGACACCGGCAGGCGGGTGTCCCGACCAAACCCGGAAAACGAATGGGTTGTTCACGAAGTGCCTGACCTGCGGATCGTCGACCAGTCTGTGTGGGACGAGGTCAAGGCGCGACAAGCCAGCTTGGCGTTCGATACAACCGGAGACAGCGGCAATCCGATGAATGATCGCAGGCGGCCCAAGCACCTGTTGGGCGGCCTCATTAAATGTGGATGCTGTGGCGGTGGCTATTCGCTGATCTCAAAAGACCTGCTGGGCTGTTCGACGGCCCGCAACAAAGGGACATGCAGCAATCGGATGAATATCCGGCGCGATGCTCTGGAAGCTTCGATCCTGAACGGATTGCGCAAACATTTGATGGAGCCGGAGCTCTTCAAGGAGTTCTGCGCGGAATTCACGCGCGAGGTGAACCGTCTTAGGATCGAGCGCGGCGCAGATTTGGTTGGATGGCAGAAAGAGTTTGAACGGGCTGATCGCGAGCTGGATAAGATGGTCGACGCCATTCTACAGGGCTACCCGCCACTCAAGCTGAAGGACAAGGCCGAGAAGCTGGAAGCGCGCAAAGCCGAACTGGCTGAACTGCTGGCGAATGCCGATGAACCGCCGCCGCTGCTGCATCCAAATATGGCGCATGTCTATCAGGATCGGGTCGGCAAGCTGTGCGAGAACCTGCAGCGCGATGAGGACCGCGGACCAGCGGTCGAGGTTCTGCGGTCGCTGATCGAGCAAGTAACGCTCATGCCTGACAACGGGGAATTGGCGATCATCCTGCGCGGAGATCTAGGCGCAATCCTGCGGTTTGCGGCAGGAAAGAAAAACCCCGACTTCCTTTCGGAGGCCGAGGCGCTAGACAACTTGCTATCGCAAGGATCGTTGGTTGCGGGAGGGCGCAACAGACGATCTCTGCGCTCACGATCCCAAAACGCAAAAACCTCCGCGGCAGGACCGGCGGAGGATTTGCAATTATCGTTGGTTGCGGGGGCAGGATTTGAACCTGCGACCTTCAGGTTATGAGCCTGACGAGCTACCGGGCTGCTCCACCCCGCGTTTGTCTCTGGGGAGGTTTGTGTAGATTTCCTCCGGATTGCGGATTGGCTGATTATTGTGAGTGTATGCGCTGTTTGTTTTCATATCGGGTTTTGGGTTTGTTTTACGTTCATGGAAGGCCTGGCGGCGACCTACTCTCCCACGCCTTAAGACGCAGTACCATCGGCGCGGAGGGTTTTCACGGCCGAGTTCGGGATGGGATCGGGTGTTGGGACCCTCGCTATGGCCACCAGACCGTCGATGAACGCAAAAGACAAAGGGGCAGGGAGCATGATTTGATTCATGCGTTCCAGCCCCCGTATCCCCTGTTAACCGGGATATGGGCGCATATGTGATTGCGGCAGAACGGTATGTATTTTGTACGCATGTAGAGATTGTATTGCGCAGACGGGCATTGCCGCTGCGCGCGATGGTTTTCCGAGATGGGATCAAGCCTATCGAGCTATTAGTACCGGTTAGCTTCACGCATTGCTGCGCTTCCACACCCGGCCTATCGACGTGGTGGTCTTCCACGGCTCTCAGCGAGACCTGGTCTTGAGGTGGGTTTCCCGCTTAGATGCTTTCAGCGGTTATCCCGTCCGTATTTAGCTACCCGGCTGTGCCACTGGCGTGACAACCGGTCCACCAGAGATACGTCCATCCCGGTCCTCTCGTACTAGGGACAGATCCTCTCAAGTCTCGTACACCCACGGCAGATAGGGACCGAACTGTCTCACGACGTTCTAAACCCAGCTCACGTACCACTTTAATTGGCGAACAGCCAAACCCTTGGGACCTGCTTCAGCCCCAGGATGTGATGAGCCGACATCGAGGTGCCAAACACTGCCGTCGATATGGACTCTTGGGCAGTATCAGCCTGTTATCCCCGGCGTACCTTTTATCCGTTGAGCGATGGCCCTTCCACGCGGGACCACCGGATCACTATGACCGACTTTCGTCTCTGTTCGGCCTGTCGGCCTCACAGTCAGGCGAGCTTGTGCCATTGCACTCAACAGCTGATTTCCGACCAGCCTGAGCTCACCTTCGCGCGCCTCCGTTACTCTTTGGGAGGCGACCGCCCCAGTCAAACTACCCACCATGCAGGGTCCCGGACCCGGATAACGGGTCGCGGTTAGATATCAGAAGTAAAAAGGGCGGTATTTCAAGGGTGCCTCCACCGAACCTAGCGGCTCGGCTTCAAAGGCTCCCGCCTATCCTACACATGTCACTCCTAATACCACTGCAAAGCTGTAGTAAAGGTGCACGGGGTCTTTCCGTCTGACCGCGGGTACTCCGCATCTTCACGGAGAATTCAATTTCGCTGAGTCTGCGTTGGAGACAGTGGGGAAGTCGTTACGCCATTCGTGCAGGTCGGAACTTACCCGACAAGGAATTTCGCTACCTTAGGACCGTTATAGTTACGGCCGCCGTTTACTGGGGCTTCGATTCAAAGCTTGCACCTCTCCTCTTAACCTTCCAGCACCGGGCAGGCGTCAGACCCTATACGTCGCGTTGCCGCTTCGCAGAGCCCTATGTTTTTAGTAAACAGTCGCCACCCCCAATTCTGTGCCCCCGGCCAGTGGTTGCCCATAGGCCGGGCCCTCTTATCCCGAAGTTACGAGGGCAATTTGCCGAGTTCCTTCAACGCAGTTCTCTCAAGCGCCTTGGTATGCTCTACCAGTCCACCTGTGTCGGTTTGGGGTACGGTCTAAAGCTGGGGCTATTTCCTGGAACACATTCGCGGCCCTCTCAATCCAATAAGAGAAGACAACTTACTGTATTCGTCACATCCCAGCAGGCCCACGAATATTAACGTGGTTCCCATCGCCTACGGCTTTCGCCCTCGGCTTAGGGGCCGGCTCACCCTGCGCGGATTAGCCTTGCGCAGGAACCCTTGGACTTACGGCGAGAGTGTTTCTCACACTCTTTATCGCTACTCATGTCAGCATTCTCACTTCCGATACCTCCACGGTCCCTCACGGGTACCGCTTCACAGGCTTACGGAACGCTCCGCTACCACTCAATCTTAGACGAATCCGAGATCGAATCCGCAGCTTCGGTGTATGGCTTGAGCCCCGTTACATCTTCGGCGCAGGACGGCTTAATTAGACCAGTGAGCTATTACGCTTTCTTTTAAGGATGGCTGCTTCTAAGCCAACCTCCTGGCTGTCTTGGCCTTCCCACATCCTTTCCCACTTAGCCATAACTTAGGGACCTTAGCTGGCGGTCAGGGCTGTTTCCCTTTTGACGACGGATCTTAGCACCCGCCGTCTGTCTGCCACGCTTAACTCGTCGGTATTCGGAGTTTGGTTAGGTTTGGTAAGGCTCGCGCCCCCCTAGCCCATCCAGTGCTCTACCCCCGACGGTAAACACGTGACGCTCTACCTAAATAGATTTCGCGGAGAACCAGCTATTTCCGGGTTTGATTGGCCTTTCACCCCTAGCCACAGGTCATCCCCCCATTTTTCAACATAGGTGGGTTCGGTCCTCCAGCAGGTCTTACCCTGCCTTCAACCTGCCCATGGCTAGATCACCCGGTTTCGGGTCTAATCCACGTAACTGTACGCCCTATTCAGACTCGCTTTCGCTGCGCCTACACCTATCGGCTTAAGCTTGCTACGTAGATTAAGTCGCTGACCCATTATACAAAAGGTACGCGGTCACCCCACAAGGAGGCTCCCACAGCTTGTAAGCGTCCGGTTTCAGGATCTCTTTCACTCCCCTCATCGGGGTACTTTTCACCTTTCCCTCACGGTACTTGTGCACTATCGGTTGCCAAGGAGTACTTAGGCTTGGAGGGTGGTCCCCCCAATTTCAGACAGGATTTCACGTGTCCCGCCCTACTCAAGCCCAATGACCAACCTGTACCCATACGGGGCTGTCACCCACTATGGCCGGTTTTTCCAAACCGTTCTGGTTGATTGGCCACTGGAACTGGCCTGGTCCGCGTTCGCTCGCCGCTACTGACGGAGTCTCTGTTGATTTCCTTTCCTCCGGTTACTGAGATGTTTCAGTTCACCGGGTTCGCCTCGTATGGCTATGTATTCACCATACGATACCCCGAAGGGTGGGTTTCCCCATTCGGACATCCGCGGATCAAAGCCTATTGGCGGCTCCCCGCAGCTTATCGCAGCCTATCACGTCCTTCATCGCCTCTTGGCACCAAGGCATCCACCGAACGCCCTTAAAACGCTTGATCGCTATCATCGGAATTCCATCACGTGCAGGGACAAAGCCCGTCACGCAATATTCTCCACATAATACCGAGTACTACCGCAATCACTTATTCACAATATCCTGACAACCGGGAAAGCTCTCGCTTTCCCACCCTGCGGGCGAACCCGCGGGGTAATCTGTAATTTTCAACAGCCAACTTGATCATGCCTGGCACACTCATGCCTGACACACCTTGATGCGGCGCATCTCCTGGTTGGAGCGCTGCAATCAGCCTGATGGTGGGCCTGGGAAGACTTGAACTTCCGACCTCACGCTTATCAAGCGCGCGCTCTAACCAACTGAGCTACAGGCCCGGGGATCGGGCATCGGAACCCGGCATGCAAAACGGCGGCGCGATTATGATCCGAAGGAAAGAGACATCGAAGACCCTGCTGCATCCGCCTTCCGGTTAAAGGGATGGTGGAGCTGAACGGGATCGAACCGATGACCTCCTGCTTGCAAAGCAGGCGCTCTCCCAACTGAGCTACAGCCCCGTTCGGAACCGCAAATCGCGCAGCGCGGGACAAGTCCCGGCCGCTTCGCGTTGGCTGTGGAAAGGATGCGTGGACGGCGGCAAAACAAAATTGCCCGCCAGTTTTTGGACACCGGTCCTGAGAGGTACCGGCATCCTTGTGTCTAATTAAACATCCAGATCATCTTCAGGAGATCCCAAAGATCAAAGACCGGACGTTTCCTTAGAAAGGAGGTGATCCAGCCGCAGGTTCCCCTACGGCTACCTTGTTACGACTTCACCCCAGTCGCTGACCTTACCGTGGTCGGCTGCCTCCTTGCGGTTAGCGCACCGGCTTCGGGTAAAACCAACTCCCATGGTGTGACGG
>Ga0222651_1000236_pt1:10000-40839 | contig 40839 bp, 31 predicted proteins | sample AntAcemetagen369_FD_179855 | JGI IMG/M metagenome (GOLD analysis project Ga0222651, IMG submission 179855) | Saline water microbial communities from Ace Lake, Antarctica - #369 | ecosystem: Environmental > Aquatic > Non-marine Saline and Alkaline > Saline | place: Antarctica: Ace...
AGCCGGGCGATTCATTCGACATCATGTTCGAACGCATGCATGACGATGCGGGCACCCCCGTTGCGGAAGGCGAAATCCTGATCGCGGAAATGGTGCTGAGCGGCAAGAAGATCCGCATGTACCGGCATGAAGCCGACGACGGCACGGTCGACTATTTCGATGCGAAGGGCCGCAGCAGCCGCAAGGCGCTGACCCTGACGCCGATTGACGGCGCCCGTATTTCGTCGGGTTACGGCCGGCGCAAGCACCCGATCCTGGGCTATACCAAGATGCATCGCGGCACCGATTTCGCCGCGCCCAGCGGCACCCCCGTCTACGCCGCCGGTAACGGCACGATCGAAAAGGCCGGACGCAACGGCAGCTATGGCCGCTATATCCGTATCCGCCACAGCGGTAACTACAAGACCGCCTATGCGCATCTGCGCGGCTACGCCAAGGGCATCAAAAGCGGCCGGCGCGTTTCACAGGGCCAGGTCATCGGTTATGTCGGTACCAGCGGCCGGTCAACCGGCCCGCACCTGCATTACGAAATCCTGCGCGGCAACAAGCAGATCAATCCCAAGAAGCTGAACCTGCCGAGCGGGCGCACCCTGGTGGGCAAGGAACTGGCACAGTTCAACGCGATGCGGAACACGCTGGAAGACCGCTACGCGACCCTGCCGACGACAACGCAGATGGCAAAAGACGATCTGCAGCCCGCCAGCGGCCCCCGCTAATCCCGGAGCCCGTCCAGCACGGCGTATAATGCGTCCAGGCAACCGTTGCCCAGATGGCGGCTGCGGTCCGGCGACCAGCCGACCTGTGCATCGGGCGCGTTGGCATTGTCCTTGAAGGGCATTTCAAGGGTCATGCCCAGCGCACCGAAATATTCCGCGACATGGGACGAACACAGGGTCAGGTTGCCCTTGCCCGGTGACGCCTTGGGATACCCCTTTTCGGTCTGGTAATCCGGGTTGGCGCGGACCAGCGCCGCATCGAAATTCTCTTTCGATTTCTTCTGGCGTTCGGTCAGCGACGGAATGCCATCGGCGCCGGCAATAAACGCATAGGGCAGTGCTTCGTCGCCATGCACGTCGAGGCAGAAATCAACCCCGGTTTCGCGCATCTTCTCGCGCGTCAGGAAAACTTCCGGGCTTTTTTCCATGCTGGGCTCGGCCCATTCGCGGTTCAGGTTCGTGCCCGCTGCATTCACCCGCAGGTTGCCGCGACGGCTGCCATCGGGGTTCATGTTGGGCACGACATACAGCACCGCCTTGTCCAGCACCGCCCGCGCCACCGGATCGGCATCATCGGTCAGCCGGTCCACGAAACCTTCCATCCACCAGGACGCCTGCGTTTCGCCGGGATGCTGTCGTCCGACAACCCAGCAGACCCGCTTGCCCTCACCTGGCGTACCAATCACCAGCATGTCCAGATCGGCACCGTCCAGCGTCTGCCCCAGCACGTCGAGCGATACCCGCGGCGAAGACTGGCAATACGCCATGTAATCCCGGTAGCGCTCGGTCGAATACGGCGCAAAATACGCGTAATGCACAGCGTTATATTCGGGCGTATGGCGGATTGTCAGGACCGTGCCGTCATATTCCGTCGGCACGCGAAACCAGATCTCCCGGTCGTAGGAAGCAACGGCGCGATAGTCCTCCCAGCCCTTCGCGTAGCTGGCCTGGCTGGCGTTCTCGATGCGAAAGGCGCAGTCGGTTCCCTGCACGCCGACAGCGCGAAAATTAAACCACTGAAAGAAGTCGGAATTGGTGTCCTTGCGAATATTCAACCGCACATTGGCAGCGTCCGTCGCGTCGATCACCTCGATATTACCGGAATCGAAATTCGCGCTGATATGCATACTGTTCCCCTGCCCTGTCACTGTTGATTGTTGTCGGCAAACATAAGGCCGGCGGGCTGATTTGCAACCCGCCGGCCTGTCTGCCTGTTCGTTGTTACCCGGTTACGCGGCTTCCGCCGACACCAGTTCCCCGTTGATGATCAACCCGCCCTCGCCGGCCGAGACACGGATCGGTTCGGCGTCGACGATCCGTCCTTCGAGGATAAGGCTGGCAATCGGGTTCTGCAGCGATCGCTGGATGGCCCGCTTCAATGGCCGCGCGCCATAGACCGGATCGTACCCCGCATCGCCGAGCCAGGCCTTGGCCGCCCCGTCGAGTTCCAGCGTAATCTTGCGATCGTCGAGCAGCTTTTGCAGCCGCCCCAGCTGGATATCGACAATGCCGGTCATCTGCGCCCGGGTGAGCCGGTGGAACAGCAGGATTTCATCCAGGCGATTCAGGAATTCCGGCCGGAAATGCCCCCGGACAATATCCATAACCTGGCCGCGTACTTCCGTGGAATCCTCGCCTTCCGGCTGGTTCGCCAGTATCTCGCCGCCGAGGTTGGAGGTCATCACGATCACCACATTGGTGAAATCCACCGTCCGCCCCTGCCCGTCGGTCAGCCGTCCGTCATCGAGCACCTGCAGCAAGACGTTGAAGACATCGGGATGGGCCTTCTCGACCTCATCGAACAGAACAATCTGGTAGGGTCGACGGCGAACCGCCTCGGTCAATGCACCGCCTTCATCGTATCCGACATAACCCGGGGGCGCCCCGATCAGCCGCGAAACCGCGTGCTTCTCCATGTATTCCGACATATCGATGCGCACCATGGCCTGATCGTCATCGAACAGGAAATCCGCCAGCGCACGGGTCAGCTCGGTCTTGCCGACACCCGTCGGCCCCAGGAACAGGAACGAACCAATCGGCCGGTTCGGATCCTGCAGGCCCGCTCTGGCGCGGCGCACCGCGTTGGAGATGGCGGTGATGGCTTCTTCCTGACCGATCACCCGGTTGCTGAGCGACTCTTCCATCGCCAGCAGCTTCTCGCGCTCGCCTTCGAGCATCTTGTCGACCGGCACCCCGGTCCAGCGGGAAACGACGCCGGCGATATCCTGCGCCGTGACTTCCTCGTTCAGGATCCGGTGTTCGGCACCCGCATCCGCCTCAGCCAGTTTCTTCTCCAGATCAGGAATCACGCCATAAGACAGCTCGCCCGCCCGCGACAGATTGCCTTCGCGGCTGGCCCGTTCCAGCTCACCCCGCGCCTGGTCCAGCGCTTCCTTGATTCCCTGTGCGCCCTGCAGCTGATCCTTTTCGGCCTGCCATGCCGCGGTCAGTTCCGTACTCCGGCTTTCGAGTTCCGCCAGGTCTTTCTCCAGTGTCTCGAGCCGGTCTTTCGAGGCCTGATCGGTTTCCTTCTTCAGCGCCTCACGCTCGATCTTGAGCTGGATGATGCGGCGATCGAGTTCGTCAATCGCCTCCGGCTTGGAATCGACCTCCATGCGCAGCCGGCTCGCCGCCTCATCAACCAGATCGATTGCCTTGTCCGGCAGGAACCGGTCGGTGATATAGCGGTTCGACAGGGTCGCCGCCGAAACGATGGCGGAATCCGTGATCCGCACGCCGTGATGCAGTTCGTATTTTTCCTTTAGCCCGCGCAGGATCGAGATCGTATCCTCGACCGTCGGTTCATTGACGAAGACCGGTTGGAAACGCCGCGCCAGCGCCGCGTCCTTTTCGATATGCTTGCGGTATTCGTTCAGGGTCGTCGCGCCGATGGCATGCAATTCGCCACGGGCCAGCGCCGGCTTCAGCATGTTGGAGGCATCCATCGAGCCTTCCGCCGCACCCGCACCGACCAGCGTGTGCAATTCATCAATGAACAGCAGTACATCGCCCGCAGCGGCGGTCACTTCCTGCAGCACCGCCTTGAGGCGCTCTTCGAACTCGCCGCGGAACTTGGCCCCCGCGATCAGCGCGCCGAGATCGAGCGACATCAGCCGCTTGTTCTTCAGGCTTTCCGGCACATCACCATTGACGATGCGCAATGCCAGCCCTTCGATGATCGCCGTCTTGCCGACGCCGGGCTCCCCGATCAGCACCGGGTTGTTCTTGGTCCTGCGCGACAGCACCTGGATCGTCCGGCGGATTTCCTCGTCGCGGCCGATAACCGGGTCGAGCTTGCCGTCCCGCGCGGCGGCGGTCAGGTCCTGGGCATACTTTTTCAGCGCGTCATAACTGTCTTCGGCCGTGGCGCTGTCCGCCTTGCGGCCCTGACGAATTTCCTCAATCGCGCTGTTCAGGCCCTGCGCGGTGACGCCGGCATCGGCAAGCGCCTTCGCGGCATCGGTCCCCTGTGCCAGCGCAAGCGCAAGCAACAGGCGCTCCGCGGTGACAAAACTGTCGCCGGCTTTCTCCGCAACCTGTTCCGCCTGATCGAACAGGCGTGCCGTTTCGGGCGACAAGTAGATCTGCCCCGCACCGCTGCCTTCAACTTTCGAAATTTTATCGAGCCCGGCTTCGACCGTTAGCAGCGCGTTGCGGGAATCGCCGCCGGCTGCCGCGATAAGGTTGGCAGCAAGGCCTTCCTTGTCGTCCAGCAGGACCTTGAGCACATGCAGCGGCGTCAGCTGCTGGTGGTTGCTGCGCAGGGCAAGCGTCTGCGCCGACTGAATGAAGCCGCGCGCGCGTTCGGTGTATTTTTCGAGATTCATTTGGAAACGATCCTCTCATATGCCCCCTCTTTGAGGCAGGCGGTGTAAGGACAAACATAGTGACCGGACCCTCTTTGAGGCATCCTGTCATAGATCATATGGGGTTGTTTTTCCGCGTCGCAAGACTGGCTGTACCGGTTTTGATCCAGCGCAATCGACACCGCCCTGCAAGACCGAAAAAGATCGCGTAACCCGCTGGTCAGTGCCGGTTTTGCGTAGAAAAGCACAAAAAAACACCGGGAAATATCGATTGAATCAGGTTAACCGATTGATAAATAACAATACATGGCCAATTTCGCGTAAAAATGTCTACATTTGTCTACATTTTCGCCCGCGCCACCGGACAGGCGAGAGGTAAAATCCAGGCGTCCTGCCGAGCCGGGCACGAGCCCTTATAATAGGTTTTAATTGCTATTTCAAGAAAATTCAGGACTGCCTGTCGGACATCGCGTCCGCGTTTGCCGGAACACCAAAGCGTTCCGCAGCCTGGGCGATTGCCGCCATGAATTTCCGGCGCGCATCGGGACCGTCCAAGGAACCATCCGCCACAGCACCGTCCAGGCTGGTCAACCCGGCGCATTTGTCGCGCATCCCTGGCGAACCGAAATCCACCGCGCGGGAAATATGGGCGAAATCGTTGCGGATTTCGGATAACAGCAGCAGGTCGTTTTTCATTTCGTAGGCGCACAGGCCCAGCAGAAAGGCGACTTCCGCCTTGATACCGAACGCGCCCGCCGGACCGGTATGCTTGAAGACCTTGCGGAAGCTGTCCTTCGTATGGACATCAATCACGAACCGCGCGGCGAGTGCCAGATCAAGCTGATGTTCCAGATAGGCCACCGCAAGAATCGCTGCCCCGCGGTCGGACTGCCGCTGTAATTCATCGGCAATCGGCAAATCACTTTCCCGGGCCTTTGGCATGACTTGATCCTGCTTGTTTCTTATCTGCGCACCAGAAATAGCAGGTTTTCCGGATCGCCGCTGAACCGCCCCGGCACACAATGGCATTCGGCCTGATAATTCAAGCCGCCTGAAGTGGCGGTAGGTTAGCGGCGAAGGCGATAGGTCTGATGGCAGCTGCGGCAGGAATCCGCAAGATTGGCAAAGGCGGATGCCGGCGAGACGCCGCTGCCCGCATCATCCGGCCCTTCGGCACCGGCCGCACTTTCACGCAGGGCGGCGGCGCGTTCCCGCAAGGTTTCCGCCTGCGCCGCAAAACGTTCCGCTTCAAACCAGATCAACGGCGCGGCGTCTGAAGGCGATCCATCCGTCCCTTCGGGAAAGAGCATCGGTATATGTTTGCCGGCCCGGTCTTCGATGATGGCCGCTTGCGCGGCGACGGCGGCGCTATCCCAGGGTCCGGATCCCCGAAGGATGGGGGCGAGTTTCTTGATCGCGGCGGCAAAGGATTTCATATCCGCCATCCGCTGCTTGACCACACCTGTCGCCCCTTCATGCGCGAACAGCGTTGCACCGGGAACGCCCACGACCAGCATCAACGCAGCCGAAATAGCGACAAGGCCCCTGCTCCGTTTCCGTCCATTGGTCTGGCCCCTTGCCGCGCGCCGGTCATGCCGGGTCAATGGCGATGCCCGCCACCACCATAACCGCGCAAGCGCATATAGGTGACGACCTGGTGCTTCGACAAAAGCGGCAGTGTTTTGAGATGCGTCTGCAAATGCACCAGCCGCAAACGTCCTTTCACGTCCGCGGCACGGGCGACCAGCGAGCGCATCGGGCGATATGTCCTGCGCTGCAAAGGCACGGTCGAGCGCCCGTTCAGCGTCAACATAGGCCGCGCCGAGTACCATCGCTTCACGCTTCATATCATCGAACAGCGCCTGAATTTCACGAACCTGGCTGTCGGAAAGCGCGATGTCATCCTTCAATTCCAGCAGATGCACCGGCCCGGGAAAGCCGTTCAGCTCCGCCGGTTTGGCGAACCCCCAGCCGCGTCCCGCCTGCAGATCGTCGATATCTTCCGCCGAAAGCTATTTGATTTCGCGCGAATGCTGGCCCGCATAGGGTCCAACGACAGCGTCCGATGCCTGCGCCACGACCGTTGCCATACAGGCACAGCCAAAGAGAACGGACGATAAGACGATCCTGAACATACAAATTCCTTCTCGTTTCGAAACGCAGGCGCAGGCTAATCATTCCTCCAGCAGGAAGGTCAAATCATGCTCGCAACGGCTCAGGTCCATAAACAGGAACCGGTCAGTAGCGCGGGTCGTACATGCCATCCGCAATGGATTGCCGAAGATCGGCGGGGCGCTCCGCCCGGGCAAGGCCCTGCGCATATGCGGTTTCCGCGACCGCGACGGCGATATTCAGTGAAACCTTCCGGATATCCGTCAGCGGCGGATAGATCGTCCCACTCGCAAGATCGGAATCATCCACTTCTTCCGCCAGTGCCTTCGCCGCCGCCAGGAACATTTCCTCGCTGATGCGCTCCGCCTGACAGAACAACGCCCCCGCCCCGACCCCGGGGAAAATATAGACATTGTTGCCCTGACCCGGCCGGAATGCTTTTCCATCGACCGTCAGCGGCGCGAACGGGCTGCCACTGGCAAAGATCGCGCGCCCGTCGCTCCATTGATAGGCCTCCTGCGCTGTACATTCCGCCTGCGACGTCGGGTTCGACAGCGCGAAAATGCCCGGGCGCTCCTTGATTTCCGCCATCAGACGGACTGCTTCTTCGGTAAAGGCGCCATGCGTTCCCGTTGCCCCGACCAGGATATCCGGCTGGATTGTCCGGATTGCCTCGATGAAATCCATTGGTGGATGGTCATGGGCATAGGGCAGATTATGCGCCGCCAGGTCATTCCGCTGCTGCACCACCAGCCCGTTGATATCCACGAACCACAACCGCTTGTGCGCTTCGGACTCATCCAGCCCCTCGGCGACCAGCGCCGGCACCGTCAAATCCGCTATCCCCGTTGCGGCGGATCCCGCACCAAGGAACATCACTTTCATGTCCTTGATGCTGCGACCAATCAGACGGCGCGCCGTATAGAATCCGGCCAGCACAACCGCGGCCGTTCCCTGAATGTCGTCATTGAAACACAGCACGCGATCCCGGTATGTGTTCAACAGCTTGTAGGCATTTGCCGTCTGGAAATCCTCGAACTGAATCAGCGCACCGGGAAACCGGGCCTGAATCGCGACGATGAATTCTTCCATCAATTCATCATAGGCCGCGCCGCGCAGCCGTTTTCCGCTGACCCCCAGATACAGCGGATCACTGGCCAACGCCTCGTTATCGGTACCGACATCCAGCATGACCGGCAGGCACTGGCGCGGGCTGATGCCGGCGCAGGCGACATAAAGCGCCAGCTTGCCAATCGGAATCCCCATACCACTGGCGCCCAGATCGCCAAGACCCAGAATCCGTTCGCCGTCGGTTACGACGACGATACGCACGTCTTCATCCGGCCAGTTGCCCAGGATTTCATGCACCCGGCCGCGATCCGCAGGTGTGACGTAAAACCCTTTGGTCTGTTGAAAGATATGGGCGAATTCCCGGCAGGCCTGACCGACCGTCGGCGTATAAACAATCGGCAGCAATTCCTCGATATGATCCATCAGCGCACGGTAGAACAGACGTTCATTCCGGCTCTGCAGCGCGTTGAGGAAAATGTATTTTTCGATAGCGTCCGCTTTGCGGCGAACGTTTTCCAGCGCCCGGTCCAGCTGAACATCCTGGTTCAGCACCGCGACAGGCAACAACCCGCGCAGCTTCAGCCGCTCGCGTTCTTCATCGGTAAACCCCGACGACTTGTTGAGCGCCGGCACGCGCAACACGTCTACTCCCGTTTTGGCTTCCCGATCAGGCATTGACGACGCTCCACGTTATTCCATGCCGGATTATGACCGGCACAACACCTCAGGCAAAGGTCATACCTTGCACGACAGGGCAATACCGGCGAAATTCACCGGAATTCCACTCTGTGTTACACATAAACAGTGAAGACTGTATCAAGGAGCCTGCCAGCATGAGTATTTTCGCCCCCCGGATGAGCCGCTTCAAGCCATCACCGAGCCAGATCGCCTCCACCCGGGTCCGCGAGTTGCAGGCGGAAGGCCGCGACATTGTCAAACTGACAGCCGGTGAGCCGGATTTCCCCACGCCGGACCATGCCAAGGCAGCGGTCATCGAGCTGATGGACCGCAATGAAATCCACTACACGCCGATCAATGGCCTGGTGCAGATGCGCGAAGCCGCACGCCTGAAATTCCGGCGTGACAACGGGCTGGAATACGGATTGGACCAGATCGCTGTCGGTTCAGGCACCAAGCAGATTTTGTTCAATGCCCTGATGGCGACGGTATCCGCAGGGGACGAGGTCATTGTTCCCGCGCCCTACTGGGCATCCTATCCAGACATGGTCCAGCTTGCCGGCGGCACACCGGTGATTGTCGCCTGCGGTCAGAACAGCCAGTTCAAAATGCGTCCCGAACAGCTCGCCGAAGCCATTACGGACAAAACGAAATGGCTGATCTTCAGTTCCCCCAGCAACCCGACAGGCGCAACCTACAGCGCCGCAGAACTGAAAGCGCTGGCGGCAGTGCTGCTTGAACATCCGCATGTCCATATTCTGTCCGACGACGTGTACGAACACCTGATCTACGACAAGCGAACATTCGCAACCTTCGCCCAGGTCGAACCGCAGCTATACGACCGCACCGTCACCTGCAACGGTGTCTCCAAGGCCTATTCGATGACCGGTTGGCGGTTGGGTTTCGCCGGCGGACCACGCGAGATCATCGCCAACATGTCCAAGATGCAGTCGCAGAGCACGGCCGGCGCCAGCGCCGTAGCCCAGGCCGCCGCGATTGCCGCGCTGGAAGGACCGCAGGAATTCGTCGCCGAACGCACCGCCAACCTGCAATACCGGCGCGACATATTGTTCGAAAAACTGAATGCGGCAGCAGGACTGAGCTGCGACCTGCCCGAAGGCGCAATGTATATTTTCTGTTCCTGTGCCGGGGCGATGGGCAAGAAGACCCCGGACGGCAAGGTGCTGGAAACCGATACCGATTTCACAATGTATCTGCTGGACACCGTCGGTGTCGCCGTCGTGCAGGGTGCCGCTTACGGATTATCACCCTATTTCCGGGCCAGTTTCGTTGCACCGGAAGATGACCTAAGGCGTGGTGGCGACCTGATTCAACAGGCCTGCGCCGCCCTGCAGTAAGGACGGACAACCAAACAGGACCGGATCGCCAGACGGGACGCGGGCTTCCTAGCCTGCTTGGCCCCCGTATCCGTTGTCCTCGTCCCTGTAGAGTTGCCGTGGCGGCGTCAGGAAGTGGTTCATATAGACGATCCGCGTCACCTTCCCGGCGTCATCGGCCAGCGGCAGCAACAAGCGGTAATAGTGTCGCTGAAATCCGGCGATGATCTGTTCGATCTCATAATACAGCGGGGTTCGCCACTGCTTGCAACGCAAATATTCCACATAGGTCGATTTGGCGTGCAGTGAATTATGTATTTCCATCAAGCGCTTACCGGAAAGTTCCAGCCCCATGCCCGGGATCGGGCTGCAGGGATGATACGCCATCTGAAAATACCGCGGGTCTTCCGCCGTCGCATCGACCCAGGACAGAAAGGCGCCCTTGGCATTCGGCGCAATTCTGGCCAGGTCGAAATCCGAAACTTTCGGCGTATCATTTTCCACCTGCCGCAATGCGCTCCAGAAATAATGGAGCGCGTCCATCAAAGCGTTTTCACCTTCGATGCTGTCTAAAGAATACATGGTCCGGCGTTGGGCATCGTCACCGTTTACGCCGTGAACCGTTTCCAGGGCTCTGGCCATAATCTTACTGCCTTGCATTTTCACCGTTTCCCACGCGGGAAGGATTTCCCCTCCTGCAGCAGGATGGGTACCCGGCCGAAAACGATTTAAGTTCTATCCCCCCGCACGCCACCATAATCAGAGCGTGCAGACCCAGCCTTAAATACAACTAAAAAAGACTGATATATCATACCAGTAACAGCACCTTAGTAAAACATTAATCGAATCCGGCCACTTGTCCGTTTGGCACGGTTTTGCGATGATGTCGGCATAACAGGAGGTTGGCATGATAGAAGAGAATCAATACCGCACGATATCCGTTTCGCCCGAAACACTGGCGGCCGGTGCAACGATCGGGAATGTCGACCTGACAACGGAACTTAGCGACGAAACAGTCGGTGAAATCCATGCCGCCCTGATGGCGCACGGCGTTGTCTTTTTTCGCGATCAGGCCATGACCGCCCGGCAGCAGGCCGATTTTGCCAGGCGTTTTGGCCGTTTGCGTATTGCGCAACGCGCCGCATTCCTTGTGGACGAGGACGTACCGGAGATGGCCGTGCTGGAAAACGACGAAGCCCGGCCACCCAACGTCAACCACTACCATACGGACGGCATTTTTCGCAGCGCTCCCGAATTCGCATCGATCCTGCGCGGCGTTACCGTGCCACAGGCCGGCGGCGACACGATCTGGGCGAGTATGAGAGCCGCTTATGATGCGCTGAGCGACGACATGAAAACCCTGCTGGAAGACAAGGTCGCCTGGAATGACTTCCAGAAGCTTCACGGCAGTGCCGCCAAGAAACGCAGTTGGGACGGCGATAATTTTGAACGCATGGAACGCATGCGCAAGGCGAACCCGCCGGTCCCCCACCCGATGGTGCGGCGCCATCCGGTCACCGGGCTTAAATCGCTATACCTGTCGGAAAGCTTCACGACCGGCATCGAGGGCATGTCTGCCCTCGAAAGTCAGGGCCTGCTCGATATTCTGTTCGCCCATTGCCGGCTGCCGGAATTCCAATGCCGGTTCCACTGGCGTCCCGATTCCGTGGCGATGTGGGACAACCGGTCGATGTTGCACTATGCGGTTGCGGATTACTGGCCGCAAACCAGGATCATGAACCGGGTGACCATCGAAACCGATCTGCTTGGTTCCGGCGACGCCTGGCCGGAATCCAAAGCCGCCTGACGCCCTATCCGGCGGCAAATTCCGCGAACAGCCAATCGCGGAAGGGCGCAACCTTTTCCCGGACGGCCTTATTGGGCGCATGGACGACATAATAGGCGGCGTCTTCGCGCGTGGCCGCGCCAAACGGACAGATCAACCGGCCGGTCCTGAGATCATCCACCGCCAGCGCCGTCTTGCCAATCGCAATACCCGCCCCCGCCACCGCGGCATTCAACACATCGGCGGAGGTGTTGAACCGCAAACCGAGTGACGCGTCGACATTCTCGACACCGTGTTCGGACAACCAGGTATCCCAGTCATAGGCCGGGTTTCCCGCCTCATCGCCGCCGGTATCATGCAGCAGCGTAAAATGACGCAGATCCTCCGGCAGCAACAGCGGCGGGTCGGCTTTCAGCAAATCCGGGCTGCACATTGGCGCAACGGCATTGGCCACCAGCAATTCTGCTTCCAGTCCCGGATAGTCGCCGACACCGTAATGCACCGCGATATCAACATCGCCGCTCCCCAGGCCCGGCAGTTCGATATCCGTTGAAATCCGGACATCAATATCGGGATGCCGTTTGCGGAAATTTTCCAGCCGCGGCACCAGCCACTTCATGGCGACCGATGGCGGCACGGAAACGGTCAGAACCGGTGTGTGGGTCAACGCATACAGGTCGTCCATCGCGCGGGACAGGGTACCAAACGCATTCTGGACCCCCAGCAACAGAATTCGGCCGGCCTCGCTGAGTTGCAAGGTCTTGCGGGCGCGATGGAACAGCGAAACGCCGACCCGGTCCTCCAGATCCCGTATCTGGTGGCTGACGGCGGAAGGCGTTACGTTCAATTCATCCGCGGCACGGCTGAAATTAAGGTGCCGCGCGGCTGCCTCGAAGGTCCGCAATGCATTCAGGGGCGGTAAATTTGCGCGCACGAGGGACGCCTTTCCTGTCATGTGTGAATTGGCCTCACGGCGGGGTGAAATTTGATCCTTTGCCAACGTCGTGGAATTTAGGCTAGGAGTACCGGAAAGCAAGCATTCTAGTATCGCATTTCATGGTAACCGAAGTCATACGGCATCACTAATTGTGAATAAAACTTGCCAACCTGGGGGAAGCAATGTTTGAAAGTTGGGGCTGGGTATACCTGACATTTATGGCGGCTGGATCGCAGGCGCTGCGCACCGGTGGCCAGAAGCACCTGACACAGCATCTGACGACACATGGCGTCACACTGGTCCGGTTCGCATTCGGCCTGCCCTTCGCGGTGATCTATCTATTCGGCATCATGCAGTTGCAGGACCGTGCGCTGCCCGAGTTCCCGTCGGTCTTCTTCATCTTCTGCCTGGCGGGCGCCCTGAGCCAGATTCTCGCGACCATGTTGCTCGTCTATCTGTTTTCGCTGCGCAATTTTGCGGTTGGCACGACCTATGCCCGGACCGAGGCTTTCCTGACGGCGGTCGTTGGTGCGCTGCTGTTCGGCGAAGTCATCAATTTTCAGGGCTGGCTGGCAATCGGCGTCAGTGTCATCGGGGTGGTCATCATCACCGCGGTACGCACAGGAATAGACCAGTCCGGCGGGTTGCTGACGCGTCTGTTCAACAGGCCGGCGGCGGTCGGTCTCGCCTCGGGCTTTTTCTTTGCCCTGTCAGCGCTGTTCATCCGCCAGGCCAGCCTGTCCCTGCACCTGGACAGTTTCGCCTTTCCCGCCGCATTGACGCTGGTCACCCTGATCGTCATGCAATGCGTCATGCTGGGCAGCTACCTGATCGTCACCCAGCGGGACCAGTTCGCCATCATGGCGCAGCAATGGAAAGTCGGCGCGTTTGTCGGCGGCACCAGCACGCTGGGATCAATTGGCTGGTTCACGGCCTTCACCATGCAGAACGCCGGCTACGTCAAGGCGCTGGGCCAGATCGAATTCATTTTCACGCTCGCCATATCGATGCTGTTCTTCAAGGAAAAATCATCGCGCGGCGAATTGCTGGGGATGCTGCTGGTTGTTTTGGGGATCGTCTACCTGCTTGTCGTCGCGCGCTAGCCGGCAACAACGCCGATTCCATACGGGCCGCCTGTTCAAACGTCGTTCCGCCTGAGAATCGGATACCCGTCTGCCGACCAGGTGGCTATCGGGGTTACCGCTGGGCGGATCCACCAGATCAATGCGGAAATACGCCGAAAACTGGAATTATGCCGCTATTCCGCACCTGTTTGATTGACCCCTTACCCGATCCGTGGATAATCAGGTTAACAACGAGGGAATGAAATCATGCTTGAAGAAGATCCGAATGACCCGATGCCGGACCGGATGAATATCTGGACAACGCTGGGCGGCTATATTCTGGGTGCCGCGATTATTTACGTCATGTTTGAATGGTCACTGCCGGCGACTCAGTTGAACTGATCGCCGACAACCCGGTTCCGTCGCCTTCGGCTTTTATTCTCGGAACCAACGCAAAAAAGGGGCTGCACTTTCGTGCAGCCCCTTTTCGCTTTTAACCCGCTTCGTGGCTTAGCCGTTCATATAGTTCGGCAGCAGCATCACGATAATCGGGAAGAACATAACCAGCATCAGCCCGATAATCTGCAGCCCGATAAACGGTATGACCGCTGCAAAAATATTGTTCAGGGTGATATCCGGTGGCGCCACACTCTTCAGCCAGAAACACGCTGGACCGAACGGTGGCGACAGGAAGTAGATCTGGATGTTCATGACGAACAGAACACCGAACCAGATCGGATCGAAGCCGAGCGATACCACGACCGGTGCAAAGATCGGCACGGTGATATAGGCAATGGCAATCCACTCCATGAAGGTACCCAGGATAATCAGGATACCCATGATCACGAAGATGATACCGAGCGGCGGCAGGTCGAGACCCTGCAGCAGGCCCTGAACGAATTCATTGCCCCCGATAACATTGTAGATGCCGACGAAACTAACGGCACCCAGGACCAGCCAGATGATAGTACCAACTGTAATCATCGTCTTCCGCAGGGCTTCCTGGATCATTGCCCAGGTCAGCTTCTTGCGGACATAGGCTGCAACCACGGCACCAAACACACCAACAGCTGCCGCTTCGGTCACGGTCGCAATACCACCGTAAATGCTGCCGAGAACCCAGAGGATGAGTAGCATCGGCAGAATAAGGCCCTTCATCTTCGCGGTCCGTTCCGACTTCTCCATGCCGATCACACCTGCGGGCGGTAAAGGCGCCAGGTGCGGCTGGATATGACAGCGGATCAGGATATAGATGATGTAGAGGCTGGCGAGCAGCAGTCCCGGCAGGAACCCGCCAAGGAACAGGTCGGAAATCGACACGTTGGCCGCAAGACCATAGATGATCATGATGACCGACGGCGGAATCAACGTCGCCAGTGAACCACCGGCGCAGATTGTTCCCATCGCCAGTTTCTTGTCATAGCCAAGCCGCAGCATCTGCGGCAGGGCGATAAGACCCAGCATGACGATTTCGCCGCCCATGATCCCCGTCATCGCGGCCATGAGAACGGCAACGAGTGTGGTCTGCACGGCAACACCGCCACGCAACCGACCGGCGATAATCGACATGGCGTCAAACAGATCTTCCGCCACCCCCGATCGTTCAAGGATATTCGCCATAAGAACGAATAGTGGGACAGCAACCAGCGGATAGGCTTCCAGCAGTCCCTGCGCATTACTGGCAACAAGGAACAGACCGGGCAGCCCGAAATAGGCCAACGCGGTCCCGATTGAAACGGTAAGCGTAACGATGCCGAGCGGAATGCCCACCATCATCAGCAGGATCATCGACCCGACAATGATCAGGGTCGCGGTATGAATATCAAACATTGGCTCAGTCTCCCGGCAGTTCGGTTGACTTCGGGACACCGTGCCCGGTCAGGTGCTTGATGATATTGACCACCAACTGAACGGCATAAAGCACCGCACCAACCCAGAGCAGAGTCTTAAGAATCAACGGTTCCGGCGAATTGAAAGAGGTGCCGCTGCGTTCCAACCCGTGAATTGCGCTCTCCATCGGTTCCCACAGCGAGTACACAAACAGTGACATCGCAGCCAGGCTGAGCACCAGGATGAACAGGTCGACCCACCATTTGAACTTGCCGGTGAAGCGTTCATAAATCACCGTAATCGCGATATGCGACCGGCGCATTGTGATGTAACTGCCGGACAGAGCCCAGGCAGAAGCGCAGACCACCATGACAACTTCGAACGCCCATTGCGTCGGGGCATTGAAGAAATAGCGCATGGCGACTTCGTAGACCGTAACGGCGGCGCAGATCAAATAAAGGTGACAGACCGAAAGGCCGATAAACTGGTTCACCCGGTCCACCGCGCGTAGCAGTGCGTTCATAGGCTCGGCTCCAGAAAAAGAGGAAGTGCCGCCGTGACAGGAGAACCCGGCACGGCGGCAATAATGATATCGGGAAGCATCACAGCTTTCCCGACGGAGGCTGGACTAGAGCATCCCCATCTTGGTCATGAAGGCGATGTAGGCGTCATAGGCTTCTTTGGCGAGCGGGCTCTGCTTGCCAATATCTTCCCACGCCCCCTGCGCAACTTTCCGCAGCTTGTCGCGTTCGACCTGCGCCCAGTCGATGACTTCGATTCCGTTTTTGGCGGATTCGGCCTTATCCCTCGTCACCAGTTCACGATCCATGAGATCGGTCGCGCGTGTCATGTCCGTCCACGAGGCATAGTACCAGGTTTCCAGCGCCGCCTGTCCCTGCGGACCAAGCTTTTCCCAGACGCTCTGATTGATGACGAACTGAAGCACCGCCATGGAGTGGATGCCCGGGTAGATCGGGTATTTGGCGATCTTGTTGAAGCCGAGGCTGGCATTGTTGGTGTAGGAGCTAGCATCGGCCGCATCCACGACCTTCTTTTCAAGCGCCGTGTACAATTCCGGGAACGGAATCGACGTCGGTGCAGCGCCAACGCGGCGGAACACTTCGGCCGCCATGCCTTCCGGCGAACGCAGTTTCAGACCCTTGAAATCCGCAACCGTGCGGATCGGCGTGGTTGCCACAAAGGCTTCCTTGGCGAAGGGGCCGGCGCCGACGACATGGATCTTGCCCGGCAGTTCCTTGTCCCAGGCCTTCTGCAGAATTTCGTTGCCGCCACCGAAGCGGAAGAACATCTGGTTCTGTTCGGTGGTGTCGAACCCGGCGATAAGATCGCCCAGCATGCCGAAGACCGGGTCGCGGCCGGCAAAATATGCAACAGCGTTGTTGTCGCCCTGCAGGATGCCCGCGGCAACTGCCTGCGGCGTTTCACGATGCGGCACGACTGTCTTGCTGGGGCGGATATCGATCTTGATATTGCCATAGGTCATGGCTTCAAGCTTCGACACCCAATTATCGTTGAGGTAATTCAGTGAAAAACTACCCGACGCGTTTGCCGTCTGAATCTTGATTACCGTCTGTGCGCCAGCGGCACTGGACAGGGATATGGCTGCGGCGGCTAGTGCGCCAACCAGAATGCGCTTCATTAAAGACCTCCCGTTTTAAAGTGAGAGTTGATTATTCAACCCCCTTGAAAACAAATTGGATCATACAGAGTAGAAAGACCACGGTAGCTCCTGTCAACGCCGATGGCGCGTTTTCTTTCATCCAACGCGATAATTGCGGCGACGCACCACACGCTTCCCGCAGCGCAAAACTCGTTTTAATATCATTAAATCCTTCATACTCCCGCATACGGACCATTCCTCAAGGCCCCTTGCGGAGATAAAGACACAAATAAATTTACGATGTTTATTTCAGGATGTGGCAGTTGCTGTCACACGCACAGGCATTTACGACCCGGTCAGAAGACCGACAGGGAATCGGTGCGTCCTCTCACAATCTAAGGAACCGGGGCAGTATTCTGATCGACATCGATCAGGATTGCCGCTGCGTCTTTTGCTTTTTCGGCCCAGGAAGCGTCACCGGAAACCAGCGCGCAGCCAATCGCCCCATCCGTCAGCAACAGCATCAGATCCGCCAGACGATCCGGGTTTTGAAACGAGCCCGCCGCCGCAAGTCCCCGCAGATAACCGAGCAACAGGCGTTTGTGCTCATCCGCCAGCCGGGCCAGCGGTTGCGCGTTCCCGGCGAACTCGGCAGCGGCATTCAAAAACATGCAGCCGCGGTAGTCGGGCCGCCGGAACCATTCCTCATGCGCGTCGAATACAGCCAGCAGCCTGTCCCGCGGCGTGCCCGCATGACTTTCGACATACTGCATCAACCACTCGCGAAACTGCTCATCCCGCCGCTGCAGCACCGCCTCTATCAACGCGTCCTTGGACCGGAAATGTTTATAGAGCGTCATTTTCGCAACCCCCGCTTCCGACAGGATTCGGTCGATCCCGGTCGCATGGAATCCTTCGCGATAGAACAGATCCAGCGCTGTATCGATCAACTGGTCACGTTTGCTTGGCCTCGCCATATTTCCGCTTCTTTCCATATAAACATACCGTTCTGTATATATAATTCCTATTCCCACCCGTTCCAATGAAAAATTATATCGCTGTTATCCGAAATATTCTGAATATTCCCCTTGTATATACATACCGGTCTGTCTATTTATGGGCATCGACAGACCCGCGACGACACATCGCCACGCTGCATGGACAGGAATGAGGCATTCAATGGGACACAAGGTCAGCGACATCGCGTTCACACCAGCCGTAAAGGCAGTGCAGGAACAAAAGGGATCACGCGCCGCCTATGAACGAATGGCAGAGAAAGGCGGGTGGTCGGATACGGTAACGGATGAGCTGGCGACCTTTATCGCCGCCAGGGATTCGTTCTACTTCGCCACGGCCAGTGCCGACGGTCAGCCCTATGTGCAACATCGTGGCGGACCCGCAGGGTTTCTGAAAACCGTCGGGGAACGGCAGCTCGCCTTCGCCGATTATTCCGGCAACCGCCAGTACATATCCACCGGCAACCTGTCGGAAAACAACAAGGCGTATCTATTCCTGATGGACTACCCGAACCGGCGCCGGATTAAAGTCTGGGGCCACGCCCGCGTCGTCGAGGACGACCCGGACCTGCTCGCAAGCGTCGCCGGTGCCGATACCCGGAACCGGGCCGAGCACGTCATCGTCTTCGATATCACGGGCTGGGACGTCAACTGCCCGCAATACATCACGCCGCGCTTCACCGCTGAAGACATGGACAACGCCGTGCAGCCGCTGAAGCAGCGCATCGCGGCACTGGAAGCACGTCTTTCACGCCACGCCCGACCCGACGACCCCGAAACCATCGCCTGAAAACACGGCAACCCGAAAGGAAAGCAGATGTATCCGCAATCATTCCAGAACATTCGACGGCCGGTCCTGTCGCTCATCGCGGCGGCTGGTCTGGGGATAGCCACCGCAATCAGCGCCCCGGCATTCGCCGAGGATCGCCCGGCCGCAACGGTTCAGCACAAGACCGTGGAGGTCGACGGCTTGAAAATTTTCTATCGCGAAGCCGGCCCCAAGGACGCACCGACACTCCTGCTGCTGCACGGTTTTCCGACATCTTCCCAGATGTTCCGCAACCTGATCCCGGCGCTGGCCGACCGGTTTCATCTGATTGCCCCGGACTATCCCGGCTTCGGCAACAGCGACGCGCCCGGTGTCGCGGAATTCGACTATACCTTCGACAATCTGGCCAAAATAATCGATCGCTTCACCCAGCGGATCGGGCTGGACCGATACAGTCTATATGTCATGGATTACGGCGCCCCGGTGGGCTTCCGGCTGGCCAGCGCGCACCCGGAAAGGGTCAACGCCCTGATCGTCCAGAACGGCAATGCCTATGATGAAGGATTGCTGAAATTCTGGGATCCGTTCCGCAGCTACTGGAAGGAACGAACCGAAGCCAACGCCAAGCCGCTAAAGGCCTTCCTGAACCTGGAAGCCACCCGCTGGCAATACACGCACGGGACGCGCAACCCGGAATCCATCAGTCCGGATACCTGGACGGTCGATCAGTACTTCCAGGACCGGCCCGGCAACAAGGCGATCCAGTTGCAGCTGTTCTATGATTACGGCTCCAATCCGCCACTCTACCCCCAGTGGCAGGCGTATTTTCGCGAACATCAGCCGCCGACACTGATCGTATGGGGCCGCAACGACTACATTTTCCCGGCCGAGGGGGCGCATCCCTACGCCCGTGACCTGAAGAATGTGGAACTGCATCTTCTCGATACCGGGCATTTCGCCCTCGAAGAAGATAGCGATGTGATCGCCGACCATATCCGGCGTTTTCTGGACACCAACGGTTCGTGAACCAACCTTGCGGGAGGCGGCGGCGCGCCGCTGCCTTTCGCAATTTCGTCCGCCTTCCGAAGATTCCCCTGCGCGCGGGGTTTTATGGTTTCAGAAACGCCTTGGCCCCGCCGAGCAGATCTTCCGCCTGACGGACGGTACGATTGACAATCTTCTCCGCGGATTCGCTGCCCCGAACCATATCAACGCCCTCCCCGACGATCACGGCCGCAATATCCGTATCCCCTTCGGCCGCAGCCTCGGCATACCGCACTTCTTCCTGCGCCGCATTCTGTTGCAAGGTGTCGGTATCGCCGATCCAGCGGTCGGAATAGGCATTGCGCAGGGTCCGAAGATTCCATTGCGCCGGCCAATCCTTCCCGCGCGCGATGTCAAAAACCGAACTGCGGACCGTATTGTCACCCGCCCCCGCAACCGCCGCCTTCTTGGCATTGGGATGGGACAGTGCCTCGCGACTGGCGAAGAACGCTGTGCCACACAGCACCGCGGAAGCACCCAGCATCAGGGCCGCCGCAAGCCCGCGTCCATCGGCGATACCGCCAGCGGCAACCACCGGAATGTTGCCACCGATCGCATCGACCACCGCCGGCACCAGCGGCAAGGTCGCACGCTGGCTGCCGTGACCACCGGCCTCGGTGCCCTGCGCCACGACTATTTCAGCGCCATCGGCAACCGCTTCGAGTGCCTGGGCAACCGTTTGCACCTGCACGATCAGCGTCGCGCCGGACGCGTCAATCTTGCTGCGATACTGGCGGAAACTGCCGAATGACAGGAACAATGCCCGCGGCGCATGATCGAGCGCGAGGTCCAGCAATTCCGGCTGGCTGTCCAGCGACCAGCCAATGAAACCGACGCCCACGCGGGCATTACCGGCCGCCGCCAGTTCCCGGGCCAGCCAGTCCCGCTCCCCATAGCCGCCGCCGATAATGCCGAACCCACCGGCATTGCTGACTGCCGCCGCGAGCGCGCCGCCGGCAACACCAGCCATGGGCGCCAGCAATACAGGGTGTTCGATATCGAGCATTTCGGTGACGGCGGTGCGGATCGTCATGGACCGGTCTTCCCATTAAACTGGACGGGGACCTGATATTGGCACACGTCTCTGCGAAATGAACAGCGAATACATGTCTTGATCTGTTTGCCGCCGCCCGCTATGGCTTTGGTTTTTATACGTATAAGTGATCGGTGCAGCACCGTACCGGTTTTGAAAGGCGTCCGGTTCCGTGCCAAAACAATATTTGAACGACATCCTGAATGCGCGCGTCTATGACGTCGCGCGGGAAACCCCTCTGGACGAAGCCAGCTCGCTGTCACAGCGAATGGGCAATACCGTGCTGATCAAGCGGGAAGACCTGCAGCCTGTCTTTTCCTTCAAGCTGCGCGGCGCCTACAACAAGATGATGAGCCTGACAGCCGCCGAACGCCAGACCGGCGTTATCGCGGCATCCGCCGGCAATCACGCACAGGGCGTGGCCCTTGCCGCACAACGGCTGAGTATTCCCGCAACCATCGTCATGCCGCGCACCACGCCGGAAATCAAGGTTCAGGCGGTCGACAAGCTGAAGGCCAGGATCGTCCTGCATGGCGATGATTACCAGGACGCCTATCTTCACGCGCTGGAGATTGCCGAAGCGAAAGGGCTGACCTTTGTGCATCCCTATGACGACCCGCACACCATTGCCGGGCAGGGTACGGTCGGCATGGAAATTCTGCGGCAATACACCGGTGACATCGAAGCGATTTTCGTTCCCGTCGGTGGCGGTGGGCTGATTGCCGGGATCGCCGCCTATGTGAAGGCGTTGCGGCCGGAGATCAAGGTCATCGGCGTCGAACCGGTCGATGCCGCTTCGATGACGCGGTCGCTCGAAAAAGGTCGCCGCGTGACGCTGGACGAGGTCGGCATTTTCGCCGATGGCGTCGCCGTCCGGCAGGTCGGCAAGGAAACCTTCCGCCTGGCCCGCAAGCTGGTCGATGGCATGGTCACGGTCAGCGTCGACGAGATTTGTGCGGCCATCAAGGACCTGTTCGAAGATACCCGCTGCATCGCCGAACCGGCTGGTGCCCTGGCCGTCGCCGGGATGAAAAAATATGCCGCCGAACACGGATTGCAGGGCAAAACACTGGTCGCCATCAACAGTGGTGCCAACGTGAACTTCGACCGGTTGCGCCATATTTCCGAACGCGCGGAACTGGGCGAGAATCGTGAATCCCTGTTTGCGGTAACGATCCCCGAACGGCCCGGCAGCTTTCGCAAGTTCTGCAGTATTCTGGGCAAACGATCGGTGACCGAATTCAACTACCGATACGCCGACAATTCCGACGCACAAATTTTTGTTGGCGTCCGGTTGAACGGCGGCGAAACCGAAAAAGCAACGATCCTGGCCGCCCTGGACAAGGGTGGGTATGCCGTCACCGACCTGACCGATAACGATACGGCCAAACTGCATGTGCGCTACATGGTCGGCGGCAGCCCCCGGGAGCTTGAAAACGAAGTCCTGTACCGTTTCCAGTTTCCGGAACGACCCGGCGCCCTGCTCAATTTCCTGACAGAGCTTGGCGGACGCTGGAACATCAGCCTGTTCCACTACCGCAATCACGGCGCCGCGTTTGGCCGGGTTCTATGCGGCATGCAGGTGCCGAAATCGGATATGCCGGATTTCAGAAAGTTTCTTGCGGCGACCGGCTATAACCACTGGCCGGAAACGGAGAACCCCGTATACCGGACATTCCTGCAATAGCCGACGGCGCTAACTTTGCCGACGGCGCTGCCGGCATCAGGCAATTTTAAGCGAGAAGACTTCCATTGCAGATGCATTACGCGGGTCGATCAGCGCATCATCCAGTTCCGGCATGTCGGAGTAATCCGTCATCGTCGAACACAGGATCATATCCGGCGTTTCGCGGTCCCGCCCCATGGGCAGCATCAGACGGGCATCCGTTTTTTCGTACCCCAGCGAATAGCCGGTCCGTTCCGTGATGTAGACCGGCGCCTTCAGCCGGTATGGCAGCATATAGGCGCGGATCAGATATGCCCCGTAGTCAGGCGTCTTTGCATCTTCAACAAAACGCCCGTCCTGCGGCGAACTGAAACGTGCGGACATCGTCGTACCGACCACCCGGTAGCGGAACTTCGGACCCGGCGACACAATATCCACCAGCCCGATAATCGGCAGCAGTCGCGGTATGTCCACCGGGTCAAAATCCGCCCGCGACGGCATGCGATTTGACCCTTTGATCTTTTCCCAATACGCGAACAGTTCCCGATGCTCATCGAAACGCAGTCCCGCCTGCATATAATCCGCAGGCAATACTTCAACCTTTTCCGGCTCTTTCATGTATTCTCGATTCCCATTTGGGCCTCGATTCATGGCGTCTTTACCCCGAATAATGGGACGACATCCGAATATCGGCTGTTCGCCTGTCAATCGTTCATCCCGTTCTGCGTCAGCAAGGCTCAACGTCGAACCTGCCCGCAGAATCGGGCCATTTTCCGGAAAAGTTGTGGCACCATTTCGACAAAGCGATCTCACGCTGCGAATACCGGATCGCAAGATACTCCCCGTCATTCCGCTTCGTCGTGAAATTTCCGTTTCCATTCCATGCACAACAATTGTTAAGACGCGATACTAGGCCCCACCCCAAAATCTTGTCAGCACCACTACTAGCAATAACCGCGCCACGACATTTTATTTATATATTGCAATAACTTGTGATAAATTCGATTACGCAACCTCTCGCGTTCAAACACAAGTTGTAAAAATTTCCGACACTTTATCAGCGCCAATTCCCCTGCACATCTTTCCCAGGGCACTCTTTCGTTATATATTTCAAGCTTTTACCGCTTCATTTTTTTCTGGTGAACAAAGTGTAAAGAATTCTGACAAGGCGTGATTACAGGCCCCCTGTCAGCCAGCAAACATCCAATGGTCCGCTTGCAAGGCCTGACCAATGCAATGACGCCCGAAAATTTAAAATAATGCGCTATGCTATGTCCTGCCGCAGTTCGCATCGATGGAGGAAATCCCAAATGGCCGTTACACCGCAATCCGACTACAGCACCGTCGTCATCGGCCTTGGGTCGATGGGAAACGGCATGGCGGAATCGCTATTGCGGGAAGGGCAGCGGGTATGGGGGTTCGACGTCGACCCCGGGCGCGAAGCGGCCCTGCGCGCCAAAGGTGCCCTCACAGCCCCTCGCGATGAAGCCGTCGCTCAGGCCGATACCGTCCTGTGCGTCGTCGTCAACGCGGCGCAGACCGAAGATGTCCTGTTCGGTGAGGACGGGATCGCCGACAAGATGATGGCCGGCGCCGTCTTCGTATCCTGCGCGACTGTCGCCCCGGAATTCGCCCGGGCAATGGCGGCGCGGCTTGCCGAAATGGGAATCGACTATCTGGATGCGCCGATGAGCGGCGGTTCCGTTCGCGCCGCCGAAGGGAAACTGTCAATGATGGCTTCCGGCAAACCGGATGCATTCGACCGCGCCACACCAGCACTGGAGGCCGTCACCGAAACGCTGTTCCGGCTGGGCGATGAACCCGGCACCGGATCGGCACTAAAAGTCGTCAACCAGATGCTGGCCGGCATTCACATAGCTGCTGCTGCAGAAGCCGTGACCTTCGGCATCTCGCAGGGCATTGCGCCGGCAACGGTTCTGGACGTTATTTCGAAATGCGCCGGCACGTCCTGGATGTTCGAAAACCGGGTGCCGCATATCGTGGATGGCGACTACACGCCGCATTCCGCCGTCGATATTTTCGTCAAGGACCTGGGCATCGTCGGCGATGTCGCCCACAAGGCGAAATTCTCCGCCCCCCTGACCGCCACTGCGCTACAGCAATTCGTTGCTGCCAGCGGCGCCGGGTTTGGTCGTGAGGATGATTCCGCCGTCGCCAAGATCTATGCCCGCAACGCCGGTCTTAAACTTCCCGGCGACGACTAGAAAAACAGGCTTTATTAAATCAGGTGCTTGCGGAAAAATGCCGCCAACGGATCGTAGGATGCGTTTGACGAACGGGTGGCCTGATCAATATAGACCACATCGATTTCGCCGCCGGCCTTGCGGTAATTGGCGGCGAAGCGTTCCGGCTCGTTGAGATCGAGAGTTGAATCAGGGTCGCGGTAGTCATGCACCGGATCAGGCCGCCCCTGAATCCACATCGCGGGCGGGGTCTCCACCGCCTCACCGCGTTCCAGCGCCAGCATCGGATTGCCCTCGATCATGTTCGCTTCCGATTGCCAGTAGACGTCATGCTTTTCCGGAATCGTGCCAACCCAGGCCGCCGGCGGATTACTCGCCCGCTGCCGTATCGCATGATTGTAGCGCGAGATCGGATTGATGACCGGCCAGGTCATACCGACACAGCATACCCTTGCATCCACGCCCGCAGTGCCGACATTCAGCGCGGCATAACGCGGGTCTTCCGGACGCATAGCAGCCAGCATCGCCAGATGGCCCCCACTGGACTGACCGGTAATGCCGACACGTGCAGCATCTAGGTTCAATTCACCGGCACGGGCCTTCAGCCAACGGATCGCGGCATTAATATCCGCCACCGACGACGGGTAACCATCCGCAGCCTGACGGAAATCCAGCGCTGCCACCGCCAGCCCCGCATTGGCCAGAACCTCATCGCGGTCATTGCACCCGGACAGGTCGCCATTCGTCCACGCACCGCCATGCAGATCAACAACCACCGGAAACGGACCCGCGCCCACCGGCCGGAACAGCCGCAGCGCCAGGCCATGTTCGCCGTGACGAATGTACTCGAAATCCTCAACCGTGAAATTCAACGTATCCGTCACCATTGCATGTTCCTCCCCGCAACAGGCGCAATTATCCGTTGCAGGAATTGTGCGCCTGAATAGGCGATGCGGTCAATTGCGTCCGGCTAACCAAGCTTACCGACATGCTCAACGCTGTCGGTAAGCCCGGCGCCCGGATGATCCACCGCCCATTCAGCAAGCTGGCCCTGCAGCCAGTCGCAGGCTTCATCGACGGAATCCGTGACATGAAACAGGGTCAGGTCATCGATATCGATCGTGCCGTATTCCGCCATCGGTTCGAATTCCATGATATTCCGCCAGTATTTCGACCCGAACAGCAGTAGCGGCAACTTGCGCCGCAGCTTGCCAGTCTGTACCAGCGTCAGGATTTCCATGAATTCATCAATCGTGCCGAAACCACCCGGCATGACCACGGCCGCCTTCGCCATATAAACGAGCCAGAATTTGCGCATGAAGAAATAGTGGAACTCGAATGCCAATCCGTCGGTGATGTATTCATTCGGGTATTGCTCGAAGGGGAGCGAGATGTTCATGCCCAGCGTACTGCCGCCGGCTTCCGCCGCCCCCCGGTTGGCCGCTTCCATAATACCCGGCCCGCCCCCGGTGACGACGGAGAAGCGGTGCCCGATATCCCCCTGGCTTCGCGCCATCGCGGCGGCCCATTTCGTCAAACGGTACGAAATTTCGCGCGCGGCCTCGTAATATTGTGACATTTCCAGCAGCCGCTCGGCTTTTGCAATCGCGCGGTCATCGGTTCCTTGCGCCGCCTTCAGTTCGGCAAGGCCGGCTTCCGCTTTCTCTCGCGACAGGGTGCGGGCGGAGCCAAAGAAAACAATCGTGTCCTCGATACCGGCTTCGCGCAACCGTTTCTGCGGTTCCAGGTATTCGGCCATGATTCGCATGACCCGACCGTCCCGGCTGTCGATGAAATCAGCGTTCTTGTAGGCTTCGACTGGCATATGGCGTGGCATGAAAGGGGTACTCCTGGTGTTTAGCGTATGTGCCGTGGCGGGGACCGGGCATGCCGGCAAGCGTCCCAAGACCTAAGGCGCGTCCCAGCCCGGCGGGTAGATTGAATCCGTTTTCCGCGACCCCGCACGCGACCCGAACCCGGCCGTTTGTGGCGTCCCGCCCTGCATCTCGACAATTTCGGCACGCAGCCAGTCTGGGTCATCAATTTCGACGGGCGCAAATACGGATGAAAACGGGCCAAACTTGCCCTGAATCTGAACTTTGATGGACCCGTCGGGTTGCAATGTCGCCCGCCACGGACCGAGCGACGGCAGGTCATAACCGTCATAAACGCCGGGACCGGCACGCACGATATCCTTGGTCGCAACCATGCCCGGCGTCACTTGCATGACGAACAGATGCGTATAGGGCGTCACCAGATAGGCACGGCCTGCTTCGAATCGGTATTTTGCCCCGTTGAACGCCAGGGTGTAGACGCCGTCTATCGGCAGCGGCTCGCCTGGCGGCACTTCGGATTTATCCGGCAGAAGCGCCCGCATCTGCGCACCGGCTGTCGAAATGGATACGCAGGATACGATCAGCAGCCCCAGCGCCACCCAAAAACCGCGCAGGCATCGTGCAAAACACGGACTGCCATACGGTGCATTTCTAAATCCCGTCATACGTATATATTACACCAATATCAGATGCCCTGATAACGGATATGCGGAAACCGAATTGACCCTGGCCAGATTTACAATCGCTGCCCTTTTCCTGTCCGCAATCCTTGGCATGGCCGGGGCGGATGAATCCCGGGCTGCGGGCGCGCTGACAGTACCGTTGCGGGCGTCGGAAACCGAGGATGCGCCGGTTTCGGATTCCGTCCAGCTTTACAGCAAGTCCCACGCACTGGTCATCGGCAATGACGCCTATACCGGGACCTGGCCGCGCCTGTCCAATGCCGTCAAGGATGCGCAACTGGTGGCGGAAGCGCTCGAAGCGAAAGGCTTCGAGGTCACGCTGAAGACCGATCTGAAATACCGTGACCTGGTCGAGGCGTTCGAGAAATTCTTTCTGGAGACCGGGGAAGACCCCGAAGCGCGCCTGTTCGTCTGGTATGCCGGGCACGGCTATTCCGAACGGGGCGAAGGGTATCTGGTGCCAATCGATGCGCTGGACCCGGAAGAAGGCGGCCGGTTCCGCCGCCGGGCATTGTCGTTACGGCGCATGGGGGAATATGTGCGCGGCGCCGATGCGCTGCATGTCCTGGCGGTATTCGATTCATGTTTTTCCGGCACCATTTTCAACGTCGGGCGCGCCAAGCCGCCCGCCGCGATCACCCATGCCACCACCCGCCCGGTTCGCCAGTTTCTGACCAGCGGCGATGCAGGGCAGGAAGTGTCCGATGATGGTACCTTCCGCAAGCTGTTCATTCGCGCCATCAACGGCGAGACACGCGCGGACGGCAATGGCGACGGTTACCTGGCGGCGACCGAGCTCGGCCTGTTCATGGGCAATGAAATCACCAACTACACCAACGGGCGGCAGACGCCCCGCAACGGAAAACTGAACGACCCGGACCTGGACCGGGGCGATTTCGTGTTCCAGATCAGCGCGCCGGCCCAATCCACCGTCACGTCTGCGGCACCGGCTGCACGTACCGGCGGACAGAATATGGAAATGCTGTTCTGGCAAACGATCCAGGACAGCAAAATTGCCGGGGATTTCGCAGCCTATCTCGACCGTTTCCCCAATGGGGCCTTCGCGCCGCTTGCCCGCAACCGCGTGGCATCTCTGTCGACACCGTCAGCGCCGGCAGCGGTGGCCAATCGGGCCGGGGACGCCCTTCGGGACTGTCCCGAGTGCCCGGAACTCATCGTGACACCGCCCGGCACGTTCCGGATGGGGGATACCGACGGCGGCGGCCGCGCGTATGAATTGCCCGATCATGATGTCCGCGTGGCATACCCGCTCGCCGTCGGCCGGTTCGAGGTCACTGTCGCAGAGTTCGCGGCTTTCGCGCGGGCCACCGGCTATGTGACCGGAAACGAATGTTACGTTTTGAACGGTCGCAAATGGGAAAACGTTACAGGCCGGCACTGGCAAAACCCCGGCTTTGCGCAAACCCCGCGCGACCCGGTTACATGCGTCAGTTGGGACGACGCACAGGCCTATGTTGGCTGGCTGAACCGGACAACAGGCAAACGCTACCGGCTGCTGTCCGAAGCCGAATGGGAATATGCGGCCCGTGCGGGATCAACATCGCAATACGCCTTCAGCGGTGACGTGAACGACCTGTGCGGCCACGCCAATGGCGCCGACCGCGGCACCCGGTTCGACTGGCGCAACAGCAATTGCACCGACGGGTACAACGAACAAACCGCGCCGGTCGGGCGATTTGCCGCAAACGGGTTCGGCCTGCACGACATGCATGGCAATCTGTGGGAATGGGTCGGCGACTGCTGGCACGAAGATTACCGGAACGCGCCGGCGAATGGCGCAGCCTGGACGACAGGTGGCGATTGCAACAGGCGCGTGCTGCGGGGCGGGTCCTGGGACAGCCGGCCGGGCAACCTGCGCAGCGCCTTCCGCGTCGGCGACCGCGCAACAGCACGATATAATTTCATCGGTTTCCGGATTGCCCGGGAATTATAAGCGCAGCGCGCTTGCCCCGCGACCGTCCGGCATCATAGTTTAGCGGCTCGAACACACTCAATACGGGAAATGGACAGCCATGACCACAGACTATCCGCTCAGCGCGGGATGGAGAGACTTTCCACGCTATCCCGACCCGGCCATCGAAATTCTGGATGACCGGTTCCGGCAATATGCCATCTTCAGCGCGCCGGTAGAGCGCCTGTATACCGGCTGCCGCTGGTCGGAGGGACCGGTCTGGTTTGGCGATGGCCGCTACCTGCTGTGGAGCGATATCCCCAACAACCGCATCCTGAAATGGGAAGAGGAAACCGGCGCCGTCAGCGAATTCCGCCGCCCCAGCGACTTTTCCAATGGCAACACGCGCGACCGGCAGAGCCGGTTGATCACCTGCCAGCATGGCGGCCGCCGCATGGTCCGTACCGAGCATGACGGCGCGATCACGGTGCTGATGGATTCCTGGCAGGACAGACCGCTGAATTCGCCCAACGACGTAGTGGTGAAATCAGATGGTTCCATCTGGTTCACCGACCCGATCTTCGGCATCCTGGGCAATTACGAAGGGCACAAGGCCGAATCGGAAAACAAGCAGGCCGTCTATCGTCTCGACCCGGAAACCGGGCAGGCCACCGTGGTCACCGATGACGTTCTGGGCCCGAACGGATTGTGCTTCTCACCCGATGAATCGATCCTCTACGTGGTCGAATCCCGCGGCGAACCAAACCGCAAAATTCTTGCCTTTGACGTTGGCGGCGACGGGACGACGATAGCCAACAAGCGCGTGCATATCGACGCTGGACCCGGCGGCACGCCGGACGGCATGCGCTGCGATATCGACGGCAATCTGTGGTGTGGCTGGGGCATGGGCAGCGCGGAACTGGACGGTGTCCTGATCTATGCGCCGGACGGCACAAAGATCGGCCGCATCGCCCTGCCGGAACGCTGCGCCAATGTCTGTTTTGGCGGGCGCAAACGCAACCGGCTGTTCATGGCCGCCGGCCAGTCGCTCTATTCCGTTTACGTCAACACGCAGGGAGTCGCCGGCGGATGATCAAGGTTCTGCTGACACATGATCCCTTCATGCTGGAAAATTTTTACGGCACGAAGGCGATTGACGGACTGAAGGCAACGGCCGACGTCCGGTTCAACGAAACGGGTCAGGTCCTCGACACCGCCGCGCTAATCGAACTGGCGCAGGGCTGCGATGCTATCGTGTTGGATCGCAATACCCCGGCGGAGGCGGCATTTTTCGATGCCTGCCCCGAACTGATATCGGCGCATCGTTGCGCCGTGGATATCCGGAACATCGATGTCGACGCCGCATCCCGCAATGGCGTGCTGGTGACCAATGCCAGCCCGGGATTCGTCGATGCGGTCGTCGAACTGACCCTCGGGTTGATGGTCGATCAGGGCCGCTCGGTCAGCACCTATGCCCATGCCTATCACCGTGGTGAGACACCACCGGCAAGTATGGGCGTGCAGCTTTCAGGCGCCACGGCAGGCATTATCGGGTACGGCGAAATCGGGCAGCGGCTGGCGGATGTGCTCGCTTTCCTTGGCATGAATGTCTTGGTCAACGACCCCTACAAGGACGTGACAAACCCGGCCTACCGCAAGGTTGAACTCACCGAATTGCTGGGGGCATCGGATTTCACGATCTGCCTGGCGGTCGCCAAT
>Ga0222651_1000239_pt1 | contig 40437 bp, 56 predicted proteins | sample AntAcemetagen369_FD_179855 | JGI IMG/M metagenome (GOLD analysis project Ga0222651, IMG submission 179855) | Saline water microbial communities from Ace Lake, Antarctica - #369 | ecosystem: Environmental > Aquatic > Non-marine Saline and Alkaline > Saline | place: Antarctica: Ace Lake...
ATTACTTACCCCTGATTAGCATTTAATTAATTCTCGGCACATCGTACCAATCACCCAAGGCTCAACGATATAACTTAAAATAAAAAACCCGATTAATCCTATTGCTATAAACTTCATTACCCACTCCCGTAGTTGCTTTAAATTATCCTGTATTTCTTCTTCTGTCATCGTGTTTGATTGATGCGCTATTGCTAATAGCTTACTTGGTTCGACTAGTTGTGGTGATGGTAATAGTTTAGCTACAGATTGAGCCGTCAATAAGCCTTCAACAACCCCAAGCTCTAAAACTGCGCGCTTCTCTGGCTCATCACCTTGATCGTTTAAGCTAGGCCACCATGTAACGGGCTTTCCTAGCTTGCGTGACTCCATGACGTTTCTATCATACGCAGCTCTAAACGCCATTCGAGCGCCTACCTTATCGCCATCCAGATAAATACCTTCAGCTTCGGCTACTGACTGCGCTATGTCGTCATTCATCACAACCGACCTACCACTATCAAAAAATATAATAGCTTTTGACCATGCTTCATCTGCCGATAGCCGACCATCAACCGAATTTAACCGACTTACAATATCAGCAGGCTTAGGAGGGTAATGACCTGTCGCTAAATAATCAGCAATAGCAACCTTGATATCGTGTAGCTCGTATTTTTCCAGCACTCGAAAGGTCAACCCCAATGCCGCGTCTGTTGGTGTTACGTTGTAAACCTCGCAGGCTGCGCGCCAAACTGGGCCAAATTGGTCAAAGTCAGATTTATTCATTGTTAGAATCCTCCTTGTATGAAAAATAACACTCTTCAAATGTTTCTGAATCGTTGCATCCTTCTACATCATCAGGTCTATGACAAGATATTGTTTCACCATCGTTAAAGCAACATTGAGAACAACCAAATATTGAGCCACCTAAACTAGTATCAACTTTAGTTTTTATTGCTTCTCCAAGCTCTACTAGTATTGTATTACTCATTACTTACCCCTGATTAGCATTTAATTAATTCTCGGCACATCGTACCAATCACCCAAGGCTCAACGATATAACTTAAAATAAAAAACCCGATTAATCCTATTGCTATAAACTTCATTACCCACTCCTGTCGTTGTAGTCTTCATGCTCGTCATCGTCATCGTCATTACCATAGAAGTTCAGGCCCCACGAGGCCAGAGTTAAAAAACCTATGATTATTAAAATAAACGTGGTTCCTAATATTAACCAGAAATCCATTACTTAACACTCACATAATTAACAATACACTTGCAAACCTGATAAATGATAACGATTGCCGCTATGAACGCGATTACAAATACTTGAGCTGTTATATCCTCAAAATAAAAGTTGATTCGGAGTATTGTTGGTTGCATTTGTTACGGTCCTTTCTGATTTGCCCCTTCTTCGGGTTCATTGTTGATCTGTGATACGGCCCACGGCCACCGGATATCGCTTACGCGTTCGCGTTCGTTGCTGGCTTCCATGTATCTACCTCCGCATACCATTTGCCGCCTTTGCTTTCGCAAACTTGGACGTTGATCCAATCTTCGTTTTGGGTCGAGAGCCACGCAAGAAGGTCCTCTCGTTTAATACTGAGATTACACTTCACCCAATCGGGTGCTGTTTCGCGTGGTTGTTTGGCCACGAGGCCATCAACAAAAATCTTATCCATTATTACTCTCCTTATAAAAAAATGCCCCGAGCCGGGGGCAACCTAACTCGGGGCGGGTCTTAACTACGGAGAACATGTTGCCATGCTCACGTCCATTATACACGGGGGTATAGGATAAGCAACATTTAATCGCATACATCCTCGGGGAACTCTGCTTTAGATGTTTTGTCGGCAATAGTAAGCTGGCAGCTTTCGCACCATCGCACTAAATTTTCAACCGTTTTTTCGATTACTTCGAGGGGTTTACTACATTTGGGGCATTCGTTTCTAACGAGCCTTTTGTGTATTTCCCCTTGCTGTGGGTTTTCTAGTTTCATTATTGACCCCTTGAGTTTCTTTATACGCATCAAAAACAAGGCGGAGTTGACCGCCGATGGTTCGACCTTCTTTTTTTGCCAGTTCTTTTATCTCTACATAAACTTCTCGCGGAACGAGGATGCTTTTCCAACGTGTTGTATCCATTTTTATCTCTTTGAGGCCCTAAAGTCTAAGATAATATAAGAATATATACAAGGTTGCAAGAAAAACCCCGCCGAAGCAGGGTTTGAGAATTAGTCAAGCTTTTTAGCTTCACCCCAAGAAGGTCCCATTTCTATATCGCAAACGTTAGGCACCTCTAAAGGCAAGGCACTCTCCATAACCCTAGCGATCTCTTCAGCTTCTTCGCGGGTCTTCACCGACATCGCCAGCTCGTCATGGATTTGTAACATCGGGAGTTTTCCCATTTTGTACAGATTGACCATCGCTCGCTTCGTCATGTCTGCGGCAGATGCTTGTATAAGCCTGTTGAGTGCTTTATAAGTAAACGCCCGCTTGAGTCTGGTCGTAGGTCCGTAGGCATCAACCGCTTCTTTGTAGGGTAGTGCCTTATTCATGGCGAACGTGTCTGGCTCCCACATATCGAAGCGACACTTGCGGCCTTCGAGTGAGCGCAGCGCACCCCCTGAAGTTCGGTCATTGAGTCGGTTCATGACACCACTCATCAAGCCTTTCACAAACGGCACGCGGGAATGGTACTGCTTCACCAGCACCTTCGCTTCGTCGACCGAGATGTCCAGTTCTTCTGACATCTTGTTCACCCCCATCCCGTAGATCAAACCCAAGTTAATGGTCTTCGCCTGCTTCCTAGGTAAGCTCGCCATCGCGGCTACCATGTTATGGAAGTCGGTTTCTGGCTTCTCATTGTAGGCCGTAACAAAATCAGCCGCGCCTTCTAAGGGTATTCCTCGCGTTTTACCGTATACATGCGCATAATGGACCAAGATGCGCGGTTCTTGCTGCGAGAAGTCAATGGCCGCCCACTGCTCGCCTTCTTCAGGTAGAAACAACGAGCGAATCATGGGCCCGTAGATTGGATCGCGAGCTGGAATTTGTTGTAAATTTGGATTACGCATTGAGATGCGGCCCGACACAGTACCCCCATCATCCGAACGGAGTTGATTAACATGACTATGAATTCGGCCATCAGCGTGGCAGTGCTTCATGATGGAATTGATGAAAGTCCCGGAGGTCTTATTCAGATTCCTAGCCTCGACAATAAGCTTCGCGACGGGGTGACTATGCTCTTGAAGAAAGAATTTGGTAAAGGAAGGTGCTCCTTTCTCAGTCTTTGGATATTGGATTCCGAGGTTGTCGAAAGACTTTGCGAGCGACTGCGCCGCCCAGATTTCAACGCCCGAGCCTGCGACGTGCTTCAACTCCTTCAAGACCTCCCGTTCCCGTTTAAGGAGGCTATCCCGAGTACGCTCAACTCGGTTGACGTCAACCCGGACGCCCCGCATAGTCATGTCGACGAGACATGGCAGCAGATCAAGCTCGAGGTTGACGACGTTCCACAGATCCTCTTGGCCTATCTTAATGGAAAAGTAATTCCACAGTTCAAGGGTAAGCTCCGCGTCAGCTTCAGCGTATGGTCCAACATACATAGCGGGCATCTTCCACATTTCAGCTTTGGGATCGATACCGAACTCCCGAGCTGCTTCGACTAACGCCTTCTCAGACTTTGTTTTGTTAAGTAAGTCGTAACAAAGCGCATTCAGGCTGTAGCTGAACCGGTTTTCATCGAGCAAGGAGGCGACGATCATGGTATCGATGATACGTCCGTTGACCGTGAACCCCATTTGTTTAATCCAACCCAAATCATACTGGGCGTTGTGCATGATCTTATCAGCCGGACACTCAAATACTTTTTGAAGCCATCGGTTGACGATCTTTTCGTCGAGGTTACCGCCCCCGAAATGACGTATAGGGATATAGCAGGACCAGCCATCGACTGCGATAGCGTACCCCACCACTTCACCGTCGCCGGTTGGCCAACCGGGACCGTTCACTTTTAGGTTCGGGTCGCGTGTTTCGACATCGATGGCAATCTTAGCGGCTCCTGTAATATCGGGCAGCTCTAAAGGTGGAACCCATTCGTTTTTATTAGCGAATATTGACATTTGTAAACTCATTCTTTAGTCCTCGGGTCATCGCCCATTGAGTACCGGAGGTACCAGACGGATTTTTGTTTATCCTGCGTGGAGTCTTCGTTCTTATTATCCATTCGCCATATATATTTAAACGCAGCTATCTCGGCATAGACGTTAACTTTGTCTCTACCAAATGCTGCAACCATTGCGTCGATACATTCGATCCCTCCGGCTGAATAGTGTTTGGGCTGTGAAACCATTTTGTCTTTACTCATAAACCACCCTTTTAATTAAAAAAGTACGAGCCGTTACAGCTCGCACAATGAGGAAATCATCTAATCAAATCATTAATTTCATCGTTATAATATGCAGCGTTTTGAAAACTCAGCAAACTAATTAACATTTGCACCCGTTTATGCGGAGTCTCGTTTTTTTCTTTCAGCTCTAAAATCTAGGCATCTTTGCGAGCGTAATCCTCGCGCACATCTTGCCAGACAACCTTCATTTCAAATCCTCTGTGTATTTAACATCAGATTCAATCGTAAACGACTTAGATAGTAAGCTGGATATATCCGTTGCTGCGCCGACAAGCTCCGCTACGCTGCTAAAGCTGCTCGATAAATGTAGTGATGATATCTTTATTGGAATTTTGCGCTCGCTTTGCATTATCTATGTTTGTATAAGTCATTGATCCTATACTTCCATACTCATAATCAATTCTATAAATTACTCTAGGCTCTGGCTTTACTCTGTACTCAATCGCATCAAAATTCCACATTGGCCGGTGATCATTGTCATAAGTGTAAAATTCGCCAGCGTTAGCAGCTGTATGGCGCTTTCCTTGAATCGTTTTTCCTTCTTGCGCTGCCTCTAAAACTGCAATCATTTCCTTTCTTGTTTGTTTCATTCTGACACCTCTGGGATTATCCAAGTTTGTTCTGGCTCGGGTAAGTTACAAAGAGCTTCTACATAAAAAAACGCTTTTTGAGTTGGCTTATAAGTTCGATGTAGATCATCATCACTAATCAAATAACCATTGTTTAATAAATAACATATAGCATCTTGCCGCACTGGAGAATGTAGCGTGTTATAATCGTTTCCCGACCAACTATAATGTATTAATATAATTAATTTTAAAGGACTCATTTTGTTTCCTCTGGTAATGCTGTGTTAAACCCAAGCTATCAAAGCTATGGCAGTAAGAAAAGAGCCTGCTACCATGCTAATTCCTATTTTTAGGTCTGGCGTTGGGTCTAGCAATAATGGTATTCCTATACCGCCTAAAATAACGCCTAATATAATTAGTACGCTGTCTTGTTGCAATTTACTCATTTCCTCCTCCTCAAATAATTATAAAGAACATCGATTTTATCATTTGATTTATATTCGTTATTCTTTAGTTGATATAACCAGCTTTGCGTAAGCCCTGTATCTTGGGCTATTTGCTTAACTGATTTGCACTACGCGGCCGCCTATTGTTAGCTTGCTCCTTTCTGGTTGCCCATCTACAGTTACTTGGCTCGTAACCTTTATCGTTATTAATTCTGTCAATAGTTAAGTGATCTTCGTAACCACTGATTTTTGCCCAAGACAGGAATTTAGTAAAATCTTTCATCCACTCCCAGCAAACAACTATACCTCTGCCGCCGTAGTTCCTGTAACTTTTATCAGATTCTCGATAACACCTGTTTAGCATGCCATTGTATGTTTGGAGTAGTCGTGATCCTGTCATTCCGTGAGTAATATTAGCAGCCGTTCCCACTTCTAATTTTCTACATCCGCAAGAAGTTGTGTTACCTCTTCTTAATGACGGGGCGGCTATTGTTTTTTTAATGCCACAAGAGCACAAGCAATTCCACATAACAACTTTCCTACCTGAAGGTTGATTATGATCTTCGGCTTGAGATAGAACTTTTAATCTAGTGAATGTTTGACCTGTTAGGTCCATAGTTTTAGCCATTATCTGTCCTCCGGTATGTGTATATTAAGTCTTTTAGCAGCACCAACTATTTGATCAACGTTTCTCTGCTCGAGTAGTTCAGGCCAGTTATAGATAGTCTGGCGTGAAACTTTAAGAGCATCAGCCAGTGCTTGTGTACCTTTAAATAGGTAAATTGCGTATGATTTATTCATTTGGTAATGGTATATTATTTTATTATTATGCGCAACAACTTATTAATTTAATATAAATGTTTACATCAAGGTTGATAGCGCGCATAATAATCGAAATCAAACGAGGAAATAGAAATGAATGAATACACTATAAGACCACTTGGCGCACCACCACTTCCAAGGATAGATATTGTCTTTGGTGAAAACATCCACGCTGAAGCGATCTATGATTTTAACCATGAAGATTTGATTGAGTTGATTGCTTTAATGGCTCCAGTTGGACATAACGGAAGTAGCGTTAATATAATAGATGATTTAAGTGAATCAAGCATTGGTAAGGCGCGATTTGCTTTGCGTGATGCAATAGACGAGGCTGAATAATGAGCGACTACGACGAATGGAAACTAGCATATAACCCTGCTTGGGACGACGAAGACGACGAAGACGAGCTGACTTACGAAGAACGCAAAGAACAATATGAAGTTAATCAATGGGAGAGTAATAATGACTGATTCAATTACAAGAGAAGATTTAGCAGAGGTAATAAGATGTATGGAATGCCCTGAAGTGGTGACTAAATGCGAGGTTGAGCTGATAGGCGAAGCAATATTAGAGCAAGCCTTCCCGCCTAAGTTTGTGCCTAGAGTTGGTCAGGTTGTGGCTGTGTGGCGTGATTATGGCCAAGTTAAGTTTGATAAATTTAAATTAATGGATAGTACAAAAGCGCCTTATGTGTGCGAAATTAGTGATTGGCATAATTGCCGAGCATTGACAGCAGAAGAAAAGGGTGAGCTATGAGTGAATTTGACAAAAGAGTAAAGCGGTTAGTTGATAAGCATAACTATCCTTTGGATTTAGCTTACGCAGTAGTATGGCGAGAAGTCACGGAGGCACAAAAGGAAAGAAATTAAACTTAGAGCTTGTAATAATCACTTAAAAGTTTAGTTAGAGATATCTTTCTTAATCTAATTTCCTTTTTGTTCATTTTTACCCTCCCCCCCCCTAACTTTATAACATTATCTAATTTTTTTTTTAAACCGCTTGACATGTGTAGGATATAAGATAATATCTACCTTTGTCAAGGCCCAAAAGGTGCCTTTAACCACGAAGGAGAGAAGTTATGAGTGTAGATTTAACCCAAATGATGGAGGCCGACTTTGAAAACAAGCAGGCAACCAGTGTTGAGAAGATAGACCAACAAGGACTTACCACGGTAGCCGAGTTGGCCCGCCAAATAAGAGACAAAGAAGTAACGATTGAAGCCCTTGAGGAAACTATCAAGGAATACAAGAAAGACCTTCAGAAGCTTACTGACGAAGAAATGCCTGCAATGCTTGCTGAAATCGGTATATCTTCTTTTGCCCTCGACGACGGTTCTACCGTTGAGGTCAAACAAACGTATGGAGCCTCCATACTTGTTCAAAACCGTCCAACCGCTTTTGAGTGGCTACGTGACCATCAGTACGGTGACATTATTAAAAATACTGTCTCGTGCCAATTTGGCCGTGGTGAGGACGATCAAGCAAGCGCCTTTTCTACGTTCGCGGAAACACATGGGTTTCTACCACAACAGAAAACCGAGATACACCCGCAAACGTTACGTGCTTTCGTAAAAGAAAGATGTGAGGCAGGAGAGGAATTCCCCATGGAGTTATTTGGGGCTTGGGTAGGTCAACGTGCAGTTATTAAGAGAGGAAAGTAAAATGACACAAGCAAAACAAGTAGCAAAACAAGAATCAACCGCAATGGCGGAATTTGATCCATCCATGTTTGAAGCCGATGCAGGTCGGGGCATGGAAAACATGGGACAAGAAGACTTAGCGCTTCCTTTCCTAAAAGTTCTTTCAGGCAATGACCCTATATTAGACGAAAATGAAGTGGCTCGTAAGGGGGATATTTACAATACTGTAACCGGGGCAGTTTACAAAGGTAAGGAAGGCATACGAGTTATCCCTTGTGCTTATCAGCGTAGATTCATCCAATGGGCACCTCGCGGCATGGGGAGCGGTGCCCCCACTGCAATTTATGAACCCGGTGAGGTGCGTCCAGAAACAGCTCGGTCTAGCGATGACAACAAAGACTATGTTGCTGACGGTAGCGGGGAGTATATTGAGGAAACACATCAGCACTTCGTCGTCCTCGTTGGGGAAGACGGAGCGTTTGAGACAGCTTTGATTGCAATGAAATCTACGCAGCTTAAAAAGTCGCGGAAGTGGAATAGCATCATGGCGTCACGTTCGATGCACGGATCAAAAGGGCCGTTTACCCCTCCACGCTTTTCGCACATTTACCACCTAAAAACAATCTCTGAGGAAAACTCAAAAGGTTCGTGGCACGGTTGGGAAATGTCGGTAGATAGTGCCATTGCGGATGCTGGCCTGTACGGTAGAGCAAAAGCTTTTGCCAACAGTATAACGAGTGGTGCCGTTGTTGTTAAACATACGGATGACGATGACTTAAATAACGACGACGTGCCTTTTTAGTCAAGTGGTCTAGTGTCTAGGCGGGGCGTTGTGCCGCGCCTATTTTTCCGTATGGGGGCAGTCTATGTCATTAGAAAAATTCAGGTCTATCTTTGAAGGTCTGAAAGTAGCCCACGGCTATTTTAAACTAGAAAAAACGGGGGCTAACGGGAAAACCCAAGGGAAAGCCGGAGTTCTTCGCGAGCCTCAGACACCGAAGCTTTGGGAAGACCACTTAACCGGCACAGGCAACGGTCTCGGCATCGTGCCTATAAACGAAGAGAACAATTGTAAGTGGGGTTGCATCGATATCGACCAGTACCCCTTAGACCATAAATTGCTGGTGGGTAAAATCCGCCGCATGAAATTACCCCTTGTTGTATGTCGGTCTAAATCGGGAGGGGCGCACTGCTTCCTTTTCACCACTTCGTGGACTGAAGCCCGAGATATGCAGAAAGCACTACGGTCGATGGCCGCTGCACTAGGCTACGGCGAGAGCGAGATTTTCCCAAAACAAATAAAACTTAATTTAGACAGGGGCGACGTCGGTAATTTTCTGAATTTGCCGTACTACGACCATGAAAACGGGCTGCGATACGCCTTTTTGGACGATGGCACTTCGGCCACTCTCGACGAGTTTATGGTGCTGCACCAGAAATACGCTAAAACCCCAGAAGAAGTCGTTAAGCTGCAGGTGGTGGGGGACGAGGAAACAAACCTGCTTCAGGACGGCCCACCTTGCCTGCAAATACTCTGTAAACAGGGTATCAGCGAAGGGGGCCGGAACAACGGCCTGTTCAATATCGGGGTTTACCTGCGGAAAGCCTTCCCCGATAGCTGGGAGTCAGAGATACTTCGTTATAACATGGAGTATATCTCCCCTCCACTACCTCTAGGTGAGGTCAACGTGGTGGCCAAGCAGGTAGAGCGCAAAGACTACGTCTACAAATGCAATGATGCCCCCATTAATGCACACTGCAACAAAGACCTTTGCCGAACACGTAAGTTTGGCGTTGGCTCGGCTATCGCAGGGGCAACCATCGCTAACCTCCGTAAATATAACTCTACGCCGCCCGTATGGTTTATGGACGTGAACGGCGAACCGCTGGAAATGGACACAGATGCTTTAATGAACCAAATGACCTTCCAGAAAGCGTGTATGGAGCAGCTAAACTTCATGCCGAAGTCCGTGGCCAAACAACAGTGGGAAGGTCGTATCAGCGCCCTTCTTACTGAAATGAAGGGGAACGAAAGCGCCATCATCGAGGTCGCCGTTGATGCCAGCACGAGCGGTCAGTTTTATGACTACCTTGAGGAATTTTGCAGGCACCTACAGGTTGCCCAAGACAAAGAAGAGATACTGTTGCGCCGACCTTGGACGGACGAAGAGCAAGGGGTCACCTACTTCAGGCTGAAAGACTTTGAAAATTTCCTGAAAAAGAATAAGTTTTTTGAATATAAATCACACCGGATTGCTCAACGCCTACGTGATATAAACGGCTCCAGCGTAGTGCTTAAGATTAAAGGCCGCGCCGTTAGAGTTTGGCAAATACCGTCATTTAACTCTTCCGACATTGAAATTGATACACCCAAGTTCGGAAATCAGCAGGGAGCACCTTTCTAATGGTCGAGTTAACTTTTGAAGAATATAGCAAACGCCGTAATGCGGAGATCATTCAGATGATTGACAATGATCTTATGACGATGACGGCAGTCGCTAAATACTTTGGCATCTCTAAGCAGAGAGTCCAACAGATTTATAGCAGGGAGAAAAGGAAGGATGCACAAATTTAAAGACAAACCATGGTTTGGCCTGATTCCAGACGATTTGAGTAATAAGCATCTTGCTGAATTGTTGGAATGTATTGCAATGGAAGCTGACATGGAGACGGAAGACCGTAAAATTTCGGCAGTAGGTTTGGCCGACATACTTATGACAGCAGCCGAAAGGATTTCAGATGTTTAGGATATTTGGACCACCGGGAACAGGTAAAACCACCACGTTGTTGAACATGGTAGATGAAGCCTTAGAAGCGGGTACACATCCGCACCGCATTGCTTTCCTAGCCTTTACACGGAAAGCGGCCAACGAAGCAGAAGAACGTGCCGCAGCTCGATTTAATCTGGACCCTAAAAAAGACCTGATCTACTTCCGAACACTGCACTCACTAGCCCTAACAATGACAGACATTAGACCCGAGCAAGTGATGCAAGAGTCTCACTTCAAAGAGTTAAGTCGGTCAATAGGTGTCACGCTCGGCGGGACAAAAGCAGGTAGTTTTGATGATGACATCCCCTCTATGGTTGCCAGTAACGATCCTATACTCGGGCTGATTAACCTAGCCCGTTTAAGAAAGGTCCCGTTAAGAGAGCAGTACAACCAAAGCAATATTGAGCCCGATTGGAACACTGTCAACTATGTTGATAAATGTCTCCGAGAGTACAAAGAAAGCATGGGGTTTTATGACTTCACGGACATGTTGGCGGAGTTTGTTAAAGGGGCCGATAACTTTTGCCCTGACTTTGATCTATGCTTCTTAGATGAGGCACAAGATTTAAGTCCACTGCAATGGGAACTAGCTCACGCTATCGACCGGCATTCTAAAAAAATGTATTGTGCAGGCGACGATGACCAAGCTATTTATCGGTGGGCAGGCGCAGACGTGGACCACTTTATTAACTTACCCGGTGGGTCTGAAACCTTGTCTCAGTCCTATCGTGTTCCTCAACGGGTCCACAACCTCGCCGAGAATGTTGTGCGCCGTATCGCCCGTCGATTCCCCAAGAGCTATGAGCCAAAAAAGGAATTAGGCAACGTCACACGGATCAACACCATCTCTGCACTAGACATGGCCGAAGGATCATGGCTCATCTTAGCTCAAGCCGGGTATCACCTACAGCCGGTGGCTGGTGAGCTAAAGTCAAGTGGTTACCTGTTCAACTACCGTGGCCATAGGAGCATTAGTGAGAAGCTATCTGAAGCGGTTAATGGGTGGGAGCAGTTGCGCAAAGGCAAAGCAATCTCGGGGGAAGTAGCACGTAAGATATACAGTTTTATGTCTACCGGCACCCGAGTGTTAAGGGGCTATAAGAAGCTAACCGGCATCAATGATCATGACCTTGTTACCATGGGAACCCTGATAGATAGCTACGGGTTGAAAGCGGAAAAGACCATGATATGGTCAGAAGCAATGGACAAACTGCCCGAAGTGGACCGAGCGTACATCACGGCACTATTGCGACGGGGCGAGAAATTTAATGGCATACCCCGTATTACAGCCTCCACGATCCACGGGTCAAAAGGCGGTGAGGCGGATAACGTTGTGCTGTTCACTGACCTTAGTCCAGCCGCCGATAACGAAATGAGGGTTAACCCGGATGATATGCACAGAGTGTTTTACGTTGGTTTAACACGAACGAAACAAAACCTATTTATCGTTGACGCTGAAGACGCCACAAGGAGTTATGACTTATGAAGCAGAAAGACACCCCGCAAATGCGGTTTGAATTTATAAAGGCTGAGATAGACAGGGCCTTTGTACATGCAGACGACGACTGGAAAGCTGGTTACTATCGTAACGCTGCTAAGTATCTCTCAGAACACCACTTTGTTGAAGGCGGTAAGATTTGTGCCTTTTGCAGAGCCCAAGGGATGGCTGATCCCTACCACCACAATGTTTGGGGAGCAATGATACGCTCTCTACAACCTCTAGGATGGATTGAAAAAATAGGTATGGTCAGACCGACTACACGCCACACGCATATTAACGCAGTGTGTCGGTGGGAAAGCAAACTATTTAAGGGAAGCACAAATGGAACGTGAAGAAGAACAAGAAATGAGTTGGAAAGAGTGGGAGTCCCCAGAACTTGAGGAGGTGTTGAAATGGCTTTAAATCAAACAGGCAATGCACTCAATTAGAGTGTTTTGATTGTGGTTGTATTTGGTAAATTTTGACGGTATTCCTGTTCGATTCAGGCTTGTGATATTTGGTAAATACTTAGATGATATTAAGGTTCGATTCCTTGCCAGCCACAATCAAAACACTTTACCAACTAATATAGAAAAAGATAAATAAAGTTTAAGCATGGAGCTGGCCCAGATGCCGAACTGATTTTGGTTCGTAATAAGCGAAGCCCCGTCAAATGCGGTGAAATGCACTCAATTAGAGTCTCTTTATAATATACACCGAGACGGGCAAACCTAAATTGTAACAAAAACAAGGACAATTTTAAGGGTAATATTATGGATTTAACACAGCAAGAAAGTAGTAAAATTATGCAGGACTATAACTACGAAACTATGCCTTATGACCACCAACGAGTTGCGCTGGAAGACTCGTGGTCTGCGGAATACTACGCGCTGTTTATGGAAATGGGCACGGGAAAAACCAAGGTTGCTATCGATACGATGGCGGTGTTGTATGAGGCGGGGAAACTAAAAGCGGCTTTGATTATAGCGCCCAAAGGGGTATATGACAACTGGATCAAGGGTGAGATACCTATCCATTTGCCTAAACGCATCCCTCGCAAGATATGCCGCTGGACCCCTGCTAAGACTAAGCGTTTCGAGGAAGAGCTTCTGGATTTTATTGTTGATAAGGATCCCTTTTTAAAGATTTTTGTCATAAACGTTGAAGCTTTTTCTAGTGTTAGGGGGTCTGACGCGGCCACTGCTTTTCTTCATCAAAACCCTGACAACATGGTGATAGTGGACGAATCAACGACGATAAAGAACCGCAAGGCCGCTAGGACCAAGAGCATTATGTCCTTACGGAAACGGTCTAAGTATCGCCGCATATTAACAGGATCACCCATTACAAAAAGCCCAATGGACTTATTTAGTCAGTGCGGGTTTCTTGAAGAGAAGTCGCTGGGCTTTAATTCTTACTATGCGTTTCAAGCTCGGTACGCCAACATTCAGCAACGGACCATGGGGCACCGCAGTTTTCAACAAATCATGGGTTACCGTCGTTTGGACGAACTTTCTGAAAAGTTAGATAGCTTCAGTAACCGGGTACTAAAAGTAGACTGCTTAGACCTGCCTCCCAAGGTGTACCTTCGGCGCGACGTGGAACTGACTCCCGAACAGGAAAAGTTATACCAGCAGATGAAAAAGTTAGCGTTGGCCAAGCTTGAGAGTGGCGAACTGGCGACCACGGCCAGCGTGTTAACTCAGATCATGCGCCTTCAACAGATTTGCTGCGGTCACTTAATGCCTGACAATGGTGCAATACAGCTTATAAAGAACAACCGATTAAATGAGCTTTTGGACGTGGTAGAAGAGTTACAGGGGAAAGCCATTATTTGGGCGACGTATACACACGACCTCCAACAAATAGCAACTACCCTGCGCGACCGTTTCGGGCCAGATTCTGTCGCAACCTATTATGGGGAGACACCTCAAGACAAACGTCAGGAGATTGTTAACGATTTCCAAGACCCGAAAAACCCGTTGCGGTTCTTTGTGGGACAGCCCAAGACAGGCGGTTATGGCATTACTTTGACTGAGGCTAACACGGTCATCTATTACAGTAATAGTTATGACTTGGAGATACGATTGCAGTCCGAGGACCGGGCGCACCGGATTGGTCAGACGAACAGGGTAACGTATATTGATTTAGTTTCGCCGGGAACGATTGACGAAAAAATACTAGAAGCCCTACGCAACAAGATTGATGTTGCGGGTCAGGTTCTAGGCGAAGACACTAAGAGCTGGTTGAGGTAACTACGACTTTTTAGACTTTGCGCCTGAACATTTCCAACGATTTCGTGACAAATTGTTGGGAGTGTTTGGGTCGTTTTGTTTCTTATTAGACAGCCCTTTCTTTATGCCAAGGCTTCTTGCACAGTAGCTGTCGCCTTTTGAGGTACCTGCACGAACTCTGGGACCACCGCCTTTAGCCTTTCCGGCTTGTCCGTAACTAACCTTTTTGCCGGAAGAAGTTACTTTAACTTTTGCTTTGCCTTTTGCGGGTTTTTTTGTAGGCATCTTTAATAGACCGTCATCGACGGTCGGTTTCGTCTGCGGTGTAGATATTTAGACGCCCGCTATATAGAGCAAAAAGTGGCATTACGGAGCACTTCCCATCAAACTACCTATACCTAATAATTCACGATCTTCTGGAAAGAGAGCTGCAAACCTAGCTCGGTCAACGGGTCCTGAATAGGAAATCGGGGTTGTCTGGGCGCTTGTCCGTGATGGATTAACCGAAGTGTTAGGGTTTTGAATAGGGGTAACCCCACTAGGTACAACTGGCGTAGAGTTTATGGGAGTTACCGTTACCGGCGCAACGCTAGGTGTAACCGTAGTGGGGATATTCCCTCCGCTTGCTGTGGGAACGTCGGCGGGTGGAATTACTTCACCATTTACATCCCTAGAGTATTCGTCGGTTAAAGTCTGCATGACTTCACCGCCGCCTCTACGAATAGGGGATACTATATAGTTGTTTATAAACATTTGTTCTAACTGCGCCACCAGTGCATTTTTCTCGCGATCAGTCCGCCCTGCTTTAAGAACCTGTTTAAGTAATGTTTCGTTTTGTAAAATGGTGGCTACTCGACTTGCTTGTAAAGATTGAGGTAAAACGGCCAAGTATTTGTTGGCTAATCTTTGACCAAGCGACGCACCACGGCCCGAGGCGATGAGGTCACCAGAATCACCGCCACCCAAAAACTGGCGAAGGCTTGTACCAGCAACGGAACCACCCATAGCAGCCACGATTTTAATACCCTCGCCGATATCTTGGTAAAAAGCGTCCAATTGGCCCGGTTTGGCATACATGGTAAAGGCTTGGATTTCACCCATCTTACGCAAGAACATCTGAGTGTCTTTGAGCTGGTCTGCGCTTATAAGATCGTTTGACTGCATCCATTCTGCAATGGAAATGTCCGCATTAGGGTGTTTTGCAAATAACCTATTGTAGGCGGCAGCAGAATTAAATAATTTACCGTCTGCTGCGGCTTTAAACACCGTGTCATAGATGGCAGTTCGCATCCCTTCTTTAAGGTCTGCTTGAGTCCACGTTTTTCCAGTGTTTGGGCTGTTTTTAGCACTGACACTAAAACCGTCTTCCCCAACATCTGTAATCAACCGCATTAGTCGGTTCATGTCGTTGAACGGTTTTGGGTTAGCACTTGAAATAGCTAAAGCAATCGCCGTAGCGGCATTTGAGGTTTTGTTGGGTAATAGCTCGTACAAACCAACGGCGTTTCTTTCAGCTACGTCCGCAGCTTTATTGTCTCTTTTTGTTTGAGTCAGTAAATTTGCAGCTTTGTCTACATTGTCCAAGTCTGCTTTAAGAGACGGAAATACATCCAACAACCTTTCGTTATTAACGTTATTTCTCCAATTGGACAATGCGCCAACATTTAGCGTTCCATCTGGATTTAACGTATTAGCTCGTATTGTACGCAAAAGTGTCTCTTCCGCACTACGCAATTGAACAGACCCGTTCATTGCGGCACTAATACGAGTGTTCAGGTTAGGGACTGACTTTATTAACTCTTCGTTTCTACCATACCATGCCCGCATCGAAACCATGTCCAAAACCATAGATTGCGGGTCAACATTGGCGTTAAAATCTTTTAGTAAAGTTTCGCCTATGTCCGCTAGTTCGGGAAAGTCAGGGTTATCTGACCGCAACAAATTGGTTAAAGATTGAGTTACTTGGAATTTAGCTATACCGTCTAATTGCGCAGTTCGCATAAATGCCGCATCGCCTTTCATCAGGGTATACGCCATAGTTGCTACAGGTATTTTAGGTGCTCCGTTTTTCTTTGTGCCTAAAACTTCCCCTGCATACGCCCGAGTAAAAACGTCATTAAATGCTTTAGAATAGCTACGCGCAGTGTCGTATGCCTGATTTAAGCCAATGCCAAAGCTGTTTAAATCAGACAGCATGGCATCCGCCATTTCATTAGCTATCCGCGCTTCCTCGCTGAAACCCGCTGCATTCAATCTTTTTGCCATAGCCAAAGCCCTACCACGGGTTCTAAATAACTCATTAGCGTTTACGCCAATAATTTCTTTAGCGGCTTGGGGTACTTCAGGGGCTTGGGGTACTTCAGGGGCTAACCCCAGCTCTTCTGTCTTCCGTATCACAAAACTATTTAAGATGCTTAAGTCGTCTTTTTTAATGATCGACTCCCGTATTTCAGGGGTTTCGTTACCTAGAAGTTCATTCCATTTAGAAATAAAATTAGGCGTACTTTGTGTTACGCCATCCTCGTTAATAAAAGAGGTAACTTCGACATCCTGTGCGCCTTTTCTCCAAAGAAGTTGTTCCTCATTGCGACCTGCCGTATATTGTCCGCCTATCAACGTAAATATATTCTCCGCCGCTTGAAGGTCAACATCGTCCCCTTGGGGTCTTACTTGACGCATCGCTTCTTGGGTATTACGGAAAGCCATAGCCAATTTTGAATCTAACACAGCCTCAAATAAGCTAGTCTGAACTAAAGCAGCATCACTAAGAGATTCTTTAGAACCGTCCGCGTACATCGCCAACAAAGCGCGGCGTAAAGCGTCTACCGACGATTTCATCTTAGCGCCCGCATCTGCATTAAAAGCACCGGGGGCCGCGTCAATAAATTGGTTCTGTAAAGACAATAACGTAATACTTGCGGCCCTAGTAGCAGGGTCCAGTTCTATCTGGTTACCACTTTCGTCAACAAGCCACTTGTTAAAAGAGGGATCATTTAGTATCCTTAGTATTTCTGCAGGGTTTTCCGCGTTCTTCTCAAGTTGCTCTGTAATAAAGTTTCCGGCAGTCCTTACCTCCTCTTCTGAGATGCCATATCTTAACTGCATGTCGTCTACATTTTCCCTACCACGCAACTTATTAAAAATATTGTAAACACCGCGCCCACCCCATTTTAAAACTTGGGGTACTCGATTTGCCGAAAGGTCCGCCGCCACCGCGCCAGACAATCCGCCTACTGTTTCAAACCCAAATCGGACCCAAGGGTTATCCGGAGTAATAGTTTCCGCTATTTCAGTGCCTTTCACACTTAAACTAGCCGCCGTCCCTTCTATAAAAGCCGTTTTGAAAGGGTTTGTTCGCGCTAAAGTTCCCATATCACCTATGATACTTTCTACTTTAGTCACACCTCGAGTAGAAAGGGGTATTTTGAAAGAGCCCGGTAGTGTAGGGCCCATAAACTTTTGTGCATGAACTTTTATATTATTCATAGCAATTTGTCCGCCCAAATTAGCTCCTCTTACAGGAGCCATCCACGGGGTAATCGTGAAACTTATTGCATCAGCCGCCGCTTTACCGGCCTTGTAGTCAGCAGAACCTTGGCCCGGCACTACAATAGGCTCTCGGCCCATTACGGCTTCGGTAACTTCGTCACCCGCTTCACTACCTGCAATATAGCCGATGGCACCTGTGATTATAGGGACACCGTATCTAGCGGCAGCGGTCCAAGGGGTTATGGGTGGAATTCCCACAACTAAAGCGGCACCTGCCTTCATCCCGGTAAAGAAACCGCCTGTACCACCTGCTGCGCCCAAACTACGTCTTTTTAGTCCTTCAAAAAACGAGGGATCAGCAATAATATCGTTGCCTTCCTCGTCTTCTGCAAAAACTTCTATAATTTGCGCGTCAGATAGACCGCCGTCAATGCCCAATTCTTGTAAGATAGGCGCGGTGCCCATGCGAAGCGAGTTGTAGTCCATTTTACCTTCGTAAAAAGGATCAAACACCAGCGTGTCTACCAAGCTTGAGGCAAAACCTTGTGCCGGTGTTTTAAACGTAGATTGCGGGGCATTAGCTGCTTCCGTATAAGTTGCCCAAAGGTCCGAAAACTCTTGTGGCGAAAAACTTAGCCGGAAAGCACCCAGTGCCTCTGCAACAGCTACAACAGGGGGCATGTCTACCGCTTCAACTATTGTGTCGTCAGGAGTGGTGTCGTCAGGAGTGGTTTCATTAAGCCCGATATTAACTGGGTTCATGTCCTCAACTATTGTGTCGTCAGGAGTGGTTTCATTAAGTTTGATATTAACGGGGTTCATTACCTTCCCTTTCTTCTCATTAGTTCTTTTGCACCAGAGATACTGTTTTCCGTGGCTTGGCCGCCACCTTTAATCAATACTGGACCAAGAAGCTCTTTTAAGCGAGCAATTTCTTGAAGCTTTTGAGACGCGACCGCTAAAACAGTAGCGTCTTGTGGAACTTCTGACGCTCTAAGGGTTTGCAGACGTATTTCCTCGTTATTGAGCGCATCCACTAACAAGGACAGCTTGTTTGCTTCAGAGACAGGGTTACGGAACAGCTTTTCTTCACTCGGGAACAATCCTTCCGTAGCCTGCAAGTCTGCAACCGCAAATCTTGGTGACGAGGCTAGAGCGGAACGACCCATTACGCGAATGATCTGAACGTACTGTCTACCTTCTTCCGTATCTCGGTACATTTCCGAGAAAGTTTTAGGGGCAATTATGCCACCCGCTACGGCGTTTACGGCAGAGTTAAAACCTGACCAGAAACCTGTACCGTTGCGAACTTGCTGCAAAGTGTCTGTTACAAGGGCTTTGTCTGCGTTATTCGAGGGTTGCGAAATTCCGCTTCCCTGTGGCGTAGTCATTCCGCCAACAACACCTTGGTCGTTCTGTTCCAACCAATCTTTAGCTGAAGAACGTACCTTTTCCTTACGGTAAACATCGTTAGAAATAGTGTTACTAAGCTCAAACGCATTAGGTGGAAGCTGTCTTGGAAGGCCATCCGATCCAATATAAGTTTGACCACCGTCGAAGGACATACGCACTTCTGCGCCACCACCTTCGGTAGAATCCGGAATCAAGAAGGTTTTCGACACAAAACTTTCCGTACCCAGTTTCTGCATAACAGCAGAGCCGGGAGTCGCTTTGTTAAGCTCGTTAACTTTGGCCAGTGCCCGTTTGCCCGAATCAGTAGTGAGGTCAACAATGGTTGCCACCGAAACACCATCAGCATTAGGCATAGTAAATTTGAATAACTCAGGGTCTTGCAGGATATCCGTGCTGTAGATACTAACAGGGGCAACGTTTGGATCGTTCTTATCATAACGAACGACATCAATCTTATCGCCATTGTTGATCTGCTTAAACTCGTATTCCGTCTCAATGCCAAGTAATCTTTGACGTGAGATTGGCGATAGGCCCAAGAAATCGTTCTTGAGCATGCCGAACTTACCGAAGTAATCTTTTTCCGTCAGAACAGGGAGACCCTGTATATACTGCTGGTTGCGCGTTGATAACGCATCAAACTGGGCCTTAGTCATATTGTATGCGGTCAAGTAATCTTTGTCGGTTAGCGGTTTAACGTATTCAGACAAAGCGTCATTACCAAAGCTGGCAAAAATCTGAGCAGCTTCAAACTCACTAAAGAAAGGAGACGTTCCCGCCGCATACGTTTTATCCCCAATCGTTAAATCGGTTGGGATGGTGTATTGCTTCCGGCTGGTGATAGCGGAAGTAGGTACGTCGCCCATGCTCAGAGCACCCTTTGCAATTAGAGCGTTGTAACCCGGCGTTCCCGGCACAGCAGCAACGAAACCACCATTAATCATAAGGTTTTCGGCCTTCTGACTAACGTTAGTAGGCTTGGCAATCTCCCTGATGTTCACGTTTCCGGCACCATGCTTAGTTTGCAGGTCCGCGTAACTGCCGCGAGTCAAAGGTCCCGTGGTCGTGGTCACTGTGCCGTCTTCATTTGTAACCGTGGTCTGGAAAACTTCACCAATATCTTTGTTTTCTTCAGTAAGCGCGGCACCTCTTTCAGCGCCGTACAAGGACCCTGCCGCCTGTAAGGCCGCCATGTCCATCTGTTTTGTCTGAGCTTTTTGGGCCTGCTTGAACTTACCAAGCTCCCCTGCTCTTGCTCCAATGTTTCCTAGAACAGGCGTAAAGGATTGAGCCAAACGCTCCGCAGGGCTCATTTGACGATCACCGGGCGAAGCAAACGCTAAAGCCCCTTGAGCGACATCAAATAACATTTGCGCCTGTGTTAAATTCGTTTGTTCTTCTAAATCCGCTGCTTCGTCCGCAGGGTTAAGTAAAGACTGGTATAAAGACTGCTGCTCTCTAAAAATCTCTCCTTGACGTCCCGCTATGTTGGGTACTGGAGGGCCACCCGCCTGCATGTACTGAACGGCACCTCCTTGGTTAAAATTTACAGAGTCGGGACCCTCCGGGGCACCCATATTGACAGTAGACATAATTCCCTCTGCCATCGGACCCTCAATCGGGGTCATCATTTGTTGTTCCGCTAATCCGCCAATTCCTTGGTCAACCGCCGCAATTTGCAGGACAGGCTGTATCAAAGTAAGAACCGATTCAGGTGTAGCATTGGCGTCTTCAGGGCCGACAATTAATGCGAGTTCCGCGTACCGCGCTTCCAGAGGAAGTTCGTCGCCTCGCATACCATTAATCATGGTTGTGGCGTCGGCAGCGTTGTCGATGGTATTCATTTGTTGAGAAGCACTACCGAGCATTTGCTCTAAAATGGCAGGGTCTAATTCTGGTTGCATTCCGGCCATAGGCGGAGCCATAGGAGGCGGAGCCATAGGAGGCGGAGCCATAGGAGGCGGAGCCATAGGAGGCGGAGCCATAGGAGGCGGAGCCATAGGAGGCGGAGCCATACCCCCTTCTTGCATCGGGAAGACGGTGCCCCCGTGAGCAAACATTTTACGCCCCATTACTTCTCTATTCATTAAAATAACCCCGCTTTTTTAGCACCGGCTGATGCGGACAGTCCGGCTACGCCCAAACCAAGTAGTTGTTGGGCAGGTGAAACATTAGGTGCTGTGGCAGACGTAAGCGTCTGCTGACTGGTCGGAGCACCCTTGTATATATCGGACAGAAAACCAACGCGCTGGTAGGGCTCGTATTTTTGAGCCAGTTCGTTCTGACGCGTCGCTTCCAGTACCGCTTGTTGTTGTGCTTGCTGCTGCTTACCAACATCAAACAAGAACCCTGTCTCTTGCTGCTGTAGACTTTGTCCTAGTTCACCCAGAGCCGCTTGACGAACACCTAGTTCACTTTGAGCCCCCGCTTGAGCAATGTTTAGCTGTCCGTAATCTGTTCCGAGACCGCCAATACCTTGCCCTATCTTACTCGATAACTCTTGAGCTTGCAGCCCCATTTGACCTGATTGCTGCGCTCCTTGCATACCCATTTGGGCTTGTGATTGTCCTAGTTGACCGATTAACTGTGCCGCACTCATACCTGTAGAGGCTGAAAGTTGTTGCAAACTCATACCTGTCTGTGCCAAAGCCTGTGCATTCGCGGAGGCTAACTGTTCTCCCGAAAGACCCAACTGACCTGACGTTTGAGCCGCCGTTACGCCTAACTGACCCCCCTGTTGCGCAGTCTGCGCGGCAAGTTGTTCTGCGGATAAGCCTAATTGACCTGCTGATTGTGCAGCAGATATACCCGATTGAGCACCTTGGGAACCCAGAGCACCTGTAAGCTGTGCCGCCTGCTGTGCTCGACCTTGCTGAGACTCAAAACCCTGTTGAGAGCGTTGAGCTGCGCTTTCAAAACCTTGCTGGCGCATTCCCGCCGCAGTACGACCTTGTTGTTCAAGAATGTTTCGACCTAGTTCAGATTCAGCTACTGCTTGGCGTGATCCGCCAAAAGCGCCTGCGCCAACTGCTTGAGCGCCAATTGCTTGTTGCTGGATATCTCCAGAGCGTCGAATGTCCGCAAGCGCTTGCTGCACTGCGGCATCTTCATATTCATTCATATATGCCCCTGCACTTGCAGGATCATAAGCGCCCGTAGTTTCGGCTAGTCCAGCAATGCCTTGCCTAGCAGTATCCGTGCCAAACGCTCCCGCTTGTTGTAAAGCTTGAGCGGCAGTGCTGGTGATGTTCCGAGCGCCTTGGACCGCGCTATCTCCTCCAATTTGGGATTGACGCGCAGATTCTAACGCTGCAATACCCGCGTTAGACGTACTAGCTCGTGCTGCGTCAGTCGCGCCGGATAAAGATTGGCCTAGCGTCGTACCAACCCCCGTTTGTCCGGCGGTATTGACCGCTTGTTGTGATTTATCGATGGCCGATTGAGTAGCGCCCTCCCCATAATTAATAGCACTCTGCATACCCGCTTGAGCAGTGGACAACTGACCGGGGACATTACCCGCAGATTCCGTCATAAGGCCTAACGCTTGATTTTTGTAAGCGTCAGCGTCGGACATCGTACTGCCCAACGTGGCTGCGGCGTCACCTAACGTGTAACCGGCTTCTTGTAGATAAGGTTGGTATCCGCCAATTCCTGCTTCGGCAAGTTCCGTGGCTTTTATCTGAAGCCCCGACATTTGCGCAACCATCTGCGGGGGTATTGTAATACCTTGATCGGCGAGGGCTTTGGCGGACTGTAAAAGTCCTACCTTAATAGCTTCAATTTCTGCCGCTTCGCGGACAATCTGCGTGGTAGTTGTGGTAGCCATTATGCTGCACCCCTTCCGCGACTTTCTAAGTCTCTCATAACAGCGTACATGTTTTTAATTCCGTTATTAAGGTTTCCTTCACCTAGTCCTCGAACGGCGTCGGTGGTCATGACAAACTCGCCGGGCATTAACATCGCCCTAACACTGTCTTCTCCTTGAACACCCTCTTCCGGAGCAATCCCACCATTACGGCGGGGAAAAACAGGCCCGCCTGCGGCAGCGGTCTGGACGGGGTTAGTAAAAGTATTATAGCGCGGATCGGTAACCGGGATTAGCTCGCCATTAGCGTCGTATTGCGGAGCGTAGCCCGAATTGGGTATAGGTTGTTGCATGGGTACGGGGTCAGCAGTATAAGTTGGAGGCAAAGGGTCTGCCGTTACATATTCGCCTGTTTCAAGGTCTAACTGACGGTCGCCTATGTTATGTAATAAATATTTACCCGGATTACCCGCAATCAGGTCTGAACCTGTGGGTAAATCTTCGGGCTTTTCTTGCTCGGGTGTATCGAAAGCACCACCAAAGTACATCGCAGTACCTGCAAGTGCCGCAGACGGACCATAGGTTTCAAGGACTGAGGCTCCTGCGTTTGCATACGCCGTAGCGGAGGCTTTTTGTGCCATTTCCACACTTTGCTTTGCTTTTATAGCAGCGTCGTAAGCGGTCTGTCCTGCGGTTATTTGTCGCTCGGCCATCTGCGCGTCGGTAAGGTTACCTTGCGTCAAAAAGTTTTTAGTCTTGGTCCAAGTGTCGTCCATATTGAAGTTGCCCCCTTTTATCTCGGGGACATAGTTCGGATTAGGGCTTAAATCAGACCGTACAACATCCGTAGTATTGACCCCCGCCATTTCGTTTATAGAGGGGCTGTTAATAATGTTTGACGTATCAACACGGGTTGAAGGATTATCCAAGCCTAAAGAACTCCTTAATGGAACGCTTTGGTCGGCAAAACCCTGTTTAACACCAGCGGAAAATCCATCACCCATAACGGCACCCGTGGCTCCGGCCATTATTCCGGCTGTTGCCGCTCCGGTTACGCCCGCCTTTAAGGCATCCTCTAGATCCCCACCGGTAGCAAGCGCTCCAATGCCTGAACTAAGTCCAGCGGCATATATAGGAGGAACGCCCATAGAGGTTAAACCCACTGTTATGATAATTGGAAGGGCTTTTTTAAATACTTTACCAATCTTTTTAAAAGCTTTCTTAAGAAAAAACTCCGGTAATCCGGTGGTAGGGTTAAGATCGTTTGCATCAGACCCTACAACATAAGCCTCGGGGTCATCCACACCGGCTTCTGTCAAGATGTCATAAATGCGTTGTCTTATTACATCGTCTTCAAGGTATTGATAAGGTATAATCAATTCACCTGCGGCAACGTGTGCCAGAAACTTATCTTCGTTCCGACCGTAAGCAGCCATTTTTTTGGCAAGCTCGGGGAATTGTGCAATACCAACGGCTTCGCCCGCTTCAAAATCAGCGTCGTCATCTTCATCGTCGTCATCTTCATCGTCGTCGTCCGGGATAAAATCTGCTATGCCGCCCGCAGGAAGCTCTATCTTTTCGACAGGTTCCAGCTCTTCGACTTCCTCAAGTTCTTCAATATCTTTAATCAGTTCTGCTTTCGACGCCATTATCCTGCTCCGCCTGTTATGCTTGTAGGCATAGTAACTTGTATTATTGTACTTCTCTTCTCGTCTCCCGTCCATGAAGAACCGCATTGAGGGCAATTCCCATTGGGATAAGAAGCAATTTCATCCGGCGTATCGACCGCGTTACTACACGTAACACAATAAATCGCGTCGAGGCTTGTAGAAGGACTCCATTTACTGCCGTCAGGCATGGTTAAAACAGTAGGTTTACTCATGATATTGTTACCGTAGCTTGACCCACGGCTCCTGTTGCTTGTGATCCTCTTAGGTAAGGCATGTTTGCTACTGTAATACGCAATTCGTCGCCATATTGAAATATTCCACCTAAAGGAAGGTTATAGTTGTCTGTTTGCAGGTTTGGCAGTGTTAGTGCAGACGCTTGCCAAGGACCCGGATTACTGACTTGTTGCAAAAATACTGAAAAAGCCCGCATAACCTCCGTTTGATACATCTGCTCATAATCCGCAGGAGGGTTTGGAAATAAAGGTAATACTAGACCTCGACTCATCGACGACCGTCCTGCCTAATGTCAACACGAGGTGTGCCCAACCGCCATTCCACGCCCGTGTCTGACGAATTAATCGTAAAGGCAAAAGAACGGCCTCGTAGCCGAACAAATACCTGCTCAGTAAACTGCTCTACAGGCACCGTTGCGGAGCGCGTAACCGTACTACTCTTTGTGCCAGTATATGCCGCACCGGGGAAGTTTCTAGTTTCAAGCGTCATTAAAACGGCGGGTGAAGGGGAACTAGACCCCTCAAAAGTAACGTCTGGTATAAGCCTCGTTAAGAAAGCAAAACCATCCCCCGCACCAATAGACATTTGACTGCTTTCAATATAAGCCGCTATGCCCGAAGGCGGATTGTTACTGCCATCATCCGAACCAATTTCTTGGTAATACAGATACCCATCCAGAGCCGCCGCAATAGGATAAGGGGCTATTCCCCGATCTATCCACACCGAGCGGGTCAAGGTGCCGTAGTACCATGCCTTTTCTTGGTAGTTATAAATAACATAGCGGTCAATCGATTCTGAAGTTGCCGAAGGATAAAACCACCATATTTCGGAGAAGCTAGAGTTAACGCCCGCAGCCACTTTTTCTGTTTGAGAATAATTAAAATCATTAAACACATACGAGCGGACAGAACAAGGTAACTTCTGTACCTGCCCGGAATAAACGTAAAACTCTTCGTCACCCATCCAAAACACCATATCATCTACCGCAATCGCTGAAAGCGGACTTGCTATAGTGATGTTTTCCGCCAGCATACTAATACCGAAGGTAAAGGGTGGACCTAAATACTGCATAGCATGTAGCGACCTGTCGGTGAACACTATGATTTGCTGACGCGTTTCAACCGCTGTAATAATTTCGGAACCAGTACCAATACGCAAATCGCCAGCAGTATTAGTGGCTTGCGACGACCATATTAGAGGGTTTCCTTGGTCGGAAAAACGGATCAGAAGTGGGTCTTGTACGCCAATATTGTCCTGCGCATCGCACCCAAACACCAGAACGTGACTGTCGCGGTCTGAAATTAAAACTTGCTTGGCTATCGTGGGCGTAGCGGAGTCAGCACCCGCTAAGTCAGAAAGCGCCACGGCCCGCTCAAAAGGAGCCGAGCTTGTTGATTTGTCCCAATAGTAGATACCACCATCGCGGACGTTAAGGATTAAATCTTCTCCAAAGTTGTCGTGGGTCCAGATTCGCAGGATGTCGCCAACCGCCGTAAGACTAGAGCCCGATCCCCACGTGCCGCGAGAATAAGCTCCCGCACCCCAACCTGTACCAGACACAGTGGTGTCTAATCCTGTTTGAACTTGGTAGTTGCCCACGACCGACGCTCCGCCGTTCCCCGTGTCGGAAGCGTTAGCTACAACAGGCGTAGGTGTATATTGGCCGTCAACGGTGATGTCGTTTAAAGTGGCCACGGCCCGGGCAACTACCGTGAAAACGGACGTACTGGTAACCGTTGCAATCTGATATTCTTGGTTTAGGACCACCGCTGTAATAGTGCCGCCCAGCGAGGCTGCACCGGAGAAAGTCACGAAATCGTTGGCATTAGCCCCGTGGTTCGTGTCCGTAACAGTAATAGTAGAAGAGCCGTTGGTCGCGGCAAACGTGACGTCTCCCGCAGATGTAGTGAGTCGTAAAGGCGTAATGTCATTATAGCCCCCACCTTCTTCGATATAATACTTTAGGTTTGTGCCATTACCTAGAAAGCGGTCGCCGTTTAACGCAACGAACGCATGAAGCGCTCGGGAGGTGCCTAAAAAGCTGGCTTCGGACAACTTTTGCCATCCGCCTATTTTTTCAGGCGTACCAAAGCGGAACCTTATCTTGTCCCCGTCGTACCAACCCCCTTCATTTGTGTACGAAGTAGTTTCTCGATTTACTCCGGGGCGTAACTGTAACTTAGTAAGCGGCATTTGATCCTTTCACTCATTAGGGGTTTAGTCGTCTTTCTTAAAGTTAGGCAGCGTGGGCAATACGGCCTTCAGCTTGGAGTAATACTTCCAAAAGACCGTATCATCTTTTTTAGTGGGGGTCACTGTCACTATTATATAAGCGATACTGACGCCAGCCCCAAGCAAGATCATCCAGTCAGCTGTTATCCAGTTTATAAGTTCCATGTGATCCTTTTAGTTTCCTCTCGGTAAGTGCTTTAAAAGCTTCTTGCAACTCGTTAAATAAGTTACGTTTGGCGGTATCGCTCACTTAGGGTACTCTATCTGTTATTAACCCGCTGTGTAACCGTTGCCTGTAGTGATAGCGCTATCTGCGTCTACCATACTTTCGTTGCCCCAATCGTCTTTTGTTTTCATTAAGACAAGATGCTCGACATTTCTATCTACACATGATTGTCTTTCTTCAGAGGTCTCATCGACCATTCTTACTCCTGCAATAACATCGTTGATGAGTGCTATTGAGTGACCCATTGCTGTAAAGTCTTGTAGTAATTCTACTTCAGTTCTTTTTTCGTTCATTTTATTTACCTTCTAGTGCGGTTAAACGCGCTTCAAGCGCATCGTTCTTGGTTGAAAGTTCTTGTAACGCTTTGACAAGCACTGGGATTAATGCTGTATCCACCATGCGAAGTTTGTCTTCGTCTTCATTGTCTACGATAACTGGGCTATCACCCTCAAGCGCCAATACGTCTTGAGCTTTGAAGCCATAGCGCACATTGCCATTGGTTTCTTCAGAGTTCCGCGCAGTGCGGAACTGATACGCCGTGGGCTGCAACGCTTTGACAAACTCAAGGCCGTGGGGAACAGGCGCGAAGTTAATCTTGTCCCGCGCATCTGACACAACTGTCCATGCCACTTGGATGTAGGCATTGGTAACGCCCGTTGACCCCATACAGAACCGGTTGTTTTCAGTCGTCGGGTTAAAAACTGGGAGGTAACTGCCTGCTGAATTATACGGGTTGATTGCTGTGTTTCCGCTACCCGTAGTGTTGCTATAGAGTGCTTGCGACCCACTAGCCGTGTTATTACTACCAGTAGTGTTGCTATAAAGGGATGTGAATCCACTAGCCGTGTTGCTATTACCCGTGGTGTTGCTCAAGAGTGCGGCGTGGCCATTAGCCATGTTGCTAGTACCAGTGGTGTTGCTATAAAGTGCGCTTTGTCCACTAGCTGTGTTATTATTACTAGTAGTGTTGCTATAGAGCGCGTTTTGTCCACTAGCCACGTTATTAACGCCAGTAGTGTTGCTAAAGAGTGCGTTGTATCCACTAGCTGTGTTATTAACGCCCGTGGTGTTGGTATAGAGTGCGTTAAGTCCACTAGCTGTGTTTCCGCTACCCGTAGTGTTGCTATAGAGTGCTTGCGACCCACTAGCCGTGTTATTAACGCCCGTGGTGTTGGTATAGAGTGCGTTAAGTCCACTAGCTGTGTTTCCGCTACCCGTGGTGTTGCTATGGAGCGCTTGTAACCCACTAGCCGTGTTATTATTACCAGTAGTGTTAGTTTGAAGTGCGTCTTTTCCACTAGCTGTGTTATTAACGCCTGTGGTAATCGCAGTTCCTGCACCATCTCCAATCAGCGTGTTATTATTACCACCTGCAACGATTGAGTCACCAGCGCCAGCGCCTGCCACAAAATTGCCTGTTCCTGCTGTGACCGATGATATTCCTGCCGTTGTAATAGCACCTGTCATAGTACCACCAGCTTTAGGAAGTGCTGCATCTGCTGTCACACCATCTGCGGCTACGTCACGACCATCTATAGTAGAGGTGGTGGTTAATGCGCTATTAAGCGCGACCGCCCCATTAATGTCTATAGTAGTGGCTGCAATTTGTATTTCAGTATCTGCCACAATATCTAGCTGGCCGTCTACGCTGGAGTTAATGTATATGGCGGCATCACGGAATTGCACCTTCTGTGCATTATCCATGTCGATATCCGTGCTGCCAGAAGTGTTGCCAATAGCAAGGACTTTCGAAAGCGTATCGACCGTGGCTACCTGTGCGTCAACATACGCCTTAATAGACTGCTGAGTGGCCAGTTTGGTGGCGCTGTTAGACGCCATGTTGTCTTCGTCTTTGATGCCGGTAACCGTCGCGCCATCGGCGGCGATGTTAAGGCTAGTGTTAGCAACAATTGTTGTACCAGTAACCGCCGCAGCGGTAGATCCACCAATCGTGGTCGAATCCATCGTGCCACCATTGATGTCTGCCGTAGTAGCCACTATTCCGTCAACCTTTAAGTTGGCGTAAACGTTAATGACAGTAGCCGTACTTCCACCACCGCTGAATTTAACCAGCACATCAGTGCCCGCAGCAATCTCAAGGTCGCGGGCCGCGTCATACGTTCCTTGGAAAATGAAAACTGATCGACTACCCGCGAGACTATTGCGAATAAAGCATATTTTCTCCGCGTCGTTTGGAATTAGCTCAACATAAGCCGCTGCCCCTAAATCACCGCCATCGGCAAATTCAATCCATTTATTACGACCCGCAGAAGAGGCACCATTAGTAATCGCGATTTGATTAGGTGAGCCGAAAGAGCCTGCGGCGGCAAGGGTTATCGTAACGACGCCGTTAATGGCCTCGTCTAGGATAGTAGAGTTGTCATTGATCGTATCTCCCCACGTTCCCGACTGCTCACCGGTTGCTGGTTGTTCAATACCAAGATTGACGGTATATGTACTAGGCATTTCTAATTCCTCACGCTGCTATTTGTGTCCAATTTGCACTTTGGCTCGGCACTTCGTCCGACCATGTTGGCGACTGACTAGGTATTATCTCAGTATAGTTCGGATCTTGATCCGGCACAATACGCCCATAAACCAGCACTTGCCCCACAACACATGTTGCATAGACTCCTGTTACACTAACGATAGCGTCGGATTCAACCGTAACACTACCCACTTGCCCTGTTCCCGAAACACCACTAACAACGGTGTTTGCCTCGGCCACCACTGTAACAGAACCAATAGCACCTGTAACAGCAACACCTGTAACAATGGCGTTTGCATCTGCACTAATCGTGACGGAACCAATAGCACCTGTAGCCGCAACACCTGTAACAATGGTGTTTGCATCTGCACTAATCGTGACGGAACCCACGGCACCTGTAACAGCAACACCTGTAACAATGGCGTTTGCATCGGCACTAATCGTGACGGAACCCACGGCACCTGTAGCAGCAACACCTGTAACAACGGCGTTTGCATCTGCACTAATCGTGACCGATCCAACGCTGCCTGCGGCTTGTAGTCCCGTAGCCGGAACATTAGCCGCAGCAACAACACTTACTGTGCCTATAGTTCCGGTTGATGCAGGAAGTCCTTCATCTTGGCCCCATGGCCCACCGCCCCAACTTTGACTGGAAGAATTCCAACCTTTGAAGGAGACGGTTACATTAGCCATTAGGCTATCCGAATAATCGCATTACTGGCATCAGCCGCTGGAAAAACTACGGTAAAATCACCCGCCGTTGAAGTCTTATCTCCACCGAAATCCAACACTATTACAGCAGGGTTGGTGAGAGCGATTGAGGTTGTGTTAGGCGTAGTATTATAAATCAACGCCCCACGAGCCGTAATCGTAGCCGTTGACCACGTTGCATCAGTGAAATCAGTTAAAGCGGTAGTTCCAGAAGATGTCGGGTCTACCGCAGTTAATACCTCGCCGCCCGCCACATAACCTGTTCCGCTAGTTTCGTTGCTCGCTGAATACGCCGTTGTCGCCGCAGTCATCGTCGCCGAGTTAGTATAGAGAGCGATCTTAAATGTATCGCCGGTGGAAGCGTCGAAGTCGTGGGCACCATACATCAGTTCTTTCTTAAAACTGGTACACATGAAGTTTCCTGAAAAAGACATGGTCACATTCTCCTTATATAGTTAGCAAGCTCGGTATGGCCTGCGTCAGTTAAAGCGTTATGCACCGTCGTCCTATCAGACTTAATAGCTTCACGCATGTAAAATTCTAGGGTTTTTAGTAGTTGCCCACGAAAAGCATGGGCTTGCGCCCTAATGGCAGGGTTAGCGTCGTCCGAAATGGCAATAATTGAATTAGCGCATCTCTCCGCAATTTCCTGCGGGGTAAAACCTCGTCCGCTAGTGGTGTGTACATTCACCTTGAAGACAGGGACGGTTAGTTCTAAGGCGACGGCACTCATTGTTTAGGCCTGATTACTTGGCCAGTACGGTATTCGTCCGTTACTTCTTTAGCCTCACCTAACATCTTCATTCCAGTAAGCGCTTCGACAAACCGTTTCTCGTAAATGGCCATCATATCGGCTTCACCCTTCATGTATATGTACGCTTCTACCAAACAACCATATAATAAGGCTATCTCAGCGTTTGTACTAAGCCATGTTGTCGCAGATTCGGCACCAGCCGTCAAACTAGCCGGACGGTAGAAATAATGAAGCTCTACAGTATACGCGCCATCAGGGGTAGGGCCTAGTATAAAGTTATCTACGTCAAATACCGCATAAAACCGTGGATCACCCGTAGTGGCAGCTTTTGGGTTAAAAGTTTGAACGAAATCCGGGTCTTTAAACTGTAAAAACACGTGGTCGCTGTTTCCATCCACAAAAGATAGCGAAAAAGGCGCTAAAAAGTCACTGGGGGCCGCCAAAAACCGGTTACTAGCGGTCATTGCGCCGTTAACGTTCTTTCGGAAAAGGCTTAATTGGACGTTCTTAAGGATTCTTTCCTCTGCCTGCGTAATAAAAATAGGCAAATTATTGACGAAAGACGTTTCGTTATTCTCGGTGTAGTCCTGAATAACTTGTTTAAGCTGTGCATAAGTAAAACTCATGTTGTTACCGTCACTGATCCAGTTTGGCCAAAACCTTGTACCGGTCTTAAATTTGGTGCAATTACTAAAGGCAATCCAACGTAAACATCCAAAGGCTCAACCCTATCAGGTCGCGCATTTTGGAGTGCTTGAGGATCATTTACCTTACGGAAAGGTCCTAACTGAGGCTGTTTGGGTTCAAACTCATCTGGACCAACCAACAGGCCATTCCATTCTCGCTTCATTAAGCGATAGGGATAGCGAAATCCCGATCTGTCTGAGATAGCCCACGATTCCTTTCCAGAAGCAAACTTGGCCATCAGCCCCTCCCATAATAGTTGAACTGAGGTGCAACATTAAAGGAGGCGCGGTCTCTATCTTCAGTAGCAGCTCTTTCAAACTCCTCCTCATAGAGTCCTTTTAGGACCTGAACGCGATTGGGAGCCCTTTTTAAGGCAATATAATAGGCTAAACCTGCCGCTAAACATGGATAAAACCTGAAGGGCATGTCCATTGTGTTCGTGTATATGTCCGCGTCGTCCATGCGCGTTAAAGCGTCGTAATAGACAACATCGGTGCTATTGTCCGGAACAGGCCAAAGCTTTAACTGAGGTGTAACTTGTCTATCTAAGAAAAATTGATTAACACGACCTTGTGTCGTTTTATTGGGTATCGTTAAAAAGCCATCCCGGCTCAACCGTAACAAAGAGAAATCCGTGCCGTCGCGTTGAACCACTACCGATAAAATATCAATAACGTCCGCGCCCACAGCATATTCGCCTGTTCCAGTGACCATCGGAAGAGTACGCTGTTTAATAGTCCATTGATTCAGACCCCGATTAGCCCAGTCTGCCAGCAAAAGGTTTAAAGACCGCTTTGCGGATTTTAAATCGTAACCCGTCCGAACTTCAAGACCGCAGCGTTCAAATGCCTCTTCGACATACTCTGCAACATCAAGTTCAAAATCTTTGCTTCCGGATGTAGCCATAATCCGTACCTACCTTTTTTTGTTTGCGGTTTTCGCTGACCGCTTAAAAGCTTTAGCGGTAGGAGCGCCTTTTGTTCCGGGCTCACGCATTTCTTCGTTAGAACCCGCTTTTATGCGTTTCTTTTTTGCGTTAATATTCGCATACAAACCCTTGCTTGCCATTAGGCATTCCTCACCGCGCACTTGCTTACTTTTCCGCCTTTGCGCATTTTCTGAACCATGCCACCACTACGCATCTTTTTAACCATGCCACCACTACGCATTGGTTTTGCACCAGCTTTAAGGGAAGGATTTCGTTTCTTAGGTTTTATCGCCATCTTTTAGCTTCCTATATAAGGTTTCTCTTACACCGTAAATGGTGCTTGCGTCATATTCAGCATCATAGCTATCATAATATCCTTTTTTAAGCAACTTGTCTGCCGCTTCTTGCAGCTTAGACAAACGCTGAACAAATATCATAGCATAAGGCTTTTCTACTAAAGGATCAAATTCAATTTCTTCCACAAAATCACTTGGTTCGTCTTCAGGATGAAAACCCATTAACCAGATGTCTTTGTCAATAAACATGCCTTCGGAAATTACTTGATTTAAGCTGTCTAAGTATTGGTGAAAATCGTCGGCATTTTTTACATTACCAAGATCAACTAAAACAGCTATCTCGTATTGTTCGTCAAACTGAGAAATACACGAATATAAAGATTGATAGTTATTTTCGTGATTAAAAATAATAGCTACTTTGTTTTTTATCCACGCACTACGGGCATACGGGCAGGGAGGTAAGTTGTTAAAATAAGGGTTGGGCTTTTCCAAAACACTTGAGGACCAAGCCTTTATTTCTTTTTCTATTTTTGCTTCCAAATCATCACTAAAAAAAGAGTTGTTCATGTCTAGGACAAAAATTTATGGATGATAGGCGCTATTATAATTAATACGGCAAGGCCCCATATCTTTAAGTCTAAAGCTTTTAAAGACAACTGTTGGGCCGTCGCAAATTGTTTTTGCTCACCTAACTTTTCTTCTATCCGTTGATAGCGTAAGTTACATTCGGATTCGTGCTTTTCTAACTTGGCTAAAACTTCTTTTATTTCCATAAGATCCCCGTCACGGCTTGTCGGTTTTTTTTACCTTGCGCTCGTGGTTGTTTTGTAGGAGGTGTTACCTGCGTAACCATAGCTACCTCAGTTATAAAAAACCGTGATGTTGGTGATGTTAGTCAGTACGGCATAACAACCTTCGTCAAACAACATCCCTTCATCAGGCAGGTACACGTTGTCATCAGTGGCATTAGCAAAAGCCATTGTCAGTAGCGTGGTGCCGCCCGATCCGCCGTTTTTAAGGGCAAGCGTAGGAGAAGTACCTGCCTGATAATGGATTGCTTTTATCCTAGAACGGCCCGCGAAAACATCCCCGGAAGCCGTTAGGTAAGTTGATTTTATGTCAGAGGCCATGAGTGATCTCTTCCTTAACTGTAAAAAACAGTAACCGACGTAATGGCGGTTAAATTAGATACCCATATATCAGAAACTCGAATGCCGTCAGACGGTATGTTAACCGAGTGCGTTACCGAGGCATCTAGGTCCATGTCCAAAGCAACCGCGCCACCGCTTCCGTCCGTTATCGTAAGGCGTGGAGAACCGATCGTTGTTTTGACTTGAACCTGCCTAATCCGAGCGGGACCAACACCTAGTGACCCCGTTTCGGTTATGCGTATTGATCTTACATCTGAGCCTGACATGGGTTAATCCCCCTGTTACGCTGTGCGTGTGAAAACGTATGCAGTGGCGCTGGAGAACATGAGGGTAAATCGCGCCAAGCCGGTCGGTCCTGCTACAACAGACACATCACCAAACGAACCCGACGTGGTAACTGCGGCACCCGATTTGATACCATTTACAGCCACAGCAATAGTCACAGTGCTTGCGCCTGCGGTGTTATCAACGGACAGCTCGAAAACATAACCTCGAGTTGCGCCTAGTTCCGCCCCGAGCAAAGTGCCGGTAGGCAGTGTTATGGTGGTTGCCGCAGCAGAAGTGCTGGTAATGTAGCCGGTTGCAACTTGAGCCGCTGTGGCTGTACCAGTGGAATTTACGGCTGCTTTTGTGTCGTGCGAGATTGTAACAGAACCAACAAGGCTTCCGATAAAACCATTAGTAGAAGTGACTGGACCCGAAAAAGTTGTATTAGACATTAGAAAATTCTCACATGCGAGTTAAAGTGAACCTGTCTGCATATCGTCAGTCGGGACTGTCAGATTCACCGGAATGTTTCCCGATAGGTTTAACATACCATTGTACCTTTTACCTGTCAATATTAAGCTAAAAAATGGTCGAAGCCTGCTTTTAGATAAAAATAAGTTTTTTCATGTCAATTTTTCTCCAAAAAAAGGGAGCCAAAGCTCCCTTTCTAGTACAACAGTTTTGCGTAAAATTACGCAGCGCCGGGAGTACCGTAAACACAACGCCAATCGGATACACCGAAAGAGAAACGTTCACGTGCCTTAAAGCGCATGTTGCCGGTATCAAAGTCGCCTTCCATTGCCGTTTTAATGGCAGAACGGTTAAAGTATTTGAAGCCGTTAGGTGCATCAGTCTTAATGAAGAAAGCATCTGTGTCAGTAAGGAAGTGGTTTACCACCGCACCGTCTGGAAGCATTCCCATAGACTTCATTGCGTTATTGTCGTTATCCGCAGTACCAGAGCGCAGGTTCGAGTTAATAACTCGCTCTGCGATGAACTGAAGCTCTTTAGGTATAATAAGCTTCATGCCGCGAACAGCAATCTTCAAACCACGCTCATCTGTCATACCAGCAATATCAATCAACATCTGCTCTAACGAAGTTTCGTTAAGGTCGGCAGCAACTGCCAAGACGTTGGTTTGGTTACCCGATAAAGACGGATGCGCGGCTGAACAAAGTGCTGCACCATCGCCAACCGCATTGACACCAGCCGTGAACGCATTGTTCATGATTGCTGCCGCTTTGATTTGCTTAGTCTGGGCCATAGAGCGAGCCAGAGCTTTGGTGTAGCGCGATGCAAGACGATCATACAGATTGTCTTCCACTGCTTCCTCAGTAATTGAGAATGCAAGCGCAATGGTTTCGTGAGTGTAACGAGCGGTATAAGTCTCTTGAGCGTCGTCAAAACTGATGGACTGTCCCTCATTTTTAACAGGTGCTGTGGAGAAACCACCAAGCATTACTTCTTCTTCAAACGCTCTGTCCGAAGACTCTTCGTCAAAGATTTCAGTGTGCTCATTTTCGTAACGGTTGTATTCAAGTCCGAACAGGGCGTTTAAGCCGGGTTCAAGCTCTTTCGCTAGTTGTGCGCGAGAAATAGCCATGATCTAACCCTCCTATAGGCCCGTTGAAGTCGCAGTAGTCTGCGAATCAAAACGGCTTGTGTTAGCGTTATAATGAGCGTTAATACGAACGATCATCGGGATACCAGCGGCTGCGAAGTCGGTGTTACCTGCGTCGTCCTGAATGCCTACAATACGCAACGGCAAAGTAGCCGTAGTTGCAATTGTGGACACGCCCAAGGCGGATGTTGAGTTACCTACGCTCGAACCAGTTCGTGCGGAAGTTCCCAACGATGCGTTTGCGAACACTGCTGTTAGTGCGGTAGCACGATCAGTTAGTGATGCGTCAGACGCGACTTTAAACAACTGGTTTGGGTTATCAGCAACGAAAGCTTTTACAGGATAATTAGTATCCACGCTTACAGAGCCAGAACCGGGCCAGTAACTTATCCAGATTGGTTTCTTTGAAACCGAATCAACGTATTCTACGCCCATCAGGACACCAAGTGCAGGCGTAGTGCCGCCTGCTGTGCTGCCAGCTTGATCAATGGTGCCTGCCGAAGTAGGTACACATAGCGCATACTGGTAAATCACATTAGTGTTGTCGGAAGCAATTTCATACTGGGTTACACCAGTAGAATTAACACCACTACCAACAAGCCCGATAGGACGGAGACCATAGGCCGTATTTGCATTAGCCATTATAATTCTCTCCTAAAGGGGTAGCCCATTTTATTTGTTGGGGCCACCAAAAGTTACACGAGATTGACGGTCGGGTTTATTGATCGTCATCGATGAATGTGCATTCTCTCTCATCATGTCGTGATCCACTGCATCCATCTGGTCTTTACTTCGACCTGCGAAGTAGTTAGTCCTTTCGGCTACAGTTTCGTCCGGAATCCGAGCGAGTAGCAATCCGCCAACTCCAAACACACCTTTGTATTTACCTGTTTCAACAGTAGGGCTTTCAAAGTCAGGATACTCGTCCTTACGGACCAGTTCATAACCTTCCCTTAATTTGGCACTGATGTTCTTTGTATCATCAAAGCCACGCGTTTCGGCGCGAATCCAACGATGTTTAAAACCATCAGGGGCAGGTGGTGCATCTAGCATAGACGGGGGAGCCCATGGCTTACGAACAGCCTGTTTCTCCCGAGTTTGGTTAGCGCGAGAAGTACGGTTTATAGACAAACTATTTTGTTCTTTATCATTTTGTTCAGTCATTTTTTTACTCCTTCACGTATTTCGCATATTCTTCAAGCGGCACACCCAGTTTTTTTGCAATTGCAACTTGGCTCGGGGTGAGTCGGACCTTTCTCCCACTACTGCGCCCAGATGGTGTTCTTGAAGCGCCAATGACTGTCTGAGCGGGTCGTCTGTTGGTGCCTTTTGAGCCGTTCCCGAATTTATCCGCGACACGGCGATCCAGCTCAGTATAGTAGTCTTCTCCGCTGGGGTCAAATCCTTCTTCTTCCACTAATCTTTTGTGTATTCCAAACGCCGCATAAGTCATTGCTTCGTCTGAACCAAACCAACTGTTACGCAATGCCCACTGCTCTGCTTTAGCATCAGGCCTTCTAGGCTGTTGTGCTGGCATTGGCTGACGAGCTTGGTGTTGTTGTGCTGCTTCAGCTTGTTGCCGTGCTCTATCCGAACTCGACTTAGCTTGACTGGCTCTATCTTGTTGAATAGCAAGCGAAGTAAGCTCGCGTTGAGCTTCAACAGCCGCTTGACTATCCCCTAATTCCATCGCACGAGTTAATTTAGCTTCCGTTTGAGCCATTTGAGTATTAACACGAGTGGTGTACTCGGTAACATAACTGGTATCTAAGCTAGACAGCCGTTGTTTAAGGTTGTTTGACTCGCCTTGTACCGCTTTAGCATACTGAATAGCTTCTTGCTCACGGCGCTCCGCTTCACGCATTTTTTTAGTAAGACGACTAATGCGCTTTTGAGTGGAGGTTTCAGCTTTGGAAAATTGATCTTCAGAACTATCTTCATTATCAATATCAGAGTCCATCACCTCTATTTCTACTTCTTCCGCATCACCGACGTCTAATTCAACTTCGTTATTCTCAGCCATTTTTATCTCCTTAAGTTAATTGATGTATATCTTCCGGGTCCAGAATGGTTGATAAAATTTCATCATCATTAAGGATTCTTACTTCTCCACCATCAATCTGAAAACGCGAGCCCGCATACCGGGCAAACATAACCCATTGCTTTTCTTGGCACCACGGTCCAGAAGGGAACTTGACTGTATCTTGATAGGCCAATGGGCCCATCTTCAAAACATAACCAACTTGGGTGGAAATTTGGCTTTTCTCTACAGTTTCTGTAGGAAGAAAAATACCGCCTGCGGTTTTTCCTGTACCTTGGTAAGGTAAGATTAAAATCCGCCAGCCCGTAGGATTAGGCATTCGGTCTAAGAGAGTTTTCCCGATAGCGTCAGGGTTAAGGCGTGGCGTGTCCACGTAAGCATCCGCTAGGTTAGCCGCATTCTTTCCGTCGGATTTCTTAACGTCATCTTTTTCCTTTTTTGTTTCTTTTTCTGTGGCTTGAGCCAAGGCTCTTTCATCGCGGGCAATTTCTAACGCTGTTTTACCCGAATCGGGGTCTTTCGTTGTTACTGTCATAAGGATTGCTCTTGTTTATCTAGCAGGCTTTTTAGTTCCTGTTCCACGTGAGTAAGACACTCTAAATTGCCCATTAACCCACGATATTGTTCCATGGTCTTAACATTACCATGAAGCATTAAATCTGCTATGCCTTGCCGCCTTTCTTTTGCAATTCTAAAAACAGCCTCGGCTACATATAATTCATCCATCTATCCACCCCTCGCATATAATCAAACATTGTCCGATATAATCTTATCACACATTATATGGGACGAGCTAGGGTAAACTGCAAAATTATGGGATAGATCGTAGCTCGAAGTGAGGACCATCAATAAACGGACGACGGCTCTGAGACCGGCGCCTATCAATATAACTATCCATAGCCTCTTGCATCGTTCCGTCCCACTGCGCGATATTGTCCACGGTCCATGCACCTCCCCAACGAATATGAGCGCCATGCTCAAGGGCGGATTCTTTCATAGCATCAGCTAAGTCATCATATAGAGACATTTCCCAAGACGATCTTGACCCAATATACGCCATAAGATCAACCGCGTGTCCAAAACCGTCGTCTTGCAATAAATGAAAACTCTTCATGGTTTTAGAAGCGCCTTTTTCAAACAATTCTAGTTGTTCCGCTAAAGTTCTAACGCCTTGGATAACACCAAAATCTGTCGCCGTAAGTTTAATAGCGGTTTGCACCACACTTACTAGCAAAGGATGTACCCCTTGCAAATTAAGCAGACTTCCGCTAGATAATTTATAGCTCATTTTGTTAATCTTTTTGCCTTCTCAAACGTGCGAAGTCCACCAAGACCCAACATCCCAAGCAACACGGTCATAAGACTTTCCATTTCAAACGCAGGTAGCTCAGGTGCCGCAACACCAGCGTAAGCAAACCAAAAGGTAACCATCGGCACTAAAACAAAATGCCAAATCATAGCGAAGCTTAAACCCCAACCAAGGAATGGTCGCCACCCCGCTACAAAAAGACTCCTATGGCCTGCTTCGGCCTTATTTATTTCAATCTGACCCATGGCGGATTCATGTGCTTGGCGAGTTGCTAACGTAGCAATCTCATGTGCTAAGGCACTTTTTTGATCCTTGTCTTCTACAAACTTATCCAACAAGCCCACTATAGGGCCAATCAATGCTTGAATCATAATCCCTCCTTAAAATAAATTAGTAAGATACCCTATACCACCCTTTTAACCGTATTCCTAATGGTTCCTTAAAGAAGCCTGTTAAGCGAGCCTATGCCCTGCTGCGCATAGGGTCTTTCAAACACGTTGCCTGAAGGCGCTAGAACACCTTGGGTAAATACGCTACGGGGGTCTATCCCCTGCTGCAAAAGCTGATTGATCAGTGTTTGCTGTTGCGCGGGTGCAAGATTCGGGGCTAACGACCCAAGGCCCAAAGCAGTATCGGGCGTGTTCGAGCCATTTATTGAAGAGTAATCCGTTGGAACTTCTACGCCAACAGGGGCGTAAGAGTAATCCGTTGGAACTTCTACATCAATAGGAACGTAAGGTTCTGGTGCTACCACTGGTGGGGGTGGGGGTG
>Ga0222651_1000240_pt1 | contig 40215 bp, 39 predicted proteins | sample AntAcemetagen369_FD_179855 | JGI IMG/M metagenome (GOLD analysis project Ga0222651, IMG submission 179855) | Saline water microbial communities from Ace Lake, Antarctica - #369 | ecosystem: Environmental > Aquatic > Non-marine Saline and Alkaline > Saline | place: Antarctica: Ace Lake...
AGTAATCGGAAAAGAAAACGCCGCGAACCTTGCAGGGTTCAACGGCGCTAAAACTTCAATTGAAACCGTCCAGTTTCCCGATGAATTTAGCCCAGAATGGGCCGGAGCGCCAGCAATAATTCTGCGCCATTTCTGCGGGGTGGCGGCATGAATGTCCCTTGCATCCCGTTCAACATCTTTCCGGCTGGACCTGACAAGGCCCCTTTGATTGCAGGGTGGCAGACAAAGGCCACCCGCGACCCTCACACCATTGCCCAGTGGCAGGCCCACGGTGCGCAGGCATGGGGCATCCCGTGCGGTGCAGCTAACGGCCTGTTTGTCATTGATCTGGACTTGGACAAGGTGACGGGCGAACCCGTTGGTGAGGCGTCTTTGAAGGCCCTGCCACGCTATGCGGCGTTGCTGGACCGTGCGAACGTGCATACCCCCTCAGGGGGGCGTCACATCTATTGCCAACACTTTGAAGGCGGTCGCAACACCACGTCTAAGATCGGGCCGAAAATCGACACACGCGGCGAGGGCGGCTATGTGGTCGCGCCCGGTTCGTGGACTGAGGGCGGTTCGTATCTTGGGTTCTTTCCCGATGATTTGCCACCTGTGCCGATGGGCTTGCGGGCGATGCTGTTGCACACGCCACCAGCCCCGGCCCGCACGTTTGACCGGATCACACCCACGGGCGAAGTCGAGGAACTGCTTTCGCACCTTCCCGGCGATCTGCCCTATGGCGATTGGGTGTCTGTCCTTATGGCACTGCACACCCGCTACAACGGGTCTGACGAGGGCTTTGCCCTTGCGGATGCTTGGAGCGCCACAGGCGCGAAATACAAGGCGGGTGAGGTTGCCGCCAAGTGGCGTAGCTTCAAGCGCAGTGGCGTTTCATGGGCGACAATTCCGGCACTGGCACGGCAGCACGGCGCTGACCTTTCCGCAATCGCGCGGGGTCACATGTAATGACTGTTATCAAAATGGGCGAAATGCGCCGTTCCCGTGCATCTGAAATCGAAATCCGCCTTGTGAGCCTTTCGGCAATCGAGGCGGTGTTGACCAGCAACTACATGGTCAAAGGGTGGCTAGATCGTAATTGCCTGTCGATGCTCTACGGCCCGTCTAACGCGGGCAAGACGTTCGTGGCGCTGGATATTGCCATGCACATCGCGGCGGGCAAGTCTTGGCGCGGGTTGCGCGTGAACGGCGGGCCTGTCCTCTACATCGCTGCTGAGGGTGGCGCGGGCATCCGCAACCGCCTCGCAGCGATCAAGCGTGAACGCCCTGACATGGCGTCTGCGCCCTTCACCTTGTTGCCTATCGGGCTGGACCTGCACGGACAAGGTGACGCCTTGGCGGTCTGTGAGATCATACCGGATGAGGCCCCGGCGTTGGTGGTGATTGATACGTTGGCCCGGTCTATGGGCGCAGGCGATGAGAACACGGCCAAGGATGCGGCCCTGTTTGTGCGCAACTGTGATCTGATCCGTGAGGCCACGGGGGCGCACGTCATGGTGATCCACCACACGGGCAAGGATGAGGACCGTGGGGCGCGTGGTTCGTCTGCCCTGAGGGCGGCGGTTGATAATGAACTGCACGTCACGTCCGAATGGGAAATCATATCGAAGAAACAACGCGATCAAGCCCCGCCTGAGACGCTGCACTTCAAACTGCGCTCGGTCACGCTTGGCATGGATGAGGACGGTGAGCCTGTCACAAGCGCGGTGGTGGACGCCACTGAGGCACCAGCACCCACACGCAAGCCACTGGGGGGCAAGAATGAGGTGGCTATGGCTGCGCTCTATGACGCGCTGCGCGATCACGGCACGACCAAGAGCGGCAACACATGGCCTGCCAAGCGCAAGGTGGTCGAGGTGGATCACTGGCGTGAGGCATGTGGCGTCCACGGTCTGACAACGGGTGTGAGCGATAGTGCTGCGCGTGTGGCCTTCAAGCGGGTCAAAGACAAGCTGATGGATATGGATGAGGTGCGTGAGTTTGGCGGGCATGTGTGGAGGGTTCAGGACGATGACTGAGCATAGCCGTTACACACGTTACAAGCCGTTACTGTGCGTTACTTGTTCGGGTCAGCATAGCCGTTACGAACGTTACACACCTCTAGGAGGTGTAACGAATGTAACGCTGACGCAGATGGTCCCAATGCCCCCTTTTAACAGTGGGTATGGGACCGGTGTTGGGACTGTTTCTTTCTCTCTCCCAAAAAATCGGGGGAAAGATCATGGTTAGGGCATCCAAAGAAGCCACGGCGGCACTGCGTTTCTTGCCTACGCTGATCGTTCCTGAGGGGCGCATGGCAGGCAAGGCGTTGAAGCTGGGCGGCTTTCAAAAGCAATTCATCCGTGGGGCGCTGGCAAAGGACGTTGGCATTGGCATCCTCTCTGTTGGACGGGGTGCGGCCAAAACTGCGCTGTCGGCTGGCATCGCTCTTGGACATTTGAAGGGTGAAATTGCCCCTCAGCCCAAGCGTGAAATCATCTTTGCGGCCCGCAACCGCGACCAAGCGAAAATTGCGTTTGGCTTTTTGGTCGGCTTTATCGAGGGCTTGCCTGAGGACGAACAAGAGCAATTCACGATCCGGCGGGGGTCCAAGCTGGAAGTGGAAACCTCAGAGAATGGCGGTGGTCTGGCCCGTGTTATCGCGGCGGACGGCAAGTCAATTCTAGGCGGTGCGCCCACGCTGGCAATCTTGGACGAACGGGCGGCATGGGAACGGGAAAAAGGCGATAGCCTTGAAAACGCAATCCTGTCTGGTCTGGGCAAGCGTGACGGGCGGGCGCTGATTATCAGCACCTCAGCCCCTGATGATGCAAACACCTTTTCACGATGGTTAGACGAACCGCCCCCCGGCACCTATGTGCAGGAACATCGCCCTGACGCGGGCTTGCCGCCTGACGATCTGGAAAGCCTGCTGGTGGCAAACCCCGGCGCTAAGGAGGGTATCGGTTCAACCCCTGAGTGGCTTGTGGCGCAGGCGCGGCGGGCGATTGCGCGGGGTGGCTCTGCCCTGTCCAGTTTCCGCAACCTGAATCGCAACGAACGGGTGGCCTCTGACAATCGGTCTGTGCTGCTGACTGTCGATGAATGGCTATCTTGCGAGGTATCGCCTGACGACCTGCCCCCGCGTGACGGGCCTGTTGTGCTGGGTATCGACCTTGGCGGGTCGCGGTCTATGTCGGCGGCGTCCCTGTATTGGTCTGAGACTGGACGGCTGGAATGTGTCGGGGCTTTCCCGTGCAAGCCCGGCTTGGCGGATCGTGGACAAGCTGACGGCGTGTCCGGGCGTTACATCGAAATGGCGGATCGTGGCGAACTGGTGACGATGGGTGACGCAACCGTGCCTGTTGCCCGTTTCATGGCTGACGTTGTGACCAAGCTGGACGGTCAAAGCCCGGTGGCAATCGTGGGCGATAGGTTCCGCCATGCTGAATTTCTTGAGGCGCTGCGTGACGCGGGCCTTGATCGTGTCCCGTTCATATGGCGCGGCTTTGGCTGGAAAGACGGCTCTGAGGACTGCGAACGTCTGCGCCGCGCAGTGTTTGAGGGCGAGGTGAAAACCATGCCGTCACTGTTGCTGCGCTCTGCATTTGCGGACGCGATCACATTGGTTGACCCGGCTGGGAATCACAAGCTGGCCGCTGGCCGTTCCACATCGCGGATCGACCCCGTGGCGGCAACTGTTCTGGCCGTAGCGCAGGGCGTTCGTATGCGCCGCGCACCTTCACAAAAAACAGGGAGAATAGCATGGGGCTGACAAGCACGGCATCGCGCCTAATCAAAAAGCACGGACAAGCGGCAACACTGCTGCGGCCCTTGCCGCCTATTGATGATGGGTTCGGAACGGTTCCAAACCCTGACCCGCCAACGCCATATCCCTGCACGGCGTTTGTCGCCACCTTCACTGTGAATGAGGAATTTATTGCCGCTGCCCTGATGGACGTGGGCGATCAACGGGTTTTGGTTTCTGTCGAGGGTCTGACGATCACGCCAGAAACAACGGACAAGATCAAGATCGGCACAAGCGATCTGGGCATTGTTCGCGTGGTTCCACACGCCCCCGGCGGAACGCTGTTTTTCTATGAAATTCAGGCGCGTGATTATGTCTAGGCGCAAGGAACATATCCGCCATTCCAAGGCGGTCACGCGCGGCCCCCGGTGGCGGGCGTTGCGGATGCAGGCGCTTGAGCGTGACGGCTGGGTTTGCGTCCAGTGTGGCACCCACAAGCGGCTTGAGTGTGACCACGTTCAACCCGTCCGAACGCACCCCGAACTGGCCTACACGCTGACCAATTTACAAATTCTCTGCGGTGCCTGTCACACGCGGAAAACCCGAATTGAGGTGGGGCATAAGCCCCTGACCCCAAAGCGCCAGCAATGGCGCGACCTGCTGCGCGACATGCAGCGAAACCCTGTCGAGCATGAAAGGAAATCAAATGCTGACATCTAAAAAGCTGGAACTGAGACGTTCCGAAATTCGCCAAAACCTTGCCGAACTGGCAAACATCGAAACCCCGTCTGAGGACGAAACCCGCAAGATGGGTGAACTTGATACGGAATATCGTGCCAAGGAAGCCCAATACCGCGCTGCGCTTATCTCTGAGGATGAGCAACGTGACGCGGCAAAGGACGAACTTGAAACCCGTTCCGGTTCCGAATGGGCCGAAATGATGGGCAAGTTTGAACTGCGCCAAGTGGCCCGCTCTCTGGACGAAGGCACCGCGATTGACGGGGCCACGAAAGAGATCATCGAAGAAATGCGGGCATCCGGTGGCTACCAAGGAACGCCAATTCCTTACGCCGCTTTGGAAACCCGTGCGGGTGAAACTGTCTCAGGTGATCAAATTGACCCGAAGGCAATTCGCCCCACGATTGACCGCATTTTCCCGAACTCGGTAGCGGCGCAGCTTGGCGTCCAGCGGATCGGCATTGCGCGGGGTGAGCTGGCGTTCCCGGTTGCTACGTCCGGCGCGGTGTTTGGCTGGGCTGACGGTGAACTTGCCAACGTGGGGGCCGCAAACCCTTACGCGACAACCGAACGTAGTCTGTCGCCTGACCACACGGGCGGGGCGCAGATGATTATCAGCCGCAAGTCGCTCAAAATGGCGGGCGAAGGTCTGGAACAAAGTATCCGGCGCGACCTTAACGCGGTGATCGGCACGGAACTTGACCGCGTGGTTATCAATGGCACGGGCGCAGATGGTCAGCCTTTGGGCATCATTCCCGGCGCAGCAACATACGGCATCACGTCAACCGCAATCGGCGCAATCGCAACATGGGCAGCGTTCCGTGCTGAGGTGGTGGCCTTCATGGAAGCCAACGCGATCACGTCCGCGTCTCAGGTCAATCTTGCCTTTAATCCGGCGATCTGGGCTGACTTGGATGAGGCTCTTATCTCTGGCACGGCTGTCAGTGAATGGGACCGCCTGACAAAGCATGTAGGCACCCCGGCTGTCAGCAATGTCATTCCAACGGCCAGCGCGGTTATGACGGCCAATGTGCAGGGTATCGCACCGGGCTATCTGGGCCTTTACGGCGGGGTGGATCTGATCCGTGACCCGTTCACCAAGGCGGGGCAAGGTTCCCTTGTGCTGACCGGACTTGTCACGGCGGACTATACCGCGCCGCGTGGCCTGCAAACGCGCATCCTGACCGGATTGGCGGCGTAATGCTCTGGGGCGGTTCCAAAGGCGGGCTTGAAGTCCGCACCTCTGCGGACGGGTCAACCGTCCTCAGGGGCCGCTTTCCCTACGCAATCCCGACTGTCCTTAGCGATGGTCGGGAAAAGCGGCGGGAAGTATTTGAAGCGCGGGCGTTTGGTGCGTCCGTTTCCGATGGTGGTGATGTTCACTTGCTGGTGCATCACGACATGAACAAGCCGCTGGCATCCCGTGGGGCGGGTTCCCTGACCCTTGAGGATACCGACGAGGCGTTAACATTTGAGGCCACGCTTGCGCCTGAAATGCGGTCTGTCGGCTATGTCCAAGACTTTCTTGGCACTTTGGCGGCGGGGCTGGTGGGTGGCATTTCACCCGGCTTTCGCGTCCGCCAGGGCGGTGACATGGTGACGCGTTCCGGTGGCGGGATTATGCGCGTTGTGCGATCTGCTGACCTGATCGAGATTAGCGCGGTGACAAAGCCCGCATATCCGGCGGCGCAGATCGAGGCCCGCAACTGGACGCCTGACCATGCCGTGAAACCACGCACAAACGCGGCGCAACGGTGGAGGGCATAATATGACGGACTTATTGCAAGAAATTGAGGAAACCCCGGCAAGCTACCCGGCAAGCCCCTCTGGACTGTCTGACCCCGCGTATTGGATTGACGCGGGGATAATTTGGGAACGGATCGAGGCATACACCCGAACCCGCTACACGGAGCGCGAGGTGGTTTGGACTGTCGAGGGTGGCGAGGGTGAGAACTGGACGCCCCCGCTGTCGCCTATCGCGTCTCACACGGCTGAGAAGTGGGAAAGCGGCGCATGGGTATCAACGGCCTTGCCTGACGGCCCCGTGGGCCTCTGTCTGCCCTCTGACGGCGTGTTCAAGGTCACGGCGCAAGTGGGTGACGGCACCCCGCCTAAAGCCGTCACTGAGGCGTTCCGGCGGCTTGCTGAATACATGGCTGACGATACCGACCGGGCGGGCGTGTCCAGCTACAGCGTGAATATGGGCGGGGCCATTCAGGAAAGTTATCAGCGCAATGCGGCCCACGCGGCCCGTGCGCTTCAAAATAGCGGGGCGGCTGACATGCTGCGCCCATATCGGAGGCAGAAATAATGTGGCCATTCAAAAGCAAAACTGAAACGCGGGCGGCATCCGGCACCGGATACACCGCGCAAATGATCCAAGCCCGAACGGCCTACATCACAGGCACAAGCGGGCGGGCTGAATTGACGGCCACGGTGCAAGGGGCAGTGACCTTGTGGGAAAACGGCCTGTCCGTGGCTGACGTGGGCGGCACTGACCTGCTGACCCGGCGGGCGCTGGCAATCGCGGGGCGCATGTTGGCGCTGCGTGGTGAGGCGCTTTTCTACATCACGGATGAGGCGCTTATCCCCGTGTCAGATTGGGATTTGTCCACACGGCTTTCCCGTCCAACGGCTTACCGCCTGACCTTGCCTGACATTGGCGGCGGCAAGTCTGTCACTGCCCTTGCGGGTGAGGTGCTGCACTTTCGTATCGGGGCGGATGCAATCCAGCCTTGGTTTGGCACTGCGCCACTGAAGCGTTCCAGCTTGTCGGCTGATCTATTGGAAATCATCGAGCGGGCACTTGTCGAGGTTTACGGTGACGCGCCTTTGGGTTCGTCTATCGTGCCAATGCCTGAGACGCCAGAAACCGACCTTGCGGACATTGCGCGGGGGTTCCGTGGATCACGGGGCAAGGTGCTGGTGCGTGAATCGGTGCAGGTGCAAGCGGCTGGTGGACCCGCCCCGGCGCAAGATTGGCGGGCAAACGATTTGACGCCTGACCTTTCCAAAGCATTGCTGGACAAGACGCTGGATCAAGCCCGCGACCAGATCAACGCGGCCTTTGGTATCCTGCCCGGTCTGAATAACAAAGCGACCACGGGGCCGATGGTGAGGGAAGCGCAACGCCACCTTGCAAGCTGGACCCTACAGCCAATGGCAGAGGGCATGGCAGAGGAAGCCACGGACAAGTTGGGCAACGCGGTCACACTGGACGTTATGCGGCCCCTACAGGCGTTTGACGCGGGCGGACGTGCAAGGACCGTCACGGCGCTTGTGAAGGCACTGGCAGAGGCAAAGGCGGCGGGCGTTGATCCGGCAATGGCACTTAATCTGGTGGACTGGAAAGAATAGCACAAAAAGGTTAGCCCCCGGTGGGGCTTGACCGTTTCTATATTTTCGGGGCATTGTGTCAGTGGGCCTAGAAACCCTGACTGTGATAGCCGCAACACCTAACTAAGGTTTCATCCGTTGGCGCGGATGGTGGCAAATGCGTGAACGCTTGGCGGCGTTTCACACCGGTATCTTACGCCGGGGTGTTGACGCCATACAAGACCGCTTGCGGAAAAACGTCATGCCTCTCTCACAGGAGGTTTCTAGCCCCCGGCACCAGTCCGCCACTGGTAACGGCCCTAGAAAGCCAAACTGTGAGAACTGACATGGAAAAAACAATTGTCGAAACCCCGACTGGCCCTTATTCATTTTACCCCGAAAGCGGCGCTGACCTGTCCACAAGTGAGGGCCGGATTGCGTGGTTTTGCGCTCACTTCGATGTAACCCCGCCAACGCTGCAATATGACGCGTAAGTGTATTTGATCCGAAAAGGCTTGCGCCGCCTTTTCGGATCGTTTACACATAGGGCATGAAAAGTTCATCCTTCATTGACGCTATGGCCCACGTGTTCAACGTGCCCCATAAAACTATGGTGACATATACCCGGTTTCTGAAAGAGGCCGGGTTGCTCACTACGGGGGCGCGTGGCGTGAACGCGCCTCACATGACCCCAATGGACGCGGCCCGCGTTACCATTGCCGTGCTGGCCTGCGATGCGCCGGGGCAGGCGGTCGAGCGGGTCAAGCGTTTTGGCGCAATCCCCTACAGCCCGACATTTGAAAAGGTTTGGCCTTGGTATGAAAATATCGGCCAAGAGGGCTTTAATGAGATATTTGAGGGGGAGACTTTGGAGGAGGTCTTGGCGTTCTTGTATGGGCGCGTCGAGGTGCTGGGCATTGACGATGCCACGACATGGTTCTTTCAGCACAATTTCAGCTTGCGCATTAACGACTTCAACGTGCTGGCGGAACTGGTCAGCTGGAAGATAGAGAATGGCAAGCCCGTTGGTGAGATCGTTGCGCCTTTCCGTGGCGACCCTATGAGCAACGAGCATAGCAAGATAACGGGCCATGTTCGCACCACGCGCGAGGCGGTGGGCTTGAAATTCCTTGAAATCGGCTTTCAGCTTGCCGATGGCGTCAACCGCTATCCCGGCTTTGATAGTGAGGGCTATCCGATTTGGGGGCGCGATTGATGAGCCAAGTGGTTGTCATTTCCCCTGACGAACTTGAGGCGATCATTGAACGCGCCGTCAGCAAGGCGCTGGGCGCGGCTAAAGGCCCTGAGGCTTGGTTGCCTGTCGCAACGGTCGCGGCCCGTCTCAAGAAGTCCGATAAGACAATCCGCAACTGGTGCAAGGAAGGCCGTTTCACCCGCGTCTCTGGTGGTGATGGTTCGCCCTACTTGGTTTCTTCTTTGGAAGTCGATGCGTTGAGCCTCTCGGCCAATTCATCGCCTGACGCTTCGTAATATGTCAGCAACTCATTCAGGTTCTTATGTCCAGTAACCCGCGCCAGATCGAGAATTTCCAGCCGCTTTGCCAAGCGGGTGATAGCTTCGTGGCGCGTGTCATGGAAATGCAGGTTTTCAATCTTGGACCTTTTGACGGCGGCGCGGAAAACGCTGTCCCGGCTCTCGGCGTCGATATTGAACGGGCGGGCGCTGCTGTCGGTATTTCCATTCCTGACGGCCTCAAGAATTTCAAGGGCGCGTGTGGTCAAGGGAACGTCCCGACTGTGATCGTTCTTTGTTTCGGGCAAGTGGACCACGTTTCCGCTGACGTGCCTGTTGGTAATGTCACGAATTTCACCGGACCGCATGGCCGTTTCAATGGCGAACAGGAAAGCCGCGCCCGTGATCTGTTTTTCACTGACCCACGGTTCGGTGGCGAGGTCCAACGCCTCAGTCAGCTTGTCAATTTCATCTTGGTAAACCCTGCGCTTGCGCCGCTTGGCACGGGCGGGGCGTCTCACATCTTCCATCGGGTTGATGCGCAGCAATCCCCATTCTTTTGTGGCCGTGACAAAGACATGCTTGAGCAGGTTCATTTCACGCGACACACTGGCGGGCTGGACCTTTCCCAAGCGCATATCACGCCACGCGACCAGATCGGCGGTGGTCACATCGCCAATGACGTATTGCCCCAAGGGCTTTCCGCTGACCAGATCGGCGGCGAACCTATTAAGGCGGATCACTTCCCAGCGTTCGCCCTTTTTGCCTTTGGATCGTTCGAGGGCATAGCGGTCAAAGACTTGCCGCATGGTGTCGCTGCTGTCGGTTCCGCTGGCAATGCCAACCTCAAATTCACGCGCCCACACCTGAGCGTCACGCTTGGTTTTGAAGGTCTGGGCCTTGCGAACGGCCTTACCGTTTACGCGCCGCGCAACCTGAGCCTGCCAACCGTGGGCCGTTTTAAGAATCGTCGCCATGCTCAGAATAGTAACTGCGTAGTAACTGACTTGGCAATGAATGGGTCACGGACTTCCCGTGGCCTTCCCAAACCAGCACAAAACAAGGACAAAGGAAAAACAATGACCGAACATGTGCCATACTTGGTAAGTAATGGTGCCCAGGAGAGGACTCGAACCTCCACATCGTTGCCAATACTAGCACCTGAAGCTAGCGCGTCTACCAATTCCGCCACCTGGGCAGGTGTGCTTTGGGGGCAATAAGGCTGCGGCGCGGGCGTGTCAACGGCTTTCGATGTCAAATCAGCAGGATCTTTCACAACACCTGATTGCGCCTTGTCTGGCACCGGTCGGGGCGGTAAACGAAGGCGAACGGGAACAAAGGCTGCCTTATGTCAAAGCTTGTCACCATTTTCGGCGGGTCCGGTTTTGTCGGCCGTTACATCGCCCGCCGCATGGCGCAAAACGGCTGGCGCGTGCGTGTCGCCGTGCGCAATACGAACGAGGCGATGTTCGTGCGCACCTATGGCGCCGTCGGTCAGGTCGAGCCGGTTTTTTGTAACATCCGCGATGATGCCAGCGTGGCAGCTGTCACGCAGGGTGCCGATGCTGTTGTCAATTGCGTCGGCGTTCTGGCCGAGCTGCGCAAGAACACCTTTGCCGCCGTCCAGGCCGAGGGTGCCACACGCATTGCGCGTGTTGCGGCCGCGATGGGGGTGGCGCGCATGGTGCAGTTGTCTGCTATCGGTGCCAGCGACACATCCGCCAGCGCTTATGCCCGCACCAAGGCCGCTGGCGAACAGGGCGTGCTGGACCATATGCCACATGCGATGATCCTGCGCCCGTCGATCATTTTCGGGGCCGAGGATGAATTTTTCAACCGTTTCGCCGGCATGACGCGGTTTGGCCCTGTGCTGCCGGTGATCGGTGCCGACACGCGGTTTCAGCCGGTCTATGTCGATGATGTGGCCGCCGCTGCCGTCAAAGGCGTGCTGGGCGAGGTGCCCGGTGGCATCTACGAACTGGGCGGGCCGGATGTCGCGACCTTCCGTGAATTGATGCAGACGATGCTGGCTGTGGTGCGCCGCCGCCGGATGATCCTGAATATGCCGTTCTGGGCTGCGCGGATCATGGCGGGCGGGTTCAACATTCTGCGTGTTGTGTCGCTGGGTCTTGTGACGCCACCGGTCACGCGCGATCAGGTCGCCAATCTTGCCGTGGATAATGTCGTCAGCGACGGGGCCAAGGGTTTTGCCGATCTGGGCATCACGCCCACTGCGATGATGGCTGTCCTGCCCGATTACCTGTGGCGGTTCCGCCCGTCGGGCCAATATGACGCGATCAAGGAATCGGCCAAAAACCTGCGGTCCTAACGATAGGCGATCACCAGCAGCACGATCCCAAGGCCGATCCGATAAATGACGTAAGGCGTATAACTGACGCTGCGCAGCAGCCGCAGCATGATTGCCAGTGCCGCCCAAGCGGCAAAGCCCGACATGACAGCGACGATGGCAATGTCGCGCAGGTCGGCCACCGTGGCAGTGCCTGCGACATCCAGGCTTAACAACGCGCCAGAGGCGATGATTGTCGGGATCGACATCAACATTGACAGCCGTGCCGCATCGGTGCGGGCATAGCCCAGCATCCGCGCTGCCGTGATCGTGATGCCGGACCGTGACGTGCCGGGGATCAACGCCACCGCCTGCCACAGCCCCATGATCGCCGCATCTTTCAGTGTCCAGCGTTCGGCGGTCTTGACCGTCTCCCCTTTCTGGTCGGCGATATAGAGCACGATCCCGAACAGCAGCATCGCCCATCCGATCACCGCGATCCCGCGCATTGCGTCGGCCAGTCCGGTGACTTTCAGGATTAACCCCGCGATGATGACAGGGATCGTCGCGATCAGCAGGCACAACGCCAGAAACGCGCCTTGGGTGTCGATCTTGCCCCGCAAAAGGCGCAGGGTTCCGGCCAGCGCCAGCCGCACGTCCGCCCAGAAATAGACGATCACCGCCGTCAGCGTGCCCAGATGCGCCGCCACGTCGATGATCAGCCCCTGATCGGCCAAGCCCGTCAGACTTGGCAGCAGGATCAGATGGCCTGACGACGAAACCGGTAAAAACTCGGTCGCGCCCTGGATCAGCGCGACCAGCAGAAGGTGGAACATCGTCATAAAAGCCGCCCTGGTGATTCGTTCTCTGCACCCTAGCCGCAGGAAAATCTGAGGGAAGCAAAGATATAGGTCGCATATGGTACCTAATATGGGGCAAAAATTCAGGCGTTGACGCCATCTTTGTCAAAATACTTTAATATAGGTCAGCAATACTGCCTTTTCATTTCTTTACCCCCGCACTAGAACCAAGTTTGCGCTTGGATGGGAGGACGGCAATGGCTGGCCAAAAGATGTTGAAATTCACCACCGTTCACCGGGACATGCCCGAAAAACGGCCACCTGATTTGCGTAAGCAGGATTTCAACGAAATCTATGCCGAATATGCGCGTGACAAGGCTGCTGAACAGGCCAGCCGCTGTTCGCAATGCGGCGTGCCCTATTGCCAGACCCATTGCCCGCTGCACAACAATATTCCCGACTGGCTGCGCCTGACCGCCGAAGGCCGGTTGCAGGAAGCCTATGAGATTTCGCAGGCTACCAACACCTTTCCCGAGATTTGTGGCCGTATTTGTCCACAGGACCGTCTGTGCGAAGGCAATTGCGTGATCGAACAATCCGGCCATGGCACGGTCACGATCGGGTCGGTAGAAAAATACATCACCGATATGGCGTTCGAAAACGGCTGGGTGCAGCCGATCCGCCCCTATGCCGAACGCGCCGAAAGCGTGGGCATCATCGGTGCTGGCCCCGGTGGTTTGGCCGCGGCGGATATGCTGCGCCGTCAGGGCGTGCAGGTCACGGTCTATGACCGTTATGACCGTGGCGGCGGATTGATGACCTATGGCATCCCCGGCTTCAAACTTGAAAAAGACATCGTGATGCAGCGCATGGCGCAGCTCGAGGATGGCGGCGTGCAATTCGTGCTGAATTGCAACGTGGGCGAGGATTTGTCCTTTGACGCCATCCGCGGCAAGCATGATGCCGTGCTGATCGCCACCGGCGTCTACAAGACCCGTGATCTGCCCGATTCCAGCGCTGAAGGAATCGTGAACGCCCTTGATTACCTGACGGCCAGCAACCGCAAATCCTTTGGCGATGAGGTGCCGGAATACGACAGCGGCGCGCTGAATGCTGCAGGCAAGCGTGTCGTCGTCATTGGCGGTGGCGACACGGCGATGGATTGTGTGCGCACCGCAATCCGGCAGGGTGCCGAAAGCGTCAAATGCCTGTATCGCCGTGACCGTGCCAACATGCCCGGATCGCAACGCGAAGTCGCCAATGCCGAAGAAGAAGGCGTCGAATTTGTTTGGTTGTCTGCACCGCTTGGGTTTGAAGGTGATGCCGTATCCGGCGTGAAGGTGCAGAAAATGCGCCTTGGCGCGCCCGATGCGACGGGCCGCCAGATGCCAGAGGTCATCGCCGGTGCCGATTACATCGAAGAGGCCGATCTGGTCGTCAAGGCGCTGGGCTTTGAGCCAGAGGATGTTCCCACCCTGTGGGGCGTGCCGGAACTGGCCGTGACCCGCTGGGGCACGATCAAGGCGGATTTCACCACCGGCAAGACATCTCTGGACGGTGTCTATGCCGCCGGCGATATCGTCCGCGGCGCGTCGCTGGTCGTCTGGGCGATCCGTGACGGGCGCGATGCGGCAACCGCGATCCTTGATTATCTGGGCCAATCCGCATCGGTCGCGGCAGAATGATGAACAAGCTGCTTTTGACCCTGATCGCGCTGACGGTCGCGGCGCCGGTCGCGGCGCAGCAAAGCTTTGCGCCGCCGCAGGGCTGCACCGGCAAACTGACCGTGCAGCACCGCAATTGCGTCATGGTCAATGTCTGGACCTGTGATGCGGACCCCGCTGGTGATCAATGGCTGGCCCTTATCGGGCAGGCCGGCGTGTTCAGCGTGCAGCGCGTTGATGACCAGTTCCAGTGGCTGGAAAGCTACAAGATATCCGGCACCGAAATGTTGCAGGTGCCTGCGCCCGATCCGGCCTCTTTGGACGAATTGTTCGCAGCACAAGTTGATACTTGGGATTTCACGCTGGACACTGATGCAGGCACCGAACGGCATGTCGGTTTTGACATGCTGACCGGTGAAACAGTCGTCATCGACGGTGAAACGCTGCTAGTGACGGAATTCCAGGGCCGGACAACTGATGCTGATGGGACCGAGACTTACGCAGGGTCCGGTCGCCAATATGTCAGCGAAACGCATCGTTTATTTTTTCTGGGTGAGGGGTGGGAAGATGCAACACCCGATCAGGTCACGGATTCTTCGCCCGTCGAATTCATCTATCCCAGTGAGGCCGGGTTTTTCACCGACCAGCCTCGTTACGAATGCAATGTGATTGAATCCGGGTTCCGGCCGTAACACTGCGCCCCTGCCAAATATTCTCGGCCGCGCAAGCGGTGCCGACCCATCGAAGGAGATTATGATGACAACCTATGACCAGACCTGGGTGGCGGCCGAAGAAGCCAAGCGCAAATGGATGGCCGAAAACGGCATGTACCGCGATGACGACGAACACGCCTCCTGCGGTGTTGGTCTGGTTGTGGCCATCGATGGCACCCCGTCGCGTGATGTTGTCGACAAGGGCATCAATGCGCTGAAAGCGATCTGGCACCGTGGCGCCGTCGATGCCGATGGCAAGACCGGCGATGGCGCGGGTATCCATCTGCAGATCCCCGTCCCGTTTTTTTACGATCAGGTCCGCCGCACCGGCCATGAACCCGATGACGACAAGATGATCGCGGTCGGTCAGGTGTTTCTGCCCCGCACCGATTTTGGCGCACAGGAACGCTGCCGCACGATTGTCGAATCCGAAGTCCTGCGCATGGGTCATTATATCTATGGCTGGCGCCATGTCCCCGTGAATACCGAAGTTCTGGGCGACAAGGCCAATGCCACACGGCCAGAGATCGAACAGATCCTGATCCGCTGCGAAAAGGACATGACCGAGGAAGAATTCGAGCGCGAGCTGTACATCATCCGCCGCCGCATCGAAAAAGCTGCGGCTGCCGCGCAGATCGCGGGCATCTATCTGTGTTCGTTGTCCTGCCGGTCGGTGATCTATAAGGGCATGATGCTGGCCGAACAGGTGGCCGAGTTTTATCCGGACCTGATGGATGCGCGGTTCGAATCCGCTTTTGCGATCTATCACCAGCGCTATTCGACCAATACATTCCCGCAATGGTCGCTGGCGCAGCCGTTCCGCATGCTCGCCCATAACGGCGAGATCAACACGCTTAAGGGCAACGTCAACTGGATGAAAAGCCATGAAATCCGCATGGCGTCGGGCGCTTTCGGTGACAAGGCCGAGGATATCAAGCCGATCATCCCGTCGGGTGCGTCCGATTCCGCCGCCTTGGATTCGGTGTTCGAGGTGCTGGTCCGTGCAGGCCGCAACGCGCCGATGGCAAAAACCATGCTGGTGCCAGAGGCATGGTCGCAACAGGCCGTGGAAATGCCGCAGGCCTGGCAGGATATGTACGGCTATTGCAACGCCGTGATGGAACCTTGGGACGGCCCCGCCGCCCTTGCCATGACGGATGGTCGCTGGGTCTGTGGCGGGCTTGACCGCAACGGTCTGCGTCCTTTGCGCTATGTCGTCACTGGTGATGGCCTGTTGGTGGCGGGCTCCGAGATGGGCATGGTTCCCGTGGACGAAGCAACCGTCATCGAAAAAGGCGCGCTTGGCCCCGGCCAGATGATCGCTGTCGATATGCTCGAAGGGCGGCTTTACCGCGACCGCGAGCTCAAGGACAAACTGGCCGCGGCCCAGCCATTCAGCGATTGGGTGGAGAAGGTCGTGGACCTGAACAACCTGATGCGCGACATGCCCGAAAAGGCGATGTTTGACGGGGCAGAGCTGCGCAAGCGGCAGGTCGCGGCGGGCTATTCCATCGAAGAACTAGAACAGGTGCTGGCCCCCATGGCCGAAGATGGCAAGGAAATGATCGCCTCGATGGGTGATGATACGCCGTCTGCCGTGCTGTCCACGACCTACCGCCCGCTGTCGCATTTCTTTCGCCAGAATTTCAGCCAGGTCACCAACCCGCCAATTGACAGCTTGCGCGAAAGCCGCGTGATGAGCCTGAAAACGCGGTTCGGCAACCTCAAGAACGTGCTGGACGAGGATTCGTCGCAGACCGAAATCCTCGTGCTGGATAGCCCGTTCATTGCCAATGCCGAATTTGACGAAATGGTACGCCTGTTTGGTGATAACGTGGCCTTTATCGACTGCACCTTCGCGGCGGGGCGCGGTGCTTTGAACGCGGGCCTGCAACGCATCAGGGCCGAGGCTGAAGATGCCGTCCGCTCCGGTGCCGGCCATCTGGTGCTGACTGATCAGCACCAATCGGCTGACCGTGTGGCGATGCCGATGATCCTTGCGACATCTGCCGTCCATTCGGGGCTGACGGGCAAGGGCCTGCGCACTTTCTGTTCGGTCAATGTCCGGTCGGCGGAATGTATCGACCCGCACTATTTCGCGGTGCTGATCGGCTGTGGCGCGACCACCGTCAACGCTTATCTGGCGCAGGATTCGATTGCCGACCGTCTGCGCCGCGGCTTGATCGACGGCACCCTGACCGAGGCCGTGCGCCGCTATCGCGCGGCTGTTGATGCGGGTCTGCTGAAAATCATGTCCAAGATGGGTATTTCGGTCCTATCCTCCTATCGCGGTGGTCTGAACTTCGAGGCTGTGGGCCTGTCCCGCGCCATGGTCGCCGAATATTTCCCCGGCATGCACAGCCGCATTTCCGGCATCGGCACAACGGGGATTCAGGCCAAGGCCGAAGAAGTCCACGCCAAGGGCTGGAAAGGCGGCACCGACGTGTTGCCCATCGGCGGGTTCTACAAGGCGCGCCGGTCGGGTGAAAAGCACGCTTGGCAAGCGCAGACGATGCATATGCTGCAGGCGGCCTGCAACAACGCGTCCTATGCGCTTTGGCAGCAATATTCCAAATCGATGCAGGCCAACCCGCCGATCCATCTGCGTGATCTGCTGGCGATCAAGCCTTTGGGCGCGCCAGTGCCAATCGAAGAGGTCGAAAGCATCACCGCGATCCGCAAACGGTTCGTGACGCCCGGCATGTCCTTGGGTGCTTTGTCGCCCGAGGCGCACAAGACGCTGAACGTCGCGATGAACCGCATCGGTGCGAAATCCGACAGCGGCGAAGGCGGCGAAGACCCAGCGCATTTCGTGCCGGAACCTAATGGCGACAATCCATCCGCCAAGATCAAGCAGGTGGCATCGGGCCGGTTCGGTGTGACGGCTGAATATCTGAACGCTTGCGAGGAACTGGAAATCAAGGTCGCCCAAGGGGCCAAACCCGGTGAAGGCGGGCAATTGCCCGGCATGAAAGTGACCGAGCTGATCGCGCGCCTGCGCCATTCGACCAAAGGCGTGACGCTGATTTCACCGCCACCGCATCACGATATCTATTCCATCGAGGATCTGGCGCAGCTGATCTATGACCTCAAGCAGATCAACCCGCGCGCCAAGGTAACAGTGAAGCTCGTCGCATCGTCCGGCGTCGGCACGATTGCGGCGGGCGTGGCCAAAGCCAAGGCCGATGTGATCCTGATTTCGGGTCACAACGGCGGCACGGGCGCATCGCCGGGCACGTCGATCAAATATGCGGGCCTTCCGTGGGAAATGGGCCTGACAGAGGCGCATCAGGTGCTGGCGATGAACAACCTGCGTGACCGCATCACCCTGCGCACCGATGGCGGTCTGCGCACGGGGCGCGATATCGTCATGGCCGCGATGCTGGGGGCCGAAGAATACGGCATCGGCACCGCTGCCCTGATCGCAATGGGTTGCATCATGGTGCGCCAGTGCCAGTCGAACACCTGCCCTGTCGGCGTGTGTACGCAGGACGACGCCCTGCGCGCAAAGTTCACCGGCAATGCCGAAAAGGTGGTGAACCTGATCACCTTCTATGCGACCGAAGTGCGCGAGATTCTGGCCAGCATCGGGGCGCGCAGCCTTGATGATGTGATCGGCCGCGCTGATCTGCTGACGCAGGTTTCGCGCGGTTCGGCGCATCTGGATGATCTGGACCTGAACCCGCTGCTGATCACTGTCGATGGCGCGCATAAGATCCGTTATGACCGCCACCGCGCGCGCACAAAGGTCGATGACACGCTGGATGCGCAGATCGTGCAGGATGCCGCACGTTTCCTGAACGATGGCGAAAAGATGCAGCTGGATTACGCGGTGCAGAATACGTTGCGCAGCATCGGCACCCGCACATCCAGCCATATCGTGCAGAAATTCGGGATGCGCAACGCGCTGCAACCCGACCATCTGACGGTGAAACTGCGCGGATCGGCGGGGCAATCCTTGGGGGCCTTTGCAGCACCGGGGCTGAAGCTCGAAGTATCGGGCGACGCCAATGACTACGTCGGCAAGGGCCTGTCAGGCGGCACCATCGTCGTGCGTCCGCCGATGATCAGCCCGCTGGTCGCGTCCGAAAACACGATCATCGGCAATACCGTGCTATATGGTGCAACGGCGGGCTATCTGTTTGCCGCTGGCCGTGCGGGTGAAAGGTTCGCCGTGCGCAATTCCGGCGCGCATGTCGTGATCGAAGGTTGCGGCACCAATGGCTGCGAATATATGACCGGCGGTGTCGCGGTGATCCTTGGCAGCATCGGCGCCAACTTTGGTGCTGGCATGACCGGCGGGATGGCCTATCTTTACAATCCCAAGGGTATGTCGGCCCCGCTGATCAACATGGAATCGCTGGTCACTTGCCCCGTGACGGTCGCGCATTGGCATGACCAGTTGAAGGGCCTGATCGAACGACACGCCAAGGAAACCGGCAGTCGCAAGGCTGCGGATATCCTGCAACATTGGGATCTGGAAAAGGCGCATTTCGTGCAGGTCTGTCCGAAAGAAATGCTGATCCATCTCAAGCATCCGCTGACAATCGCGCAAACTGCGATTCCGGCAGAGTAATAGCAACGCCCCGCGCTGAATTCAGTCGCGGGGCGCGCCCTTTGCTTGACCCGGCCTGTCGGCTTGTGGCTATACAGGGCGATGGCAGACACCCCCAAACCCACCAAACGGCGTGCGCGTAAATCCACGCGCGACACGGCGACAACGATACCGGGCCTTTGGCACCGGGCGTTACGCGCTATGCGGCGCGTGCTGGTCTGGGGTGGCGCGGGGATTGTGGGCTTTGTTCTGGTCTGGACCTTGCTTTATGCGCTGATCAATCCTCCAACCAATGCCTATATGCTGTCCGAGGGCCGCAGGCTGGGCGGGGTGCAGCAGGATTGGGTGCCGATGGACCGGATCGCGCCTGTCATGGCCCGGTCCGCCGTTGCAGCCGAAGATGCGAATTTCTGCCTGCATTGGGGGCTGGACGTGAATGCGATCCGTGATGCGATGGAAAACGGGCGGGGCGGTGCATCGACCATTAGCCAGCAGGTCGTCAAGAACTTGTTTTTGTGGCATGGTCGGTCCTGGGCCCGCAAATCCATTGAGGCCGTCTGGACACCCGTGATCGAAGTTTTGTGGAGCAAGCGGCGCATCCTTGAAATCTATCTCAACGTGGCGGAGTTCGACACGGGCGTGTTTGGCGTCCAGGCCGCAGCGCGGCATTATTTCGGCGTCGATGCCGCCGATCTAACCGCGACACAGGCGGCACGTTTGGCCGCGATCCTGCCTGCGCCTAAGGAGCGGTCAGCGTCTAACCCCAGCAGTTTCACCCGGAACCGGACCGCCCAGATCATACAGGGCGCCGACACCATCGCGGCGGATGGCCGCGCGGCCTGCTTTGAAAGATGAGGCAGGCATTGAACCCCGCGATCCGTTGCGGCATGGAAGTGCCATTGTCCAAGTCAGGTTTGCCATGAACACGCTCTACCATTATCCGCTGTCGCCGTTTTCGCGCAAAGTCCGGCTTTGCCTTGCCGAAAAGAAGATAGAGGTCGGTCTGGTCGATGAACGCTATTGGGAGCAAAGCCCCGAATTCCTGCGCCGCAACCCTGCCGCCAAGGTGCCGGTTCTCAAGATGAACGGGCGTTTGATGCCGGAAAGTACGGCGATCTGTGAGTACCTTGAAGAAATGTACCCCACGCCGCCACTGATGCCGCGTGACGCAGAAGGCCGATATGAGGTGCGTCGCTTGGTCGGTTGGTTTGATGACAAGTTCTATCATGAGGTCACATTCAAGCTGACGGGCGAACGCGTTTATCGCAAGGTGATGGCGCGCGGCTATCCCGACAGCGCCAATGTCAAAGCGGGTGCGCGCGCGATCAAGTTCCATCTGGATTACATGGCGCATCTGCTGGAACACCGCCGCTGGCTCGCAGGCAATGACATGACGCTGGCGGACTTTGCAGGGGCGGCACATCTGTCCTGTCTTGATTACACCAGTGATGTTGATTGGAACCGGCATGAGGTCGTCAAGGATTGGTATGCCAAGATCAAGTCGCGACCGGCGTTCCGGTCTTTGCTGGCTGATGAGGTGCCGGGCTTTCAGCCCGCAGCGCACTATGCCGATTTGGATTTTTAACAAGGGGCTCTGCCCCCTTGCCCCTGTCGGGGCAATCCCCCCGGGATATTTAGGCTCGGAAGAGGGATGAAGGATCGCCTGACAGCCTTTGCGCGTGACGCGGGTTTCGGCAAAGTGGGTGTCTGCCGTCCCGATGCGGTGCCCCAGATGGCCGAACGCCTGGCCGCCTTTGTGGCTGACGGCCGCCATGGCCAGATGGCGTGGATGGCAGACCGGATGCAGTGGCGCGGCGATCCCACGGCGCTTTGGCCCGAGGCGCGGTCGGTCATCATGCTGGCCGAGGTTTATACGCCAGACCATGATCCGCTTGCCGTGCTGGACGAACGAGACCGCGCCGCGATTAGCGTCTATGCCCAAGGGCGCGATTACCACGATGTCGTCAAGAAGCGCCTGAAGGTCGTGGGCCGCTGGTTGATCGACCAGGTGCCGGGGGCCGAAATCAAGGTATTCGTGGATACAGCCCCCGTGATGGAAAAGCCGCTGGCGCAGGCGGCAGGGCTGGGGTGGCAGGGCAAGCATACCAACCTGCTTGGCCGTGATCTGGGCAATTGGGTGTTTCTGGGCGCGATTTTTACCACCGTTGCGTTGGAGCCTGACACTCCCGAAATCAGCCATTGCGGGTCCTGCACCGCCTGTCTGGATATTTGTCCGACGCAGGCCTTTCCTGCAGCTTACCAATTGGATGCGCGGCGCTGCATTTCCTACCTGACCATCGAACATAAGGGGCCGGTGGACCCCGACCTGCGCGGCCTGATGGGCAACCGCATCTATGGCTGCGATGATTGCCTGGCGGTCTGTCCGTGGAACAAGTTTGCAGCATCGGGCCGTGATGCACGGCTTGCCGCGCGCGATGATCTGTTGGCGCCGCCGCTTGCGGAGCTGGCGCAGCTGGACGATGCCGCCTTTCGCGCCCGTTTCGCCGGATCGCCGATCAAGCGGATCGGGCGGGACCGTTTCGTGCGCAATGTCGCCTATGCGCTAGGCAATTCCGGTGATCCGGCGATGGTGGCACACCTGTCGCATCTGGTTGATGATCCGGATGCAACCGTGGCCGATGCCGCGCGCTGGGCTGTTTTGCGGCTTCAGAGGGCAGATTGATTCCCTTGACCCATCTGCCTGACTACCCCGAGGCTGATGTTCAGGCGCCGGCGCGGCGCGCGGCGGCAAAGGACACCAGCCGCCGTGATTTTTCATCCCAGAGATCAAGACTTGCGCATTTGAGGCTTTGCAGCAGAGTCATGCGGCTGCATTCAACAAGTTCCTGATGGTCGCGCAGCACCTCGGTCAGACGATAGAACGGGATGCGGCTATATAGATGATGCACATGGTGAATGCCAATATTGGCGGTAAACCAGCGCAGGATCGGGGGCAGGTCGTAATGCGAACTGCCGTGCAGGGCTGCATCGTGCAATTGCCAGTCATCGGCATTGTCCCAATGTGTTGTCTCGAACTGGTGCTGCACGTAGAACAGCCATACCCCGATCGACGCGGCGATCAATGTCGTGGGCAGGAACACCAGAAACAGCGCCGCGAACCCGCCGACATAGCCGATCACTGTCAAAAGAACCGCAACGGCAAGATTGGTTCCCATGGCGCTGACCCAATATTTGCTTTCGCGCTGCATCCGGCCATGCGGCATGCGGTTTTGCAGAAAGAAGATATAGGTTGGCCCAAGGCCGAACATCACTAAAGGATGCCGGTAGGCGCGGTACAGAAAACGCCCGAACGGCGTGCGCTGGTGGTATTCCTCGACCGTCAGGGTCATCACGTCGCCGATGCCGCGCTGGTCCAGATCGCCCGCGTGGCTGTGGTGGATCGAATGGGTCCGTCGCCAAACATCATAGGGCGTCAGTGTGACAACACCCAAGGCCCGCCCGATCCAGTCGCTGACAGTGCGGTTGCCAAAAAAAGACCCATGCCCGCAATCATGCTGGATGCAGAACAACCGCAGCAGGAACAGCCCGTTCAGCGCCGAGATCAGCAAAGCACCCAAATAGCTGAATTGTGATACCCAGACGGCAAGCACCCATAACAGGATGAACGGGATCAGGCTGACTGCCAATTCAAAGCTGCTGCGCCAGTTGCTAGGCTCGCGGTATTGCGCAAGGATATGCACCCAGTCGCGCGCGGTCATGGTGGAAGGCTGGTCTTCGGTTCTGCTCATGTTGTTCTTCTTGTGTCGTTTCGTAAGCGGTAACTGAGCCGGAGCGAGAAGCAAGCGAAAAGGGCTTCATTGTGTCAATGCGCCGCCATAGTGTCACGACGAAAAGGGGAACACCATGCAGCCGCTTAAGGGAATTGTCTTCAAGGTCGTGTCGGTCTGCATGTTCATGGCGATGGCCGGGCTGATCAAGGCCGCGTCGGAAACAGTGCCACCGGGGCAGGCGGTGTTTTTTCGGTCCTTTTTTGCCTTGCCGATCATTTTTGGCTGGCTGGCCCTGCGCGGTGAATTGCGGCACGGCTGGAAAACCACGAATACCATGGGCCATTTCTGGCGCGGTCTGGTTGGCACCTCGGCCATGGGGCTGGGGTTCGCCGGTCTGGGCCTGCTGCCCTTGCCCGAAGTCACGGCGATTGGCTATGCCGCCCCGCTGCTGGTTGTGATCTTTGCCGCGATGTTCCTGAACGAGGATGTGCGCGCCTTTCGCCTGTCGGCCGTGGCGCTGGGCATGATTGGCGTGCTGGTCGTGCTGTCGCCGCGCCTGTCGGTGGGCGCGTCGCTGAACACGGCCGAAACGCTGGGTGCGGTTGTCGTGCTGATGGGGGCGGTGCTGACGGCCTTGGCGCAGGTTTTCGTGCGCAAATTGGTGGCCACTGAAACAACCGCGGCCATCGTGTTGTGGTTCACTGTCACGTCATCCTTGCTGGCGTTGCTGACAATTCCCTGGGGCTGGGTCACCCCCACATGGACCATCGCGGCACTCTTGGTCATGGCGGGGCTGTTGGGTGGGGTCGGGCAGATTTTCCTGACCTCCAGCTACCGCTTTGCCGATGCGTCGCTGGTGGCCCCTTTTGACTACACCTCGATGATTCTGGCGTTGGCCATCGGCTATTTCATCTTTGACGAAGTCCCGACCGGCACGATGCTAGTCGGGGCAGGGATTGTCATCCTTGCCGGTGTGCTGATCATCTGGCGCGAACGCAAGCTGGGCCTGCAACGCGCGCAGCAGCGTAAGGCAACGGGCAACATGGGAAGTTAACCCTGGGGCAGAAAGGGCGGGAACAAAGCCCGCTTTTGTGCTATCGTGGAAGTCCGCAACCGAAAAGGAGGAGTCGATGAAACATCCACTTGATCGCGCGAAATCAGGGTCCGACAACGAATTGCAGCGGGCCATCGGCATGAAAAAGGATGCTTTGCCACGGCGCGCCAGCCTTGATCTGCAAAAGCGGCCTCGCGGCCATGTCTCCGAGCGCCGCGCGACTGAATTTGTGCGGATCGCCCGTCAGCAAGAAACGCCGGTCTGGCAGCGCTAGATGTGACAAAGGGCGCCGTATGGCGCCCTTTGCCTTGTCTGCCTAAGCGCGGACTAGCTTTTCGTAATCCGCCGAAATGTCACGGGTCAGTGCGCCGACCTCGAAATTATAATCGCCGATCTGGCCCACCGGCGTAACCTCGGCCGCAGTGCCGGTCAGCCAGCATTGCTGGAAGCCTTCCAGTTCGTCCGGCATGATCACACGTTCATGCACGGTGATACCCTTGTCGCGCAGCATGCCGATCACGGTCTGGCGGGTGATCCCGTTCAGGAACGCATCGGCAGCGGGTGTATGCACCTCGCCATCCTTGACAAAGAACAGGTTGGCGCCTGTCGCCTCTGCCACATAGCCGCGATAATCGAACATCATGGCATCCGAACAGCCTTTGGCTTCGGCGGCGTGTTTGGACATGGTGGCGATCATATAAAGACCGGCCGCCTTGGCCTGGCTGGGTGCGGTTTCGGGGCTGGGGCGTTTCCATTTTGCGATGTCGAGCTTGGCACCACGGGTTTTCGCGTCGCCGTAATAATTGCCCCATTCCCAGACCGCGACCGCCAGATGCACGGGGTTGCGCGCGGCAGCCACGCCCATATCCTCGCCCGAGCCGCGCCAGGCGATGGGGCGGACATAGGCGTCTTTCAGGCCGTTGGCATCAAGGGCGGCCTGCTTGGCGGCCTCGATTTCATCCACTGAAAACGGGATCTGGAAATCGATCAGTTGGCCGGATTTGATCAGCCGTTCTGAATGTGCGCGAGATTTGAAAATCTTGCCGTTGTAGCAGCGTTCACCTTCAAACACCGAAGAGGCATAGTGCATCGCATGGGTCAGGATATGCACATTGGCATCGCGCCATTCCACAAGTTTGCCGTCCAGCCAGATCTTGCCGTCTCTGTCGTCATATGCGCCTGCCATGGTTCCTCCACACTTTGCAATTATGTCGCAACAAGGTCCGTTTCGGATATAATGTTGCGCAATTTCCCCAAATCGCTAACAGTTGATTCTTGGAATGTCAATAAAGCTGACGTATTGTCGGACGGGTAACAAGGGAGGACAGGATGGCCGAAGGCGCGCGACCCCAGATGGGACAAAACCTGCTGTTCCTGACGGATGAACAGTTGCGCAAGGGGATCGAGGCGATGTTTTTCGCCTATCGCGGCTTCACGGCTGATCCCGACCGTATCCTTGCGCAGAAATCCTATGGCCGCGCTCATCACCGGGCGCTGCATTTCATCCACCGCAGCCCCGGCACCACAGTCAACAACCTGTTGTCGATACTTGGTGTTACAAAACAATCGCTTAATCGTGTGTTGCGCAGCCTGATCGAGGACGGTCTGGTCATCAGCAGCGTCGGCCAAAAGGATAAACGCGAACGCCATCTGCACCTGACACCCGCTGGTGCGGTGCTGGAACGCGCCTTGTCTGACGCCCAGCGCGACCGGATGCGCGCCGCCTATCGCGCGGCCGGACCTGCCGCCGTGGTCGGTTTCCGGCAGGTGCTGGAGGCGATGATGGACCCAGAGGCGCGCCAGCATTACGAGGCGATGAAGGACAAACCTGAATGAGTGCTGACGATGCCCATCTGTTGATCGTCGATGACGATGCCCGCATCCGCAGCCTGTTGCAGAAATTCCTGATGCGCGCAGGATTTTTGGTGACAACTGCGCGTGATGCCGCCCATGCCCGCCGTGTGTTGGCCGGGCTGGAATTTGATCTGATCGTGCTGGATGTAATGATGTCTGGCGAGGGCGGGGTTGCGCTATGCCGTGATTTGCGCCGGACGATCACGACGCCGATCATGCTGCTGACCGCAAGGGGCGAAACCATGGACCGGATCACCGGGCTGGAAGCGGGAGCGGATGATTATCTGGTCAAGCCGTTCGAGCCTAAGGAGTTGTTGTTGCGGATCAACGCGATCCTGCGCCGTGTTCCTGCTGCCGAACCCGTCGCGATTTTGCCCAAGGTGCTGCATATGGGGCCTGTGCGCTATGACATCGAACGTGGTGAAATGTGGCACGGCGCAAACCTCGTCCGGCTGACCGCGACCGAAAGTCAGCTGATGCGCATATTCTCGGGCCGTCCGGGAGAGCCTGTCACCCGCACCAAGCTGGTCGAGGAATTGAGCCGATCCGGCGGTCAGACCCAGGAACGTGCAGTCGATGTCCAGATCACCCGCCTGCGCCGCAAGATCGAAATTGATCCCAAACAGCCGCGGTTCCTGCAAACTGTCCGCGGTGAAGGGTATATGCTGGCACCGGAGTAGACTTTGATGCGCTCCGCGCGGGGAGTATTTTTGGAAATAAGAAGGCGGTTGAGGTTTCGCATGGAATTGGGTTCTTTGGGAGCATGACAACTGCGCTGATCTTTCACGATGATTGCCATCTGCATGTGACGCCGCCTGGCCATCCCGAACAGGTGGCGCGGCTTGATGCCGTGCTGGGGGCGCTGGACGGCATGGATCTTTTGCGCGTCAAGGCGCCACTGGCGGCGCAGGATGATCTGCTGCGCGCGCATCCACAGGCGCATCTGGATGCTTTGCATGCTGCAGCACCCGAAACAGGCTGGCGCGCGCTGGATGCCGATACGCACATGTCGCCCGGCACGCTGGCGGCGGCTTACCGCGCGGCGGGGGCTGTTGTACGGGCGGTCGATCTGGTGATGGCGGGCGAGGCCACCAATGCCTTTGCTGCCGTGCGCCCGCCGGGTCATCATGCCGAGCGCGATGTGGCGATGGGGTTTTGTTTTTTTGGCAATGTCGCGGTCGGGGCGAAACATGCGCTGGACCATCACGGGCTGGCCCGCGTTGCCATCGTGGATTTCGACGTGCATCACGGCAATGGCACGCAGGATCTGGTCGAGGATGATCCGCGCATCCTGTTCTGTTCGACGCATCAGTCACCGCTTTATCCCGGCACGGGGGCGGCGCATGACACCGGCGTTGGCAATGTGTTGAACGTGCCTTTGCCTGCCGGCACTGGATCAAGGACCTTTCGCGACCTGATGGACCGCGTCGTGCTGCCCCGTGTCGATGCCTTTGCGCCAGAGTTAATCCTGATTTCGGCGGGGTTCGATGCGCATCGCGATGATCCGTTGGCGGGGTTGGAACTGACCGAGGATGATTTTGCATGGGTGACCGCGCGCCTATGCGATCTGGCGGACAGCCATTGCCACGGCAGGGTGGTGTCGGCACTGGAAGGCGGGTATGACCTGCCGGCGCTGGGCGCATCCGCGGCAGCCCATGTCAGGATTTTGGAGGAAAGAGGCCGATGACCGACGTTGACCAGATGAGTTTCGAAGACGCTATCAAGGAATTGGAAACGGTCGTGGGCCAGTTGGAGCGCGGTGATGTGGCGCTTGACCAGTCCATCGCGCTTTACGAACGGGGTGCGGCGCTGAAGGCCCGCTGCGAAGCAAAGTTGAAAGAAGCCGAGGAAAAGGTTGCCCGCATCACCCTGGGCGAGACTGGCCAGCCCACCGGCACAGCGGCGCTGGATGGCTGATCTGCTTGCCCGGCGACCGCTGCCTGACGCTTTGGCGCAGGCTGCAAGGATCGCGACAGAGACGATAGAGGCAGAGCTTGCTGGTCTTGTCGGGCCTGTGCCGGAGGCAATGATCTATGCAGCAAAGGGCGGCAAGGCCTTGCGCGCCTTTTTGGCGCTCGAGACCGCCCGCCTGCATGGTGTCTCGCCGCAGGGCGCGGCCCATGCGGCGGCGGCGATCGAATGTATTCACGCCTATTCGCTGATCCATGACGATCTGCCCTGCATGGATGACGACGACCTGCGGCGTGGCCAGCCCACGGTGCATAAACGCTGGGATGAGGCGACCGCCGTGCTGGCAGGGGATGCCTTGCAGGCGCTGGCATTCGAATTGCTGGGCAGGCTCGAATGTGCGGACGCTGCCAAAGTCGATCTGGTGCTGACCTTGGCGCAGGCGGCGGGTGTGCGCGGCATGGTGGGCGGGCAGGCGGCGGATATCGCGGCGGAAACGGCGGATGTGCCGCTGACGCTCGACCAGATCATCGCCTTGCAGGCGGGCAAGACCGGTGCGCTGATCTCATGGGCTGCCCTTGTCGGGCCGCGCATGGTGCGGGCGGATCAGGCCGCCCTGCGCATTTATGGCGATTGTCTGGGCCTTGCCTTTCAGATTGCTGACGATGTGCTGGATGTGACCGGTGACGCCGTGCTTGTCGGCAAGGCTGTGGGCAAGGATGCGGCGGCGGGCAAGGCGACCTTTGTGTCGCTTCTGGGGCTGGATGGGGCGAAACGCCGCGCTGAGGATCTGGTCACGCAGGCTTGTGATGCGCTATCTGGCTATGGCGATGATGCCGAAACATTAAAGGACGCCGCGCGTTTTGTGACCGCGCGCACGCATTAGGAAGGGTCGCCATGTCGGACCAACCCAACACCCCACTTTTGGACCGTGTCCAGACCCCCGCCGATATGAAATCGCTGTCGGATGCGCAGTTGCGCAAGCTGGCAGATGAATTGCGCGCCGAAACGATTGCCGCCGTGTCCGTGACAGGCGGGCATCTGGGGGCGGGGCTGGGTGTGGTGGAGATGACGGTTGCCCTGCATGCCGTGTTCGATGCGCCCAAGGACAAGATCATCTGGGACGTGTCGCATCAATCCTATCCGCACAAGATTTTGACGGGCCGGCGCGACCGCATTCGCACGATCCGCACCGAAGGCGGCTTGTCGGGGTTCACCAAACGGTCCGAAAGCCCCTATGACCCGTTCGGTGCCGCGCATTCCAGCACGTCGATTTCGGCGGCGCTGGGCTTTGCCGTGGCGCGTGATCTGGGCGGTGATCCGGGCGATGCGATTGCCATCATCGGGGATGGCGCGATTTCGGCCGGCATGGCCTATGAGGCGATGAACAACGCGGGCCATCTGGGCAAGCGTCTGATCGTCATTCTGAACGACAATGAAATGTCCATCGCTCCGCCTGTGGGGGCCATGTCGTCCTATCTGTCTCAGCTATACGCCGGTGCGCCGTTTCAGGAATTCAAGGCCGCTGCCAAGGGCGCGGTGTCGCTGCTGCCCGAGCCGTTTCGCGAAGGGGCCAAGCGGGCCAAGGATGTGCTCAAGCATATGACGGTGGGCGGGACGCTGTTCGAGCAATTGGGCTTTTCCTACGTTGGCCCGATTGACGGGCATGACATGGACCAATTGTTGTCCGTCCTGCGCACGGTCAAGGCGCGCGCCGATGGCCCGATCCTGATCCATGCGATCACGAAAAAAGGCAAGGGCTATGCCCCCGCCGAACGCGCCAGCGACAAGGGACATGCCACAGCCAAATTCGACTTGGTCACTGGCAAACAGGCCAAGGCCCCCAGCAATGCCCCCAGCTATACATCCGTCTTTGCCGAAAGCCTGCTGAAACATGCGGCCGCCGATCCGCGCATCTGTGCCGTGACTGCCGCCATGCCCGATGGCACGGGTCTGTCGAAATTCATGGAACGCTATGCCAGCCGGTGTTTTGACGTCGGTATCGCCGAACAACATGCTGTCACCTTTAGCGCGGGTCTGGCTGCTGGCGGGATGCGGCCGTTCTGTGCGATCTATTCGACCTTTCTGCAGCGCGGCTATGACCAGATCGTCCACGATGTCGCGATCCAGCGTCTTCCCGTGCGTTTCGCCATCGACCGCGCGGGGCTGGTGGGGGCGGATGGTGCAACCCATGCGGGGTCGTTCGATGTGGCGTTTCTGGCCAATTTGCCCGGGTTCGTGGTGATGGCTGCGGCAGACGAGGCAGAGCTTGTTCGCATGGTTGCCACCGCCGCCGCCTATGACGATGGCCCTATCGCGTTCCGGTTTCCGCGCGGTGAAGGTGAGGGGGTCGAGATCCCCGAAAACGCCGCCCCGCTGGAGATTGGCAAAGGCCGCATGATCCGCGAAGGCACACAAGTCGCGATCCTGTCCTTTGGCACACGTCTGTCCGAGGTGATGAAGGCTTGCGAGGCGCTGGAAGCCAAGGGCATCAAACCCACCGTCGCCGATGCCCGTTTTGCCAAACCGCTGGATCGTGACCTGATCCTGCAACTGGCCGCCGGTCACGACGCGCTGATCACCGTCGAAGAAGGGGCTGTGGGTGGTTTTGGCAGCCATGTCGCGCAATTGCTGGCGGATGAATGCGTTTTTGACCACGGGCTGCGGTTCCGGTCCATGGTGCTGCCTGACACGTTCATTGATCAGGCCAGCCCCAAGGCGATGTATGATGTGGCGGGGATGAATGCTGCGCATATCGAGGCAAAAGTGCTGGAGGCGTTAGGCATCGCCCGTCTGGAGAAACGTGCCTGAGACAAGCGGGTTTTAACAAATCATTGTCTGTTTCTGTCTAGGTTGGGGCACACCAGCACGGGAATCGATGATGAAAGATCTGCAACAGGATATGCCTGAACAAGACAAATCCGACGCGCTGATGGCAGATCTTGCGCGGCGTTTGGGTGATCTTTCTATCGATATCGCCAGGGTGTCAGGCCATGTTGACGATACGTCTCAACAGGTTGGGCAGCAATCGCGCACTGGCATAGAACTCGCGCAGCGGGTTGATCATATTTCCAGCCGCGCACAGGCCGTCCTGACCTCGGCCGAGGCGGCGCAGGCGATATCGGCCAAGGCCGAAGAAAACGCGCAAGAAAGCGGCAGCAAACTGCAATCGATGGTGGCCGATGTGGCGGCCTTGATCGACATGGTCACACATATCGCAGGCCAGTTCGGCAGTTTGCAGAACACATTGACCAGCGTGGCGCGCGTTTCGGGCGAAATTGGTGAAATTTCACGCCAGACGAACCTGCTATCGCTGAATGCTGCGATCGAGGCGGCGCGCGCCGGGGCGCATGGACGTGGTTTCATGGTGTTGGCGCGCGAGGTGAAAGACCTGTCGCAGACCACGCGCGAGGCGACCGAAGAAATCGCCAGCACGATCAGCACGCTTGATCGTGAGCTGGCCGGACTACGTGGTGAAACTGCTCGCGCGCTGGACAGCGCGGGCGTGATCCGGACACAGATCGACGATGTCAGTACTCTGGTTGAAAACATGCCGCGCGTCATGGGGTCGGTAATCGCGGCGCAGCGCGATATCGTCGGTGCCTCGACCAGCATCGCGACGGAAATCGTGCAGATGAAATCGGGCATCGATGACTTGTCGGAGGGGATCGCCGCATCTGACCAAAGCCTTGCAAACGCGCGTGAGAAAATGCGCGATCTGACGAATAGTTCCGAAACGCTGACAGCGATGACAGCGTTGATCGGGTTGGAAACGATTGACACCCCCTACATCACCGCAGCGCAGGATCTGGCACAGCAGATCAGCGCGCGGTTCGACCAGGCCGTCCAAAGCGGAGAGGTGGCGCTGGCCGATCTTTTCGACCGCGATTATCGCCCTGTTGCGGGCAGCAACCCTGCGCAGGTGGTCGTGCGCTGTGTGCGGTTCACCGACCGCGTGCTGCCCGCGTTCCAGGAACCGGTGCTGGCGCTTTCGGACCGTGTCGTATTTTGCGCGGCGGTCAATACCGATGGCTATCTGCCCACGCATAACGTCAAGTTCAGCCAGCCACAGCGCCCCGATGATCCCGATTGGAACGCCGCCCATTGCCGCAACCGCCGCATCTTTAACGACCGCGTGGGGTTGGCCGCTGGGCGTAGTACGCGCCCGTTCCTGCTGCAGGCTTATCGGCGGGACATGGGTAACGGGACCTTTGCGATGATGAAAGATGTTTCGGCCCCGATCATGGTCAACGGTCGCCATTGGGGTGGGGTCCGGCTGGCCTATCTTGTGTGATACGTCGCCTGCGATATGTGGTGGCGTGCTAGTAGCAGGGCCTGTTGGCGGGCCGCACTGAAACCCGATCCCGTCGGGGCGGTTTGCCTGTCCGGTTCAGGTCACTTGCCCGCTTGATCCAGCCGCTGTTCAATGGCGGCAAGCTTGGCCAAAACCTCGTCACGATAGGCATCTGTGGCAGCATTGCCTTCTTCGGCATGGGCGTCCTGCATGGAATTGACGATCAAACCGACCAGCAGGTTCACCACCGCGAAAGTCGTCATCATGATGAATGGGATGAAAAACGCCCAGGCATAGGGATAGACTTCCATCACCGGACGGACGATGCCCATCGACCAGCTTTCCAGCGTCATGATCTGGAACAGCGAATAGCCCGATGCGCCCAAGGTCCCGAACCACTCGGGAAAGCTGTTGCCGAACAGTTTGGTGGCCATGACGGCACCGATGTAGAACACGATCCCCATCAGCAGGAAGACCGACCCCATGCCTGGCAGGGCGATGACAAATCCTTCGACGACGCGGCGCAGCGATGGCACCACCGAAATGACGCGCAGCACCCGCAGGATCCGCAAGGCCCGCAGCACCGACAGCCCGCCATTGCCCGGCACCAGCGAGATGCCGACGATGACGAAATCAAAGATGTTCCAGCCGCCCCGAAAGAACCGTGGCCCATAGGCAAAAAGCTTGACCGCAAGTTCGGCCACAAAGATCGCAAGGCAGATCTGGTCGAGCAACAGGATCAGCCCACCCGCCTGCGCCATCATGCTCTCCGACGTCTCTAACCCCAGGATGATCGCGTTAAAGACGATCACGTCAAAGATGAATTGCCCCACCGCAGGCCGGTCAAGAAAGGCGGATGTACTGGCGCGCAAGTTCATGGGCATACCCTTGTGAAAATCTTGCTTGCATATGAGTGTTCGAGCATAAAACAGCAAGTGGGACTGCTTATGGCTGCGCTTAGCATGGCAAAAAAAATTGCAGATTTTGATCCCATGTTTCTACCATAGGGTGATTTTTTTCCAGGTTCTCACAACACTGACTCGATAACGCAGATCAACCATGCGGAGATCGCCTGAGTGGTCAGGTACCGTCTTCCTGCGCCAGCAATGCCTGCAGGCCGCGGCGATAGTCAGGATAGATCAGCCGCACGCCCAGTTCGTCCTTGATCCGGTCGTTCCGTACCTTCTTGCTTTCGGCATAAAAGCTGCGTGCCATCGGTGTCATCTCGGCGGTGGCGAAATCCTGTGCCGGGGGCAGCGGCAGGCCCAGCAGTTCGGCGGCATAGCCGATCACGTCTTCAGGCGGGGCGGGATCATCGTCACAGACATTGTAGATAGCGCCCGGATTGGGCCGCGCGATGGATGCCGCCAGCACCTGCGCGATATCGGCGACATGGGTGCGGCTGAACACCTGCCCCGGCTTGATGATCCGCCGCGCAGAGCCGTCGCGTACTTTGGCGAACGGGCCGCGCCCCGGCCCGTAAATCCCGGCCAGCCGGAAGATGTGCAGTGGCAGATCGGGGATCGCGGCCCAAGCTGCCTCTGCCTGCACCCGCGCGATGCCGCGTTTTGTGGCGGGCGTCAGGGCGGTCGTTTCGTCAACCCAGTCGCCGGCATGGTCACCGTAGACCCCTGTTGTGGACAGATAACCGACCCATGTGAACTGGCCCGCACGGGCGGCAATTTCGGCCTGTAGCTGTGCCAGCACCGGGTCGCCGTTTTCGTCCGGCGCGGCCGAGATCAGCAGATGGGTGGCTGCATCAAGCGCCGGACGCATGTCCGCACCAGGCCAGATTCGGGGCTCTATCCCCGCCTGGTGCAGGCGGGCGGCCTTATCCTCTGACCGAGTCGTGCCGATGATCCGCCAGCCCTGTGGCAGCAATATCCGCGCGAGCGCATCTGCGCTAAAGCCGTGTCCGAATGATAAAAGCGTTTGGGTCATAAGGCTTGGTGCCGTAGTGCGCGACCGTGTGCAAGGCCCCAAAGCGGGGAGGGCACAGCATGAACGACGGTCTTGATCGCCATGGCATTTGGCTGTTTCGCGCGCACCGCTAGCCGTTCATATCCGGCAGCAGGCGCTTGTGCTTGCGGATTTCGTTGACGACCGCGCCAAAGGTGGTCAGCCCGCGTGCCTCTAGCATAGGGATCATCCGCAGGAATATGTCGCGTGTGGCAATTGCATCGCCAATCGCGGTGTGCCGGTGTTTGTCCAGTAATTCGATGCCCAGCCTTTTGGCCAGCTCGTCCAGCGTATGCCCTTCGGTGATCCCGAACAGCACCGCAGACAGCAGCACGGTGTCCAGCACTGGATGATCGAATTTCACCCCGATTTTCGGCGCGTAGCGGTGAAAGAACGACAGATCGAACGGTGCGTTATGCGCAACCAGCACCGCGTCGCGGGCAAAGCTGTGAAATTTGCGCCCGGCATACACCATGTCGGGGGCGTCTTTCACCATGGCGTCGGTAATCCTGTGGACGGCGGTTGAACTGCCAGGGATCGCCCGGCCGGGGTTCACGAGCAGGTCCAGCACTTCGCCCGGCGCTTGCTGTCCGTTCACAACGCGCAGCGCGCCGATCTGCACAACCTCGTCCTTGTTGGGCAGAAAGCCGGTCGTTTCGGTGTCAAAAACCACATAGGTCAGGTCGCGCAGCGGCACATCCTGAATATCGCGGGTCTCTGTTCGTGTGCTCATTGCGAAATCGAACACGACGGGGCGGGCGGGGCTCGCCTCTCTGGGGACCGGAAAGCTGAGCATATAGCCCTGATCCCGCCCCAGGTTGTGCAGGCTCACATCCAGCAGGCATGCGCCATCGGCAGTGGCGATCTGCTGGTCCAGCGTCGCCTGTCCGCTGCGGGCAAGATTGGCCAAGGCGGCGCGCAGATAGGTTTCGTCGAAATAGTCAAAGATTTTTTGCCCCAGCCCCAGATGGTGCTGGTCGTCCAGCATCAGGGCGGCATGGCCATCGTAAAGGGCGATCCGGTGGTCGGGGCTGACCATCAGCACCGCGGCGGGAATAGCCGACAGGATGCGCGTCAGATGTTCGCGTTCGGTGGTGAGCTTGCTGGTATAGCGCGCAAGGTTTTCATCGGCTTCGGCGCGGGCAGAGGCCAGCCGCGATGTCAGCGCCGCCGCCCCTTTGGCCAGATCGCCCAGATGGCGCGCCGTATCCGCGTCGATGCCGCGGCGCATGTCTGTCGCGGCATGCGCCTGCATCGCGGCGGCCAGCCGTTCCATCGGGCGCACGACCATGTCATCGAAAATCAACCACATCACCGCAACAAAGCCGAAAATCCCGAAACTGCCGATAATCCCCGCAGTGATGAAGGCCTGCCGCGCCTGTGGCTGGTCCAGCCGGGCCTCGGCCAGCACTAGCGCCGCTGCCAAAACACCAATGCTGCCAAAGGCCAGCAAGGCGAAGAAAGCAAGCGTGCGCTGGCGTGGGCGAAGCCGGTCAAGCATCAGATCGCCCCTGCACAGACCAGCGCGGTTGCCGGATCGTCAAGGCCGGTCTGGTCCCAGCGCGACACTTGCACCGTGCCATCCTCTTTGAAAACCGCATTGTCCTGCAGCAGGGCGGTCCGCCCCTGTGCGCAATCGAACAGCGCGGTGCGCAATTGCACCGGCTGCCAACGTTGGAAAAAGACAACATTCGTCAGCCGCATGTCGGGTGCATTCGCATTGCGCTGTACGCCCGCCACATCGACGGCCGCAAAGCGGTTCACATAAGGGACAAGATAGGTCCAGGGGCTGAACGGCGCGGAATAATCCGCGGTCGAGATCACCTCGAACCCCGCGGGCAACAGCGTGAGCGTGCGCGGATACCAGCGGTATTCGTTGGTCAGGCTCATCGCAATCATGCCTGTACCGGCAAAGGCTGGAACAACCCAGCGCGGCAGGCGGCGCCCGCTCAGCCGGTTGAGGATCAGCGCAACACCTGCCGCGGCAAAGCCTGCGGCGATGATGGTGATGATATCGACATACATTCTTGGGTCCTTTGGTTGTTGTCGCGTCAGCCGATGATGCCAAGTCCCTGTGTAACAGCAGATTGCATCGTGCGCACCACGACGAAAGCATCGCGCAGATGGCTGCGTTCGAATTCGGATAGCACGTTGGGCGACATAAAGTTGTCGGGTTTTGCCCCCGCACGGATCAGCGTGGCCTGATGGTCGAGCCGCGCCTGCGCGATCAGATCATAGGCGTCCAGCAGGTCATGGCCGCCCGATTGGCTGATCTGGCCGGCCCCATGCGCGCTGGCGATCCGTGCGCGGGTGTTGACGCTGTCCAGCTGTCCGCGCAAAGCATAGATCCGGCCAAGATCGACAATCGGGATCACCCCGTTCATCTTCATGTCGATATGGTTCTTGTGTTCACCGCTGCGCAGGGTCGCGAAACCGCGTAACAGCCCCAATGGCGGTGTGTGTTTCAGTGAATTAGACACCATATGCGCGACAAAGATCGAATTGCGCGCCGCTTGTTCCAATGTTTCGCGGTGCAGATCCTCGAACAGGGACCTTGTACCACCGATGGGGCGCAGGTCGAACATCACCGAGGCTAGCATCTGCGCCTCGGTATTGGGTGTGTCGATCCAGCGGCGGAAATAGCTGCGCCACACGCGCAGGGGCTGGCACCAGCGCGGATTGGTCGCCATCATGTCGCCGGGGCAATAGAAATATCCGGCCTTGTCCAACCCGTCGCTGACGAATTTCGCCAGATCTGCGAAATAGGGCATGTCGGCATCTGTCACGCTGTCATCCAGCATCAGGCAATTGTCCTGATCCGAAATGCCGGTCTGTTCCTGCCGCCCCTGCGATCCGCAGGCTAGCCACAGATAGGGGACTGGTGGCGGGCCGAGATTTTCTTCGGCCAGCGCCAGCAGGCGGCGGGTGATTGCATCGGCGATATCGGTGATCAGGCGGGTGACGGTTTCATGCCTGTTGCCCGCGCCGACCAGTTGCACCAACAATTGCGGTATGCGCGCAGTGACGCCCGCCATGTTGTCCGCTGTGGTGGCGCGCACGACGTCATGCACAAGCGACGCAGAATTGGTTGCCTGAAACCGGGTCAGGTTGGTCTGGGTGACGATCCCGACCAGCCTGCACTGATCGACGATCGGTACATGGCCGAACCGGCGTTCCATCATCATATGCAGAACGTCCGACCCGATAGCCGATGGCGGCAGGGTTTCGGGGTTCGCGGTCATGATCCGGCTGACGGGCAATCCCGTGTCCAGCCCTTCGGCCACGACGCGGTTGTTGATATCGTGCAGCGTCACGATTCCGGCCAGCCGTGTGCCTGCCATCACAGGCAGGCAGGAAATCCGGTGATCGCGCATCAGCTTGGCGACCATGGTGATTGTGTCGTCCGCGGTGCAGGTGACAGGATCAGCAGCCATCAGTTGATCGACACGGGTTTCGGTCAGCGTGGCAGGGCGGGTGGCATCGGCATCATTGCGGGTGCGGCCACGGGTAAAGAAACGGTGCGCGCCTGCATTTGCGGCAATCATCGCGTGAAAATCATCAACGGGCAGCAGCAGCAATTCGCCATCGTTCAGCGCGCGGGCATTGGTGCCGGTGGTGCCGTCGCGCATCAGCCCGCGTTCGCCAAAGGAATTCCGGCTGCCCAGATGCGAAACGATCTCGCCGCTTTCGGTGGTGATCTCGACCTCGCCGTCAAGGATGATGTACAGCCCTTCGCAAGGCTCCCCGAAGGTATAGATTACATCGCCTTGCGCCATCGGCACGCGGATAAACTGCGTCAGCACGCGTTGTAAATCGGCATCCGGCAGACTGTCATAGGGGTGGATCGACAAAAGAAACCGGCGCAGATCAAGCATGGATCGGGGCATCTGATGTATCCTTGTCCGGCCATAGGGCTGGCAGCCGACATCTGAAAAGTGAAAGCGGACAGTCCTTGTGAACTGCCCGCCCTGTGGTCTTAGTGACCGGTTGCAGCGCCCGCGCCTTTTGGCACGCGGATCGATTCAACCAGGTCCTGGATCTCGCGCGGTGGTGCCTTGGTCAGGCCCGACACGATATAGGCTGTCCCGAAGTTCAGCATCGCGCCAACAGTCCCGAAGGACGCAGGCGAAATGCCGAACAGCCAGTTGTCAGGCGTATTGGCCAACGTCGCCGTACCAGGGATGAAGAACCAGCCCAGGAACAGGAAGATGTAAATCGCTGTTGCGATCAAACCGACCAACATCCCTGCGATCGCGCCTTCCTTGTTCACGCGCTTGGAGAAGATCCCCATCATGAGAACTGGGAAGATCGTCGCCGCCGCCAGACCAAAGGCCAGCGCCACCACCTGGGCCGCAAAGCCCGGAGGGTTGAGGCCCAGCCATGTCGCCAGCAGGATCGCAAAGCCCATCGAAATCCGCGCGGCCAGCAATTCGCCTTTTTCGCTGATGTTCGGGTTGATCGAGCCTTTGATCAGGTCATGCGAGATTGCAGAGGAAATCGCCAGCAGCAGACCGGCTGCTGTTGACAGCGCCGCCGCCAGACCGCCTGCCGCCACCAGTGCGATCACCCAGCCCGGAAGCTTTGCAATCTCTGGGTTCGCCAGAACCATCATGTCGTTGTCGATCTTTGTCAGCTCGTTACCGGCCCAGCCACGTTCGGCTGCGATGGCCTGCATGCCTGCGTTGTTTTCGTTGTAGTACTGGATGAACCCGTCACCGTTCTTGTCTTCAAAGTTCAACAGGCCGGTGTTTTTCCACGTGTTGATCCAGGCGAGTTCCGGATTGGTATTGATCTGCTCCAGCGAGAGAGCTTCACCATCCAGCGCGTTGCCTTCCACGGCGTTTGGCCAGAATGTGGTCGAGATATTCAAACGCGCCATCGACCCCACGGCAGGTGCCACGGTGTAAAGCAGTGCGATGAAAACCAGCGCCCAGCCCGCAGACCAACGTGCGTCAGAAACCTTTGGCACGGTGAAGAAGCGGATGATGACATGTGGCAGACCGGCGGTGCCGATCATCAGCGACATCGTGAAGAACACCATGTTCAGCGTCGATGTCGTATGCGACGTGTATTGTGTGAACCCGAGTTCTGTCACCACCTGGTCAAGTTTGGCCAGGAATGCAACGTCACCGCCTGTGGGTGCGTAGCCCCCCAGCAGACCCAATTGTGGCAAGAAGTTTCCGGTGATCTGCAAAGAGATGAAGATCGCAGGAATGGTATAGGCTACGATCAGAACGCAATATTGTGCGACCTGCGTATAGGTGATGCCCTTCATCCCACCGAACACCGCATAGGCGAAAACAATCGCCGCACCGATGTAAAGGCCGGTATCCGTCGACACTTCGAGGAAGCGCGCAAAGGTCACGCCGACGCCGCGCATTTGCCCGATCACGTAAGTCACCGAGATGACGATCAGACAGATAACGGCAACGACCCGCGCCCCGTTGGAATAGAACCGGTCACCGACGAATTCCGGCACGGTGAATTTGCCGAACTTGCGCAGGTAAGGTGCCAGCAGCAGCGCCAAAAGCACATAGCCACCGGTCCAGCCCATCAGGAAGGACGACTGGGTATAGCCGCCCGCAGGGGCAAGCGCGATGATCCCTGCCATTGAAATAAACGACGCCGCCGACATCCAGTCTGCCGCCGTCGCCATGCCATTCATCACGGGCGGAACGCCCTGACCGGCTGCATAGAATTCTGCGGTCGTGCCCGCGCGGGCCCAGATCGCGATACCGATGTAGAGCGCAAAAGACGCGCCAACCACCAGCAGGTTGAGTGTATACTGATCCATTGGTTTTTTCCTGTCCGTTACGCTTATTCCTCGACGCCGTGTTCAGCGTCGAGTTTGTTCATCCGCCAGGCATAGAAAAAGATCAGCCCCAGGAATGTCAGGATCGAGCCTTGCTGCGCGAACCAGAATCCCAGATCGGCGCCGCCGACCGAGATACCCATCAGCGCTGGCCGCAAGATGATGCCAAAGCCGAAAGATACACTTGCCCAGATGGTAAGACTAATCAGAATGATCCGCACGTTCGCGGCCCAGTAGGCGTTGTTGTTTTGTGGTTCCTCTGCCATTTTTGGCATCCTCTCTTGTTGCACTTAATTGAAGGCGCGTCGATTTTGCGCCCTCTTCCCCT
>Ga0222651_1000246_pt1 | contig 39519 bp, 27 predicted proteins | sample AntAcemetagen369_FD_179855 | JGI IMG/M metagenome (GOLD analysis project Ga0222651, IMG submission 179855) | Saline water microbial communities from Ace Lake, Antarctica - #369 | ecosystem: Environmental > Aquatic > Non-marine Saline and Alkaline > Saline | place: Antarctica: Ace Lake...
AATCCACGCCTAATTCACTCAAAGCTTTCCACGATGTTTTGCTGTCTGGAGTAGCCCAAAAGCGGAACGGTTTACCCATACCATGAACAATGTCGAGGACTGATTTTATTTTATTGAGGTCTTCATCTACAAGCCTGCCTTTTCCATTCCATTGTGAAAAGTTTTTGAAGCTTAAACTGAAAAGTTCAATTTTCTCCAAAGGCAGATTTGAAGTTTCCTGAATACTTTGATAGTCAAAAAATATTGGAAAAGGGTATATAGGATAATCTTCTACTTTTGGCCTGTTTCCTGAGACAACAATTTTCACAAAAGGATTTTCCTGATCTTCCCAAAGCGCTCCATAAGGTTTTATGGCTTCCAACACCTTGTCTAAGGTAGAATACGCTTCGGTTTTAATGTCCACCAGGAGGATAATTGGCTTTTGCGCTCCCAATCCAAGACTTTTAGCTTTTAGCATTGGATCAAGGTAAAGAGAGGTAAGTGTCTGTCCTTCTTTTATGCTTTCTTTCTCATGTGCTACATATAAGGTAGAACCCTGAAGAATTACATCTGCTTCTATGGATGCCGCTTCATTGGCATAAGCTTCCCAAAAGGGTACCTTGTGAAGGTAATCATTATGGCTATGGATTTTTGCTTCTTGGCCAAAACTTACCAATGGAATCAATAAGATCATTACATAGCCGATAAAAGCCCTTAAAACTGTCTTTTGCTTTTTTGAATGCATCGTAGGGATGGTTTTAAAAATTTCTTGCTAAATTAAAATTAATGAACCGAATTAAGGATTAAAATTGGCTTTATTTTTAGTTCTGAGTAAGTTTCTGACCTTAAAATTATGGTTATATTTTTTTTTTCATTTAAAACTTTAATTATTTTTAATAAATGTCACTTTGGTATAAAACTTGTGTTGTATTGCCCATAGCATCTTTGTAAAAGGTGTTACGATTTTAAATTTTAAACCATATTAAAAAGACACTATGAAATCAGCGAAAATAATTTTAGGAACATTGGCAGGAGTTGCAATAGGGGTACAAATTGGATTGTTGATCGCACCTGAAAAAGGCAAAACAACCCGAAATAAACTTTCGCAGAAAGGCGAAGGTTACTTGAAAGAAATTAATGGACAATTTGACCATTTTGTAAAAGGAATGAACGAAAAATTGGACAAAATGAATAAAAATATTGCCACTGTTGCTGAGGAAACAAAGACTAAAGGAAAAAGCTTGATTGCAGAAGCGAAAGATAAAACCAAGTAAATTTTTTTATTGTTATAAGGCCAATGGATAACATTGGCCTTTTTTTTATTAAAATAAAAATTTTATGAATTTAGAAAATACAACAGCCCTTATTACGGGTGGAAACACAGGAATTGGATTTGGCATTGCGCAGGCATTGGTAGCTGAAGGCGTAAATGTGGCGATTACCAGTCGGTCTTTAAACCGGGCTGAAGAAGCTGCGGAAAAAATCCGAAAAATGGATAAATCCAAAGGAAAAATACTGGCTTTGGAGATGGATGTTAAGGATTTTAATGCCCAAAAAGAGGTGGTAGCCCATGTGCTTAAAGAATGGGGTAAATTGGATTACTTTGTAGCAAATGCGGGAGTAGGTCATTTTGCACCTATACAAGATTTAAGTCCCGAACAGTGGCAAGATACAATTGACACCAATTTAACTGGGGTATTTTATGGTATAAAAGCTTCTGTTGAAGCTTTGAAAGCAACAAAAGGTTTCTTTTTGACGATTTCAAGTTTGGCAGGTACAAACTTTTTCGCTGGTGGTTCCGCTTATAATGCCAGTAAGTTTGGATTGACAGGCTTTACTCAGGCAGTGATGCTGGATTTAAGGCAAGACGGTATACGTGTAAGTACGATAATGCCAGGTTCTGTAGCGACGGGATTTAACGACCACAAGGTAGATGAGAAGGATGCGTGGAAAATTCAAAAAGAAGACATTGGGGAATTGGTCGTCGGGCTTTTTAAACTTGACGCTAGAACGCTTCCTAGTAAAATTGAAGTTAGACCATCCCAAACGCCAAAGAAATAGTACGACTAACCTGTAGGAGTTCGACATAATTTTGAGGCATTTTGGATGAACAAAAGCTTTAAAAAAAATAGCATATTTAAGCACAAAAAAAACCGGCTAACTTTCCTAAAAGGCCGGTTTTTTTTTGTAAATCCCATTTTTTTAGTTCTGTTCATGAAATAATGCTGATTATTTCAGGATAAAAAAATACAGGATAAAATATTGAAATTCAGTGTATTATACCTTATTTTTATGGTGTTGAAAGAGGTGTTGTCAACTCAAATAGCTATTAATATGCATTTCATGTAAAATCAATCCTAACTTTTTTAAATTTTTTAGTAAATTGATTGATTAGATTTTATTATTACAAATTAAAATCGCAAAATAAGTCAATAATTTATTTTAAGTATTACATACAATTTATGGACACATTGATTAAACGAAGAGATTTTATGGGAAAAGCTGCAGTGGCTGGACTAGGCCTTGGATTGGCCTCGTCTACCCTTTCATTTGGCGCCCCATCTGTTAAACGAAACAAAAGTGTTGGTATAATAGGACTTGATACCTCGCACAGTATTGCGTTTGCCAAAGCCTTCAATGCTTCTGATGCTGCATCAGATTTGGGTGGTTATAAGGTAGTTGCTGCTTATCCACATGGCAGTAAGGACATCAAAACATCCGTGGAAAGAATTCCAGGCTATATAGAAGAAGTTAAGAAACTTGGCGTTGAAATAGTGGACTCTATAGCTTCACTTCTGGATAAAGTGGATGTGGTTTTATTGGAAACAAATGATGGTAGATTGCACTTAGAGCAGGCATTAGAAGTTTTCAAATCAGGAAAAACGGTGTTTATCGATAAACCGATAGCTGCTTCTTTGCCAGATGCGATTGCAATATTTGCTGCTGCTGAAAAGTACAATGTACCGGTTTTTTCCAGTAGTTCTTTAAGATTTATGGAGAATGCAGTAGCAGTAAGAAACGGTGAAATTGGTGAGGTGTTTGGTGCAGATGCATTTAGCCCAGCTAAATATGAAGTTACCCATCCAGATTTATTCTGGTATGGAATTCATGGTGTAGAAACCCTTTATAGTTTAATGGGTGCTGGTTGTAAAACGGTCCAAAGAACTTACACAGAAGGAGCAGATGTAGTAGTAGGAACTTGGGAAGGCGGAAAAATCGGAACATTTAGAGGAACCAGGTCAGGTAAAGGTGGCTATGGTGGAAAAGCTTTTGGTGAAACAGGAATCTTGGATATGGGTGGCTATGGTGGCTATCGTCCATTATTGGTAGAAATCGCCAAATTCTTTGACACAGGAATATCACCTGTTAGCAAAGAGGAAACCATTGAGATTTTCGCTTTTATGCAGGCTGCTGATGAGAGCAAGAAAATGAATGGGCGATCTGTTTCCCTTGAGGCTGTTTTGGCCAAAGGAAAAAGAGACGCCTTAAAAATTAAAATTTAAATAATTGCCATTCAATATGAAAAATAGTAGAAGAACTTTTGTGAAAAAGGCTATCGCTGGAGCAACATTCGCTACAGTTGGAGGGATGCTACCTGGTATGTCAGCAAAGAGTTATGGAAAGATCATTGGTGCAAACGATCGTATCAATGTTGCAAGCATGGGCGTTGTCAGTAGAGGACATGCAGTTGGAACTAACTTTGCTAGTCAGAAGCAATGCGATGTGATTTATAGTTGTGATGTAGACATAAGGGCAGCTGAAAAATTTGCCGGATCTGTTAATGATATTCAAGGAAGAAGGCCAAAAATTGAAAAGGATATAAGAAAGGTTCTTGAAGACAAAGATGTTGATGCCTTGGTAGTAACAGCGCCTGATCACTGGCATGCACCAGCGGCCATTTTGGGCTTGAAAGCTGGTAAACATGTGTATGTTGAAAAGCCTTGTGCACACAATCCTCATGAAGGAGAATTGCTTGTGCAAGCACAAAAGAAATACAATAGAGTCGTTCAGGTGGGTAACCAAAGACGTTCGTGGCCAAATGTCATCAAAGGAATTGAAGAGCTTCACAACGGAGTTATCGGAAGACCTTATATGGCAAAAACCTGGTACGCTAACAACAGATCGCCCATCGGTAACGGTAAGCATGTTCCAGTTCCTGAATGGTTGGACTTTGAATTATGGCAGGGACCAGCTCCTAGAGAAGCCTACAGGGACAATTTAATCCATTACAACTGGCATTGGTTTTGGAACTGGGGAACTGGTGAAGCACTCAATAATGGTACCCACATGGTAGACCTTGCCCGTTGGGGATTACAAGTAGAATACCCTAACAAAGTAAACTCTTCAGGTGGAAGATATAGGTATGAAGACGATTGGCAAACGCCCGATACACAAGTTATCAATATGGAATTTGACAACAAATCCATGATCACCTGGGAAGGTAGAAGCTGTAACGGGAAAAAAATTGAAAATGGAAATGTTGGTACCTTGTTTTATGGCGAAGAAGGAAGCCTTTTGATTGAAGGAGGAAATTCTTACAAGATTTTCAACCTTAAAGATGAAATGGTGAAAGAGATTAAAAATGATCAGGTCATTGATCCAACGAACCTATCTAATCCTGCGCAAGCTTTGGATGCACTTCACATCCAAAACTTCTTTGATGGGATTACAAATGGAATAGAGGTGAGATCCGAAATTGTAGGTGCTCACCAAAGTACTTTGCTATTGCAGTTAGGCAATATCTCTCAGCGTATTGGTAGAACCTTACATGTAGATTCTTCTAATGGTAACATAAAATACGATCCAAAAGCAATGGAGCTTTGGAAAAGGGAATATGAACCAGGATGGGAGCCAACTGTTTAATCGTGGTATTTTATCTTAATTTTAGGGCCAAGCCAAAATGGTTTGGCCTTTTTTCCAATTAATCACCTAAATTTTCTTACATGGAATTAAGTACCATTGACCTGATCGTAATCGGGGTATTCTTCTTATTGATGCTGGTCATAGGCGTATGGTCCTATTTTAGAAACAATGACGCTGAAGATTATTTCGTAGCAGGAGGCAAGCTTCCTTGGTGGCTATCAGGAATATCTCATCATGTATCAGGGTACAGCGGCGCAGTATTTGTCGCGTATGCAGGATTGGCCTATACCCATGGTTTTTCTGTTTATATTTGGTGGGCATTGGGTATCGGTTTGTCCGTGGTCGTGTCCGCAAAGATTTTCCCAGTGTATTGGGTGCGTTTGAGAAAGCTGTATAAAATCCAGTCTCCTCTGGAATTTCTCGAACGCCGTTACAACCTTGCCACTCAACAATTGATGGCTTGGAGTGGGGTTATACTAAAACTATTTGATATTGGCGCAAAGTGGGCTGCCATTGCAATTCTACTTAATGTTTTTACCGGAATCTCCCTGACCTGGGGCATTCTTATTTCCGGTGGAATTTCACTTATGTACATTACTTTCGGCGGTTTATGGGCGGTTATCATCACAGATCTTGCTCAGTTTATCGTTCAGATCATAGCAGGGCTAGTAATGTTTTATGTAGTTATCGAAAAATTGGGAGGAATAGAAAGTGTATTCACAGTTTGGGATCAGTTGCCTGAGGGAAATGGTGATGCCTTTAATGAACCCTATACTGTTGGTTTTGCCATCTTGTTCTTGTTTATCAATTTTCTTTCCTACAACGGAGGTCAATGGAATTTGGCCACCAGGTACATCTCATCACCCACAGAACAACAAGCAACTAAAGCGGCCAGATTATCAGGTATACTTTATATAGTATGGCCCTTAATATTGTTTTTCCCGATGTGGGCAGCTCCGGTGATCTTACCAAATTTGGAAGATCCTACGCAGTCTTACGGAATTTTGACCATGGAATTACTACCAGTTGGTTTGATAGGTTTGGTGATCGCTTCGCTTTTTGCCAATACCATGTCCATGACTTCTTCAGATATCAATACGATCTCTGCGGTAATAACGCGTGATATTTTGCCTGCGATTAGCAAAAAATTCAGTCACGGTAAATCTTCCTTAATGACGGCAAGGATTACCACATTCGTGTTCACGCTAGGTACCATTATAGTTGCATTACAATTCGAGAAATTTGGTGGAGTTCTAGGCTTGATCATTAGCTGGTTTGCTGCTTTGGTAGGGCCTATCGCCATCCCAATGTTGTTTGGTATGATTCCTTGGTTCAAGTCATGCGGACCTAAAGCAGCCATTGGATCTATATTGGTTGGCCTTGCTGCATTTGTCATTACCAAAAATGTAGAAATAGGTAGTTTGGCGTTGGAAATAAGTTTACCAGTGTTAAGTTCTACTTTTACTTATATTCTTATTGGTTTTATTGAGCGAGACAAAGTGCCTGAAAAGGTTAAGCAAATGCTTGAAGACATTTCTCACGAGTAAAAACAAAAAGTTTATGTTTTAAATAAAAAATGGGCCACTTTATCAAAGTGGCCCATTTTTTTTATAGCTTATTAACTAAAGAAAATGGAATTACAAATCCCATTGGATAGGATGGTGTAATTTCAAATTACACCTAGGCGGAGAAATTCGCTGAAATGGGGAGTTAATGCTGATTTGATATTCTTCAATCAGTCAAATCGAATGCAAAACCAGGAATGTACCTGCTAACCTTGGAAAAAACGAAATCCCCCTTTCAAAAGGGGGCAAGGGGGATTTATATACGTAAATATCCTAAATCTGTAAACTTTTTTTAGGACGAGGATTCCCAAGACATTTTTTTAAAGTTGGCTTTCATAAAAAAATCCCCCTACCCCCCTTAAAAAGGGGGATTTGCAGAAATATTTATGGAAAGCTGAATCAGTGTTATTTAATTGGGCTGACCAAATATAAATTCCGATCAAGACAAAGTCTCCATTACCTACCTACAACTGGGCAGCAACCCTTTTGAAATAGGCAATGCTTTCTTCTACATCGGGAAGATTATTCTCCCAATTGTGCTCGTATTCTGCAGAAAATGCCCCTTCAAATCCTTGACGATGCAATTCATGGAGCACTCCGGCCACATTACTGGTGCCTGTTCCCCAAGGAAGATCATGTGCTTCTCTAATGCCAAACTTATTCAAATCCTTTACATGAAGGCTAATAACCCTTCCTTCAAGTTGTTGCAAGCACTTTACTGGATCCAGTCCTGACCTTACCCAGTGGCCGATATCCGCACATACACCCATTAAATCCGATCTGCCTTCCAGCATTCTGGAAGCTACCTCTGGATGCCAATAGTAAGAAGGCAAAGGGTGATTGTGCAAAGCAATTTTGATTTGATATTCCTCACAAAGCTTTTCAAGTTTATCAAATTGGTCGGGCTTGGCCTCGGTGGTGAGGGTTCCTATTCCCATTTCTTTAGCAAAGTCAAATAGTTTTGGCCAATCGGCATCTTTGGGATTGGTTACCCCGTAACCCACTGCTTCAATGTCATATTTCTTCAAAAGGTTTTTTATTTTTGATTTGTCGGCAGCCGTTATGGTAGTGAAATCGGTTGTTGCGTCACCGGATTTACTAATTCTTTGTCCGGGATACAGCTCCACATATTTTACACCAATACTGTTCAGTTTTTCAAGCGTTTCCTCTAGAGAAAAAACCTTAAAAGTATAAGCTTGGCTGCCTACTTTCCATCCTTTTGGCATCCCTTCCTGCGCATTCACCTGAATTGCCAAGGCTAGGAAAAGAAACAAAATGCTAAGTTTAAGTGATTTATTATTCATAGGTAAATATGTTTTGTTAGGTTAAGTAGATAACCTTTCAAAAATACTTGTTTTTGTTGACAGAATGAAATTAAAATCTTAATTCAATTTTTTACTCAATTTCATTATGAATTGCCCTTAAATTAGCAGTGGAAATTAGCCGATAACAGTCGATTCATTATATTAGAGCACCATTTCGATTTGGTAAAACTACCTCTTTTAAAACCATGAGATTAATCCTACAGTTACTGTTTTTCTTTTTAGGCTTTCAAATTAACCATTTGCCTGTGATTGGCCAAAATCAGATGGCACCAACGAATTCAACAACACGTTTGATTGCCCATAGGGGAGGGGTTGTTACTGATCAAATCCCAGAAAATAGCTTGGCGGCAATTGATGAGGCTATTAAAAGGAGCTATTATATGGTGGAAGTAGATGTGCGATTAACCAAAGACAGGGTTTTGATTACCCATCATGACAAGGACTTTAAAAGGTATTATGGAGATGATAGGTTGGTAGCTGAAATGACGTGGAAAGAAATTGCTAACCTGACAGGAAATCTTGGACAAAAGGTGCTGAAGTTGAAAACTGTTTTGGCTTACAGTGAAGGAAAAGTCCAAGTAATGGTAGACAATAAAATTAATGGTTTTGAGAGGAATGCTTTTGATGAAATCATTAACCTGTTGGATAAATATGAAATGAGAGAGGAGGCACTGATGATAGGGACTGAGGCTTCTACTGAATATTTCACAGGTAAATTAAAACTTAGCTGTTCTATAGCCCAACTGAAAGAAAATGTCAAAAGAAAGGATTTCAATCCGGGTAATTACTACCTGTTTTCCAGTACAATCCCGGCAGAAGATTTTAATTGGGCAAAAGCGCATGGGGTAATGGTGGTAGGAGCGGTCAACTCATGGGCTTTTCAGCGAAAAAGTGTCCAAATTACTCCTGAAGAAACCATTAAAAACTTAAAGATGGTGGGCGTTACCTATTTTCAAATTGATTCGGTATTTGAGGAATATTTTAAACCCGGATTGTGCAATAGGTTTCGTAGAGCCTGTCCCGTATTTACGGGAAGTGGTGTAATCGCAATAAAATCAGGCTATTTGGAGACTGAGTCATAGCACCGCTATGGTGAAGTCGAAAATAGCAACGAAGTGACTGATTTTGTCCGCCGCGGCGGATCATCACGTAATAGAAGGTCTATTGTATATTTCGGGTTAAATGATCAAATTAATGTAATAACCTGATTTTGATTTAAGCTCGTTTTAAAACGGACTAAATCGTCACTGCGAACCCTTTTGGAGGGCCGCTTAGGCGGGAAAGGGTATGGCAGTCTGTTGTCCTCTGAGCTTGTCGAAGGTGTCTCAAGGCATTCTCCACTCAGCCCAACTTTAAGTTTCGGAATGATGATTTATTTTTTAAGTTTAGGTAGTACTCTGGTTAATAAATAAGATCAGATTTCGGGTACCACTTTAGTGCTAACCATCCTTTGTTATATTGGCCAATCGACTATAGCCTTATGAAAATAATTTTACATAAGGTAAACCCCTCTGTCAATTGGCTTCTTATTTTGCCTTAAAATCAGGGTTTAAGGTTTTTGGAATGGGTGCATTTGTCATTTCCCGCCAATTATTTAGCATTGAAAACAGTTCCTTAACTTTTTCAGGGTTTTCATTCACCAGGTTATTGTTTTCAGAAATGTCCTCTTTAAGATCATATAGTTCTATAGTATTGTTTTCAAAGTAATGAATGAGTTTCCAGTCCCCATACCGAACTGCAGATCCTGGTCGGGTTCTGAACACTGGGTCTTGGCTCTCCTCATTGCCTCCCTCTAGATAAATGGGGAAGTGCCAGAACAATGGTCTTTTCGGCAAATCCTGGTTTTGCGTAAGCAGTGGGAGCAGACTTAAGCCATCCAATATTTTATTTTTCGGCTTTGAGATCCCAGTTAATTCCAGAAGGGTTGGGAAAATATCAAGATTGGTAATTTGAACAGCTGAATTTTGACCGGGAGTAATTTTACCTGGCCATACAGCAAAAGCAGGCACTCTGATGCCCCCCTCATAATAGGAACCCTTGCCGGCCCTTAATGGTCTTTGTTTGGTTACCTTGAAAAGACCGCCATTGTCCGTAATGAAAAATATAATGGTGTTGTCAAATAACTTCTTTTCATGTAGCAGGTCGATTAAGCGCCCAATATTTCTGTCTAAGTTCTCCACCATGGTGGCATATTTGGCATTGTCCTGGCCATTGGAAGGTGATTTTCCAAGGTACTTCTCTAATAAACCTGGTATAGGTTGGATGGGAGTATGTACGGCATAAGGTGAATAATTGAGGAAAAAAGGATGCTCGTGGTTGCCTGCAATAAAATCGAGTGTTTTGTCCATCACCACATCTGTAAGGTAAGCATCGTTTCCTGCGGCAAGGCCTGGTACATTTTTGTAGGGAGGATAATAGCTACCGGGATTTCCAGCATCAGAGCCTCCAATATTGATATCAAAACCCTTGGTTAAAGGGTTTTGGCTGATGTGCCATTTCCCTGCGTGGCAGGTGGTATAGCCGTTTTGTTGCAACAATTCCGAGAACAACAGGTGATGCGCTGCAATGGTTGCATTATTGACGATGGGTACTAGCTTACGGTTTTCAGTTTTACCTCTATCCGAGTTAGCCACAGTATATACTCCATGTCTGGGCGTGTTTTCTCCACTCATCATGCATGCCCTGCTTGGTGCACAATTTGCGGCTGCAGCATAGGCTTGGCTGAAAATAATTCCTTTGGAAGCCAAATCGTCCAGATTAGGGGTTTCATAAAATTGACTGTCCATAAAGCCGGTATCTCTCCAGCCCATGTCATCAACGTTTATTAAAATAATATTAGGAAGTGCTTTTTGAGGTGCCACCCCTTGAGTCCCCATAATATTTAAAGAGATGAATAGCAAAAAGCACAATAAGGACAATTCCTTTTTCATTTGGATAGGTTTATTTTTTTAATGGTTTGTTTCAAATCTAGGACAAAAAAAACTTTTTTACCCTTTCAATGCCAATATGACATTTATTTTATTAATGCTATTTGATGTAAATGCTAAAAGTAGTTAAACATTGGCTAGATGACTGCTTTTGTAACCATGCCACACTAATTTATTCTATCTTAGAATGTGAATTAAATCTAGGTTTTTATTTTCTAGATTTTTATTTATGATTAAAACTTTAAATGGAAGTAAGACTAAAATATATTGAGGTTTTTTAGAATACTAGCTGGCTTATAGGCTTAAACCAAAGCCAAAATAGGACCTATCAATTCCAGTGAGCATTAGCGTACAATAGTTTAAATTACCATTTTCTTAATTAACTAATTGATAAATTTATGAGGTATATAACCTTTCTATTCATTGTATGTATTTCCTTCTCTTGCCAAAGAAAGAATAGTAATCAGGGGAGTCATAATGTATTGTATTCGGTAGATACGGTCATCATTGATTCAAAAGATCGGATTTTAGACATCAATAGTCGTTTATTAACTTCTGATTTAAATGATGAAGAAAGTTCGATTTTTTTGTTTAACAGCTTTGATCATTCGATAGATGAAGTAAACCTGGATAAACTTGCCTTTGTGAACAATTATTCATTTGAAGCGGAGGGGCCTAATGGAACAGGTGAGCATGTTAATTATATTAATTTAATAAAAGAGGACTTAATTTTCATTAAATCATTTGGAAAGTCTGCGGTGTTCGATAGAAATGGACACTTAATAAAGAAAATAGACTGGTTAAATGCTATTGATTCAAAGGGAATGAAATATGGAGAGATCCCACGTAATGAGGTGGGTATTGTTACTAGTGACTTTAAGGTATTTGGGTTAAACTATAACAATGCCAAGAGTGAAGTTTGGCTAGATATTTTATCGGTAAAAGACAATTCCATAGAGCGATTTGATATAGATGCGGAAAAGTCTTATCATAATTTTGTTATAAAGATAGATGATCCACAATACTACACTTTTCTGGATCCCATTGTTTTCCTTTCGTCCGAGAATGATTTTATAATGGTTAGCCATCAATTTTCAAATGAAATATACCTTTTCAATGCTGAAGGCGAGCATGTGAAAACTGTCAATTATCAACCTAAAAGCACTCCAAAGCGTGTCAAAGATTTTACTAGACAAATCACTTCCTCTGAACAAGTTCAGGAGGAATACCAAAAGTTTTTGGAACAAGTAAGGTTTGGGCCTCCCATATGGGACAAAGTTAAAAAGCGTTATTTGCGTTTATCAAAATCAGTGGTATTCTCGGACCTTCCAAAAGAAGAAAGTGCATTCCTACCTGAAACTAAAGAAGAGAATATATACCTGTCCGTTTTTGATAACGACTTTAATTTAATTTCTGAGATAGCTATTCCAGAGTTAAGTTCTGAATATGTAAAGTATTTCGCCAAAGATGGGAAACTATGGGTTTTTAAAAATTTCTCAGATGAATTGGGTTTTATAGTTGTTGATATTTAACACTGTGATGAAATCTCTTTAAAATTCCCAAGTAACCTGATTTTCCTGCGGTTGCAACAGCTTACAATGGAAATCCTATTAGGTAATTCCATCTAGCTCTTTCTAGCTTAACATTACTATCTATGTTAATTGTGAAATTTTTGTAGCCAGAGGTGTGAGCCTCTGGTAAAAACAATGAGTACAACACGATTTTGGCGGTATTGTTGCTTTTTTTTGCAACAATACTGACAAAATCTCTACAATCATAAGGTAGATTCCAAAATAGGGAATGTCAGCCCCTTTTTATTATGACCTAAGCCTAAGCAGGGTATAGATTCGATTTTTTGATATAAAGGGAGGGTTTTCTAAATTTTATCATTAAATTAATAGATTAGTTAAGGGATGTAGAGATTGTCCTCATCTGAATTTCAGGCTTTCTTTATTCTTTAAAACCCACAATTGCCATGAAATACCTGAGACTCTTCCTTCTGTTAATGCTCTGTTTATCTTCCTGCGGAACAAAGGAGGTTCAGGAAAGTGCCGAAACCAGCATTAAATCCGTCACTTTTGAAAAGCTTGACAGTATTCGCATCGATTATTTGGGGAATCCAATTGTCCATGACATTGACCCAATATCAAATACGGTACTTTTTATGGAATTCATGGAGTTCTCAAATGATATAATGTTGGCGGATTTTGAGGGGAACATTTTGAATTCCTTTTCGAAATCTGGGGATTTTCCTGATAGCTACGGTAGCCTTATTTCTACCCTTAGAATTGATAGTGACAGCTCATTTTTCGCTTATGGTTCAAATGGATTATTAAGATATGATTTTTCAGGAAAGCTTTTATCCAAGGTAGATCACCATGATTTTCAACCACCAATATTCAAACACATTGCTATGAGGTTTGGGATGGAAAAAATAGGGGACCGTTATATTTTTGAAGAACAGGACTATCGAGGCCTAAACCCACGCGACAATGACCATTATAAGAATTTATATTTGCTCTCCTGGCTTGATCCTGAAACAGGAGAGAAGGAACCTTTTCTTCAGGTCCCAGAGAAAAGTATCTTTCGAAATGGGAAATATTTCTTTGGAAATTCCTGGAAACCAATTTTCACAGTTTCGGAAGACGTTATATATGTAGCATTTGGCATAGAACCAGTTATTTATGCTTTTAAAAGTACACCTCCCTACTCCTTGGTTAAAAGAATTCCACTTGATCTTGAGCAATATGAATATTTTAAAGGTGGAAATGATTACCGTTCAATCGCTGACTTTATGCATTTGCGTAATAGTACTGGAAGAATAGAAACCATTAAAAGAATAAATGGATATTATGTTGTGGCCTATTTTCCAGGATTTAATAAAGTGGATATAGACCAGAGTTTAATGAATAAATCATCAGAAGAGGCAAAGGTTTTTAGAGAGCGAATGCAAAAAAAATATCCGAATAGAATTGCCATTCTTGATTCATTGGGTAATAGGTTAAACGATTTTGTTCCAATGGGATTGGTGGCAGAAGAAATGTTACTCCGAAACGGCGAACTCTGGATGCTTGAAAAACCGGACGAAGAAGTGGAGCAGGATTATTTCCGGCTTTTTCGGGTGGGCTTGAAGGTTGTTGAATAGGTTGGTTATTTTGAACCCGAAATATAAAATAGACAATCTATTACGTGATGGAATCACTTTAAAATATCCGGTCGTTGTTATTTTCAATTTCACCATTGTGGTACTATGCTGAAATCTTCCGACAGCCAGTATTTCTTGTGATCTAAACACTTTCCGATGGAAATTGTGAAATCCTATAGTATAATTCCATCTAACTCTTTAAGGACTTATGGTAATCATAGAAGAGTGAGGGTCATTGTTTCTATTTTACCAGCCCAGAAAGGGCGTAATATCACAGCCACGGGTGTAGCCCGTGGTTCAGTAAATGCACAGTAAATGATTTTGGCGGTATTGTTGCTTTTTTTTGCAACAATACTGACAAAATCTCTCAAGTTAGCTTCATTACATTTTTCCATTTCTTCGAATCCGGGTTTAATGATTGGGAGAGGTGTTGATCCTCTTTTTGGTAAGCCACAATCATAAGTTAGATTCTAAATAGAGAATGTCTCCACCCTTTTTGTAATATTATGCCCTATCTTTTAGCAGGTTATAATTCGATTATTTTATAAAAACAAAGGGTTTTCTAAATTTTATTATTAAATTAATAGATTAGTTAAAGACTTTAGAGATTGTCATTATTTGTATTTCAGGCTTTCTTAATTCTTAAAAAACCCTTATCCATTATGAAATATCTGGCCCCCTTATTTCTTTTAATGCTCTTTTTATATGCCTGCGGTACAAAAGAGGGTCAGAACAGTGCTGAAATCAGTAATAAATGGGTCACTTTTGAGAAGTTGGACAGTATTCGTATCGATTATTTGGGGAACCCGACCGTTCATGATATAGATCCAGTGTCAAGAAAGCTTATTTTTATGGAGCATAAGCAATCGTCTGAAGGAATTTTTCTGGCCAATTTTGAGGGTGATATAGTAAACTCCTTTTCAAAATTTGGTGATAAGCCTGATAGTTATGGGAAGCTGATGTCAACCTTAAGAATACGTGGTGACACAACTTTTATAGCCTATGGATACAATGGTTTTATGACTTATGATTTTTCAGGGAAGCTTCTAAGAAGGGTAAAACTCACGGATTTTCAACTCCCCCATTTTAGAAGGAATGCAATGGGCTTTGGAATGGAGAAATTGGGAAATCGTTATGTATATCCTGACCAAGTGGAACCTGAGGACATTTCTGAATCTGATACCCGGTTCTATAAGGAGATGGATTTGATGTTTTTACTTAATCCAGCATCTGGTAATAGAGAGCCCTTTATTAAGCTTCCCGAGAACAGTTTATTTCGAAACGGGAAACACTTTTACATGAATGCCTGGGAGCCAATATTTACCTTAGAGGATGACCAGATGTATGTGGTGTTTGGGTCCGAACCAGTAATTTATGTTTACAGCTTAAACAAACCCTATTCTTTAATTTCAAGTATTCCTATTGACTTAAAAGATTACCGGTATTTCAAAGGTTCAATTAATAATTCCGTTGATCACACCATGATGTTTACTTCAGGTAGTGTGTTAAATATCAAGAAAATAGATGGATATTTTGTTATCGCCTATTTCCCTGGCTATTCCATTGAAGATAAGGAAGCAGAAAGCGAGAACAAGTCTCACGAAGAAAATTTACTATTCAGGGAAAGAATGCTAAAGAAATATGCTCAAAGAATTGCAATCCTAGACGCTGAAGACAACATCGTTGGTGATTTTGTCCCTGGTAAATTGGACCCCAAAAGCATGTTGGTTCGAAACAGCGAACTCTGGATGATGGAAAAACCCAACGAAGAAGTGGAGCAGGATTTTTTCCGGCTGTTTAGGGTGGGACTGAAGGCTGTTGAGTAGATTGGTTATATTAAAAAGAATTACAAAGCATAAATAGAATATATGTAACTCATTCTTTGATTTTAAAAACTGGTAATTGGAGTGTTTTCAGCCTTATAGTTTTAATGCTGGCAATTTCCTGCAAGGGAAAATTGGAAAAAACCGACGCGGATTTATTTGCCAATATTCAGTTTTCTCTGGATACCGTTAGCATTGACCCAGGTGATGAAATTCTCTTTTTGAAGCATCAACTATTGAATGGTGACATGGGCAAGGAAGGGAAACACTTTTTTAATTTTAATGGTGATGACCATACACTTGAAATAATTGAATTTGGATGATGTTTTTGGTGAATTGAGTTAAGAGTTAAAAATAGTTAACTCTAAAGGGTTGGAAGTGTTATGCCTGTCTAAATCTGATATGTTTAATAAATCGAAATTTTGTCAGGAGGTATCTGAAAAAGATATCGGCTGGTAACATTTAGATGAACTGGTTATTGCACTTTTTGTGAAAAGGAAATCCGAAGGACTACATGTTTTAACCAGGATTTTAATAGCTATTTATTCAACCTAAGTTCCTCCACATGCTCAACAAAAATTTCTTTGGTCTTTTGCTTATTGTAATTGTTTCCTGCGGCAAGTCCGGAGAGGAAGGTTTACAATCAAAAGTTTATTTAACGGCACTGGACAAGGACTTAAATATGCTGGGAGAGACATTACTTCCCCAATTGACCAAAAAGCCAGGTAAACATTTTGCGAAGGACGGTAAAATTTGGATGTATGAAAATATGGAAAATGAGATGGGGTTTGTTCGGTTGCAAGTAAAAAATAAAAATTTTCGATAAAATAAAGCGATCCTATTTGGAGAAGTAGATCACTTCAATTAGCAAAAATAACTTTATCATGACTAAATGGATTAAAGGAAAAGTTGAATTTTTAGTCATAAAAACTGCGATTATAGCCATCTCCTGGTATTGTCTTGCTTGTGGCGGAGATCGTATTTCTGGATCGGAGGTTAAGTCACTACCAAATTATTACCTGGTAAAAGTTGATTCTATCAGGATATATAGGGAAACCGACATCAGGATTCTTGACTTAAATACGGCCAACGGAGGCTTTTTGGCGGTGGATAAGGTTACAGAGGAATTTCTGGTTTTGGATGAGAGGGGCAAGGTGTTGGAGACTATTTTCCGAAGAGGGGAAGGTCCCAATGAATACAACTCTCGTCTTCTTACAGCTTCGTTTAATCAGGAAGAAGGTGGATACTTTGCGCAAAGCGCTGTAGAGTTTTTATGGTTCAACGAGGGCTGGGAAATTAATAAAAGAATACGTTTTGCCTCTTCAACAAGCATGTTCTTTTATCCAGGTCCTAAATTAAAAGTACCCTACTACAGGCTTTCCGATGCTTCAGTCCCTTATTTCTTCACTAATTTTTTCTCAGGTCACCTCAGCAGTGTCGGAGGTGAGGGAGAAACAACGGGATATTTAATAGAGCAGTTCAACCCCCAAAAGCAGGATTTGGACTGGGTATTGCCATCTGATTCGGAGTTGCTCCCGGAATTTGAAGTGGATCAGAAAAACAAGGGAACAAAGCCTACACCAATATATGCTTTGGATAGGGAAAAAAAGTTGCTGTATTTAACCTTTGAAAGGTCTACCGAAATTGGGGTCTATGATATGGCCAACGAATTTGAGGTAAAGAAAAAAATAAGTTTTACCCATGAAAGTTTTTCTTTGACGAAAAAATCCAAAAATACAAAATTGGTTCAATTCAGCCCAGACCTCTATGGGATACTGTATTTTGAAGGTCTTTCTGAAGCAGCTACTGAAGCGCGGAAATCTGCAGAGCCCAACTATTTTCCGTTTATGGATCCCTCTCTCTACCAGATGATTGTGATTCATGATGGGGTGCCGCAGGTTGAGGAAATTGATTTTCCGCTATCCTGTGATCCCAGATCGGAGATTTTACAACTTCCAGGAAACCGTCTCCTTCTTAGGGACAAGTATACAGGGGAGGTCGAACCCGAATACCATGCTTATTCCATTTATGAGTTAAAAGCTGAGTGACATTAAAAAAATTTTACTTCAGTATTGTTTCGAGTTTAAGTACTCCCCCTAATAATAATTTGTGGCCTTATTATTTCTGTTCTTTTGGGACAATATTCGCCGGACAATTTAATCTCCTTTAGAATAATTTGAGCAGCCAATTCTCCCATTTCAAAAGACGGTTGGGACATTGTGGTAAGGGCCGGGCTGATAAATCGACTGGTCTCATCATCGCCAAACCCAGCTACCGAGAGCTGATCTGGGATCTTTATGCCCAGATTATGGGCCGCATGTATGGTGCCTATGGCGAGAATATCTGCAAAACAAACGACCCCATCTGGTTTCGTAGGAAGGCTCCATAATCTTTCCAATGCTTGTCCTGCCTGTTCAAACCTAAAGTCCTCAACTTCTACCACCAACTCTTGCTTAAATGGCAATCCTGCCTCTTTTAAGGCTTCTTTATAACCTTTGAGCCGGTCCCTACAAACGCCTAATGATAAGGGACCGCAGATATAAGCTATATTTCTTCTTCCTTTATCTATCAAGTGTTTGGTGATGGTTTGGGCACCATTTTTATCATCTGTGACCACTTTGGAGGTTTTGAGGTTTTTGCAGGTTCTTTCCAGCAAAACCACTGGAATACCTCTATCAATCACATGTTGCACATGCGTGAAATTGTTGGTCTCTTTAGAAAAGGCAATTATAATTCCATCAACCCTGCTATTGGCCAGGGTTTCTACGATCTCAATTTCTTTGCTAAATAGTTCTCCGGATTGAAAAATCATCACCTTATATCCTTCCTTATAGGCAATATTTTCTATCCCAGATATAGAGTTGGACCAGAAGTACCGGTTGATGGTAGGGACAACTACCCCGATTACCTTGGATTTTTTACTGCTCAGACTACTTGCCAAGAGGTTTGGGTGGTAATCCATTTCTTTGGCCATCTCCAGTATTGCCTTTTTAGTCTCTTTTTTTATTTCAGAAGAACCTCTTAGGGCCCTCGACACAGTCGCTATAGAGACATTTAATTTCTCTGCTATATCTTTTATCGTAATGGGTTTTGACATTCATTATTGGGTTTGGCTATTGTATGTGAAACTAATTAACTAAATAATTAATGATATAATTTCTGGATAAAGGTCAATTTAATAATTTGCAATAAAAGTAAGGATTTATTGTCCTTTTACTAAATGATAACGTTATCGATAACGTTTACAATACAATAGACTAAAAATTGATGAAAAAATGATGATATTGATTGTGAAATATACGTAGCTTAGAATTTAATTCTGATCCCAAGTGGTTTTTCCACTCTGGAATGTTAACCTAAAAATAACCTAAAATGAAAACAAAATTACTTTTATTCCTATGCCTGGCTTTATTGCTGGGTTTAGGTGATTCGTTTGGACAATCGGTGCAGGTAAAAGGTACTATCACCGATGATTCAGATTTGCCAATACCGGGAGTAAGTATCCTAGCCAAGGGCACTAACCAGGGAACAGTTACAAATATCGACGGTGATTATCAACTTACTGTACCTAGTGCCCAAACAGTTTTGGTTTTCTCCTTCTTGGGCTTTAAAGGCCAGGAAATTACCGTAGGAAATCAGGACATGATTGATGTCAAATTACTATCAGAAATGTCTGATCTCGGAGAGGTAGTGGTAGTTGGCTATGGTACCCAGAAAAAATCTGATCTAACGGGGGCGGTTGCAACCATTGGAGGCAGGGATTTGGCCAACAGAAGGACAGCAAATGTTTCTCAAGCCTTGCAAGGTCAGGTTTCAGGAGTAATGGTAACCCGGAACAACAGTGCTCCTGGTTCTTCAGCCAATATTAGGATTCGGGGTATTACCACGATAGGGGATAGCAATCCCCTTATAATTATGGATGGGGTGCCTATAAATAGCATTGATCATATCAATCCCAATGACATCGAAAGTATATCTGTATTAAAAGATGCAGCTTCGGCATCTATATATGGATCGCGAGCTGCTGCAGGCGTTATTTTGGTGACTACCAAAAGGGCTAAAAAGGGAGAGTTAAGCCTAAATTATAATTTTGAATACGGAACAGAAGTGCCCACCAGAATTCCGGAATATGTGGATGTAACAAGGTATATGGGAATGGTAAATGAATTGAGATGGAATGACAATGGAAATGACGGCAACGAATATCCCTTGTATCCCAAAGACATGGTGGACAATTACATGGACTTGAATGCATCAAATCCTGATTTGTATCCCAATACGGATTGGGTTGGGCTAATCTTGAAAAAAAGTGCACCTAGACAACGTCATTCTCTAGATATTTCTGGAGGTACTGATGCCATCCGGACCAAAGCTTCTTTTGTTTATGATAAATTTGATGCCTTATATGAGGGGAGAACATTCGAAAGGTTTACTGCCAGAATAAATACCGATGGAAATATCACAGACAAACTCGGTTTTACAGCGGATGTTTTTCTCAGAAGGGAAATTTTGAACCAACCCAGCATAGACCCTATATACTATATGAATATTTCAGCACCCGTTTATGCTGCAGAATGGCAGGATGGCAGGGTTGCAGAAGGTAAGACTGGAGCCAATATCTATGGGCAATTAAAATATGGTGGATCCCGTCAAAACTGGGAAAATCAGGTAGGAGGCCGCTTGGGGTTAAATTATGAAATCACAAAAGGCTTAAAAATTTCAGCCATTGCTTCTCCCAATTTTGGTTTTAACAAGGGTAAGAACTTCCAGAAAAAAGTGACTTACACCGCATGGGATGACCCTACGGTGACTTTGGGTTCTCTCCAATGGGCCAACTCCACCAATCTAAATGAAAGCAGAAATGACAATTACCAACTGACTACCCAATTGCTGTTGAATTACGATAAGGTTTTTGGTAAACATACACTTAATGTATTGGCCGGAAATGAAAGTTTTCAGTCCTTTAATGAAAATCTTTCGGCATCAAGAGACCAGTTTCTGTTGGACAATTACCCATACCTGAATTTAGGTCCTTTGGAGTTTAGAGACAATGGTGGGAATGCCTTTGAAAATGCTTATAACTCCTGGTTTGGTCGTTTTACTTACAATTATGACAGCAAATATTTTATTCAGGGAAATTTAAGGTACGATGCCTCTTCCCGTTTTGCAAGTGATTACCGCTGGGGGTCTTTCCCTTCTTTCTCTGCCGGATGGGTTCTATCTGAAGAAGATTTTTTAAAGGGCAACGAGGGCATTTCTTTCCTGAAAATAAGAGGGTCTTATGGTACCCTGGGTAATGAGCGAATTGGTAATTACCCTTACCAGTCCACGATAGGGTTCAGTAATGTATTGTTCCACCAGGGCTCCAATGTAGTTGCTTCGCAATCTTCTGCACAATGGCAATATGCTATCCCCAATATTTCATGGGAAAAAACATCTTCTTATAATATAGGTGTTGATGCTAATTTTCTTAACTATCGACTGAGAGTTTCTGGTGAATATTTTAACAAGACCACCAGGGACATGTTGCTGCCACTGGAGATTCCGGATTATATCGGCTTTGACAATCCTGACCAAAATACGGGTAAGATGAACACCAAAGGTTGGGAATTCGACCTTGGCTGGGCGGATGATATCAACGAGCTGGGTTACAGCATCAGTTTCAATCTCTCAGATTTCAGATCTGTTATGGGTGATCTTGGAGGAATTCAGTTTCTTGGAAACCAGGTAAGGAAACAGGGTTCTGAGTTTGACGAATGGTACGGATACGTATCTCAGGGGCTCTTCCAAAGTCAGGAAGAAGTGGACAATTCTCCGGTGATGAATGCCAATGTGCGGCCTGGAGATGTGAAATATCAAGATATTAGTGGCCCAAATGGTGAGCCGGATGGTAGGATTTCTCCAGAATATGACCGAACATTATTGGGTGGAAGTATGCCTAGGTTTATGTATGGAGGCAATATACAATTGGATTTCAGGAACTTTGATTTTGGGCTGGTTCTCCAGGGGATAGGCAAACAAAACAGCCGTTTGTCAGGATTAATGGTTGAACCGATTGTTGAAAACTGGGGGTCTGTGCCTCAAATCCTTGATGGTGATTATTGGAGTACCTATAACAGTCCTTCAGAAAATGAGAGTGTCAGCTATCCCAGGTTGACGCGAAATAGCCAAGGAAATAATTATGCCATGTCAGACTTCTGGATGATAAATGGAGGATATTTCAGGTTGAAAAATATTTCTTTGGGATATACGCTTCCTTTAAGTATGGCAGAAAGACTTGGCATGCAAAACATCAGGGTATACGGAAATGCTTCAGATTTACTGACGATTGATAATTATCCACAAGGATGGGATCCTGAGGTTTCTACTACAGGGTATCCAATTACCTCCTCTTTCCTAATGGGTGTTTCTGTTCAATTTTAAATCAACTTTACCATGAAATTAAAATCAATATTATATTCCGCATTTTTGATAGGAATGGTTGGCTGTGCTGATCTGGATTTAAATCCACTATCGGAAGGTTCAAGTGAAGCCTGGTATTCCAACGCTACCGAAGTTGAAATGTCAGTTAATGATATCTTTAGAAGTGTGTTTTGGCAAGGCTATGCGGATTCCTGGACGGATGACTTTACCAATAGAGAGGCCCTAACACCTGTGACTAATGCAACCATTAATGGTGAATGGGGAACCTTAAATAATTTATGGTCCAATACTTACAAAGTAATTGCCCGGGCAAATACCCTATTGCTCAATATGGATAAAATTCAAGGGTCTGTTCCACAAACCACGATTGATACCTATACAGGGAATGCCCATTTTGTACGGGCAGCCAAATATGGTGAGCTTGTATTTTATTTTGGTGATGTGATCTATTCCACGGATATTTTGAGTTTGGAGGAGGCATTTACCATGAGCCGGACAGACAAAAATACGATAAAGGAAGCTGTTTATCAGGATTTTGATACCGCAGCCAATTTGCTACCTGAAGGATATGGGTCTTCCGAAAACAAGTATGCTACCAAAGGTGCCGCCTACGCTATGAAGGCCCGGTTTGCTTTGCAAATGGGAGATTTCGCCATTGCCCGAGATGCTGCTAAAGCTTGCATGGATCTGGGGGTCCATGAATTGTACCCTGTTTATGAAGAATTATTTCTAACAGGGACAAGAAATCCCAGTGAAGTCATCTTTGCCATGCCGAGATCGAGACCACTGAATGTTACCTGGTCCGTAAGGAACTACCTTCCCAGGAATGTTGGTGGCTGGGGAGCTGCATTTGCTCCTTCCTGGGACTTGTTTCATGCCTATTTGTGTACGGATGGTATGCCCATAGACGAGTCACCTTTGTACGACCCCAGAAACCCATTTGAAAATAGGGATCCCAGGTGCGCCGCCACCATTGTGCCCTTCCAATCACGCCATCTCAATTTTATATACCAGCCTCATCCTGATTCCACAATGGTCATGAATTTCAATTCAGGTAACTACCAGACCAATAACGATACGCGTTCGGTAGCTGCTTTTGCTTCTTTCAATGGATTGATGCGGAAAAAAGGAGTTGATGACCAGTGGTTGCAAAATTATGCTGCAGAAAATGATGAAATATTGATGCGCTATGCAGATGTATTGCTTATGTATGCGGAGGCAAAAATTGAATTGGGAGAAATCGATGCCAGCGTGCATGAGGCAATGAATGCCGTTAGGGCAAGAGCTTATGGCGTTGACATGGGCCAAGTGACGGAATATCCTGCGATAACTACCACCGACCAAGCCGCATTAAGAACCATATTAAGGACCGAGAGAAGAATGGAATTTGGTTTTGAAGGCATCAGGTACAGTGATATCATCCGTTGGAAAATTGCAGAAAAAGTACTCAATAGAGATGTTTATGGCATGTTGGATGTGGCAGAGTTAAAAGAAAAAGTGGTCGATCAGAACCTTTGGTTTTTCTCTGTAACGCCTGAAATAGACGAAGATGGGGTAGCCGATCTTTCGCCAATGTACGATGCAGGACTCGTCAAACGACTGGCCATAAGACAATTCGAAGCACCTAAACAATACCTATGGCCAATCCCTTCAAAAGAGATTTTGATCAATAGCAATTTGGACCAAAACCCAGGCTATTGAAATTTACCAATTTAAAATTTTAATTCTCTCATTTAGGCCATACTTTGGTCTGGATGGGAGAATTTATAACTTTTCCAAAACCTCGCTATCAATGAAAAATATGCGATTAGTCATAACAATTTTTATATTCTTACTATACTCCCCAACCTTATTTGGCCAGGTAACGACCAAAAATCCTTTACAAGTAAGTGGTGTTTTTCCTTCTCTGTCCATGACGGCAGATCATTATCCGCGGACAGAAGCCGGTACAGGTGCCTTAATGCCTTGGGCAAATCGCCTATGGGTGATTACTTATGTGGCTCACTTATCTCCAACGGGAAGTGGAACCGGACTATATGAAGTGGACGATAACATGGTCTTAAAAAAACATCCGAAAAGTGTTGTGGGTACCTATGCCAACCGCCTTATTCATACCCAAAGTATGCAATTGAGCATAGGGCCTTACCTAATCGATACCTTGGGAAATGTTCGTATAATTGAAGAATTTAAAAATCATCGTTTGGCAGCTACCATGTCTCACCTGGCAGACCCTGAAAATAAGTTGTATTTTTTAGCAATGGAAGGTGAGTTTTTTGAAGTGGATGTCCATAGCTTGGAAGTAAAACAACTTTTCCAGTTAATGGATGAGTTGGAAGCTCCTAAAGGCAGTAAACCTCATTTTAAAAGTGGGTTCACCAATCATGGAAGGGTAGTAGTGTGCAACAACAGTTACAATGAAAAAGACTTCAATGGAGAATGGGAGGCTGGAAGATTAGCAGAATGGGATGGAAAAGGAAAATGGAATATTATTGAAAAAACTGCTTTTACAGAAGTGTGGAGTGCCGGTTCTTTTGGACAACCCATGATAGCAACTGGCTGGGATGATATTTCTGTGATCATGCGCGTTTTAATAAATGGCGAATGGAAGAGATACCGATTGCCCAAAGGCAGTAAAACTTTCGATCAAACCAGTTGCACTGAATGGATGCGGATAAGGGAAATAGAGACAGAAAGGGCAATGATGGATTGCCATGGATTGTTTTATGAAATTGGGATGCATACCTATGGAGATGAATTATGGGCCATCAAACCTATTTCAAGCCACCTTAGGGTGATTCCTGACTTTTGCTCCTGGAAAGGTATGTTGGTGTTGGGAGGCAATCAGGCGACCCCTATGAAGTTTGGACCACAGGACCGAAACCCTTTGGCGGGGCAGTCTCAGGCCGGGTTATGGTTTGGAAAAACTGATGATATCTGGGGTTTTGGAAAAGCTACCGGTACCGGAGGAGTATGGTACAAAACTCCTGTATCAGCCAATGAAAAATCAGATCCTTATTTAATGAATGGTTTTGATAAAAAATCAGTACATCTTTACCATGATGCAAACAGCCCTGCCCAAATTACGATAGAAACAGATTTTATGGGAAACGGAGATTTTCAGGTTTATAAAAAAATAACAATCGATCCTGGTGCTTATGTTCATTATGAGTTTCCAGAAGCATATAGTGCCCAATGGATGCGCATTTCTATCGATCAAACCTGTAACGCCACTGCCATTATCAATTACAATTAGAAATGAAAAATTTCCTAACCTTAGCCTTAAACCTCTTTTTGGCAACATCCACTTTTGGTTATCAGCAAGACCTTCTTGCCATAAGAAAACCAAACATCATCTTTATCTATGCGGATGATCTGCGATTTGATGGCGTAGGATTCAATGGAAATCAGCAGATTATTACCCCCATGTTGGATCGCCTCGCTTCAAAAAGCGTAAGGTTCAATCAAGCGAATGTAGTCTTTTCTTTATGCAGTCCCAGTAGGGCTTCTCTTCTTACAGGAAGGTACGGCAGTGCCAATGGGGTTTTGGAACTTGGTAGTGACCTCAATGCCGGTGAACGAACAATTGCCCAATACTTGAAGGACGCAGGGTACCATACTGGAATGTCAGGGAAATGGCATATCGGAAGGGAGCCAAAAGCCGCAGGTTTTGACTTTTCTGTGTTTTTTAGAGGCAATGGCACCTATTATGGAAGAACAATAAATGATGAGGGCACAGTAGGGAAAGTGGACGAACATTGCGACCTCTATTGTGTCGAAAGAGCTGTAGACTTTATAAAAGAGGCTGCAAAAAATGACGCTCCTTTTTTCCTTTTTCACAATACCCAATTGCCTCATATGAACGGCGATTTAATCTGGGATGCGCGAAAAGAGACCAAGGAGAGGTATGAGGTGTCTGAAATGCCAGTGGCAGCAAACCGTCTGGATGACCTGTCAGATAAGCCCGAATACCTTAAATCAGTAAGGAACCTCAGCCAGGCAAAAGTATATGGGTATCCAGACGAACAAGCCATTCAGAAGCATACCCGGGATTATTATTCAGTAATTACCGAAATGGACGAGTACCTAGGCTTGCTGTTCCAAACCATAGACGACCTGGGTTTAAAAGAAAATACCTATGTGTTTTTCATGAGTGACAATGGATGGATGTTAGGAGAACATGGCCTTACAAGTAAAGTATTGCCTTATCGTCCTTCTACGCGGGTACCACTTTTTGTAATTGGCCCCAACCTAGAATCTGTGGATTTGGATCAAATGGTCGTTAATATTGACATCGCCCCAACCATTCTAGAAATGGCGGGTATTTCGGCACCATCCAATATGCATGGTAGGAGTCTTTTGCCTTTAATAAATGGTGACCCGGTTGATTGGAGAGAGTCCTTTGTCTATGAAGGCCTGGGCACCTATGGAGGAGCTTTACCCAATTTAACGGTGATCAATAAAGATTTTCGGTATATTGAAACATTTGAAAATAACCTCTTGGATAATGTTATTTTTCAGGAATTATATGACCAGAATACCGATCCGATGGAAGTAAATAATTTAATGGGATCAGAAACGGTCACTTCAAAAGTTACCGAAGCTCAAAAACTTATCATGGAGCATAAAAAAATGATAAACCGACATTAATTTTTACCCAGACCTAAGCAATTGAAATGATAAAAAATAATTTTCTTTACCTGTTAGTGCTGACAATATTCCTTGCTTCAGCATGCCAATCTGAGAAGGCTGTTCAGTCATCAATCCATCCCTCAATCAGTGGGATCTACCCACATTTGGCTTATTATAACAAGGAAGGGGAATGTGGAACAGGTGCTGTGGTGCCCTGGGCGGACAAGCTTTGGGTGATCACCTATGGCCCTCACTTACCTTTTGGCTCCTCGGATAAACTCTATGAGATAGACCAAGACCTAAACATGCAAATCAGGCCGGAAAGTATTGGCGGTACACCAGCTAACAGGATGATTCACAAAGAAAGTGAGCAATTGTTCATAGGACCTTATGCCATCGGTAAAGATGGAGCCGTAAGGACCATTCCTTACACGGAGATGCCTGGAAGACATACAGGAAACGCAAGACACCTGACAGATCCTACCAACAAGATTTATTATGCCAGCATGGAAGAAGGCTTTTATGAAGTCGATGTAAATGATTTGACCGTCAAACAATTTTATGAGGATGGAAATGTTAAAAACAAGAAAAAGGATGATTCCGATGCCAATCCAGCAGGAAGTCTTTTAAAGGGAGCACATGGTAAGGGGTATTACTCAGGACAAGGCGTAACTGTTTATTCAAACAATGGGGAGTCCGGAACTTTGGCTCAGAAGCAGTTTGATATAGAAGCAGGTTCGCTTTCGGAATGGGATGGTAAGGATTGGAAACTTGTTCGAAGAAACCAGTTCGTAGAAGTAACAGGCCCGGGAGGCATTTATGGCAATGTCAACCCAGCAACAGATCCCATCTGGGCTACAGGATGGGACCATAAGTCGATAATCCTTGCGTCCAGGAATGCTGAAACCGGTTGGTCTTTTTATCGCCTTCCCAAAGCCAGTCATAGCTATGACGGTGCACATGGTTGGAATACAGAATGGCCAAGAATCAGAAACGTTGGAAAAGAGGGCGAGCCTGATTATCTGATGACCATGCATGGTATGTTTTGGAGATTTCCTGGAACGTTTAACGAAGGCAATACAGCAGGAATTCGACCAAGATCAGCCTACTTGAAAGTAGTCGGAGACTTTACCCGTTGGAACGATGGTCTGGTATTGGGAACGGATGATTCAGCCAATAGGGAATTTCTGAATAAAAGGAGTGCCAAAGGAAATATTCAAGGCCCCGGCCAGTCCAATTCTAATTTATGGTTTGGTACCATGGATTTGCCTGATGCCTTGGGCCCCAATACAGCCAATGGCGCATTGTGGCTGAATGAAGAAATAGCAGCCAATGTTCCTTCTGATCCCATGCTCTTTGCAGGCTGGGAGCACAGAAACCTTTGGGTAAAAAACGAGGGAAAATCCAATGTGGTTTTTACGATAGAAATTGATGCCAAAGGCGATGGCAATTGGGAAACACAGGACGAGGTGGAAGTGAAAGCAGGAGAGAGTACACGTTTGTATTTTGATCAAAATACTAGCGGAGAATGGATTCGATTGACTTCCAGCCAGAATACTACAGCCACGGCTCACTTGGCCTATGCCAATCCTGAAATTAGAAAGGCCTACCAAGCAGGGATCTTTGAAGGGGTCAATACCATCGACCAAAGTGATTTTACAGGAGGGTTCCTGTATGGTTTGGGGGACGACCGGAAAAAGTTAGGCTTGGTTGCCAAAACGTATAAGGATGGTCAAGCAACAGACCTGGGTTATTATGAAATGGACGATAAGTTCCAATTGGTAAAAGTGGAGGATCCGACCACCCAGCAATTTATAAATGAGAATTTTGAAATCCCTACCAATGTATTTGAAGTGGATGAAGCTTCAGTACTGGTCATCGATGACAAGGGCAGAAGATGGCGTTTGCCCAAGGGCAATGAAATGTTCACAGAGCCGTCAATGGCCGGAAACCTGAGAATCTGTAGAGAAGTGGCTACCGAAAGAGATTTGTTCAATTGCCATGGCACCTTTTACGAATTGCCTGCGGAGAATGCAGACGGTTATGCTAAAATCAGACCAGTGGCTTCTCATCAGTTGAAAATCAATGATTATGCCTCTTACAGGGGAATGCTATTGTTAACGGGTGTTGACCCTGAAGCCGCGGCTTCCAACGAGCATATTGTAGTCTCTGACGATGGTGAAGTAGCCGTTTGGACAGGGGCAATAGATGACTTGTGGCAATTAGGAAAACCTGTGGGGAAAGGTGGTCCTTGGGCCAATTCAGAAATCACGGCAGGAGCGCCATCTGATCCTTACCTGTTTGCTTTCTACGACAAACGTTCTCTTGAAATCAGCCATGATGGTGCGGAAGCAGTGACGTTTAAAATTCAAATGGAGCCTATAGGCCATGGTCCCTGGATGGATTGGAAAGAAGTAACGGTACCCGCAGGCAAAAAGCATGTAGAACAATTCCCTGATGGGATAGAGGCAAGATGGGTACGTTTGGTAGGAAAGCAAAACTGCAAAGCCACTGCCCAGTTTACGTATGAGTAAGTTTTAGAAATACAAAAGCAATGATGGAACATAACTCAAAGTATTTGACTTATGGTTTAATTTTATTACTTCTCACCTTGAGTCTTCCTGGATTCCAAGGCAATGTAAAGTTGGACAATAAGGTTTTGATCGAAAGTCTGGAGACGGATTCCTTGCGCTATGACATGTACCTCCTGGAAGATGACAGTGGACAGCCTGAAGGGTTCATGGCGGAAATTTTCACACCAGTTTGTCATACCAATGAATGCTACCCAGTTTACGTGAATTTTTATTGGGACCTCCTTGGCAATTATGAAAGGTATGAAGTTCCAGAAGGTGAATTACTGACCAAATTGGATCATGTTCCGTTTGATGCTTCTGATCATGGGAAATTACAGGAAATCCTTAGCAATGAAAATTCCCTCCTAAAAGACTATAAAATTGAAGAGTTGGTGGGAAGTACCCAAACAGCGGCTGCCAATGGGGTAGATGCTGTCACAGGTGCCACCCTTAAAACGATACAGAATGAAGTGATTTATGGTGCCGTTTATTCTTGTTATACCTTATGGTACCTGGCCCGTGGGAACATGGCTGCTACTGCAAAGGCGCACACAGTTGAAAATTCTTCCAGAGAACAGTTGCTTAAGTTTCTGGAAAGCGGCCATTATCCTTACCAGTATTGGGCCATTGAAAAGGTGCTGACTAAAGGCACACAGAAAGATGAAAAGTTATCCACAGCAATGCTACAAATATTGGAGGGTGATAATATTTTCCTGGCGGCCCATTTAATAAAGGTCCTTCCACTGGAAGTTTTTTCCACTTTGGAAAGACAAGTATGGCTGTGGGAAACATTGGAAAATAGTCAATACCGCTTGCAAATGGATATATTTGACAAGTTAAAGGAATTGGCTTTGTACCCAGAAATTCAAAACAAACTGTTAATTGGATTAAACGAAGCCAACCCCGCACAGCAAAGAAAACTGCTGGCTGCTCTCCAAAACCAGTCAAACCTCAACAATGCCCAGCAATTCCTGGCCCTGGAATACCTTCAGGCAGGAAAATGGGCGCCGGAAATGACTGAACTTCTGAAAACGCAGGAAAACTTAGATAAAAAAATTAAAAAGCAATTGAACACACAAAATAAATAAACCTGAAATGAAACGTATACTATGGATCTTTGGCCTACTGCTGGGCTTTACCCAAATAAACCCGTCACAAGCCCAGAATAGGGTTTTGGTGGAAGCAGAATCATTTGAAAATACAGGAGGCTGGGTAATTGACCAGCAATCCTTTGATGTATTGTACAGTTCCTACTTGATGGCCCACGGCATGGGGCGTGTGGTAAAAGATGCCAGTACGCAGGTGAATTTCCAAAAGGGAGGCACCTACCATATGTGGGTAAGGACAAAAGATTGGGCACCTTATCCAACAGGACCTGGGGCTTTTAAATTGACCATAAATAACAAGGAAATCGATCAGGTTTTTGGGCAAAGTGGTATTGTGGATTGGGACTGGTATTATGCGGGTGCTATTGAAATGATGGAAGGGGAGAATTCTCTAACCGCTAAGGATCTTTCCGGATTCAATGGAAGATTTGATGCCATTTATTTCTCCACCTCCAAGGCAGACAAACCAACCAATGACAACCAAGAACTTTTGACCTTAAGAAAAGAATTGTTGGGTTTAACAGATGGACCTGAAGAGATTGGCAAATTTGATTTGGTAGTTGTTGGTGGTGGTATGGCAGGAACAACAGCCGCCATATCAGCAGCCAGAATGGGTTTGAAGGTCGCATTGGTGCAAAACAGGCCTGTACTGGGTGGTAACAATAGTTCTGAAATTAGGGTGCACCTTATGGGAAGAGTGGATGTAAACCACTACCCCAAATTAGGACGAATTGTTAGAGAATTGGACAATGGAGATCCCGGAAATGGAAATCCTGATGAAAAAAGATACGGAGATGACAGGAAGGTGGAAATTGTAAAGGCTGAGCCAAATATCTCACTTCACCTCAATACACATGTATATGCTGTAGAAATGGATGGGAATAGCATAAAGGCGGTTATAGGCCGCGATATCGCTACCAACCAGGAATACCGTTTTGAAAGCACCTATTTTTCCGACTGTACTGGAGATGGTACCTTGGGCTTCCTTGCAGGAGCGGAATTCCGCATGGGGCGTGAAAGTAAGGAAGAAACTGGGGAGTCGCTGGCTGCTGTTACAGCCGATGACTTTACTTTAGGCACCTCTAATTTATGGGCATCTCTTGAAAAAGAGTATGCTTCTGATTTTCCAGAAACTCCCTGGGCGCTGCAATTCTCGGATGAGTACCACATAGATGACCACAAAGCTGACTGGCAGTGGGAGACAGGCTTTGGCAACTTCAATACTATTTATGAAGCCGAACAAATCAGGGACCACAACCTTCGGGCGATCTTTGGTAACTGGTCTTACCTTAAAAATCAGAAGGGGGACAAATACAAATACAATGAATTGGCCTGGGTGGCCTATATTGGTGGAAAAAGAGAGTCAAGAAGATTAATGGGAGATCATGTATTGACCCAAATGGATATCCAGGATGGCGAGATGTATCCGGATGGAAGTGTAACCGCTACCTGGACCATAGACCTGCATTTTCCAGATGCCAAAAACTCCAAATACTTTGAAGGGGAAGAGTTTTTTGCTGCCACCAAACACATTAAAGTTCAGCCGTATACCATTCCTTACCGTTGTTTGTATTCCCGAAACATTGACAACTTATACATGGCGGGAAGGAACATTAGTACTACGCACGTAGCCTTCGGTAGTACTCGTGTGATGCGAACTTGTGGCATGATGGGAGAGGCTGTTGGTTATGCCGCTTACGTGGCTAAAAGGAACAATGCCAGCCCTAGAGAGGTTTATACCCGGCACCTGGAAGAGTTTATGAGTATCATAGAATCGCCTTTGAACATTTACACCTACCCAACTCTCCCTAATAAATAAAGGAAACCAGGAAAATGAAATATTTAAAAATACCAATTTTCTTGTCGTTGGCACTGACGATGGGATCAATTGTACTTTCGGCTGAAACCCGTCCTCCCAATTTTGTCTATATTCTTACAGATGATATCTCGGCGGAAGACATTAGCCTATACGGAAATCAATTGATTGATACCCCTAATCTGGAAAGGATGGCGATGAGGGGATTGGTATTTGACAATGCTTATTTGACCACGAGTTCCTGCTCTCCCAGCAGAATCTCCATGATTACCGGAAGATACCTGCACAATACTGGGGATAACATCCCCAATAATCCTACCCCTCATAAAGCAACATTAGACGGGGAATTAATGGAATGGGAGCGGAGGGAAATGCTGGGAGATGCAACGGCCGCTTATCTAATCAATCATCCCGGACCAATTGGGACAGACTATAATTTAATTGAATTAATAAGGTAGTTTAAGATTTGAAAATACAGTTACCTTTAACCCTAAATAGGCAATAGACTTTCTATTATGTGATGATCCGCCGCGGCGGACAAAATTAGATACTTAATCGCGTTCTCCACATAGCCTGGTTTTCTTGTGGTTTAACCACTTCCTGAGAAAAATGAGACAGGCCCTTGAAAGAACACGGAATTCTACTGCTTAATCCGCTTTTAACTTTATAATTATTGTATGCATCAATTAGATTACCTAACAATTTTCATTTTCACCCTTATCATTCTTGGCGCAGGATTGTCTTTTGGAAAACAAGGAGGGGATATGAAATCCTTTTTTGCCGCTGGGGGAGCAGTTCCCTGGTCCATCAGCGGATTGTCTCTTTTTATGAGCTTTTTCTCCGCAGGTACCTTTGTGGTTTGGGGCTCCATTGCCTACGAGTGGGGATGGGTGGCCATTAGCATTCAAATGGCCATGTGTATCAGTGGCTTTCTTATTGGTAAATACCTTGCCCCAAAGTGGAAAGAAACCCGATCGATTACGGTCGCCGCTTACCTGACAGACAGGTTTGGAAAAAAGATACAGCAGTACTATACCTTTATTTTTCTGGTACTTTCTCTGGGTTATACGGGTGCATTCCTTTACCCTGTAGCCAAGATCCTGAATGTTGTGACAGGCTTTGACATTTACTACGCCATATTGCTCCTGGGAGGGTTGATCATGATCTATACAGCCGTTGGAGGGCTTTGGGCAGTTATTGTCACTGATGTCCTCCAATTTGTAATCCTGACAGCAGCAGTATTGATCGTTTTGCCGCTTTCTTTGGAAAAGGTGGGAGGAATTAATCAATTCATAGCGGAAGCTCCAGACACCTTTTTTAACCTTTTTAATGGAGAATATACCTTCTGGTTTATCCTTGCCTTTGTCGGTTACAACACCATTTTTATTGGAGGAAACTGGGCCTATGTCCAGCGCTATACCTCAGTAAAAGATACTGCGTCTGCCAGGAAAGTAGGGTATCTTTTTGGGGTTTTGTACCTGATAAGTCCCCTGATATGGATGCTGCCTCCAATGATCTATCGGGTGCTTGATCCAAGTTTGATAGGTTTGGAGACCGAAGGTGCCTACCTAATGATGTGCATGAGTGTGTTGCCAGTAGGGATGCTTGGTTTGATGTTGGGAGGGATGATCTTTGCCACAGCCAGTTCAGTGAATACCTCGCTCAACCTGGCAGCGGCAGTTCTGACCCATGATGTCTACCAGCCTCTTTATCCTAAAGCTAGTCCTGGGATGCTTATGAAGGTAGCCAGATTGGCAACCCTGCTTTTTGGTTTAGGTACCATTGGTGTGGCATTTATGGTGCCTTTGGCCGGGGGAATTGTAGAGGTGGTTTTAAGCATTGGGGCGGTAACAGGTGGAGCCTTGTATGCCCCAGCTATTTGGGGTTTGTTTTCCAAACGACAGACAGGAATCTCCATTTTGATGGTAACTGGGATAAGCTTGGTAGTAAACCTGTTCTTTAAATTTATCTCCCCTGTTTTATTCTCCTTCTCGCTAGGACGGAGCAGTGAAATGATTGTTGGCGTGTTTTTACCTTTTGCACTTTTGGCAAGCTATGAGTTGTATGCGATGAGTAGAAATTTGGAAAGCACCCAATACCACAAGTATCTGGCAAGAACCCAGCCTACTAAAAAAGAATTGACCGAAAGTTTAAATGCCGGCCAAAACCAAAATACCTACGGCTATAAAGTAATGGGATGGGCATTTGTAAGCATTGGATTTCTTTTCCTAGCCCTTGGGGTATGGGGTGGAGGTGGTAGGATATACCTCTTTATTATGAGCTTTTTAATCCTCGCCTTGGGTACATATGCTGTGTGGTATGCCCATAAAAAAGCCAAAGCTCAAATGCTATGATATCAACGTGATTTAAGTCTATTTTAATGATTAAAGAAAATTTTACTAAAGAAAAGCGGTCCCTGAAAACCGAAGCCATTGCTTCAGACCTTGTGGTTGTAGGTGGAGGCCTTGCAGGAACCTGCTGTGCCATTACGGCGGCGAGAGAGGGCATGAATGTAGTGTTGGTACAAGACAGGCCAGTATTGGGTGGCAATGGCTCTTCAGAGATCCGGCTATGGATTCTTGGGGCGACTTCCCATATGGGTAACAATAACCGATGGGCGAGAGAAGGTGGAGTAGTGGATGAGATTTTGTTGGAGAACCTCTACCGAAACCCCGAAGGCAATCCATTGATATTGGATACCATTCTTATTGAGAAAGTAACAAAGCTGCCAAATATCCGCTTGCTTTTGAATACGGCCATGTATGACTTGGAAAAGAAAAGCCCGGATGAAATTGACCATGTATTGGCATTCTGTAGTCAGAACTCAACGCAATACAAGCTTAAAGCGCCCTTGTTTGTAGACGGGTCAGGAGATGGAATCATGAGCTTTATGGCTGGGGCAGCTTTCCGAATGGGAGCAGAATCAGCCGATGAATTCGATGAGGCTTTTGCACCAGATCACCAATATGGTGAACTGTTGGGACACAGCCTTTACTTCTACAGCAAAGACACAGGCAAGCCCGTTCGTTTTGTTCCACCCCAGTATGCCAATACTGAAATCGATGAATTGCCAAGGTTCAAATCATTCAATTTGAAGGACCATGGCTGTCGGCTTTGGTGGGTAGAATATGGCGGAAGGAAAGATACCATTCATGAATCGGAAACCATAAAATGGGAACTTTGGCGGGTGATCTATGGCATCTGGAATCACCTGAAAAATTCAGGAGAAAATCCTGAAGTGGCCAACCATACTTTGGAATGGGTAGGTACCATTCCAGGCAAAAGAGAGAGCAGAAGATTTGAGGGAGATTTCATTTTGTCTCAAAAAGATTTGGTAGAACAGCGTGGTTTTGAGGACGCCGTTTCGTTCGGTGGATGGGCACTTGACCTTCATCCTGCAGACGGTGTTTATGGTGAGAAACCTGGGTGTACGCAATGGCATACCAAAGGCGTTTACCAGATTCCTTACCGAACGATGTACAGCAAAAATATCAACAATCTTTTTCTAACCGGAAGGATAATTAGTGCCAGCCATGTGGCCTTTGGATCGAGTAGGGTAATGGCTACTTGTGCCCACAATGCACAAGCTGTAGCCATGGCTGCAGTGCTCTGCAAACAGCATCAAATCTCGCCTTCAGAAATCCTAAAAGAGGGTAGGATAGAAGCACTAAAAGACCGCTTGGTTTTACACGGACAATACATCCCAAACCATGTACTTCGGTTGAAAGAAGACCTGGCCCAGAACGCGAAAATATTGGCTTCTTCGACCATGCAATTGTCCGGCTTGGCCTTTGATGGTCCTTGGAAATCCTTGACCTTTGCAGCCGCACAAATGTTACCCCTTTCTCCGGGGAAGGTACCAGCCGTGAAATTTCAGTTTAAGGCAACTGAAAATACTAAAATAGTGGTTTCGTTATTGAAAAGTAAGAAGAAAGGTAATTTCAGTCCTGAGACCATTTTGGTCAATAAGGAGTTTGAATTGACTTTAGGTGAACAGTATTTAACAATTGATTTACAGATTAATATAGAAAAAACAGAATATTATTTTGTGACCTTTTCAGCCAATGAAAAAGTATCCATCCGGAGTTCTCAAACCAGGGCCACAGGTCTATTGACGGTCTTCCAAAAATTCAACAAAGCAGTAGCCACCTCCAGTAGACAGGAACCCCCAAAAGGCATTGGTATAGAGACTTTTGACTTTTGGTTACCGGAACGAAGGCCAGAAGGTCATAACCTCGCATTTGAGTTTATTACGGCTATTGACCCGTATTCAACAAATTTCTTAAAGAATGGTATTTTCCGGCCTACGGTAGGTACGAATGCCTGGGCAGCAGCCTTAAATGATACCGAACCTACCATTGATATGGTTTGGGATAATGTGCAGAATATAAGCAGTTTAAACCTGTATTTCGATACTGATTTTGATCATGCCTTGGAGTCTACTTTGATGGGGCATCCGGAATCGGAAATACCTTTTTGTGTAAAAGACATTAAGCTTAGCGATGGGAATGGAAATGTACTGGCCGAAATCCAAAACAACCACCAAACCGTTGTAGTAATCAAATTGAATAGTCCTTTAAAAACGGACAGGTTGCAGCTTACTTTCAAGCAGCAGCATGTGAATGTTCCGGTGGCTTTATTTGGAATTGTATGTTTATAAAAATTATGAAAAAAAATAGATTATTGTCTCCAAAATTATGGCTGTTTATAGTGCTTTATTTGTTGGAATTTTATCCCGTGATTGCACAAAATAATTTGTCGTTTTCTGCCAGAGCGAACAGCAGTTCAGCCCAGGAAAACCATGAAGAAAAATTGGCCATAGATGGAAATCCGGAAAGCCATTGGAGTAGTCTGCCGGAGGATAAAAATGCATGGTTGGTGTTGCGTTTTCCGGGAGCGACAGAGGTGGTAAAAGTTGAGATTAATTTTGCCTCAACGGCCGATCCCAATGAGACATTTCACCTGCAATATTTATTAAATGGAGGGTGGCGGACTTTTCATAAAGTGGAAAATAATACCTCATTTAAAGTAGAAGTCCAGCTAATAAAACCTCAGTTAATTGACCGGGTAAGACTGGCTGCAATGGATGGAAAAACGATGGATATAAGTGAAGTTCTTTTGTTGGGCCAACAATATGCGACTACAAGTGGCTTGGAAAATAAACCAATTCTTGTCAATCAAAGTGGGTACAATCTTTACCGAAGCAAGCGTTTTACGGCGCCGGATGTTATTGACAAAACGCCTTTTGTTATCCTAAATACCAAAACCGGAAAGGAAGAATTTACTGGAAAAGTAATGGGAGAGAAGGGAGACTTTTCAAATTTTAACCCCCTAACAGCGGACGAATTTTTGGTAAAGATCAAGGAGCTCGAATCCTTTCCATTTAGGATAGGTCCCAATTGGATGGAAAGGGTTACCTATCGAAACATGGTCGACTTTATGTTGGGGGCTAGACATTATACAGGTACGGTTGATGCTATTCGACCCATCAGTTTTGCTTGGCGGGATGGTGATTTTTTCAACTGGTCCATGCAAAGTTTGGTGGCCATGTACTTGAGCAACCCCGAGGCTTACGAGCGGATGGAAAGGAATGGCCATTATGTTTCCAATGGTGAATTTCCTGAAAACTACCAGGGGCTTTGGGGAAAGTTGGAACCCTTTGTAGAGGGGACGCCTGACATCGTCCAATTAATTCATTGGGATGCAGATGTGAAAATTAGTCAGCAATTGGACCATGAAATGCAAAAGGCAGAGTTGGCGCATTTTCTTTATGCCTGGCCTTATATAAAACAATGGCTCCCTCAGCAAAACTTTGACCTGGTTTACCAATACGTAAAAGACAATTGGGAAAAAGAGACGGTTTCTGAACATTCCCTTTCCCAATACAATACGAGCAAGGAGCACAACCTGCTTTCACTGAAGACACAGTTGGGAACTACAAAAGGTGAGATGCCTCCGGGTTTTTCCGTTATTCCAAATTTGATGCTATATGAAGTAGCCAAGCGAGAAGGAGATCGGGATGCCAAGAAATTTTTTGTTGCTGCTTTTAATCAAATGGAGTGGATGATAGAAAATTTGGATTGGGCTGATCCCATGACCACCAAAGGGCAGAGAATGTCAGAGCACATGACCATGCGTGCCTTTGCTTATTTCTACCAGCAATTTCCTGACAGGGGACCTAAGGGGATTCCTGAAAAAGTAAAGGAATGGGCACAGTTGATGTTGGATCGATCTGACAATCTTTGGGACTTTAGAAAATACAATGCCGAAGAATGGACCCCACCGGGATGGAATGAAACGGGTAATATTTTAGGTTTTCCTGCAGCCCTATTTGCGGCGAGCGAGATTTTGGAAGAAGCACCTTTAATCAAGGATTTGGAAATGCTGGCCTGGTCACATTTTGAGAATGCTTTTGGACGCAACCCTACAGGCAGGCAGTTTTCTTACGAGGGTCCCGAAGAAGTAGAGGGAGTAGACCTGGGTTGGTACAGCCGGCATAGAGGAGGTATAGGTTTATTGGATGAGGTGCAGTTTGTTTTTGATGGTTCGCCGAAATCTTTCCATTACCCCAATTTTCCGGAAGTCGGAGACCTGGGATGGACCGAAGGTTGGGTCCAGTTCAACACTGCTTTCAATATAAGCATGGCTTATATGGCCAACTACTATACTGATATTGCATTGGAGAAAACGGGTGAAGGCAAGTATTTGGTTGCCCTCACTGCTCCGCTTAATTTCGATTATGAAGCAACAGAAAAAGCATGGCTTAAGGTTTCCAATCAAGCTGGAGACAGTATAGTGATTGAGTTGGAGGAAAATCAACCTTTTGCTGTAGAATTAACAGGGATTCTTGAGTCCGATGGGAAAATCATCACTTATGGCAATCAAAGCCTACCTATGGCCAACAAGGATACCATTACCCTGAGTTATGGATATGGTTTTTTTCAGCGAACCTTGGTTTTGTCTACTGCTGATTTAAATTAAACCCGAAATATGCAATAGAACTTCTATTACGTCATAAAATCACTTCCCCTGAGAATGGTCAGGACAGGCTGAGAAAGGTCAGGAAATCCTATTGCATAATTCTATCTAACTCCTTAAAGACTTAGAGTAATCATAGTAGAGGGTGTATTATCCCTATTTTACCAGCCCAGAAAGGGCGTAATATCACAGCCACGGGTGTAGCCCGTGGTTAAGTGAATTCACATTAAATGATTTTGCCGGTATTGTTGCCTTTTTTCTGCAACAATGCTGACAAAATCTCTTAAGTTCATTCCATTTCATTATTCCATGTCTTCGAATCAGGGTTAAAAACGGGTTAATAAACAAATTGAATTGGGTAGTGACA
>Ga0222651_1000248_pt1 | contig 39083 bp, 38 predicted proteins | sample AntAcemetagen369_FD_179855 | JGI IMG/M metagenome (GOLD analysis project Ga0222651, IMG submission 179855) | Saline water microbial communities from Ace Lake, Antarctica - #369 | ecosystem: Environmental > Aquatic > Non-marine Saline and Alkaline > Saline | place: Antarctica: Ace Lake...
CTACATCGAGATGTTCTACAATCCGAAGCGCAAGCACGTAAGAAACGGGATGCTGTCACCCGTTGAGTTCGAACGGCAGCAGGAAACGAAAACCGAGGGCGTCTAGAAAACTCGGGGCTATTCAGACCAACACATGGACTAAGGTTACCGCTCGCGGTCTTTGTCCGGATCAGTTGGCTTTGGATCAAACGACCGCATCGGTTTTTCGGGTTCTGGCGGTTGGTTTAAAGGCTGTGTTGTTCCTGAGTTATTTTGACTTAGAATCTTCGCGTCAGCCGCCCACTCAAACAAATCTGTAATGTCTGGAATTTGTTGAAGGGCCTGTGGCACGTTAGGTTTCCGCAAGTGCTCGCCAGCATTTCCAGCACTGCTGTCGGTTTCGTCCTGCGCTGCCTTTGCAAACCGGTCACGCAGGGTATCCGGCGTTGGAGGCACCTGGAAACGCTGCCTATCGTTTCCTCGTAGCTCTCGACCAATCTGCGACGTGAATCTATTTATAGCTTTATGCGGCACGGCCTTACGTCCCGGTGGCCTAAGTTCAAGCTGAACCGAGGGCATGTGCTCACGCCCGGAGCGATATCGAACCTGCCGCGCGCGCTCAAACGATTGCTCAAGCGCGCGTTGCTCCCGCGCTTCGGTCTGCGCCATGGCGCGTTGCTTGCGCGCCATATCAAGGGAGAGCATTTCCTGTCGCCGTTGCAAGTCCTGACGCTCAAGGTCTTGTTGTTCGCGCAATTGATCACGCTGTTCAAGAAAGACATCATGCCGCTGCCGGTCCTGATAGGCCTGCAGTTTGCGTTGAATGAGAGAAACGCCAGTCACCTTCGACAGGAACAGCGTCAATCCGGCAGGCGCAGCGGCTTCTCGGGTCTGTTTAACCTTGCGAACGTTATCGAGATAGCTTGAGCGTTGGGCGGACCGTTGTCCCAACTGATCCGTGTTCATCTGCGTCTGCACCGATTTCTTTCGCGCGGATAAGGCGTCGGCCTCCTGCGTAAGCTTGGCCCGTCGTTTCTCCTGGACGGTTTTTAGAAGGTCCCGCTGATCGGCCTGGGCCTGCGATTGTTCGTATTCCTTGAGCGCGCGTCGATGCTCCGTCGCCGATTCCCGAGCCGCGTCGATGCTTGGTAAATTCTCGCCCGAGTAGGCTTCCCCCAGAAACGCCCGCACCTCCTTGGTGGTAACCGCTTTGTCGTCGATGAGTTTCGGCAGCGAGTTCACATGACCATGAATGTCGACCAGCACAAAGGGGCGCTTCCCCTCGGCCAGAATATAACCGTGATACTCAAGCGCCTTGATGAAGGAGTCGGGTGCGTCGCGTCCCTGCCAAAGCTCAGTGATCAACGCCATGCGCTCGTTCCGGGACAAGCCGATGGCGTCCTGCTGCGCTTTTTCATAAAGGGAAAGCTGACGGTAAGTCTGCCGCTTGCGGTCCTCCAAGGTGTGGTAGCCGGGCGATAGCTCGATATTGTGCTCGCGGGCAAACTGACGCGTGACGCTCATCAGCTTGTCATGATCGAACGCCATATGAATGGCCTTCATCTCTTGTACATCGATGCGCGACCAGACCACATGACAATGCTCCCGCCCGACGCTGTTTTTGTCTTCCTTTATATGATACACGACAGCGCGGGGTTGGCCGTCGAGGCCCAAAGATTGTTCGACGCGGGCGATGTAGTCGTCATAGAGCGCGCGCGGCATTGGTCCCTGGGCCGGGTTAGGGTTGATGGACAAGCTATAAAGATAGTTTTTACATTTGGTCATGGCGGACGCTTCTGCCTCCCACTCAGCGAAAGCCCCGTGCAGGTCATCGGCGATGGCGCCGCGAATACCCGCAAGCTCCATATATTCATTGTCATGCTCGTTGAGGAGATGCGCAGCGAGGTCCTGGCCGCCGCCGCGCTGACTGGCGAACGGGATCATGGTTTACGGCCCATGAGTAGGAACAGGGCGGATCGAATTTCGGTCAAATCATCTTTGAGCGGTTCAAGGAGTAGGGTATCGGTTTGGGCCGTTTGGCCGCTTTCACGAAGCGCATCGGCGATGTGGCCGCAGCGGGCGAGAATGGCGGCCAGTTGTTTGAGTTCGCCGGGCCGGTGACGGTTGCGACCAAACACGGCTTCGGTAAGAAAGGCGTTAACGGAGAGACCGGAGGCGGCCACGAGACGTTCGAAGGCATCGCGCCGCGCTTCCGGCGGGCGGTAGGAATAGGGGGATGGTCGTTTCTTCTTCTCAGACATGATCCTCCATTTTAATGTGAACGGTTTCGGCCAGGCCGCGCAGTTTCCTCGTGGTCCTGCGTTCCGATGACCTGGCTACGTTCAAACCGCCGCTTGCCCCGGGATTTTCAAGGGACTGGGTAACTCCCTTGCGTCGGCTCCAGTGACGAAACACCTGGTTGGGATCCAACATCCAAACTGTGTTGGCGCGCATTCAATCCGCGTAGGGTTGGCCGGGTTGCCGAAGGGCGGGACGCCTTTGGGTCGATGGGGCGGGAGCGCGACTGCTCCGGCCGTCATCCATGGGACGTCCCGTGGCCGATGGTTAATCCAACTGGAGCGCGGCGATCTCCAATTGGTCGAGTCCGGCGTCGAACCGTCGGTCGGGATGCAACGTCGATCCGTTGCCCTTCGCTGCGCGGGCTCGATGCCCAGCGCGGCGAACAGAACGCCTTGGCGAGAACAGGCGAATGCCTGTTAGAGCCTAGGCGGCTCCCAGGGGGTGAAACGGGGGATGGCCATCCCCCTGCAAGGTGAGCGTTAAAGGGGCGGTAGCACCAACGCACACCTTGTAACCCACTTCTTCTTAACCTTGCCTTATGTCTAATGATAACCAGACAATTTTGAAGATCGAATTAAGATTCCGACCACATCATCGTACATCTCATCCCACTCAAACACGAGGAAGACACGCGGAACCATCCCCAACACAGACGCTAATGTAAACATCGAAGCCCGAATTGGGGCGCTCAATGATTTTGTAGTGTACATTACAATGCCGACACGAAGCCTGGTTCCCGTTAATACGCCGACGCTGGATCGTAAACCCGCCATACGGCGCGACGCCTCCATTCGTCCGACGCAGGAAACCTACGACGCGCTGCAGATCGCGTTCGACTATTTCAATGATCGACTGTTCAACGACGGCCTGCCCAATTGCGTCATCACGTTAAAGCGTCATGGCCGTAGCCATGGCTTTTTCTCCGGCAGCCGGTTTACACGGCGGGACGGCCAGGAATGCGATGAGATCGCCCTCAATTCCGTGTCCTTCCAGGATCGCAGTATCGCGGAAACGCTGTCCACTTTGGTCCACGAGATGGTCCATCTATGGCAACACCATCATGGCCAACCGGGACGCGGCGGGTATCACAATCGCCAATGGGCGAACCGGATGAAGCAGCTGGGCCTTCACCCCAGCGACACCGGTCAGGTGGGCGGCAAGGAAACCGGCGACCGCATGTCTCATTATATCGTTGATGATGGACTGTTCGCCAAGGCCATGATTGTCCTGGACCGACGGGGCTTCGCCATCCCCTGGGCGGAGATCCCTGCAGCGCAACAGAACGGCGGTTCACGCGAACTATCGGTTGACGGTCCGCCTAAATCAGGCGAACGGGTTAAATATGTCTGTCCCGAATGCGAACTGGCCGACTGGGCCAAACACGACGCGGCGATCGCCTGCGTCGAACATAATGCTCAAATGCTCCCTGAATAAACGGTCCCCTGTACAGAAGCATGAAAGGGCCCCGGCGATGCGCCGGGGCCTTTTGTTTTGCCGGAATTGGCGGGGTCTAAAAGGTGTTTTCTTCACTCGGCGCTTCCGGATTGGTCTTGGGGCGGGGCCGGGACCAGTTAAGGCGGTAGCCGTCATCACCCTTGGTCAACGCCGCCCACATTGGATAGGCGAAGCTGGGATCGTCGATCTTGATCGAGATATAGGGCTCTCCCTTCTTCTGGGAGGTTTCGTTCCACCCGGCGCCGACCTCGATCTTGGTGTGCGCTGAATAGACCCGGTAATTGGGCGCCCGGTCGGCGGTCTTCTCGACCGGCTGGATGATCAGCGCAGCGCCGAAGGTCAGGGTTTCGACATCGCCCTCGAAGGCGCCGGTTTCGGTTTTGGTGAATGTTCCAACAATCATAATGTTTCTCCTTTGTGTTGCTGGAGGCCGCCCAATGCGGCCTTTCCTTGGTTCACCGATTGGGAACCCGGCTTGGGGCACGTTCACGGCCGCCTTGCCTTCGAAACGAAGTGAACCGAAGGCGGCCGGTAAAGGAATTTTGTTTCGCGATGAGGAGGCTCGTCCTCCGAGGAAAATTCCTTTTGAACGGGCCCCGAACCTGGTTCCAGGTTGATCCCATGGAACGGCCAACGGGTCGGCCCGATAGACGCAAATTCGGGGGAACCGCGTTGTTTTTCCATTCCACGTACGAGGACGGTTCGAGGAGGGCTGTCACGGAACTCATCCACGATGCGCCGGTTAGGACAGCGTCATCGAGAAGTCTTCGGACCAACATTCGGTCTCGATGCATCAACTTCTTCGCGTCGCTGTTTCTTGGAACGCAACCAGAGACAGGAGAGTAATAATGGCCAAATCTGATAACGATATCCTGCGCGATATTCCACGCGGCGTGACCAGCCGATATTTACGCGACCAACGGGCGCCCCGCGCCTTCTTCCAGGACCCAACCCGGATCCTGGCGCGCGAAGACCTTTCTTATAACCCTGACAATCCTGGCTCAAAGATTCTCCTCGGCGCGCTCGGGGACCGGCTCATTGGATTCGAAGACAACCGACACCTCTTAACGTTGGCGGGCACGCGAGCCGGCAAATCCGTCACCGTCATCAACAATCTATATTTCTATCGCGGCTCGGTCATGTGCACGGACCTGAAGGCGGAACTCGCCAATAGAACCGCCGCTATTCGCCATGAACTTGGACAGGCCGTTTACGTCCTTGATCCCTACAAACGCGCCCGCGGCGCCGCCAAACGATTCCGCGCCCGCTATAACCCGCTCACGGTTCTGACCCCGGACAATCCCTTTATCGTCGAGGACGCCATGCAGATAGTCGACGCATTGGTGGTGCGCTCCGGTCAGGAGAAGGATCCCCATTGGAATGAATCGGCCGGGCAGTTTCTGCTCGGCCTCATTCTGTTTGTCGCGCTGTCGCCGGACATCGACGACAAGGGCCGGACACTTATAACGGTGCGCAAACTGGTCACCGATGCCCTGGCCTTGGCGGAAGACGGCAAGGCGTTTGTTTTGCCGACACGGATATTTGCTGCGCTCGGCGCCATCGAGGCAGCGGGGCTCACGGATGCGGCAGAAGCCATCGCGGGATCCATTGCGGGGTTTTACGATAAATCCGCAACGGAGATGACCGGGGTGTTGTCCACGGCAAACCGGCATACCCAGTTCCTCGATTATGGCGCGATGAAGGACGTGTTGTCGGGTCATGACTTTGACCTCACGGATTTAAAACGCAAAGGCGTCACCATTTATCTGTGCCTTCCCGCGACGCGGTTGGGCATGTGCAAACGATGGCTCCGCCTCTTCGTTAATCAGATCCTCCAGGCGATGGAGAGTGAAGAGACGCTTCCGGAAACAGCGAAGGATCAACCGCCCGTCTTGATGTGTCTCGACGAGTTCCCGGTGCTTGGATTCATGTCCCAGCTTCAGGACGCCGCCGGACAAATCGCTTCCTTCGGGGTCAAGCTCTGGATCATTATGCAGGACTGGAACCATGGCAAAGCCCTGTACGGCGATCGCTTCGAGAGTTTCGCGGCAAACGCGGGGCTCATGCAGGCCTTCGCCAACACTGATCTGGCGACCACGGAATATCTTTCCAGACGTCTGGACAAGACCGCCGTCGAGACGACCCGAACCGGGGAGACGGCGGCGGAGCAAAATCAAAAGGGCCTCAAGGGCGAGAACAACGCCATTGAGCTCTTCGACCTGATGCGTCCCGACGAGATCAGCCGGTATTTCGCGCGCGACGACGCCCTGAAACGTCAACTGATCCTCTGGGCGGGCAAGGCTCCGATGATCCTGCAGCGGGTCGAATATTACGATACGGCCAGTCCATTTTATAAGTATTTTGCGCGATCAGCATAATCAGCACGCCATTTCCGCGCCGACTCAGCCACGAGGAATCGGCGCGGAGTGACGCATCAAAGCAGGGCTACAACAATCGGTGAATTACCCCTTTAATATGGAGTTCATCGCATGCCCCCCAATAACCCGACACCGTCAACGCTTCCCGCGTTGTTCAAAGGCGGCCCGTCAACCCGGGTCGCCGATGGCGATCAACGCATCATTGTGCACGCCCGCGCGTTGACGCCATTGCGCGCGCGTCTTGCCGCTTACGCGACGCCCCTGACAGGCGCCGCGTTGTTCCTGTATGGCGGTTTTGATTTGATCGACCGAAATGCAATTGATCTGAGCAATATGATCGAGGTCGGCGTTATCGCCGGGATCGCCATTCCCGTCACCTGGTTTGGGTTGCGTCGTCTCTTGCAGACCGGGCGCGTCATAGTCTTCACCCCAGAGCAAATCGCCATTCGGGGATTCCTGGGTTGGCGGCATTTTGATCGCGCGCGCCCGCACGGCTTCGTCCTGTTGCCCCATGACAAGTCGGAGAAGGAACGTGAACGCCATGAATTCCTTGATCGTAAGCGCCCGCCCAAATGGTGGTCCTTAAAACGCCGGAAGTATTGTGGTGAATCCCGTCATGTGGCGCTCGAATTTCTCGGCGAACGTCATGACATCCTCACCGTTCATGGCCGCAAAAAGGCCGCCGCCATTCAAGCGCGGCTGCAGGCCTGCGACGCCGTCATGGATGGGATGGGAACGGGCGATAGCGGCGTGTCCCTGTCGCCCGATGGCGACTGGGGCGCCGAAGCCGGCGCCTTGTAAGACGCCGTTCCAAGAATAACCAATGTTGAGTAGGGAGCATTCTGATGGCCGATAGCGCGACCGGCGGCGATGGGATTAACGCGGCGCCCCTGGGACCGAGTTTTAATGAAAGCGTCAACGCGCCCGTCGCGCTAACGCGGGAGGCGGGCGCAGATCGTAGTACAACCGCCAGCGCAGAGATCGAAGCACGGGCGGAGACCCAACTATCCCTCGATCAGCATGATGATCGTTGGCGTCAGATCAACGACCGCTTGTCCAACCGCGTCGTGATGGAACCCTCCATGGAGCTGGGGGGATCGTCGCCGCGATCGATTCCCCGGGAATACACGGCGCAACGACAGCAATGGGAGACCCAACGCGACGCCCTTGAGGCTAACGGTATCTCTGCGACCGCCGACATTCGTGCGCAGGGAACCACATTGACGCGCACCCACGCGGACGCCGTAAACGACGCCTACCGTGATGTTAAAACAGCGACCGCACCCACGCCTGAACCGGCGCCGGACAATCGGTTTCAACGGGAATTTAGCGTTAATGCTATCGCTCCGGACAAGGGGATAGAGCGGTAGCGCCCGCTATTCCCTTTAACATCACATTGCGGCGCATGGTGATTTAGTATTCCATAAAGTTCTCTTTGAGCAATCCACCAGAAAACAATGCGCATTCGTACTGACCGAAAACCTTTCGAGAGAGCCGTGCCCACGGCCAATTCTTTGGCCTTTGCGGCGCAAATATCCGAACTCCTAGATATCCCGTTCGACAAAGACGCCATCGACGCGCAGGCGCGCTCGCTTCATGAGGGCATGTTCGAGGCGTTAATCGATGCTCTCGAGCTCGACGCCAACGCGGTGAAGATGCAATCGGGCTATTATTTTGCAACCCGCGCCTTCGCGATTAATTCTGTCGAGGGGACCCCGCAAATCGGCGTTGATATCACCTTCGATTACTGGCTTTCCGCGCTCAATTTAATCTGCGCCATTGCAACATTTGAGACGCCAACCAATCAACAATGGGAAGGGTTGGCGCTGCAAACGGATTCTACGTTTCATCTATTCGATGATGCAAGGCGATTTGAACAAGCGCGCGACGGACTAAAACCCTATTTGGTTGATCATCATAATTTGTTAAACCTGTCCGAGGGTCTCGCCCGCGCCATGCTGGTGTTCACTTTCTGCCACGAGCTCGCGCATTGCCATCTCGATCATTTGAACCAACCGGCTAACGTATCACAGGAACTGGACGCTGATAAATTAGCAGCGCAGTATTTTTTAACGTTGCTGGAAAAGGGCGCGCAACTCGCGGATACGACAATCTTCGTAGACATCAAACTGGCGGGAGCGCCGTTGATATTGATGCAGTTACTCAACGTTCATGAACAATGGCTTGCCCATCAGGGTCGCCTACATGCGTCGGACACCCATCCACACGCCCTGAACCGTTTGAACAATATCCTGCCACTGTTCGAACCATTTTTAAATGAAACAGCGACGACCATCGTAGACGCCATGACTTTGGGCGCGGAAGATATCGGACGTATCCTACCGAGAGTGCCTTAAATCACCCCTTCAAAGGGGTGATTTAAGGCAACGGTCTAACCGTCTGGGTCTACATCGACACCGTCAATTGTCGACAACGCTCAATGCGCAAACGCTTTGCTAAACTTCCAAACCGCGCCGCTTCCTCCGGCGCAACTTTCGCCTTCGCGAACTTTCGGGCCAGAACGCCTGGATAATACTCTACCACAACGCCGTGACTGTCGTTCTTCGTCAAATCGCATCGATTGGTTTCGATTAACGCTTCTACCCAAGGCGTCTTACCGTCCTGCGCCAGAATAAAAACAAGGGGATCATTTGAACCTTCCGGTATCACATTCGCGTCGGCACCGGCCTCCAACGCCTCTTCAAACAGACCCAACCGCCCCCATTCAAGAGCCAAACTCAAACGTTGGTCTGGCGTTCGTGACTGTAAATTTTCCTCCAAAAGGTCGGTATGCGTCATTGTATCTTCGTTAACCTGTCTTTGATCTAAAAACCCTAAGTGATCCTCAACATCGTCGATCTCGGCAGGTTTACGAACAATTTTTTTAAGTTTGCGGATAATTCCTGGGGACTGTTTTTGAAACGATCCGTCTCTCGCCAGATGTTTGATAATATCCAACGGCGGTGTTTTGGGACCCACCGTCACTGGAAGAACAATGTCACCGGCAGATTTTTCGGCCCAACCGGAATTGCGTGACCCTGAGATTGAAACGGCTTGATCGTCGTCATCGAATTCAATCGTCGAAATATTCAACACGCCGGAAATCCCTCGACCGGGCGCCCGCAACAAAATGGCGCCCAAGGCAGCACCGACGATGACAAAGCCTGACGATGCGATGGAATCAACTTCTTCGCCGCCGCTCGCTTTTATCGCCGATGATAAATTCACGTCATCCGTCCAATCGAGATTATTTGTACGATCCCGAAACGCTTGATCATCGCCAATACGATACAATCGTATAAATTCATCGGACAACGCCACATTGACATCTTCGTTTACGAAGACCATGAGCCGACGGAACAATAGATACCCGCCCAGGTAATCGACCGCTCTGTAGTGACCGGCGATCGTGCGAAGGAATTCGGTTTGCTTTGGCCCGTCAGACACACCGAGCAAGGCGCTTAAAGCGGACGCTAACCGAAGCTCTGGCGTCGCCGCATGTAGGCCGTAATCTTTTAAATCAATTACGTTGTTCAAAAGCAGGAACTGCGCAACCATTCGAAGTGTTTCGGGATTTGGATCCTGCGGATAGGTCGGATCCATGAACCGACCCAGCGTCGTATCGCTAATACTGCCCGTAATTCTAGGGTTACCCGTGATCTCTTCAGCGACCTTGAGTTTGGACCACTTCCGGTGCTTGATTTTGCTCGTCGCAACAAACGTCGCCAACGTACACGATAAAAACTCAGTCATCGCGTCCGTGTTTGGCGGGGCGATATTCTCAATAATTTTTGCATCCATAACTTCGTCTCCAGTTACGCAAATAATTTACTCAAACAAACGCATCGAAACGCCAGGGTTTCCAACGTTGGGCCAGTAGGGCGGAACATTCGTAATATGCAATCAGAGCCGAAATGCGCTCCATTCAATATTGCTCAGCGCCTCAAGTCCAAACGATGCGCATACCCCATTATCGTTCTGAAAAATTTCTAAAAACACCGCTACGACGAAAGCACGAGATGTAGCGGATCGTGGCGTTCCTATTGTTGCGTGTTCCGTGCAGCAAAGGATTCTTCTATGAAACGCAAAAAATACGGCATCCCGATATTCGATAATCCCGGCGTCATTCCCCTGTTTCTCGTGCTGACCCTGTGCAGCGGCTTCTTCACCTATGAAGGCGCCGCCATGGCGATCGCCATGGGCTCAATTGATTGGATGGGCCAAGTTGGCGCGGTCATCTTCGCCATAGGTTCCTCCACCGCAATCTTTCTTATTTGGACGTCGCTGCCCCAGATCGCTCTTAAATGCGAAACGGTGCGGGACCGTTTAATCGTCATCGGTCAAATTATGGTGGGTATGGTGATGGTCGCCTGCGTCAGCAGTTGGCTGGCCGCAGTGGGAATCGCTGGGTCTTCGGCGTTACAAAACCATATAGATCACCTTATTGCGAGTTACGAAAACGACCTGACAAAGCGATTCACCGAAAGTCTCGCCATCAAGACGTTTCAGCCGGATTTGGAACAGGCCGCCGCGCTGTATCGGACACGACGCGACGCAGAAATAAAGGACGGCGCTTATACCGGACGGAAGGGTAAAGGCACTGTCGGACGGTTGCTTGGAATCATCGCTCAGCGATTTGACGCCCTGGACCAATCCATTGATGGAGAATTGTTGCGGCAAAAAGCTGTGGCGCAAAAAGCGCGACACGCGCTTTCCGCAATGCGCGCAGTTGCAAACCAACCGGGGAGCCCCAGCGACCGGATGGAGCAATTCGCCATAGAAGCCGACCTGCTGCGGAGTTTGCTCAGCGAGCTTAACGCCCAGGGCCTCTTGAATGGGTTGGGGCGGGCCTTGCGCGCCTTGCCGCGAGAAATCGCGTTGCAATCGATATCCGCCCAGACAAAGAAAGGCGTCAGAGACCAGAAATCGGCGCTGAAACGCATTGAAGTGGAACTTACTGAAACCGTCGATCAGTTGCGGGCTGAACTCCTGCCATTGGCGAGCGCACCGCAAACACCGATTCCCACGATAACGCGATTGAACGCCATTGAAGCAGTTTTGCGCTACCCCTTGCAAAACGCGCCGTATTGGGCGGGCGCCTTGGCGATTGATTTTACGCCCTTCTTTTTACTGTTTTGCTCGATGCTGATCACCTATTCGCGCGGGCGGCGCGGGGAATTCACGGATTCCGTCGGGGACCTGACTGTCAGGGACCTCAAATCCGCACAACACGGCCTTGAATCTATTCGGGACGGCCGGGTCAGCCAGGATTCCATCGACAAGCTGCACGATGACCTCACCGGCGATGAAACATTCGATGAGGACGAGGATGTTTCGGATGAGCCCAATAAGAAAAATGAGGAGGGTGACGATGACGGATCCGTTTGAACGTTTCGACCAAATCGACGCCCGCTTCGCCAAACTATTCGCGGCATTCGTACTTCTGCTCGTGGTGGGCTTGATCACGGCGGACATCGTCTTAGGCGCAATCGCCGCATTCTCCAAACCGGATGAAGTCTCACCAGAAATCCGCACGGCGCCGGGCGTCCCGTGCATCGACATGCCGGGCGGTGCACGTATTTGCGACATTCTACCACCTGGCGAAGCGCCAACTCGATAGGAGACGACACTCATGAACTCCACAAGACGAACCTTTATTGGTGGGACGATGGCGAGCCTGTGCTGCGGTCATAGCGTCGCGCGCGCAAGCGAACCGGTTGCGCCCAACGACATGAAAATCATCTGTGGATTGCAGCATCAGCCACTCATCAAGCATGTTAAAAATATGCGCGACCCGCATCCGGACGCAAAAAGGGTCATCCATTGGGTGACGGATCAGATTGGCGTTCGGCCCGCTTTTGACATCATCGAAGCGGATTTCGAACGCCAGTATATCGCCATCGCCGCGACGCGGGGATCAACGCGATATATTATTTATGACGCCAAATGGTTTCCGTTCAACAAAGACGCCATCGGTTGGTATACGATCTGGGTGCTGGCGCATGAGATTGGCCATCACATTCACGGGCACACAATTGGGTTTGAGCCGGATTCCCATCGCGGCGAATTGGATGCGGACCGGTTTGGCGGTTGGGTCGTCGCCCGTCTGGGCGGACGCCTGGAACAGGCCCTCACCTTCATGCCCTATTTATCGAAGGCGGCCGGTAAAACCCATCCCAGCCGCGTACGGCGTATTGAGGCGGCCTACCAAGGGTGGATGGCTGGGAACCGCTTAAAGCGCTGATCGATTACTTCGATAAGGGAAGGGTTTTGTTCGACATATATTTTACGGGATTTGAATGGGAAGCAACTTGCAAAATGACGGTATTGCGCCGAAAATTGGATCAACGATGGCGCTTGTTTTACGTCCTTGGACACCAACAAAAGGGTTCACTTTTGTCGCCAAGGAGACGCCCCTATGAACGCCCTTGATCAGAGCAATCCGTCAGGCCGCAAGGTCGGTTACGCCCGGGTTTCGACCAGTATGCAGACAACTGACCAACAGGTTTATGCGCTCCGGCAAGCAGGCTGCCAGAAGATTTTTATCGACGATGCGACGAAGGCGACCGCAATTTTGCGGCCCGGTTTAGAGCAAGCGCGGAAAGCCTTAAAGCCCGGCGACATCTTCACGGTTTGGGCCATCGACCGCGCATTCCGGTCAACACGCGACGCTATACTGTTTTTGGATGACCTCCTTGATGACGGGATCGAGTTTCTGTCGCTTACCCAGTTCATCGACACACGGACGCCGGAAGGGCGTAAATGGTATATCGATACGGCGAATTGCGCGGAATATGAGCGCGCGATCATCTCACGTCGAACGAAGGAGAAGATGGCCCACGCCAAGCGGTGCGGCATCCATGTAGGCCGTCCCCACAAACTCTCCAAACGACGCGTCCAATATGCGCATCGGCTCGTTGCCAATGATGGCGTCGCGATTGACGACATTGCCGCTCGATATGACGTTGCGCCAATTACGGTTCGACGCGCCTTTAAACGCCATGGCCTGGAGAGTTGAAAGAATGAGCCGCAAAGGACCCAGTTCCATCGATCTTCACGTCTCAGCCAAGCTGCGGCGACGGCGCGAGGCATTGCAACTCACTCAAACAACCGTTGCCAGGGCCGTTGGGGTGAGCCCCGCACAAATTCAGAAATACGAGCGCGGCAAAGACCGGATCAGCGCGGGACGCTTATACGAATTGGCGGTGATATTGGAATGCGGAATCGGATTTTTTTACGACGGGTTGGACGACTCATAAGATAGCGCAGTCGAACATTGACTGAGCAGGGGTCACGGTTTCGCCGGTTCCGCTTCAAACGTAATCTTCAGTTTGGTGCCGGTCGCTGCCGCATACCGGCGCAGCGTCTTTAACGATGGATTGGCCCGGTCGCTTTCCAAACGCGCAATGAGCGCTTGGCGCGTTCCCATTTTTTCCGCGACGTCTTCCTGGGTCATGTCCGCTTGCTTACGGGTGTCGATGAGCGCTGACGCCAACGCGAACTCTTCCTCCAAGGCGTCGTATTCAACCTTGAAGACGGGATCCTTTTTCCATTTTGCGCCCAGTTTTTTGAGACTGGTCATGTCACCTCCTTCGCCCGTTGCAGGGCCAGCTTAATCTCGCGGCGCGGCGTCTTTTGGGTCTTCTTTACAAACACCCGAACGACCACGACCCGGCGTCCTTTCGCCGTTACATAGAGCGCCCGCGATATTCCATCGCGGCCCTTCATCCGGATTTCCCATAAAGGGCCTTCGAGATGTTTAACGTAGGGCTCGCGTACTTGTTCAAGGCCCTTGGCTTCAATCAACTCGGCGATACGTAAGAACTTCGTCTGCTGGTAGGGCTTCGATCTCCCGGTCCACGATCGCGTTTAATGTTTCAACACTCCAATTCGTAATATAACATATATGTTATAATTATTCAACTATGTTGAGGACGAATCAGCAAATGGCCTGATTATAGCACGGGGCATTGCCCGGTCGCTGTATCCGTCGTTTGGAAACTTGCGGAGAAGAGTGAAAGGAGGGACATTGGATTAGATAGGCCACTTTAACCCGCCTAACGAAGCGCCGGGCATAGGCCAAATTGGAAGTGAAGCCTCCTCAAAAAACGCCCGAACACGCCATAATCAACGTTTGGGACGATAGGCGACGTTATTTGTCTAACAGGCCTCAAGGCGTCAAAACAGCGATAGCTGCTCTGTCTGTCCGGGCACGAATGTTATTGGCGGACCGCAAAGAACGTATTCCGTTCCCGCTTGTTTGACGCCCATGCCATGGTAGAAGCCGTTCGGATCAGATCGGGCCGCTTCGGCGTCCGAAGTCTTTTGGCCATAACTCGTCACCTCACCCGCAAATACCGTTGGGGTAACCAATCGGTAGGCCTCAGCGGATAGCCCGGCACCTTTCCTGCGGCAGACGCCGACGCAGACATAAAGCGCACCCTTCCATTCAAAGGGCTTTCGCAACGGTTCGCCCATACCGATACGCTCAGCGCTGTAGGATGCGGCGATATCGCCTTCTCCAACGGTTCTATGCGCGCGATGACACCATTGGCCGGAGGCGAGGCGCGACGGATCTATGGCGATGCTGTTCGTTTCCATGATTTTGCTCCCTTCACCCGCACCTGTAGACGTAGTGGGTTCCTGCAATGTCGATCTCGCCATAATCGAAACCCAGATCACGGGCGATGGCGTCGTAATCGATATAATTCTGCAGGGGCTCGGGTATCTCGCCAAACAACCCGTCATCGACAAACAGTTCGGCTAGTTCACGGAGGGATTCGATGGCGTAAATATCGAGGTCAAGATTGTCGATATCTTGAGTTTCGACGTCGAACCCGACGCCGCATTCCATGGCGATGATGAAGCGTATTTTGGTTTGCTCTTCCCACGTTTCGGTGGCTTCCAAGAACGCCGTAAAATTAACTTGGTTCAGTTCCCACGCTTTTGAAAGCAAGGCGTCCAGCTCCTCGCCATCAATGAATTGGATCTCGAATTCCTCGACTTTCTGGCCATAGTCATTCACTGCCTTGGCCGCTTTCGTGCGATACTGCTCCATAGTGTCGAAATAAAATCCGGTGGCTGAAATATCGTAAGGTTGTGCATACAGTGTTGTCATTTTCCCTTTTCTCCTTCGGGTTTACGGGTTGCGCATATGCAACCCTTGCCCTTTGGCGAAAACGGGGTGTGCAAATGGAGGGAAAAATCGACGGCGGGCGCAAGGCTGCAAGCCTGAGCCTCGGGAGACCGTCTATTTTTTCTGAAATGCGCCGAGGGGTTGAACCCTAAGCCTTGCGCGAGGGATTGAAGCCGTATGGCCGAGACCGATTTATCGGGCTTGGTTCACGAAAGCCCGGTCCGGCCCGCCGGACGCGGCAGAATAAGGCCAAAGTTTAAATAAACTCGATTTTACATAGTTTAAATTATTATTTAGACGGAAACATAAACTAGAAAATAGTTTATAATTGTGATACTTTAATAAGTATGAGTGATCGAAGGGCCGGAAAATTAAACCAATTGCAGAGCCTTCTCCCTGAAGGATTACTGGCCAGCGCCGCATGGCTTGAGAAGAAGGGATACTCACAGCCGTTGCGCAGCCAGTATGTTTCCTCGGGCTGGCTCGATTCACCAGCCAGAGGTGTCTACCGCCGTCCCGGTGGCGAATTGCAATGGCAGCATGTTGTTGTTTCTCTGCAATATTTGTTGGAGATACCCGTCACCGTAGGCGGCCGCACCGCGCTCGAACTACACGGTTTCACCCATTATGTTTCCGACCACGGTCCAACGGAAATACACTTATACAGCAATCGTTCATTGCCGGGTTGGGTTGGGAAGCTCACCCTGAGTTCGCACTTCGTATACCATAATGCCAAAAAGCTGTTTCGCGAGGAACCAATCGCACGGGGCCTTGGTCACGCGAACTGGAATTGGGCGGACGATTTGCTCGAGAGTAACGATGCGATCCATGGCGCCATGACGCAAATAGCCTGGGGGCAGTGGAACTGGCCGATAACGCTCTCAACGCCCGAGCGGGCCATTCTGGAACTACTCGATGAACTACCCAAGCGCGAGACATTTCATCAAGTCGACATGCTGATGGAAGGATTGCGAACCTTGAGCCCACGCCGCTTGCAAAAACTGCTCGAAGATTGTCGTAGCGTTAAAGTGAAACGGCTTTTTCTCTGGTTCGCCGAACGCCACGACTTCCGGTGGCTCAAACAAATCCAAGTGGACCGTATCGACCTTGGAAAGGGAAAACGCCAAATCGTGCGCGGCGGACGGCTCGATACGAAATATCTCATCACTGTGCCGGAGGATATGAGCGATGGTGGGTGATACGTATCGGGATCAGGTTCGCCTTCTGGTGCAAGTTCTTCCTTTTATTGCGGAAGAAAAGAGCTTTGCCCTGAAGGGCGGCACCGCGATCAATTTGTTTGTTCGCGATTTACCACGTCTGTCCGTCGATATCGATTTGGCGTATCTGCCTCTCAATGACCGCGCCGAAGCCCTGGATGACATTCAAGAAACGCTTCGGCGGATTGCCACAACTATCGAAGCAGGCGTCCCCGGCGCAAAGGTACAAGAAGGGATTCTTTCACGCGAAAAAACCGTCTGCAAACTGATCGTGCAAAACAAACAAAGAATACGGGTTAAAATTGAGGTAACGCCGGTTCTGCGTGGGTGTGTATACGAACCAGAGATGAGAACAGTCTCGCCACGCGTTGAGGCATTGTTTGGTTTTGCAGAAACCACAGTGGTCTCGTTCGCTGATCTTTTTGGCGGCAAAATCGTTGCGGCTTTAGACCGCCAGCATCCGCGTGACCTATTCGATGTCCGTGATCTCCTGGCAAACGAAGGAATTGACGATGATCTAAGGCGCGCCTTTATCGTTTATCTTCTGAGCCATGACCGGCCCATGAATGAAGTTATTACTGCGAACCGAAAGGACATTGCCCTCGAATATGAACGTGGTTTCGCCGGTATGACCGAACAGCCCATTACGCTGAATGAATTACTCGAAACGAGGGAAGAGATGATCCAGGCCGTGATCGGTAACATGCCTGAAGAACACCGGCGTTTTCTAATCTCCTTCGAGCAAGGCGAGCCAATGTGGCCGCTTCTCGGCCTTGATAAAGTAGCCGAGCTTCCTGCCGTGCGATGGCGGCAAATAAATCTAGATAAACTGGGAAAAACAGCTCGATTGGAGTTGGTCGAAAAATTGAAAAAGGCGCTTGGTATATGAGGCAGTGTATAGAATGAAACCAAGGCCATTGGATCAAGTCTTACCTCTATCGCTCGATGCAGTGGAAAGCACGTTCTCGACAAGGCGACCTGCATAGATTTGTGCGACCAACGCCATCAGAATATAGGAGGCGAATAGCGCCGAGGCGTACAAAGCAACTCGTTCCAGATTTCCAGCGGCCCACCAGGCGAATCCCGGTAAGAGAACGAACAGGATTAGATTGATGATACCGATATCACGGGCTGCAAGATAAGATTTGTGAGCGTCGAGAACACCGACCTCGTCGGCATAGGCTCGGTAGACTTTATAAAAGAGTTGATCCTGTTCGGCGTGGTCTGTCGGCAAAATTCCATAGCGCTGTTCCAGGCCAACCATATCCACGCGGGCGTCGGCAGATCCGAACTTAGTGAAAGCGCGTGAACCCGGTAACGGGTGCGACCACCGCCAGTGAATCAGGAAATCGCGCAGACGAGCCGGGACAAGCCCCAGCAACACGAGCTTGGCAAGAACGATAACTGCGAGCGATAACGAGCCGGGCGTGAGCGTTGACTTTATTTTCTCCAGCGCATCTGATCCAGCGAGTTGCGCGAGGAAAAAAGGCTCGAAGGCGACGTAAGCGAAAGCAGCGGCGTGAAGAATCAGGATCGCCCGGATAAACCACGCATTTTGCGCCTTCAATGATTGTGGACGGTCATTCATGGTGCGGCCGGCGGATGCATGAGAGCATACAGGTCACCCGGTGTCGCGATGAGCAGGACCGAAGGTGGCGGTCGCTCTAAAGCGAGTTCACGTGCAGTCTGACGGTCGAGCGGCGACGGTCCGTGATCGGTGAGGTGGGAATGCCACGTGCCGAGATCGAACAGAGTGTCACCACTTTCGCGATGGCGGGCGCGGATGGCTTTCTTGAGACCGCGCGTGCCGAGAACAAAACGCTGTGCCGACCGCTCGCTGTCCGGCGGGGCAGGAAGCAAATCAACCACCGTGACAGCCTTGAGGCGCGTGCTACAGGTCCCGATCATGACCCCGCCGGTTTCAACGCCCGGGTATTCGTCTATCTCAGCGCGGATGTCGTCGAGCACGCGCCGCGATATGCGCAGGGTCCAACCTTCCGCCGGTTCAACGGGGATGATTTCGAGGGGGGCAACAGGCTGTGCGTGCCAATGTGTGTCTAGCGAGCCTTCTCCGGTCGCGCCGACAATAATCTGGCCACTCCCGCATGGCGCCTGCATCGCCTCGGCGAGCGCTTCGGTAAGTCCGGCGGTCATGGCTGAAAGACGTATGTCGGTCATCGGCATGGTCAGCGAACCGCAGCCCTGGCCGATCTGCACTTCTGCGAGCCCGTATGCGGGATCGAACAGCAGGCTTTGTACTCGTTTCGACATTGTGGTGGCATAAAGCTCCGCAATCAGATCAGACAACGTGGGGTTATGGTCAGTACCTTCGATTAGCAGGAATCCGCCGTGGCCGCGCCCGAACAGGGCTGCCTCGGCCAATCGCGGTTTCACGTCTTTCGGTGAAAGGGCGGAGAGAGCTTCGCGCACCGAAAGCGAGGCCGTCGTATTGACCGCATAGGCGGCGCGGCGCGGCAAGATGGCGTGTCGCCCTTCCCGCGCAGAAAGGTCGGCGACAATATCGCCATTGTGGACGTGCGGCGACTGACCGAGATGTGATAATTCGGCGGCAAGTTCAGATGCCTTGTAGGCGGCAAGTGACGAGCGCGCGAGCGCGTGCCGCGCCATGTTATGTGGCATCAACATACCCTCATCGCAAAGCACAGAGATCTCAACGCCGCAACGGGCTAGATGCATTGCCATCTTCGATCCGACGCTGCCGCAGCCGAGCATGGCCACAGGGCTGGTTTCGGGCGCGCCTGAGACGCTACATAGCAAGGCCGGATTGGCCCGGTCGAGTTGCGCGACGGGGGAAACAGGTTCGTTCTCTCCGTCGATAAAAAGGGAAGACCGGTCCTGCGCAGCCCGCACCTCCAACAAGTAGGGCAGAAGTTCAAAGTCAGAAGACGAGCCAATAAGATGGAAGGGTCGCCTTGCGCACAGGACGATGGTAATCGGCACGGGTCGTTCAAGCACAAATCCGGAAAAACATCGCTCAAGGCTGCCTATGAACGCATTAAGTGCGCGCCCGCAATTCAATTCTGTAGCGCGCTTACGAAGCGCGCCCAGTGTCGTGACGGTTTCTGGCATGTAGGTGTCCGCCACGAACGATGCACCGGTCGCGTGCTTGTCCGGCCAGATGATGCAGCATACGGTATTACCGAACGCTTCGTTTCCCCTACTCCGAGCGGAGAACAACTCCTTATCTTTACGGTCGAGTGGTACTGCATTGGTGGTCGCTTCGAGAATGGAAAATGCGCCGTGAGAAGGGCGGTCCTCCACCGGGCCAGAGCGATAATATTTGGACTTGAAAACGCGGTGCCCGCCGTTCCGGTTCAACAGTGCGCGACAATTTTCTGCGTCGATGATAAGAAAATCAGAAAGGTCGCGCCGCAGTGTCGGTTCCCAACCTTGCTCCGGGTCGATGAGCGCGCCCTCAGCCGCACGCTGAAGCCAGAGCGCGAGCTGGTGTACGAGATGAAAGACGCCCAATTCTACAAGGCCAAATTGGAAGAAATACTCACGAGGATTACCGTCGATGAGACACGGTCGTGGCAGTGCGTCAGGCGGGTCTGGCTGCAGATGGGGCAGGTCCCGCGGGAAATCGGAACGTAGATAGAAGGTCGGCGACGACCAAGGATAAGATAGGTGGAGGTTGACAAAGACAGTCTCGACGCGGCGTACGCCATTGGGGCTCGCCCCATCTACCTTCATGTGCAGGGGCATCTCGACTTTGACATCAAGTTCAATGCTAGCACTGGATTCACTTACCTGCGTGATCCGGGCATCCCGACATTGTGGATGCCGAACCGCGACGCCAACGAACGCCCGAGTATAAGCACGGAGGTCTGCTCCAGACATTCAGGGGTTATAATAGCCATGCTGACGGGCATGCGCTGCTGTTGCCCCGATCCCGAGCGCCGGCGCGGCTAGTGCGGCGGCCCTGGCGAGCTTGCGCGTGATGCCGCTGGCCTTGATCTCGAATTCGAGTGTCTGGCCCTCGTCGGCCCAAAATTCGTCGGTGCAGTAGAAGCATTCGTCATCTTCATTCAGGATATCGATATACTCGCGCTTGGCCCGCTCATGTGGCGGATTGTCGATGTCCTTTTTGATCGGCTTAGAGCTGACGATGATGACCGCGCCTTTTCGCGTCTGCGAGAGCGCGCTGCGGGCATCCGGATCGACTTTGACCTTCTCACCAAGCTCGCTCCAGCGATCTAAACTGAGGCTGCGCCAAGAACAATGGTGGGGAGCCTGGAGCACATCATAGGTGAGCCAGTCGGAATTGTTCTTGCCATGTCGCTTCCATAGGCGTTTCCAAATTTCCACGCCAGCATCGCCGCCGGTCAGGAACCTGCACTGGTCGCTCACGTTGCCGCCAGAGAGCGAAAACCGCAGAACGACGGACGAGTCGTTTTTCTCCAACTCCTTTTCGTCTTCTTCATCATCGGCTGCGAGCGGCCCGAGCAGCCGGGCCTCGAACGCACCATCGTCAGTGCGGTTACATTCCGAGAAGGTTTCATTGAGCTTGACGGTGATGTCGAGGATGTCATCGGTCTTGCCGTCGGCGTCCTCACCCATAATCAAGATGCGTTCGCCCTCATCCGTTTCAAGTCCATTCTCGCGGAACCGCGCCACGCGCCGTCGCGCCTCTTTGGCCCACGCCTTGGCGTCTTCGCACAGCGTGAGGTTCGGCCCGGCGCGCCGAAAGACAATGGGCGAGGACCACATCTCACGGATAAATATTTTATCGTCGTCTTCAGACCACTCATCAGGTGGACCAAGATGGAAGTGGCTACGCAAGCCATTAATGTGATCCTGGTCCGGGTGGCTCAACAGAAACGCATCGACGTATAGGCGCCCTTTAGTATCGCGCTTTAGCCGGTCTCGGAGGTCCATTGCTACGTCAGGAGTGTCGTCCTCGTCGTCGTCAGCGGCTCCACGGATATTGAGATCAATTATTACGGTCTGGCCGTTGTCGAGACGAACAAATGTCATGTCGCCGTTGGACACGGGAAAAAAGGTGAGCGAAGCTGGCATAGAATTACTCCGGTTCCGGATGACCCACTGCATGTGGGCATTCGATGGAGCTTCGTCAACCAAATATAGTATAATTCTTGATATTTAGGCTTTTTTTAACACGAATTGTAGATATATACGTACCCGTGAGACATCTTCTTTAATCTCTTAATTGGAGAGGGAGAATGATTTCAATGAACAACGATCAACGTGAAGTTCGTCGCAAGCTTCGGATACTTCAACATGCAGACAAGATCGGCTACGTCAGCAAAACCTGTCGATATTTTGGAGTGGGACGGGCCAGCTTCTATCGCTGGCGTCATGCATTTCAGAGTAGAGGCGAAGCCGGTCTGATGAACGCCAGGTCAGTTCCTCACAGCCATCCCACCTTAAACGCATTCTTAAGCTAGACCGGCTCCGACTTTGGGGGCCAAATGGTGAGAAAGATGAGTCCCCCCCTCTCCGCTACCGCACGAAACCTCCGCAAAATGGCGAAGCTGGTTCCGTTGAAGACCGCATTGCACGCGGAACGCCCACCTGGCGTCCCATATTCAAAATCTAAATACGCAGCAACGGGCCACTACCTCGAATAGGAGAGCGAGTTTTTCAACGGAATAGGGATAAAGCAGCCATTATCCTGGAACCTTTAAATGAGTCACAAAAGAGTCACATACCCAATTGTGCCGATTTGTGATGGTAAGAGATTCCGTGGGTTACAGAGGGGCGTATTTTTGTGGTGAACCCGACTATTTGAGGATTCTTTTCACCGCAAACCCGCAGAATTCAGTGGCTCCTCGGGACGGGGTCGAACCGCCGACAAAGTGATTAACAGTGACGTATTTTCGACGCTTAACCCATTGTAATAGCACATTACCACTCTCCACGAGTCACAAATCAGTCACATGCTGGTCCGCGTCGGGCTGTGTCAGCATGCGCGCAATCGCGTTGGCGCGGGTCGCGCGTCGCTCGGCATGCGCGTCGAAGAGATGGCCGTAGACGTCGTAGGTGATCTTGATTGAGGCGTGTCCCAAGAGTTCCTGAATCTCCTTTGGGTTCGCCCCGCTTTCAATCTCGAGCGACGCCCGGGCATGGCGCAAGCTCTTGGGTGGATATTTGGGTTTACCGTCCGCCGTCACGATACCAGCCTCATACAGGACGGGGCGCCAACCTCGATGATTGAGGTTCGACACAAACTCCGCATTGCCGGACCAGTTCGGGAACACCAGATCGAGATCTGATTGGGGGCATAGCTTCCGCCAATGGTGTAATTGGCGCATGTAGCAATCCGGCATGGGAATAAATCGAAACGCAGACGCTGATTTCGGCAATCCGATTGTGCCGTCATACTCGATGTCCTGGACGATATGAATGCCGCCGCGCTCGAAGTCGACCTTGGACCAGGGAAGCCCTAACGCTTCGCCAGGACGTGTGCCGCCATAGGCCAAGGTTTCGAGAATGAGTTTGTAACGGCGTCGTTGTCGTCGAAGCCTTCGGTCCGGTACCCGTAAGCGCGTCCGCAACAATCGTAAGATTGTTTTTAACTCATCGATGCTGGGCGCTTTGTCGGTCGCCGTCATTGCCGTCGCGGGATCGCGGGATGCGGCGCGTATAAACACGTTATCTGCCGGTGCTTGACCCATGAGCCCGTCACATTTCGCCTGCTCGAGGATCGCCTTGAATGTGACAAGGATCTTGCGCGCATAGGGTCGTTTATAAGCGCCGATTAAATAGTCGCGAAACGCTTCGCACAGAGCGGCGGTCATACCGGATACAAGGTAATCACGCAGAGGTATAACGCTGCCCTCGAATTCAATAGCGGCATGCCGAATAATCTCTGATTGACGTGTATAGGAACGAAGGGTCGCCAGGGCGATGGGCTCACGGCCTTTACGGCCGATATGTTGGCAGACATGGAGCCAGTGCTTGGTGATATCGCCGATCGTGTGTTTCGACGGCGTTGGCGTCTGGCTCGCTTTCGCGCCGTCCCGGAACGCTTCGGCGTCTTTGCGACGGTTAAAATTCTTGCATCGCCGCCGTCCGGTCGCCGCCTCTTTATAATGAACTTTGTAGATGGGGCCTTTTTTGCCTTTTGTCTTTTGTATGAACGCCATCTATTGGTTATGAGTCTCCGACAACCACCGTTGCAAGGCTTCCTGCTGTTTGGCCTCGAATTGACTGTGGATAATCCCGGCGTCAATCCGTAGGACACCTTTGTCATCCAGGAACCAGGGCCACTTGCGATGGCCTTTTTCATTTGGTTCCGCAGTCCAGTCGATTTGACGCGGGGTCCAGTTGATATTCATCGCTTCAAGCATGATTAAAGCTTCTTTTTTGTCGACATAACGCCCGGTCAACAAGTCGTCCTTTGTTGGTTGTTGTGCATGATCATTGAATTCCATTCTTCCTCCCTGAACGTTGTTTTTATGTTTCGTATTGTTCCGCCGCAGATCGGTAGGGTCGCGGACCATAGAACACGGTCACTTCCTTCCCGTTCGAATAAATTGGCGTCACGTCATCGCCGAAGCCATTGGTCGGTCGAATATACAGTGTTGCATCAAAGGAGTGCCGGACAGCGAACCGTTCCTCAACTTCGAGTAACGACTCGAACAATAGCTGTCGCATCTGGGCAAGCGTCATCTCGCCCTTGAGCCTGATCTTCATCAATTGTCTCCTTAATCCGGTCGCTGGGAGCACGCTCAACACAGCTTCGGCCTATATCTTTAGTGTACTACCATTGGTTGCTTTATGCAAATTTGCACGCCCGTTTTTGGACATTCATTTATCCGATGACCGACGACGGATCCCGGCATTCAACCAATCTTTCTTCTTACGTCCCTCGGACCTCCGAGCCTTCCCGTCTCATTGGGATGGGCAAACGGAAAGGTCCTGAACGCCAGGGCCTCATCAGAAGAAAGAACGTATCATGTCCAAACTCATTACTGCCCACGAACTCCAATTCAAACCGCTTATTGAACTACGCGCACGATACCGTGCAGCCCACGATGATCTCTTTCGAAGCGAGCTCGATACGCCTGAGCGTCGTATCGCACTGGCCAGCCTGGAGAACATCTCTCGGGCGATCGCGGCATTTTACGCACCGTTTCCGTAAATGACGCCACGAGGTATGCCCGAGGAGCTAACCGTATTTACCGATGCGATGTTGCTGGAATGGGAAACCAGTATACAACATTGAGGGTATCTCGCAGTGATTGGGTCGTTACGCGCGAGCAGCTTGAACGCGCTTTGGTCACATCAGCAAAGCTCATCGAGCGATACAATGGGACAGAGTTTGAAGTAGCTGCGATTGACCTGTTTGAGCGCCTTGAGAACGAGCTCGCAAAACTTAATAAACGTGCAGCTATCCGAGAACGTTCCCTTGCGGTCCTCGAAACAAACTCCGGTCACATTTGACCGCGTAATTTTTCAAACATTTTTTCAAACGAATTGAACAACAAAATTAATTGGTGTCCATTTTTGTATATTCTTCACAATAGGTTAGGCTATTGTCACATTTTGGAAAGAAATACTGTCTCTCCGCCACTTTTACACTCTGGCGATCTGTTCCTTTAAAGCGCTGAATATAATAGGATTTATGAGGCTCGAACCGCGCCAACACGGTTCCATTCATACTCTTTAGGTCCCATAATTTTTCGTACCGAACATATTGGTGCCGCTGCGTCCCTCAGCTATTTGCCCGATCATGGCTTGCCCGCGATTCCGAAACGGCGGCAAAATTCTCTTCTGCCCAAAGTGCCAGCGGCTTCAACACATCAACCAATTCATAACCGAGCGGTGTCAGTTCATACGACACCGCGACGGGTGGTCCGGGGTCGACTGTCCGGGTAATCAATCCATCGCGTTCCAGGGAACGCAGGTTTTCCGTCAGAACCCGCTGCGTGATGTCGCCCACCATTCGCTTGACCGCTGAAAACCGCAACGGGCCATCTTCGAGACTGAATACGATCAGCGACTGCCATTTACCGGTGACTTTCGCCAGAACGCTTCGGATCGGGCAAAGCCCACTATCCAAATCGGTTGTCATGGTTACCTGGAGCATACTTACTTCCCCAAAAGTGCGTTATTGACACTAAGTATCAAAATAATACCTTTCGAGATGCTCAATCTCAACACCACAGAAAGGTTCTATTAATGGCGATAAAAGAAATAGCACTGGCAGCGCTGGCCGCCCTGTTTGCGGATTATGACCCCGTTGCAACCGAAAAGCTGCTGACCCCCGACTATATCCAGCACAACCCTGCGGTTCCCACAGGAAGAGCGGCTATTATCGGTTTTCTTCCCGGACTCAAGGAAAGCGGCATAACAGTCAAAACGCATCGTTTGATTGCCGAGGGTGATATCGTCGTTGCCCATAGCAGCTATTCCAATGCCCAGGCCGCTGGCGGCGAGAACCTCGTCGTGTTTGACGTATTTCGAATTGAAAATGGCAAAATCGCCGAACACTGGGACAACCTCACGGCAAAGACACCCCCGAACCCATCGGGTCATACCCAAACCGATGGCCCAACAGAAATTACGGACCTGGACAAGACAGCCGACAACAAGAAGCTGGTTGCCGACTTTATTGATGCGATTCTGGTCAACGGCAAATTTGACATGCTGGGAGCGTTCATCGATGGAGACAATTACACGCAGCATAACAGCGATATCGCCGACGGGCTGGACGGATTGGGCGTCGCTCTAGAAGCAATGGCGGCTCAAGGCATTACTGTGAAATACAACAAGGTTCACAAGGTTGTTGCCGAGGGAAATTTCGTCCTGACGATGTCCGAGGGCACTTTTGGCAACAAGCCAACCGCCTTCTATGACCTCTTTCGGGTTGATGGCGGCAAAATTGTCGAGCACTGGGATATTCTCTCCGAAATTCCGGCTGAATCAGCCAACGACAACGGTAAATTTTAAGCCGTGATGAACCTGCCCGGGTTTGGTCGAAAGACAATCGCGCCGTTTTGACCATGATCATTCACACAGAAGAAAGGCAGCATCGCTTTAACGGCAGATGATGCCCGTCAACAAAATCATTACGTCTCTTCTGCTGCCCCAATCGTGACCCGGGCAAGTTCAGACGCCCCATCAGGAGAGACGAAATGACGACAACGCACAATGCAGGCAAACAGATCAACGGGTCGATCCAATGAGATTGACAACAACGCTGATATTCATCGCATCCGTTGCCCTTCCCGGAACCGTGCTGGCGCAAGACATCGAGGCCAAACGCGAAGGCCTGCAAATTACGGTCGGCACAGGCATCATCGCGGCGCCAACCTATCTGGGCGATGACGATTACCAGACAAGCGTATTTCCCAATATCACCTTGCGCTATGGGGAACGGTTTACCGCCTCACTTCGCGGGCTGGAGTTCGCGGCAATTTCGAGCAGTGGCTGGCGGGCAGGTCCCGTGCTGCGCTACGATTTTGGCCGTGACGAACGCCCCGACGACAGCCCCTTTGTGATAGCAGACGACCCCACAACCGACCTTGTCGGTCTGGGCGATATCGATGGCACGGTCGAATTGGGCGGGTTTGTCGAATACGAAGCCCGCTCATTTGCAGCAAAACTCGAACTGCGTCAGGGCGTTGACGGTGGTCATGACGGTTTGTTGGGCGAAGCGAGCCTCAGCTATCGCGGGCAATTCGCCGCCATTGGCCGCCAGGCGTTCTATTCGGTCGGCCCGGCCATTTCATTTGGCGACGATGCCTATAACGACACGTTCTTCGGCGTCTCCGCCGTCCAATCCACCGCCTCGGGTATCAGCCAGTTTGATGCGGACGGTGGCGTGAACTCGATTGGTCTGCACAGCTCGGCCATGATGCCGCTTACGGAAAAGACATCGCTTGTCGGGTTTTTGAAATATGATCAGCTCGTAGGCGATGTGGGCGACTCATCGATTGTGACGGAGCGTGGATCAAAGGATCAGGTCACGGCAGGACTCTTCATCAACTACACATTCTGAACCGCAAGGGATCAGCCCGGTTATCCGATACCACCCGGAACCTCACAGTCCGGGTGGCCGCGCACCCAGCCCCTTTGGCCCTGCCAGAAAATCGACGAAGCTGCGTACCTTGGCCGGAAGATAGCTGCGGTCGGCATAGATCGCATGCAGCGGAACCTTCGGGTAGATCATATCGGGCAGCACGGGTTCCAGCAGTCCCTTCGCCAGATCATCGGTGGCAAGCCAATGCGGCATGAAGGCGAATCCCATACCTTCCCGTGCCGCCAGATGGATCAGCGTTTCATTTCCACTTTGAAGCACCGGCTTAGACCTGATGTCGAAGGCATCGACACCCTCCCCATAGCGAATGCGCCCACTCGTGATCATCTCGTTATAGAGCAGGAAGGGCGCACCGGACAGATCATCAACCGTTTTTGGACGGCCGAACCTGTCAAGAAAAGCGGGAGAAGCGACAAGTGGGAACTCCACCTGGGCCAATTTGCGTGCAATCAGGCCATCGTCCAGCGCCATGGCCACGCGCAATGCCAGATCGACACCTTCCTCAACCAGATTGACCTTTCGACCGCTTAGATCGAGGTCCAAGACCACATTGGGGTTTTCCGTGTGATACGCCGCGATAATGCGGGCAAAGGAAGGGTTGGCCATCCAGACCGGCATACTGACCGTCAGCGTACCATGCGGGGCCAATGACGTCTCAGACAGCTGTGCCTCGGCGTCTTCCAGTCCTTCCAGCAGCGGCCGCACAGTCTCCAGATAACGGGCGCCGGCCTCCGTCAGGCTGACATTGCGGCTGTTGCGGTTCAGCAGCCGCGCGCCAACCCGCGCCTCGACATGCTGGACATGTTTGCTCGTCATTGCGGGGGACAGTCCCAGTCGATCAGCCACGAAGGCAAAACTCTTGTGTTCGGCGACCGCAGCAAGGACCCGCAGGCTCAGAAGTGTATCCATAATCATTCCCTATAAGGAAAGGTACCATCAATTTTTGCGCTGATGATCCCATAAGGGGAAATTGGTAATTCTAACCGCAGATATCAATCACCTTGTCTGAAGACAGGGACCCTTTAAGGAAAAACACTTATGACAATGACAAGCGAAACACCAACCAGACCATCCGGAACGGCATGGAATATCGGCCTATGGGCCGCGCAGATCGCGCTGGCGGGGCTATACGGAATGGCCGCGTACGTAAAAATTGCGATGTCCCCCGCCGAACTTGTCGGCATCGGCATTATTTGGGCGGAAAGCGCCCCGCTCTGGATGATCCGCTTTATCGGCTTTGCCGAGCTTGCCGGTGTCCTGGGCCTGATTTTGCCCGCACTAACCCGCATCCGGCCAGCGCTGACAGCCCATGCGGCGACAGGACTGCTGGCCATTCAGGTGCTGGCAATCGCCTTTCACCTGTTCCGTGGTGAAGCGGAAGCCCTGCCCATCAATTTCATCTACGTGGCGCTTTCCCTTCTCGTGATCTGGGGCCGCACCCAAAAAGCCCCCATCGCCCCGCGCGCCTGAAACCGCAGTTCAACCGGGCCCAGACCATTCCCCCAGGGCAGCGGGCCCGGCAGTCCTAGGTTTCCAGCGATTCCAGAAATTTCGTCAGGAGATCGTTGAATTTCTGCGGCTGCTCCCACGGCAGGGCGTGGCCGGCCGCGCTGAATTCGTGGAAATCCACATCGGCAACATGTGCGGCCCACATTTTCATGAGGGCCGGGGGTGCCAGCATATCCGCGCACCCCGACACGACGAGGGCCCGGCAGCGGATCGTCGCCAGCTTTGCAAATGTATTCGGCTCCCGAAGTGCCTGCAGTGGCTGGTGCTGCGACCTTGAGTGATCTTCCAGTTCGATCCATCGCTTCAGGCCGTCCGGATTTTGCAGGCGGTAGGTGGGGCTGACCTCCAGAAAGTGTCGGTTCGTATCATCGATAAAGGGCGCATGCAGTTGCTTGTAGGCCGCCTGCATTTCGGGTTCGCTGATGGAACCATTGGACGCCACGATCACAAGGCCACGCAGTTGCCCGGGCTGCCAGGCGGCATAGTCCAGGGCCTGGAATCCGCCGCCGGCGATGCCGACAAGAACAAACCGTTGCAAACCGAGATGGCTCACGAGCGCGGCAAGGTCCTCACCGACACTTCCCGGTTGCGGGCCTGTCTCCGCAACAGGGATGCTACCGCCACGTCCTCTGCGATCGAACGCGACGACCCGGAACCCTCTGGTAATCAGGTGATCGAACTGTGGTTCCCAGCTTTCACTGGTACCGGTATTCGCATGAAGAAAGACAACCGCGGGGCCATCCCCGCCGCTGTCGCGATAAAGAAGACGGACACCGGGCAGGTCCGCGAATTGAGGGTCCAGCAAACGAATAACTCCTGATGATGGCAGTGTATGAGTAACCCCATTCCCTTCGGGAGCAGAGCCTGTTTGTCGCGATAGTCGCAAATAATTAAGCCTCGCGGAGCAGATATATTTTGTCGATCAAAATTTTATTGCACCATGCAGTCCCCTGAAAGCCAGGATATTTCTTTTTTTTGGTCACCACAGTTCTGCCCCTCCCTTGGCCGTAACGGTATCCTCTGCGAAGATGCCGACCGTAATCGAATTTTGGGGAGCACAGCCACGATGGATTTTCTTCAGCCGGAAAACTGGCCTCGGGCACCGGGGTTTTCATGGGGTATTGCTGCAAGAGGCCGCCAGGTGTTCGTCGCCGGCCAGATTGGCCGCGATCATGCCAGCGGCACCCTGATAAAAGGTGATTTTGCCGCGCAGTCCAGTCAGGCGCTCGCGAACCTGGCAACCGTGCTGGCATCGGCAGGCGGCACACCGGAACACATTGCCCACATGACATGGTATGTCACCGATATTGCCGCTTACAAAGCGGCGGGCCGGGAAATCGGAGCCGGCTACAAGACCCATATCGGGCGCCATTTCCCGTCAATGACAATGTTGCAGATCGGCGCCCTGCTCGACCCCGACGCATTGGTCGAGATCGAATGCATCGCGGTTATCGCCGACTGACGACGAAGCAGGAATATAAAAATGACGGCAACAATCAGTCAGGTCGACGTTTACAGCATCGGCATGCCGCTGAACGGCACATTCACGAGTGGCGGCAAGGCGAACACGGTCACCCGCTGCATCGTGGTGCGGGTCACGGATACCGAAGGCGCGGTTGGTATCAGTAGCATCGACCCTTCCAACAAGGCGAAATCACCAAATACCGCAGCGGAACTGGCTGCCGCCATCCGCGACCGTGTCGGTCCGGCGCTGATCGGCGAAGACCCGGGCAACATCAACAGGATCGTCGAAATCGCATCGGCACTGACACCGGCGCAGCCTGGCGCAGTGGCCGGTGCCGAACTCGCCTGTGTCGAGCTAGTATGCCGTCGACTGGGAATCGCCCTGTACGACTATGTCGGCGGCGCCGTCCTTGACCGGGTACAGTTCAATGGCTGGGTCGGTGAATTGCCAGCCGACGAAGCGGCGGCGGATGCGAAACGCTGGCAGGATGCCGGATTCAAATCACTGAAAATCAAGGTCGGCACCGGGGTCGCTGCGGATAGCGCCCGGGTTACCGCGGTACGTGACGCCGTCGGTAGCGACATGAAACTGCGCATGGATGCCAACATGCAATACGACGTGGCCGGGGCGCTGGAACTGTGCCGCGAAGTCAGGTCCTGCGACATGCAATTGTTCGAACAACCGACACCACAGGACGACCTGGAAGGTCTGGCGAAGATCCGGCGGGGCGGTGGCATTGCCATCATGGCCGATGAATCGATCAGCGATCACGCAAGCCTGGTCTGGGTTATCAAGGCAGAATGCGCCGACTACGTGAAATTCGGCATCAAACAGGCGGGCGGGTTGCTGTCTTCCGCGCGCATGCTGGCGACGGCGGAGGCGGCCGGCCTTCCGGTTGTTCTGGGACACGGGTTCGGGCTCGATCTCAGCACGATGGCGGAGATCATGCTCGGCGCCACATCAAGAAACATCGTACCCGGGCTGGAATGCGTGGGGCCGCTCAAGGTGGTCGATACCGTGGCCACGACCCGGCTCGACATCAGTGGCGGCAGTATTCCCCTGCCATCCGGACCAGGGCTTGGCATTGATCTCGACGATGCGAAGCTCGCGCAATACACCATGTCGGCAGCGAACTGAACACGCCGCTGCATAACCCCGAACACAGGTATCAGTAGTCGAACTTCCAGTTCACGCCGACATTGCCGCTTTCATTGCCGCCGACGTCGATATCGACGGACACGTTCGGTAATACCTCTACCTGGACGCCGACTTTCTGCGACCCCGGCTCAGTCCCCTGCGACACCGACAGGAACACATCCTCGCTGATATACTTTCCGGCTTTCAGCGTCGCGCCCTGTGCGGTATCGCCACCGGATTCGACATTCAGGACGTCAACGCCCAAGGATTGACGAATCCTGTCGACCACGTTCGTGCCACCGGCACCGGAAAGCGTGGCTGCACTCTGCGCCAGTTGCAGCGCCTGAATGGCGGATAACTGTCCGGTCGAACGTCCGAACAATATCTGCGCCAGCACTTCCTCCTGCGGTAAAGCCGGTTCGGAGGATACGGTGATGGAGGGCTTCGACGCTTTTCCCTCCACTCTTACCCCAGCCAGTATTGTCTCCAGCTTGGCTTCGGTAACAACATCGATTTCAGGTTCCAGGGTTGCATCATCGCCGAAGGTTACGCTGCCTGACGTCACGATGAATGTCTTGCCGGCGAAGGCGAATGTTCCCCGAACGACATTGAGCTGCCCGGAGAGGAGCGGCTCAACGCTGTTGCCACCGATATGAATATCCCCGCCCCATTCCGAATCCAGGCCCCGCCCCCGGACAAAGCTGCGGCCCGGAAAACCAATGGACAGGTCGAGCGCAATGGCAACGGCGTGCGAAAGGGATGGTTCCGCCGTGTCCTTGCGGTCGGCACCATTCCCATCCGGGCGATTGACCTCCACTACCTCCAGTTCGGCGACACTGGTCGGCAGGCGATCCGGGATCCGGATTTCAGCGCTATCGACAGTCAGCGTGCCAACCACCTGCGGCGTCGCCAGCGGCCCTTTCAACGCAACGGAGCCCGATGCGACGACATCCGCCACTGGGCGCTGATATACCGCAAACCTGTCCAGCAGAAGTGTCAGTTCACCGGTCGTATTTGCAGCACCGGAAATCGCAACCGCACCGGACCCGGATAAACTACCGCCACGCCCATCCGTCGCCTGAAGCGACACGATCTGCGCCTCGTTTCCTGAAAAGGCGATGTGTCCATCGACCTCTTTCAGGACAACACCGGTCGCCACGCCTTCGTATTCTCCACCGCGTAAACGCAGCTCACCCAGCAAAGCCGGTTTGAGTATTGTCCCGGAAACCGTCGCCTGAACGGTCACGGCGCCCTCCAGCCGGTCGCCGCCAAGGCCCAGGATTGCGTCTACAATTGAAAGTTGACCCTTGCCACTGAATTGGCCTGACAGGGAGGCGCCGGAGAGATCACGGATCCATGGATTATTCGGTACGATCAGGGCATTTGTTCGAATGTCCGCCTCAAGCTGCGTTTCGCCCAGCCCATCCACGCGAAGTGCCACCTGAAGGTCAGATTCGTCCTGCCGAATTTCCAACCGGGCGTTCAGACCGGAAAACTCCGCTGCCTCAGCGCCGACCGGCATGATATCCGTGCCCGTCACAACGAGCTGTATCGCAGGACGGTCCCGCGCACCAGTGGCTGTCAGTTCACCTGAAATCATCCCGCCGATTTCCAGTGTCGGCGCAAACAGGGATGCTATTGCCGTCGGTAAATCACGGAGGCTGGCATCCACCGCGACGGAATCCGGAGTCAGGGTTCCTTCCAGATCAAAACGTCCGCTGTCCAGCGACACGGCAAGCGGCCCAATCGATAGCGTTCCCGACCGGACCTGCATTCGCGCCGGCGACAGAAGCGCGATTGGGTGTTCGCCGACCCGGCCGTCAAGCTGCTGCACGGTCATCGTCATATCCGGCAGCGTCATGGAAACATCCCCGGCAGCCGATAGCGAAACAGGCGACCCCAGCGTTGCCGTTGACGCAAACGACCAGCCAAACATTTCCATCGTTCCGTTGGCTTTAAATTCTGCGGCTTCGACAAGACCGGCTGACATCCGGACACCGGCCAGTGCCACCGACGCTTCGAACGCAGGCGTCGCAAACAGCTCCCGGATCCGTATCTCTGCGGTCACGTCTCTGCTGCGTATTTCATCCACTGTGCCGACGAAGACGCCAACCTGAGCACCCGAAACCGCGAGTACAATATGCGGTTCGACGCCGCCTCGGGCTGTAGCCCGGATCGTCATCTCTCCGGCAAGCCCTGGCACAAAACCGCCTATTGGCAGGTTCCCAAGGCTTTCAAGCTTCGCGACGAGATCCCCGTCAAATTTCATGCCGTCGAGAACCAGTCCCCCCTTTCCGGATATGGAATTCCGCCCGACCGCAACGTTGATCGTATCGGCCCGTATTCCCGATTCGGCCGCGGTTACGGCAATAACCCCATCGAGTTTCTTGCCCTGGACCAACCCTCCCAGACGCAGGTTTGCCAGGACAGCCGCATCACGGATATCCGCTTTCACTCCGACATTGACGGTCCCGATATCAACGGTATTTACACGGGTATCATTGAAATCCACCTGCGCATTCAGAGTCGGCGCCTCAATCTTGCCCAGCGCCGTACCCGCCATGCGCATGGTCCCTGCCACGGGAACGCCGGCGAGCGCTGAAAGCCCTGCCAGATCGTCGACCGCCAATGAATATGATGCGGACAGCCCGCCGGTCAGTGGGTCGAGGTCGCCGGAAGCCGTGATGCGGGCCAGCGCGCTATCGGCTTTCAGGTTTCCGATTTTCAGCCCGGCACCATCCTGCCAGTACATATCCGCGCCAAAAGCAACCGTATCGCCCAACACGGTCCTGGCCCATGCCGGACCGTCGGCAACCTGCTGGAATGTCCCTGCGACATCCGCCTCGACATTCGCAAAAACGGAATCAACGCGATAGCGCCCCTTGGCGGCCAGTGTACCATCGACAGCCGCGCCCAGCGCCGCCGCGACCGGGCCCGACGATGCCAGCCGGATGGTGTAGTTACCGTCAATGGAGCCATCCTGGGCGATAGCGCTTTCCGTGCTCCCGATAACACCGCCAGTCGTTATCGTCACCCCGAGATGCGGGATGCTGCCGTCGTCCAGGACATAACTGTCGAACTGCGCCACCACATTGTCGCCCAGAAGGCCCGGCGGCACGGCGCCAGCGGTGTCGAGCCCTGCCAGCGTCACAATCCCCTTTGCAGACCACGCCCCGCCACCCAGCGGCTTCGCATCGAGATTACCTGTTATCCCGGACAGCGCTATCGGCTGGACCCCCAGGGCCCCGGAACCGAACGTCGCCGTCAGTTCCGGACGGGCGGCGGTTCCTGCCATGACCAAATCCGCGCGCAGAGAACCAATCGTCAGCCCTTTGACACCGAATGCATCAGGCTGGCCGGTTTCCACCGCAATACCGATTTTCCCATTGAGCGTGCCGTCAGCGAGCCGGTATCCACCCTCGCCCTGCAGGTCGACCTGCCCGTTCTCCAGATGGAAACCGCTGATATCGATCAGCCCTTCATTCCGGTAGGCAAGCATGGACCGGACCGTGAATCGCGGCCCCAGAATGGGACGGAGCACTTCCGGTATAAGCGCGGCAACACCGGCCTCCCCATCGACCGTCAGTGATACGCCCGTATCCGCGACCACGACGGCTAGCCCCGCCGTTGCATCAACAAGATCTCCGGCCCGGGCGATCAGTTGCCCCGTCCAGTTATCCGGCGGGCCATTGCCCTCCAGCGAAATCGACAATGGTGTATTCGCCGGCAGGCCGGAAAGACGCGCGATCAAGCCACCGTCTGGTTCATCGATTTTTGCGCGCGCCGCAAACCGTGCCGGGCGGGCGCGATAATCGATGGCGACGTCTGCCAGCCCCGCGACGCCATCAATCCGCGACAGGCTAAGGTCTATCCCGGCCTCTGAGAACGCCCGCCCCACCGCCAGTGAACCGCGCAGGGACAGCCGCTGCCGTTCACCCAGCATTGCGGATTGAAGGTCGATATCATCGATTTGAATGGCGTCGATATTGATACCGAAATCCAGTGTACCAGCGCCGGAATTGCTGCTTTCGGCAGTCGATTCCATCATCGCGTCTAGAAAACCGGTATCGAGCACCTGGCCAATTTCAACCCGCGAAACTTCCAGCGCCCCCCGCAACAACCCGACCGGGCGCCACTGAACATTGATGTCACGGATCGCGAGTCGGGCACCCGCCGGGGTCTCAACGATGACTTCGGGTACCGAGAACGCACCAAACAGGTTGCCGTCAATCGACACAACATGAACGCGCATCGTTTCGTCCGAAAGAATGCCGGAGACCGTGCCCGCAATCTGGTCGCGGCCGAACGGCGTCTGCACAAGCACAACAGCCCCGGCGATCAGCAGGATCACCGCTGCGGCCAACCCCGCTGCGATCCTGAACAAAATCTGCGGCTGAAAAAATGCTCGAATACTCAAAATGCCTGACCCAGACTGACGAGAATCTGGAATGCATCATCAACGCCATTGCGGCGATTCAGGGGCACTGCGACATCGAAGCGTATCGGGCCCACAGCCGTCAGATAACGCCCGCCTATCCCGCCACCCCATTGCAGGTCCTTGCCAAATTCAGGGACGTTGTCATCGTAGACGCCACCGGCTTCCACGAAGGCGACAAAGCCGATCGACTCAAAGGCGCGCCAGCGAAGCTCGGCCCCGAACTCCGTCAGGGAACGTCCGCCAATCGGATCGTTCTGGGAATCAAGCGGGCCAATACTGTTCAGGGAATATCCACGAACAGACCCGGGCCCGCCTGCATACAGCCGCTTGTTCGCCGGCACATCAGGTGTTTCCTCCCCGACGATGGTTCCCAGCCGCAGCCAGCCTGCGAGAACAAGTTTCTTTTTCTCGGCAAGCGGCAGGTATATCGAATTGAACAACCTCGTTGATACGAACGTCGTATCGGTATCCAGAATGCCGATATTCGGCGTGATGGCCAACGTGTCCCGATGCCCCCTGCCCGGGTCCAGAACATCATCCGACGAATCATGGCGCAGTATGAGGGGCAGCACCAGAAACGAGAAATCCTCCTCCACACCGTTTTCATCGACGAGTGAGTGTTCAAAACCGACACCGCCCGACGCCGAATAGACCTTCCCGAAACGCCGCTCCAGCCGCGCAACTGCCGCAACGTCCTGGCTGGTGAACCCATCCGGCTCTTCCTGGGCGATGCGCGCGTCAATGACAATATCCTGATTATCGACCATGAATTCCGGGATGCGGAAATTGCCGAACAATCCCTGTCTGATTTCACCGACCTCTGCATCCAGACGCAGGCGTTCGCCGTGACCCATCAGGTTTCGGTGCTCCCAGAAAGCCGTGGCAAGCAGCCCTTCTGTTGTTGAAAAGGATCCGCCGGCACCAAGGGATCGATGTTTGCGCTCGACCACAGAAATGGTGACGGGCAGTTCGCCTGTGTCATCCGGTGCGGTCGCATGCTTGATCAGGACACTGGTAAACAACCCGGTTTCGCGCAGTTTGGCCCGCGTTTCCTCCAGCTTGCCGGCATCGAACCGTTCGCCCTGTCCCCATGACTGGTAGCGCAGGACATATTCCTTCTCAACCGTCGAGACTCCGTCCACTGCCGTCGCGCCAAACCGGGCAAACCGGGCCATATCGAGCGAAACTGCAATGCGCACCGATTGAGACTGATGATCAACAACCGTCTTGCGTTCCAGAATTCGTGCAAGCGGGTATCCCTGTTTCGCCAGCGTCGCCAGCAGCCTTGAATCCGCGGCAATGACCTGCTCCGCCTGAAGTGGCTTAGCAGTGTCAATTCCCAGCATTTCGTATGAAACATCAATCGGCGTTCGCGGCTCGCCCGGCGTGGTGGAAACAATATCGAATGCCGCCAGCCGGTAGGGTGGCCCGGAATCGACATTCAGGACCACCTCGGCATTCGCCGGGTCCGGACGTTCAATACGGTAGGTAATGTTCGAGCGATAATAGCCTCGGGACCGCAACAGTTTCTCGACCCGCTCAACACCCGCTTCGACCCGCAGCCGCAAGGCGCGCAAGGTCGGCGAGGGCCTGTCCTTGCCTTCTTCCAACTGAGACACCGACAGGATGGCTTCACGCAACGACTTGTCGCTGATTTCCCCTAATGTGACCGTGTAGCCCTTAATCTGTCCGATGGCGGGCGTAACGCCAGCGAGCCCCGCCATGGCAAAAAACACCACGACACCAGGCAGTAAAAATCGAACGATACGTCTTGTCGCGCCGGACCCGGCCATTTGGTCACAAACCTTATACCGGGATTCGCTCCCGCCAATAGGATGGATATGGCTGCCCGCGCCGGGCTTTGCCAGCACAATCGCCTTGAAAGTGCCACGCTGCAGCGTAATTTCTTGAAATTGGGCTCCGGTGGCCTGTCAGTTCTGCTTTTTATCAAAAATGACCGACAATTAATTACATTCAATCGCCTGTGTTAACGGTTTGTTAACGTCGCTGCGCTAACGTCTTTTCGGGGCGAAAGACCGGTTCCGCCAGCTTCAGGCAGAAATATCCGGTTCTATAAATCAGGTCAAAGGCAGTATCGGGGCGATGCCAAGACAAGTCGAAGACCCGTCCTTTCCAATTCTCGATTTGCTTATGGATTCGATGCTGCAATCCACCACGACGTTTCTCGTCGGGTTCTACAAACCATTCCTCCAGTTCGCCGAAGGTACAATCCGCCTATCGTGGCCGTTCATTCTTACGATGCTGGTTGTGGGATACGGTTGCTTCCTCATGCAGCGCGCCGCCTCTGAATCAGCCGGCCCACGCGCCTTTGTGAAATACCTTCGGATACGCGAAGTCTTCCTGCACCGTTCGTCATTGGTCGATTATCGCTACCTGCTTCTCAATGGTGGATTGAAGGCCCTGCTGGTCAGCCCCTTGCTGTTGTCTTCGCTTGCCGTATCGAAAGTCGTCCTGCTCGCGCTCACGGTCACGGCCGGCGCCAGCGAGGCAACGGGTAGCCCCGGGCTTCCCCTGCTTGTCCTTTACAGTCTCATCGTTCTCCTTGCGGTCGATCTCGGAAATTACTGGAGCCATCGGTTCCATCATGAAATTCCGATCCTGTGGCAACTGCACAAGGTGCATCACTCCGCAGAAGTGCTGAACCCGGCGACGGCGTTGCGGATACATCCAATGGAAACGTTGATGAACGCCCTTTTCGCCACGACGCTATCCGGTATCGTCCTTGGCGTATTTTCGTATTTCTGGACCGATGTCTCGACCGCCAAACTATTCGGATTGAATGTCTTCGTACTGCTCACGAACCTGATCAGCGGCAATCTGCGACACAGCCACATATGGCTGTCGTTTGGCCTGCGGCTCGAACATATCCTGTCCAGCCCGGCGCAACACCATATCCATCACAGCGATAATCCCGTCCACTTCAACCGGAATTACGCCGTGCACTTTTCTGTCTGGGATTGGGCGTTCGGCACCCTGTATACGACGACACCCAGACCGGAGCCCCTGACTTTCGGACTA
>Ga0222651_1000251_pt1 | contig 38836 bp, 28 predicted proteins | sample AntAcemetagen369_FD_179855 | JGI IMG/M metagenome (GOLD analysis project Ga0222651, IMG submission 179855) | Saline water microbial communities from Ace Lake, Antarctica - #369 | ecosystem: Environmental > Aquatic > Non-marine Saline and Alkaline > Saline | place: Antarctica: Ace Lake...
GTGTTTATATTCTTTTGATAGGGTTTGTCTGGGTTTACTTGAATACGTTATATGTGACACATCTTAAACCATGAGTCGTATCTTTAATTATGTCGGATAAACCCTCCCAATTGCCTTATATTCATTTATTAAGGCATAAATCTTTTTTAAATTTACTATTTTTATTTTTAATCCAATCCTCAAATATCCTGGTTTCAATTGTGGCCATGCCGGTATTGATTCGGGTAGTGGGGGTGGAGGAGTTTGGAAGAATCAATCTTGCTTTCTCCGTTGTTCTCCTTTTTAATGTACTCGTAGGTTTTGGTTACAACCTGAGTGCCCCTAAGAGTATAGCGTTAAATCAGGGAAACATTCAAGCCTTAAGTGAGAAGGTTTCAGAAATACTATGGAGCAAGCTGTTTCTTGCATTCACCTCTCTTATTATTATTGGGATCCTTGGTTTTGTCTTTGGGTTTTTCGAGGATTTTCTATTGGTGCTTTGGTGGTCCACGGTATTATTATTTAGCGAAGCCACTACCAGTGTTTGGTTTTTTCAAGGGAAAGAACGGCTGCAATGGGTTTCCGTTATCAATGTCATTACCAAGGTGGCTTATTTGCTTTTATTGGTTTGGTGTATAAAAAATGCAAGCGATAGTTATTTATCGAATTTTTTTCTTGGCTTAACAGCTCTTTTAGGAAATGTTGGTTTACTATTCTTTGTGCACTTCAGAATGAATATCAGACTGATTGGGCCAAAGTTTTCGAGGGTATTCCAATCCCTAAAAGAAAATGTATTGTTGTTTCTTTCTAGTCTTGCTTCGCACATCGCCATCAATGGAGGGCTGATCATTTTAAGTTTTTTTGCATCTGCTGCCGTTTTGGGGCCATACAGTATAGCTGAGCGCATAGCTATGGTTTTAAGAATGGCTCCGGTTTTAATCAGTCAGGCAGTTTTTCCTAGGGCGAGTATTCTTTATTATCAAGAAAAAAGAAAATTCTTCTCTTTTCTTGCCAAGGTAGAATTGGCCACGCTAACAATTGGCTTATTAATTATAGTGTTTATACAAATTTCAGCACCTTATATTATAGCACTAATTGCGGGTGAAAACTTAGAGAATGCAGTGCTTTTTCTTAAAATCCTGTCATTTATCCCCTTGGTTTCAGGACTTAATTTGGGAAATATGCTGATAATTTTAGTGACTGACCAAAAGAAAGTTCTTTTTAATTCGACATGGGTTTTTTCAATATATATGTTGGCAGCTTCACTTGTCCTTACCCAAGCTTATGGCGGTGTAGGTCTTGCAATAGCTTTGATTTCCACAGAAATTATAATATTTATTATCACTACCATTCTCCTAAATAGAAAAAAGCCATCTACCGTTTCTCAATTTTACCGTGCATTATTCAGTAGCCATAGTTATTCTTAATTGGAATGGCTGGGGTTATACCCAGGCATGTATTGAATCTCTCCTTGCGGCGAGATTCTCTGAAAGTGACATTGTCCTTGTGGACAATGGATCCACTGACGGCTCCCTTTTAAATGTCCGAAAACGCTTTAACGCAGTCCATCTTATTCAAAATAAAGTCAACGAAGGCTTCACTGGAGGAAATAATATAGGGATGCAATATGCCTTGAATAGGGGGTATGAATACATCATGTTGCTCAACAATGATACAACAGTTTCACCTGGGTTTTTGGAATTATTGATAGCAGAAATGAAGACATCAGACAAATTGGCGGCCATACAGCCTTTGATTTATTATATGGAGTCCCAAACTGAAATATGGAATGCGGGAGGGAAATACCACAGTTGGCTAGGGTTTTCGCAAACAAATTATACTGTCGAAAGCGAAGAACCTTATTTGACAGAATGGATTAGTGGCTGTGCGATCTTGGTTAGATCGGCTGTTTTGGAGGAGGTAGGCTTATTTGATAACATGTATTTTGCCTACTTTGAAGATGTGGATTGGTCCTTAAGGATGAGAAAGTATGGATTTGAACTCAAAGTTCATCCTCAGTCAATTATTTACCACGAAGCAGGGGCGTCTTCGAAGAGCGAAATTAAAGGAAGAGAGGGGTTTTTGGATCCAAAAGTCCATTTCCTGAATGTTAAGAATCAGATTTTTCAACTTAGAAAATACTGTGTCAGTCCAAAATACTGGCTGGCATGGCCCTTCCATTTTGCTAAATTCGGTTTTTTTATTCTTTATTTCTTGGTAAAAGGCCGTAAAAGTAAATGTATGGCAGTGATAAATGGAATTAGGGAAGGATTGAAAATGCCACTGAAATTTAGTAAATGATATCTCTGTTATTATTCATAATTGTAGTGGTGTATGTTTTATTGCTGCTATTCATCACTATTGAGAAGCTGGTTTTCAAAGGGGACTGGGATTTTATTTTATTTTTTATGGTACTTTACCTGCCATTCTACACCTCTATTTTGAGCATAGTCTATCAAGCTACTGGTTCAGAATTAATAGTGGCAATTTTTCAATACATCAAAGAGTTTTTACTGTTACTAGCTCTTCTCGGATTTTTTTTCTACAATAAAAATATTTGGAGCTATCCAATCAGGCTCAATTTAGTTGATAAACTATTTCTTTCCTTTACTGCATTAGCTTCTTTGTACGTATTTCTGCCACTTGGGGAAGCAACCTTACTCAGTAAGTTGTTGTACCTCAAAGGCACCTTGTTAATTCCTTTGTTTTATTTTTTAGGAAGAAATACGAGGATGAATCAAAAATCAGTAACCAGACTTTTCAACCTAATAATGCTGGTGGCAATTGCTGCTTTTTGCTTGAATGTTGTGGAGAAGGTGATTGGAACTCACTTTCAGCAATTTTCCGGTTACGCTTTATTTAATTTTGCTGTAAATGGTATCGATCCAACAGGGAACTATGGCCTGTCTTGGACCTTTGAAACCCAAACATCGGGGATGCGATTGGCCTCCTTTTTTTCGGACCCTCTGGAACTTGCCAGTTCATGCCTTTTGGCATTTTCCACAGGCCTTATTTGGTACCTTAGTAAAGAAAGAGAACATAGCTGGATGTACCTGATCGTAATGGCAGCAGCCTTTGGTAGCTTGGTACTGACAGCTTCCAGGGCAGCTTTTGGAGCGTTTTTTGTAATGCTTTTGTTCATTGCAGTGGTATTCAGACTCTATAGACTACTTGGAATCGGTACTTTACTATTCATTTGTTTTGGAGCCTATGTGGTGTTTTTTGCCTCTGATGAATTTTACTATTTTATCTATGACACCATTACTTTCCAAAATGCTTCAAGCCTTGGGCATTTGGTAGAATGGTTTCTTGCCTTAGATTCCATCATTGCCAATCCTGAAGGAATAGGGCTAGCCATGAGCGGAAACACTGGAAGTGTAGCAGACGAATTCCGTGTTGGAGGGGAAAACCAATTTTTGATTTACGGTGTTCAACTTGGGGTGCTTGGCATGTTTTTGTACATCTCCATTTTGGGTTTTGGTATTTACAAAAGTCTTCTGGTTTTTAGAAAAACTGAGGACAGTAATACTGCTCGTATTGCTTTCGTCACAGCAGCAACCAAATTTGGCCTGCTTCTCCCGCTTTTTACAGCCAATGCAGAATTATACACTTACGTTTCACTCATTACCTGGTGGATGATGGGCTATACTTTAACTGCCTATAACCAGCTTTATTCCACCCTAAATATTACTACTAGTAACCCTTCCCAACCTTCGGTATGAATAAGAAAGGTAGGAAGGTAATTCTCGTTGATATTTTTTTCCAATACCTGGCACAAACTGGTATTAAAACGTATACTGATAGCCTTCTTAGTCAGATAGATGCTTACAATGGAGAAACATATACCTTCATCATTTACCCTTCAAGAGAAAAAATGATGAAAAGTAAGTTTTTCAAAGGTAAGACTGTTCGCTGGAAAAACTGGTGGTTTCAGATACTGTATTTTTCACACAAACTCCTTGTCCTGCCATTGCTTTCCCTATGGTACAAGGCTGACCTGGTTCTTTCTCCCGATATTCTTTCACCCATTTGGTCCAGAGGGAAAAGAGTGTCTGTGATTCACGATGCTTTTTTCTGGGAAACACCTGAACATTACAATGCGCTTTGGAGAAAAGTTTACTTGTTTTTTTTACAGAGGAGTATCGACTCGGGCGCACATGTATTGACCGTTAGTCTTTATGCCAAATCGAAAATATCAAAGTATTTATCAACGAGTAATCCTATCATGGCAATTCCAACTGGGCTGGATCTCAAGGTGAAGACCAGAAGTGAAAAGGAGCACTCACCTCATCCAAGCCCTTATTTTATTCATGTTGGAGTAATGGAGAAGAGAAAAAATCTAACAACGCTTATTAAAGCATTTTCCATCTTTTTGAAAAAGAGTGACACAGACTTTTCCCTTGTATTGGTAGGGCAGAGAGGTCCCAGAGAAGCTTTGGATGACTATCCAGCAATTTCGGATCTGGTGAAGAAGTATCAATTGGAGGGAAAGGTTATTTTTACGGGTTACTTGGATGCCGACAAACTTTCAGCCTATTATCAATTTGCAGAGGCCTATGTATTTCCCTCCACCAATGAGGGTTTCGGCTTGCCTGTGTTGGAAGCGTTTTTCTACGGATTACCGGTCATTGTGGGTCCTCAAGGTGCTTTGCAGGAAGTAGGTGGTGAAGCAGTATTGGTGAGTAGTTCCTTTGCTGCAGAGGATTTTGCTGCAGCCATGTTTCAGCTTTCAATGGATGAGGCACTTCGTCTTCAATTAACCAAATCAGGCTTAAAACGCCTATCGGTATTTACTGGGGAGAAGTTTTTCCTATCTTTGCTTGGTTATTTTAAAAGGGTGATTGATGAGTAGTTTTCCGGGAAAGTTTATTTCAGGGGTTTCAGGATTGGATTTTTCAGATCGATTTGGACTGGGTTGGGATCGACTATCTATCCTGTCCGTGTTGATGCGAATGGGTATATGGTGGTTGCGTGGATTGTTTCTAAGATTGAGATTAAAATCATCCCGAGGGATGCTGTTGTTGGGGAAGGGAGTAACCATTCGACAGGCGGGCTACTTTGAGGTCGGAAGTAATTTTGTTGCCCAAGATCATTGTGAGATAAATTGTCTTTCACAAAAAGGCATTGTATTTGGTGATAAAGTGACCGTGGGTAGCTATGCTATTATTCGGCCCACAAACTTATATGGAGGAGAGCCAGGGGTAGGGCTAAAAGTCGGAAATAATTCCAGCATAGGGCCCTATGCCTATATTGGTTGTTCAGGATATATAGAGATAGGTGACAATGTAATGATGTCACCGAGAGTAAGTATTTATGCTGAGAACCATATTTTTGATAATAGCGATCGGCCTATGATAGAACAAGGAGTTAAACGTTCTTTTGTTAAAATTGAGGACGATTGCTGGATTGCATCCAATGCAGTGATTTTAGCGGGAGTCACTATAGGTAAAGGTTCGGTGGTTGCAGCTGGAAGTATTGTTACTAAAGATGTTCCTCCATACAGTATAGTTGGAGGGAATCCGGCCAAGTTAATAAAGTCCAGGTGATGGAATAGGGTGGTTTACAACCATGCACCTGAATTAAGCATGGCCGTTTGATTTTAATATTAAATGCTATTTCCAAATTGAAAAATGCTTAAGGAGACAATAGATTTTTTGATTTGAATTATTTTTGAAATTTATCCTGGATTATTAAAATGTGATGCCTAAAGCGTTTGGTGACAACAAGAACAAAAAAAGGTGAATAATGATGTATTGGGCCACTATCATGTTGTTTATGGAGTTGCATAGAAGAGGAAAGGGTGAAGTGATTTCATCATGTAATAGAATAGGTGCCAATTTCGTGTTTTACCTAAACAGAATCAGAAGGACGTAAATGAAGAGTCAAATAGAGGAAAAGCGCGTTATGATGCTGCATGGATCATCAGATCTTTATGGAGCGAGCAAAATATTTTTATTGACAGCCGAGATTCTGAGTAATAATGGTGTGTCAGTTTTAGTGATTTTATCAGAAGATGGCCCACTAGCGGATGAATTGAAAAAGTTAGGAATTAGAGTTGAACTTGTTAGGTTGGGAATTATTAGGCGCAAGTATTTTAATATCAATGGGTTATTTAACAGATTAAAGGTTACTTTTGAAGCATATAAAACCCTTGGAGCACTTGCTGAAAAAGAAAAAATAACCCATGTTTACTCGAATACCGCAGCAGTTTGGGTAGGAGCTTTGCTTTCCAGAATGAAGGGGTATTTCCATATATGGCACCTGCATGAAATCATTTTACAGCCAAAGTTCTTTGCAGTATGGCTTGGGAAATTGGTTCAGTATAATTCTCACAAGGTAATAGTTGTTTCTGAAGCGGTAAAAAAGCATTGGGGAAAATACGTGAGTGCAAATAAACTACATTTGGTTTATAATGGGATAGATTATAATCCTTACCTTTGCAAATCTCTTGATCTGCGTGAGGAGTTAAATATCCCAAAAGAGGCAATGATAATTGGGATGATAGGGAGGGTCAACAGTTGGAAAGGGCAAGAATACTTTTTGGAAATTTCGGAAGAATTAAATAAAAAGTTTTTAAATTTATATTTTCTTTTAGTAGGAGACGCCTTTCCTGGTGAGGAACACTTGTTTGAAGGGTTAGAACAAAGGATTTTGGAGAATAAATTTAGAGATAGAATATTTAATTTAGGTTTTAGAAAAGATATATCCCATGTTTTGGCTACTATGGATATTTTTATTCTTCCATCCACATTACCTGATCCATTCCCAACTGTAATATTAGAAGCCATGGCTGCAAAAAAGCCTGTGGTAGCTACAGCCCAAGGTGGAGCTTTAGAAATGATAGATCATGGCGAAACTGGATACCATATACCCTTGAATGAAGCTCCTGAAGCAGCTGTCATTATTGGTGAATTAATAAATAATAAAGGCCAAATTAACAAAGTAGGTGAAGAGGCCAGAAAAAGCGTTATAGAAAATTTTTCTTTGTCTAAATATGGGCAGAAAATTTTGAGTATTTTTTCTTGAGTAGTAAATATATACAGTATGTCAAAAAACAACAAGCCGTTGCATGTTGCCATAGTAGGTACAAGAGGGTACCCTTATGTTTATGGTGGTTACGAAACTTTTGTAAAAGAAATGGGAGAGCGGTTGGTGCAAAGAGGAATAGAGGTTACCGTTTATTGTCATGCTCCATTGTTTGAAAAAAAACCCAAAAAAGTTAATGGTATTAACTTGGTATATATACCCTGTGTCGAAACCAAGTCGTTGAGTCAATTGACCAATTCTTTACTTTCTATGATCCATGTCTGTTTTTCAAAGGTAGATGTGGTGTTTGTAGTAAATAGTGCCAATGGGCCTTTCGGTATACTCACCAAAGCATTCGGGAAGCCATCTATCATAAATGTGGATGGGTTAGAGTGGTTGAGACCAAAGTGGAAAGGATTAGGAGCGAGATACTATTTGTTTGCTTCTAGACTTGCCACTAAGCTATATGATCAATTGATCACAGATTCAGATGAAATGGAAAAAATTTATCTGGAGAAATTTAATGCGCCTTCTAAGATGATAGCCTACGGGGCCAACCCCAGATTAACTTCTGATAGTACCTTGATTGAAGAGTGGAACCTTCAAAAGCAATCTTATTTTTTGATTGTAGGAAGGCTAATACCCGACAATAATGCAGATTTGATCGTTGAAGGATTTGTGAAATCAAAATCCAAAAGGAAACTGGTAATTGTCGGTGATGTTCCTTACCACGATAAGTTTGCCCAAAGAATGAAACAGGTAGACGATAAAAGGTTGATTTTTACAGGATACGTAAGAGATCAAGAGCAGTTGGCTTCATTGTACCACAATTGTTATGCTTATTTTCATGGACATGAATACGGTGGTACAAACCCGGCGATGTTGAAAGCCCTGGGATTTGGATGTGCCATTCTTGCCCTGAACACGAGGTTCAATCAGGAAATGCTCCAAAAAGGTAAATTTGGATGGTACTTTGAAAAAAATGCAGCATCTGTTATTGCCATAACCGATATGGCAGAAAATTCGCCTGAAAAAATTGAAAACTTAAGAGCGCATTCAAGAGAAGGATTAACAGATAAATACAACTGGGATGTTGTAACCGATGAATATGAAACGCTGTTCAAGGCTTTATGTAAGCGGAAAATAAAAGAAAATTTGGTAGAAATAAATTATTAAAAAAAGCACTGGTTTGATTTATACTCTTAATTGTTAATAGAAGTTGGGATTAATGGTGTTATTCTGCTCATTTTATTTTTAGGTAAAAAGAGAAATTTTTATCTTATGGTTAAAATTATTACCGGATTTATTCCGGTTTTTTTGTCCATTTATTGAAAACCTTAAACCCGGATTTTGCAATAAAATTCGTAATGTCCTTTTCTGACATTACTCAGGAAGTAATTTCATCACCTAATAGATTATCTCTTGCCTATTTGGGTTAAATTCAGTAGTTGGGTTCGCATTGATTTTAGATTTCTGAAAGCACATTAAGTTCAGGGCCTAATCCTAATTTCGATAAATGCAGAAAATCTAAAAAAGTGACCAGTTTTGAAGTACTTTTGTGCTGGGCCTACTGTTTTTAGCTATTTCGGGTTTTTAACTTGTAAAAAAGAATCGGATGGTTTGGGTTTATTCTAATGATTTTTAATTGAAATACCTGCATGGCAAAACGTTTTTATAAATATTTCCCCTGGCTGTTTATTTCAGTTGAGCTTATGGTGATGTTTATGGTACTTGGACTGTTAACTATTTTAAGTCCTGAAAGTGATTTTAATTCTACAAGCTACCTTTTGGATGTAGGATTATTTGGCTTAGTATGGTTGATTATTGTTTTGGTTAGAAAAGATTATAAACTATCCAGAACCTCGATTTATTGGGATACACTCATGCAATTCCTTGCCTCATTTGTATGGGCAATTTTGATATTTTTTATTCTAAGGGAGCATTTGTCCTCATCCAGCTCGTTTAAATTAGATTTTTATTTGTTTCCAATTGTGCTTTTCATGTTGGTTTTTTTTAGGATCGGGATCCATATGGCCTTGCGAAGGTACAGGATGAGTGGAAGAAATTATCGCAAAGCAGTAATATTGGGGAAAGATGAATGGAGCAATCAATTGGCACGGACCCTTGAGAAAAACAAAGCTTTTGGGATCAAATTATTAGGGTTTTTTGATGATGAAGTGAATGGCAGAGATGTGTTGGGGAACTTTGATCATTTTTTTGATTCGTTTGGAATTGGTTCTCTGGATTTGGTTTACCTTAGTCAGAATATGCCAAGCAATCTGGTGAATAAAATAGTAGATTTTGCTGATGAAAACCATTTTAAGGTTAAAATCATTCCTGGTCCAGCATTACAATGGAACAAAAAAATGAGCTTTAGTAATTATGGGTCCTTCGTAGTTGTTAATTTAAATGAAATCCCTTTAGACAGGTTGGGTAATCAATTTTTCAAACGTTTTTTTGATGTCCTGTTTTCTGTATTCGTGATCTTATTTATTTTTAGTTGGTTGATGCCAGTTATTATTTTATGTATTAAACTAGAGTCCAAAGGACCTGTTTTTTTCTACCAAAAAAGGACAGGAGTCAATAATAAGGTTTTTACTTGTATTAAATTCAGAACGATGCAGAAAAATCCTTGGTCAGATACCCTACAAGCCTCAAAAAATGATCCTAGAGTAACTGAGGTTGGCGGATTTTTGAGGCGATTTTCTTTGGATGAGCTACCTCAATTTATCAACGTACTTAAAAACGAAATGTCGGTAGTTGGCCCAAGACCGCATACTGTTCCGATGAATGAGGTTTTTAAGAAGCGATTGGAAAAATACAACAATAGGCATTGCATTAAACCCGGTATAACTGGCCTTGCACAGGTATTGGGATATCGTGGGGAAATTTCTATGCACTGGCAAATAAGATCTAGGGTAAAACTAGATTATTTTTATGTCCGCAACTGGTCCTTTTTTCTGGACATTAAAATAGTCTTAAAAACCATGAATCAAATGTTAAGATCAGGTGAGGGTGTTTATTGAGATGCCTCACCCAAGTCCTTGCTGCAACATGGATTTTTGGTTGAGGGATTAACATCCTATAACGCGTACTTTAAATTCTGAAAATCACCTTTTTTAGATTCTAAAAAGGGCCTCAAGAAAGCTCATGTTCTCCCCTTTTTCCTTCATTACCAGCATAGGGATATCTTGGTTACTGTTAACCAGTTTTTCAGCCACGCTGCCCAATAAAACTGCCGCTGATCTCGATCTTCCCCTACTCCCTACAATCAATAAGTCTGTTTGAATAGAACGGGCAAAATCCATTATGTTATCCGCTTCATCCTTTTTGTCATGAAGGATGAATGTGCACGATAAATCGGGCAATTTATTTTCATCCAGGAAATTCTTGAAATCCTTTTTCACATTTTCCAACATTATCGCCGCAAACTCTTCAAAGGTTTTACCTGTTTTGCTATAACCACTAGGGACTTCATACATATGGCAACACTGTAAAGCCGCTTTCGTTTTTTTACTTATTTCCAAGGCGATCAAAATGCTTACTATTGAATGTTTGGAAAAATCAATAGGGAGTAAAATGTTGCTAATTTGGCCATTCGGTGGTGTCTCTGGTAGTAAAAGTACAGGCCTTGGGTATTTCTGCGACAAATTTTTGACAAGAGAGTCAGAGGATGTTTTGCCATTTTTTCTGCCTAATATCAAAAGATCGGTCTCTTTGATGTTGCACCATCGAAGCATGCTGTCCTGAGCATTTCCTTCCTTTACGATGATTTTGTAATTGAAATCCAAAGCTGGTTTGCTTTTTTCAATTTCATATTTAATTTGACTTTCGATGGTTTCGTCCAGAGGTGCCAATAAATCAGGATATGCTGATGTAACCTCTTCGGGCAGAATTAAACTCTTAGAAAAATGAATAAAATATACTTTTTCTATATCCAAAATAGGAACAAGTAATTTGATGTTGGATATCAATACCTCATCTAATAGGGTTAAGTCCAACCCTACCATGACTTTTTTGAATTGCTTCATTGATCTTACCTTTAAATCAGTTTTGCGTTTGAATTGTGAATATGGTAAAATTTTATGAATTTAACTTTTTGATGGCTTCTTTGAAAGAAGTTCTTCTTCAAATATTAAAATAATATACAATTGACTGTTTAGGTACACCTGGATTATGCAATGGGAATCCTCTAGTAAGCTGACCGACCAATTCTTGAGAAGTAGCCAAATCACCCAAAAGAAGCCTTTTGTATAATTAGGGCTTAAAGTCAAATCATTTAGATAATTTATTGTCATGACTAAAGTAATGGGTAAATATTTCTTAGCAATTGTACCCGATGAACCTATTAGGGGAATGATTACTGGGTTGAAGGAGCAGTTACGTGCGTCCTTTGGGATCAAGTATGCTCTTAAATCACCTCCACATATCACGCTAAAAATGCCTTTTGTCCACAATGAAAATAAAGAAGAAGAATTGGTGAAATCATTGCGTGGCTTTTTTGAGCAAGAGAAAAGCTTTTCTTTGTCTCTTGGCGGAATAGGGTCATTTGGGAATAGAGTAGCCTTTATGAAGGTGAAGTATCCGCCTGAACTCAAGTATTGTCAGCAGCGACTTATTGCTTTCAGCAAAACGGAATTGAAAAAGAATATTGAATTGAGCGATACCAATTATCATCCCCACCTAACCTTGGCTTACAGGGATGTGAAAAAGGATCAGTTTAGACTTGTAATGGATTACCTTAAAATGAATTCAATAAGAGATTCCTTTAAAGTTCATCAAGTTTTTTTGCTAAAGAAAGTGGATGGTTTGTGGGAAATGATAAAGGAGATTCAGTTATCCAACTGATTGTTAATGAACAAGTCCTAAATGTCTAGCTGCTAAAGACGGATTGTTTCGGATTTATATGAATCTTCTTATTTTTTTTGATATATAGGGCCTGCTTAGAAAATAAAAAAGTAAGATTTTAGAGATATTTGGCAGTTTTTTCGCGAATTAATGGATGTCAAATACAAGGAACTATGCGAAAAACTTCCAAAAGGCGTGCACCATGCAGCGCAAGTATTGGATTATCCAGACTGGTTTATGAACAGCAACTCAAGATGTTCATGAGCCGCACCCATAAGGTAGAAGATCGCATTTTGAGTATACACGAATCCCATGGTCTCATCTTAGGTGGAAAAGCAAGAGCAAAAACCGAGTTTGGAGCCAAGATTAATCTGAGTCGGGTAGATGGTTTTGCATTTCTGGACACGCTGTCCTGGAATGCGTTCAACGAGGGCAGCCATCTGAAAAATTATGTAGAAGAATACCGGAACCGGTTTGGGTTTTATCCCGCAAAGGTACTGGCAAACCAACTGTACTGCACCAGAGAAAATCGGAAATGGTTAAAGTTAAAGGAAAAAAACATAAAACTTGCAGCCAAGCCCCTGGGAAGGCCTTCGGCCAAGGCAGTGGAAAACCACGTAAGACCCGGGGAAAGGAATCCAATAGAAGGCAAGTTTGGGCAAGCTAAAAATGCTTACGGTATGAACCGAACCAGGACAAGACTCAGAAACACCAGCCAATCATGGATCGCCTCGATCCTCTTAGTGCTCAACCTGATCAAATTGGTCCGAATTGATATAGCCATTCGGTTTGCGGCCTATCAACAATATCAGTCTAGTTTAAGCGTACCGCTAATTTTACCCTCCCTGGTAATTAAGCTTTTGGGCTTCCGGTTTTTATAAAAATTGACAATGTTTTGTTGGGTAGGGAAGTCTTCTATTAGGATAGAATTGTAAATGGTAACCTGAACAGGTTCAGGAATCTGTTCTGATTCCATATAAAACCAAGCGGCATCTTCCTCTACTTCATGTCCTAAGTAGGTTAGTTTTAATTGCTTGCCATCGACTTCCAGCTTATTATTCCTCAGGATATATTCTTCGATAAGGCTTTCTAATTGCTTTGGGTCCTTTGGATTAAGAAAATTCACCTGTTTTCCAGTAGCAATTGTCAGCGAGGTTTCAATGTCAGTCCAGAAAATCTTTTGAGCGATTTCTATTTGCTGTCGGTTTTCGTTGTAGACCATGTCTGTCAGGCTTATAAAAAAAGGATGTGTTTCCAGCGCACAAGAAAACAGAACTAAGAAAAGTTTAATTACAAGCATTTAAAGGAGTTTTTTTGTAATATCTGCGAATTATGCGTTAATATTACAACAAAATTTTAAAACCTAAAGTAAATTAATCAGCTAATTCTATGAATCAATTTCAGTTGTATTTTAATCTTGGTATCCAGCATATTTTGGATCTTAAAGGTTTTGATCATATTCTTTTTATCTTAGCCTTGGCAGTGGTGTACATGATTAAGGATTGGGGAAGAATCCTGGTTTTGGTTACTGCTTTTACGATAGGTCACTCATTGACATTGGCATTGGCTACTTTAAAGGTGATACAAGTCAATACAGATTTCGTGGAGTTTTTGATCCCCGTGACCATTGCCATTACGGCTTTAGCCAATATTATCAAGCCAAAAAGTTCTTCTGGCAAAGGAGTTCAAATCAATTATTTGTTTGCACTTTGTTTTGGATTGATTCATGGGCTTGGATTTTCTAACTACCTGAGATCTCTTTTGGGAAAAGAACAATCGATCTTTACTCCTCTCCTTGCCTTTAATGTGGGGCTTGAAGTTGGGCAGGTAGTGATTGTAGTGTTGTTTTTATTGGCTTCGACATTGATTACGGGAATATTTAGAATCAATAGAAAAGAATGGATTTTGGTTATTTCATCGATAATACTAGGCATGTCTACAATGATTTTATTGGATAGTGTTTATTGGTAGAATTACTCAATAAAACGCCAGTTTTTGAGCGATTTTAATGTAATTTCTTTATATTCATGCGTCACCTTTTTAGGTTTATTGTCTATTTTATTAGCGAAATTTCATACACTATGAAGCATACTATTTCCTTTCTCCTACTTTTTACAATAATTAGATTTGGGGCTGATGCCCAAGTGGATACCCAAAGGCATGGCAATAGATTTGAGCAAATGGGTACCACGTTTCGCTCGCCAAATGTATACCGTACAGCTTCAGGAGCACCAGGACACGAATATTGGCAGCAAAGGGCAGATTATGAAATCGTGGTTGAATTGAACGATGACAACCAGTCTATCAGTGGGGAAGAAAAGGTAACCTATTACAATGAGTCCCCTGATCCTTTGGATTACTTATGGTTGCAGTTGGACCAAAATCAACGGGACAAGAACTCTGAAACCCCGAAAATAGCCAGCAGCAAAATTCATCCAAAAATGAACCTTGGAGAACTGGAAGATATTATTTGGCATGATATGGACCTCGGATTAAAGATTTATTCCGTAACAGATGCGAACGGAGCAGATATACCTGCTACAGTGAACTTGACCATGATGAGATTAGACCTTGCTCGTCCATTATTGCCCGGAGAAAAGTTTGAATTCAATATTGCCTGGAGCTTCAATAGCCACGATAGGACAAGTTTTTTGGCTACCAGACCAGGTTATGAGTATTTTGAAGAGGACGGAAATTACATCTATACCGTATCTGAATGGTTCCCAAGGATGGCCGTATATTCTGATTTTGAAGGCTGGCAGAACAAACAATTTGTAGGTAGAGGGGAATTCGCTTTGGTATTCGGAGATTATAAAGTAGCCATTACCGTTCCTTCAGATCACATGGTAGGAGCTACGGGAGTATTGCAAAACCCAGAAGAAGTCTTCAGCCAAAAGGAAATGAATCGATGGGACCAGGCCAAAACTTCCTTTGATAAGCCGGTAGTAATCCGCAATCAGTCTGAGGTAGAAAAGCTGGAAAAATATAAATCCACTGAAAAGAAAACATGGGTATATCACGCGGAGAATGTAAGGGATTTTGCATGGACTTCTTCCAGGAAATTTATTTGGGATGCCATGGCCGTTCGTTTGGAAAACGGTAGGGAAGTAATGGCCATGTCTTATTATGCCAAGGAAGCCAATCCGCTTTGGGGGCAATATTCTACCAAGGTGGTGGCCCATACTTTGAAGTCCTACTCTTCCAGGACTTTCGATTATCCCTATCCTAAAGCCATTTCAGTAGAGGCCTCCAATGGCATGGAATATCCTATGATATGTTTTAACTATGGAAGGCCGGATAAGGATGGAACTTACACCGAGGCAATCAAATACGGTATGATTTCCGTGATTATTCATGAAGTGGGACACAATTTTTTCCCAATGATCGTCAACTCTGATGAAAGACAATGGACCTGGATGGATGAAGGACTCAACACCTTCCTGCAATTTTTGGCCGAACAGGAGTGGCAAAGGGATTATCCTTCGCGAAGAGGGCCAGCACATAAGATCGCTCCATACATGAAAGGAGAGAAAAGTCTGTTGGAACCTATAATGACCAACTCTGAAAATATCATCCAATTTGGGCCAAATGCTTATGCAAAACCAGCCACTGCGCTTAATATTTTAAGGGAAACAGTGATGGGTAGAGCTCTTTTCGATTTTGCGTTTAAAAAGTATGCTGAAAGGTGGATGTTCAAGCACCCAACACCGGAAGACTTCTTTAGGACAATGGAAGATGCGTCTGCAGTAGATCTGGATTGGTTTTGGCGGGGATGGTTTTTTGGTACTGAGCCAGTAGATATTTCCATTAGAGATGTTCATTGGTATAAGATTGATAGCAAGAAGCCAAATGAGGTTAAAGCTGAGGCAAAAAAAGCCTATGACCATGAAGAAACTTATATATCGAGGACCAGAAATAAAGGAGACATTGCCCAGACTGTATTAGAAGGAGATCCTGATGTAGGTGATTTTTATACTAGTTATGACCGTTTTAAGGTTTGGCCTGAAGAGGAAAAAGAATACAAGGCCTTTTTAAGTCAATTGAGGAGAGAGGAAAGAGAAATGCTGGAAAGCGGACTCAATTTTTATGAGATTTCATTTGAGAATTTAGGAGGTTTGGTTATGCCTATTATTCTTGAATTTCAATACGCTGATGGTACAAGTGAGGTAGAAACCATTCCTGCTCAAATATGGAGGCTGGATGAATATGAAGTCAGCAAGGTATTTGCCAAACAAAAAGAAGTCGTACAAATAGTAGTGGATCCATATCGGGAAACTGCGGATATCGATGAATCCAATAACTACTGGCCAAGACAGTTTATGCCATCAAAATTTGAACTGTTTAAGCAGAAAGCACCAGGAAGAGGGACTTCATCAGGCCCTAACCCAATGAAAAGAAAAGGAAATTAAAGAATGTCAGTGCTTTGAATCGAAAGTGTTGCGTCCACAGAATTTTTAAAACTCTAGTTTTCTAGTATCCAAGGCATTATTTTCTTGACCTCAAGGCAATTTGGTTATTTTTGGTTAAGAACAAAGGACAGGGAAGGGAAACGCATACTATGGTGGTTGATGTTGAATTTTTCTTAGGATTAACCAAGGGCTTTCCCTGAATCTTATTGCATAATTCGATCTAACTCCTTAAAGAAATATTTAGTTTAAGGTGCTTTAAAATCAATTGCCAAGGGATTCAACCCTTGAAATGAGGAAATTTCCACCGGAGTTAGCTACCCTACGTTACTTTTTGCCGAGGTCTTAGAACTCCATCTAACTCTATAAGCACTTACAGCAATCATTGGAAAATTGAGAGTCGTTTAATTGCTCCCATTTCACCAGCCCCAAAGGGGCGTAATATCATAGCCACGGGTATTAGCCCGTGGTAACTAAATCGAAATGAACTGATTTTGGCGGTATTGTTGCCTTTTTTTAGCAACAATGCTGACAAAATCTCTTAGCAATGTTTTCGAATTCGGGTTGAAGGATTTGAAAAATGGGCACAAAAAAAACAGGCAGATAGAACCTGCCTGTTTTTTACTCTTTATATAGCTGTAGTCTGTATTATTATTCTTTTGTTTCAAAGTCAGGATAAGCCTGCATTCCATGCTCATTGATGTCAAGACCTTCAATTTCTTCTTGCTCATCTACTCTAATTCCAATCGTTTTCTTTAATACGTAGAAGATTAGAAAACTAAATGCGATGCAGAAACCCCCGATGGCTACAATACCGGTCAGTTGGGAAATTATTTGAGATACGCCGGCAAGATCACCGAAAATACCCACGGCAAGTGTGCCCCATATACCACAAATAAGGTGTACGGAAATAGCACCAACCGGATCATCGATTTTAATTTTGTCAAATAGAATCACACCAAATACTACCAATATACCCCCTATGAAGCCTATAATTACCGCTTCAGATGGAGACATTAGATCTGCTCCAGCAGTGATACTAACAAGCCCTGCCAATATCCCATTCAGCACCATTGTAATGTCATAGGCCTTAAATTTCAGGTAGGAAGCAAGTAAAGCTCCGAAAGCACCAGCAGCACCCGCAAGAGCAGTTGTTACAAATACAAGGGATACCGTTCCAGGGTCGGCGGATAATACTGATCCACCATTGAAACCAAACCATCCAAACCATAATAAAAACACCCCAAAAACAGCCAGGGGAATATTATGACCTGGTATCGCATTGGTTTTACCATCTTTGTATTTTCCAATTCTTGGACCTAGTAGGTAAGCACCTATTACAGCACCCCATCCTCCTACTGAATGGACAATAGTGGAACCGGCAAAATCATAAAATGGAATGGTTAGAGTGTCTAAGAAACCTCCGCCCCATTTCCACATGCCGACGATAGGATAGCAAATCCCTACATAAAGGATGGAGAAGAAAATAAATGGACCAAGCTTGATTCTTTCAGCTACTGCCCCTGATACAATTGTAGCAGCGGTGGCAGCAAACATAGCTTGAAAAATGAAATCTGTATAAAACGTATAACCCTCGCTGTAAGCAGAAGTATTCCAACCTTCAGGTAGACTTAGTCCTAAGCCTCCAAAACCAAAAATACCTCCTGCAAATACTTCGCCTGGATACATTAGATTAAAACCGACAAAAGCATAAGTCAATAACCCAATAGCAGGGATGATAGTATTTTTAAAAAGTATATTAATAGTGTTTTTGGCTCTGGTAAGCCCAGCTTCCAGTGCGGCAAAACCAAGATGCATGATGAAAACCAAAATGGTTGCCACCATAATCCAAAGGTTGTTTATGGTAAATAATTCCTGAGTCATTTAATTTGTGTTTTTAATAAGTTGTATTAGGTTATAGTGATTTTGGCTGAACAAGGATTACAATGCGTTTTCACCAGTTTCATCATTTCTAATTCGGAAGGCTTTCTCTACATCATAGACAAATATTTTTCCGTCACCTACTTTTCCTGTTCTTCCCTCATTGAGGATACATGCAATTACTTTGTCTTCTAAATCGTTCTGAACGACTATTTCCAGTTTTGTTCTGGGTATAAAAGTGGGCTCATATGCTACTCCACGATAGTGTTGCATTTTTGCATGCTGTAGTCCCATTCCCTTTACTTCATAAAAGGTTAGAAATTTAACCCCTAAAGCGGAAAGACACTTGTGAATTTCGTCAAATTTCGAAGTTCTAATTAAAGCTTCAATTTTTTTCATTTTTATAACAGGATTAATATTTCTTTAATAATTATAGAATAAAAAAATTATCTGTTGCAAAAATAATAATCAGGATCTTATTTAACAACTAATTTTTAATAAAAATGATTAAAACTGCAAAAATGGGGGTAAATTAACCTGTAAAATCAATTTTTGATGACAAAAATGGTTAGATAGGATATAAATTTACCCAAATTGATGTTTTTTGATGCTAATAAAATATTTCAATGATTATTAGTTAACCCAATTATTAAAGAAAGTAAATGTGGGTTAAACCAAATTAATGGAGGATTTTCTCTGATGACATTCCTAAAAAAATTAACTTTGGCTTCGAGTTTATCTTTTAGTAGAGTATTGCCAATAATTATTTTAAAGACAATGAATAAACCAACACTTTTAATTTTGGCTGCAGGAATGGGTAGCAGGTATGGTGGAGACAAGCAAATTGACGGCTTTGGGCCAAATGGTGAGACAATTCTAGAATATTCCATCTATGATGCCATTCGTTCTGGGTTTGGGAAGATTGTCTTTGTCGTAAGACAAGAAATACTTGAAGAAAGTAAAGAGATTTTTTTACCGAGATTTGGAGACCTTGTTCAGCTTGAATTTGTCGTTCAGACTTTGAAGAATCGCGTGCCAGAGGCTTTTCAAGATCCAGATAGGAAAAAGCCTTACGGCACAGCCCATGCCTTGCTTTGTGCAAAGGATGTGATCCATGAGCCTTTTGCTGTCATCAATGCAGATGATTTCTATGGGGAAGAAGCTTTTCAAGCGCTTGGAGATTTTTTAACCCGCGACGTTAAGCCTGATCTTCATTGTATGGTAGGGTATGCTGTCAAAAACGTTTTGTCTGAATACGGTACCGTAAGTAGAGGGGTTTGTGATGTTTCACCAGAGGGTTTTCTCACAGGTATGGTTGAGAGAACGGCCATTTCAAAAAGAGAGGACGGTATCTTCCATGAGGCGAATGGTGAAAAATTAGAGATTTCACCAGACAATCCGGTTTCTATGAATTGCTGGGGATTTCATCCGTCGATCTTTGAAGAGACAGAGCGACTTTGGCTTACCTTTCTAGAAGAAAATAGAGAAAACCTGAAATCTGAATTTTACATTCCTAAAGTAGCCAATTCTCTTATTCAGGAGGATTTGGGAAAAATTCAAATACTTGAAGGAGGTAAAATTTGGTTTGGAGTTACTTATTCTCAGGACAAAGAGCATGTAATGAAAGAACTAAAAAACTTACACTCAGAGGGAAAATATCCAGCCAAACTCTGGTAATTAATTTCGAAGTTTAGGATAAAGGGATGCAATGTTCCAAATAAAGTGGTCAAAAAAGCTTTAGAGAAAATAGCTGACAAGTATAAAAGTGCCTGTCAGCTATTTTTGCTTTTATATTTTATTTAACTTGAGAATTCTTGTTTTTATAGAACACAAAAGTTGACCACCAGCCTATGAAAAAGATTGTCTTTTCACACGCTCCATTTTCTTTGGATTTTGGCCTGCTCCTATTAAGGGTAGGTACTTCCCTCATGTTAGTGTCGCACGGATGGTCGAAAGTAACACATTTCAGTGAAAGGCTAAATAGTTTTGCGGATCCTATAGGCTTAGGGCCTTCAGTGTCATTGCAACTGGTTATATTTGCTGAATTTTTTTGTGCGATCTTTCTAATCCTAGGGTTTATGAGCAGGATTATTCTCATTCCTATGATTATAAATATGGCTGTAATGACCTTCATTGTTCAGGCTGGTAATGGTTTTGACAAACAAGAACTTCCAATGATTTACCTCCTTGTGTTTATTGTGCTGTTGCTTCTTGGCCCGGGAAAAATTTCTTTGGATGGGAAAATATTAAAGAAAAGAAGCCGCTATTAGTTTTTTTATATTTCAACAATAGTATTGTTTGAAATTGTGAAAGAGTGGTAATCCGAGGTGATCTGGCTAAGTATTTCTCTAGATCTTTCAGGTCTCGCATCCGAAATGAAAAGCTGGCCAAATTCTTTATTGGCTACTGCCGTTATCAAATGGTGTATCCGAAAATCATCCAGCTTGTCAAAAATATCATCTAACAAAAGTAGGGGCTTGGTACCTTTTATTTCTTTGAAAATATAAAACTGGGCCAGTTTAAGACTTATTAAAAAGGATTTCTTTTGTCCCTGTGAGCCAAATTTCTTTATCTCTTGACCATCAAATGTAAAAATAAAGTCGTCTTTATGGATACCGAAGCCTGTTCTTTTAAGTAGCAAATCTCTTTTTACGTTGCTAACAAAGTCCAAATTGAAATTCTCATTGTCCACCTGACTTTTGTACTGTATGTCTACCATTTCTTTAGCTCCAGATATGGCCGCATAATGTGTTTTGAAATGAATTAAAAAATCCTTTAGAAACTGGCGTCGGATTTGGTTTATTTCTTTTGACAGCTGAATTAATTGTTCATCATATGGCGCTAACTGTAACTTGTCCAATCTTTTTTCTTCAGCAAATCTTTTTAATAAAGCATTCCTTTGTTTTAAATTCTGTTGGTATCGAATTAGCCTTTGCAAGTAATTTTGGTCAGCCTGACAGATCATGCTATCAAAAAACTTTCTTCTTTCCTCACTACCTCCATTGATAATTTCAGTATCATCTGGAGCAATGATCACCAGGGGAAGAAGCCCTATATGGTCGCTGAGTTTGGTGTAAGGCTTGCCATTGACTTCTATGCGTTTTTTTTTACCACTTTCAAAGAAACAATTGATACCCAATTCTTTCCCTAGTAGATCAAACTCTCCTTTTATTGTGAAAAAATCTTTTTCATGCATTATATGATTACTGTCGATAGGTATAAATGCACTTTTGGTTAAACACAAATAATGAATAGCATCCAAAAGGTTGGTTTTTCCAGCACCATTTTCACCAAAGAAACAATTAACCCCTTGATCAAAAACCAAATCCAAATTTTGGAAGTTTTTAAATTGAATTAATTTTAAGTTTTTTAAGTACATGGCTTAAGACAGGATGTTTTTTACTATTTTCGGAAAAGGTCTCAAAATTGCTTTGATTTCATTATATTTGAGTCCAAAGTTAGCATATTTTATAGAATACGGTATGGCAAAGAAGAGTTCTAGTACAAGTAAATCTAAAGTAAAATATTCCAAAGAAACCTATCACAACTGGTTCGAGAGCATGTTGCTTATGAGGCGTTTTGAAGAAAAAGCAGGACAGCTTTATGGACAACAAAAGATAAGAGGCTTTTGTCACCTTTATATAGGTCAGGAGGCATGTGCAGCCGGAGCGATTTCCGCTCTCGAAAAGGAGGATAAATGGATAACAGCCTACAGGTGTCATGCGACGCCATTGGGCTTGGGAACAGACCCTGGTGCTATTATGGCAGAACTATTTGGTAAAGCTACGGGCACCACCAAAGGTAAAGGAGGATCAATGCACATTTTCGATAAATCAAAAAACTTTGCCGGAGGCCATGCAATTGTAGGGGCTCAAATTCCAATGGGCTTGGGTCTTGGTTTTGCAGAAAAATACAAGGGCACAAAAAATCTATCCATTTGTTTTATGGGTGATGGTGCTGTAAGGCAAGGGGCATTTCATGAATCGCTCAATTTGGCCATGCTTTATAAAACCCCTGTGATTTTTGTAATAGAGAACAATGGCTATGCCATGGGTACCTCTGTAAAACGTTCTTCTAATGTAGATGAACTGTACAAATTAGGTGAATCCTATGAAATTCCTTCCTTCCCTGTAGATGCCATGAACGTAGAAGAAGTTCATGAAGCAGTCAAAGAAGCAGCCGAAAGGGCAAGAAAAGGTGATGGACCTACCTTATTGGAGTTCAGAACTTATAGGTACAAAGGGCACTCAATGTCTGATCCTCAAAAATACAGAACCAAAGAAGAGGTGGAGGAATACAAACAAAGGGACCCTATTGAGCAGGTTAGGGCTACGATTGTGGACAATCAAATCCTTACGGAGGATGAAATAAAGGAAATTGAAGCCAAAGTGAAAAAGCAAGTAGCGGATGCGGTTAAATTTGCTGAAGAATCCCCTTGGCCTGAAGGAGAAGATGCCTTCAAAGATGTTTACATGGAAGACGATTATCCTTTTGTTAGGGAATAAAAAAGCTTAAATATAATAATTTGAAAAACTGTTCAGGATGCATTCTGAATGGTTTTTTTTTGACCGTATGTTTTGCTATTAGGTGCTTAAACACGATTCGAGTGAATTTCTTCTTGTAAATAGGTCCAATTTAAATTTCTTCGATTCTTCTTTTTAGGTTTCCCATAGTCGTCCATAGATTCTTTCTGATTATTGGATCTACTATCCATCTAGGCAAGCCTTCTTCCGGAACGGATATAACGTGGTAACTTAAAAGCGTCTGACCATTTTTCTCCGCGATCACCCACCTGCCTTTCAATCCTGTCATTTGAACCTTGTTTTCTTTGTGGGAAAAAGTTCTGGTTTCCTCAGACCTAAAAAATATGGTATTGCCATCCTTGCTTTCTACGAGCTGATTGTAAAGGTGACATTCTCTTAACACAGGTCGTCCAGCTATATAACCAGGAAAGACCACATATGAGCGTTGGAAACCTTACGCCGGAAGAAATCCATCAAACCAATCAAAAAAGAGAGAGGTTATGGAAGAACTATTACACTAAAAACTGTACGCTTGTAAATCCATTACAGGATTAACTAACACTGTAAACTTATAGTAGTATTTAATTATTAATCTGTTAACGTTTTTTAGGACGAGTCAAGCGTAGCGACTCAGGGCTAAAAATGAACCGAGGAATTAAGGTAAAAAAGCTTCTATGTTCTTATAAACCTTGTTTTAGGTTGACATTTAGCGAAATAAACCTGCAAATGGTAAAAGATTTATATGGAATTAAGGAATAAGATTCGTGGTTGCATAACCATAATCGAGAAGTGGTGTAATTACACCTTTCCATTCCTATTTTCACATTCCAGGATTGATGAACTGGATTTTGGAACTTTTTCTATTACTTTTGTGGGTTAAAATCCTTTTATTACAAAGGATTCTATTGGTTTTAGTGCCTTATTAAATGGTCGAAACAAAAATCGACTGGTATTTTATTCTTTTATGAAAAATCCGAACCAGAGCAATATCCCTAAATTCATTGCCATTAGTGAGCAAATCATTGGTAAGATAATCTCAGGAGAGTTGCTTCCAGGGGAAAAGGTACCCTCTGAAAATGAATTGATTCATTCCTTTGGTGTAAGCAATACCACAGCCAGAAAGAGCCTGCAAGAAATAGAATCCCGAGGCTATGCCCGGCGAATAAAAGGGAAGGGAACTTTTGTGCTCAATAAAACAGAAGGCTATCATTTGGTAAGAACTTTAGGTTCTATTGATGCCACAAGAAGAGGTTTTGATGAAGGCTTGAAGGTGGAAGGCTTTAAACCCAAAACCATTGTACTGGAAAAAATCGTTCTTGAGCATGGTGTGTCAGCAGAAATTAGTGGCAAAAATTATATTATAGAAGGCCCGGTATTAAAAGTGCATCAACTAAGGTATGCAAACGATATGCTGTTAAAAGATGAGACCAAATACATCTCATTGAAGCTTTGCCCCAAGATCAATATGCTTTCCACAGATCTATCCTATTTCAAGGTGTATGAGGAAAAATACCAGCTGAAGATCTCCGACATCAAACAAAATTTAAGTGCAATCATCCTACCTTCGGATGACCCAACAAATAATTTTGATTTAGATAAGCCTTTACCGGTTTTTGTGTTGGACAGCGTGGTATTGAGCAGCAAGGATGCAGTACTTGAATTGGAGAAGTCTCTCTATAGGGGTGATAAATACAAATTTGCTATCATTGCGCATCCTGAGTACAATGGAAAGTGATGGCTGTTAGCGGGTTTTATCCTAGTTATCTTCTATTAATATTTCTGACTTTTGGTATTTTTTGTTGTGGTGATATTTGCTAGATGCTTAATTTTTCTGTAAAGTGTTTTTCTTAGAGCGTTAAGAGATATTCTGTAAATTATATGTTTATAGCTTTATTATTTCGTTTATATTTGGTATTACTAAGTCAAATGGTAAAATAATAAATAAAAACTTGCTTTTTAATATTTATCGGTTTATCATTGTTCTATTAACTTAGAGCGTTAAGTATAATGAACCCAAAAATTAAATGGTATATTTTAGCAATGGTATTCATTGCTACTGGCCTAAATTTTTTAGACAGGCAGGTCTTATCCATGACCATAATAAAAATTCAAGAAGAACTTTCTATTTCTGATGTTCAGTATGGCTGGGTGAATACCGGTTTTCTGGTTAGCTATGCATTGATGTTTACCATAGGCGGTCGCTTAATCGATAAATTCGGAGGAAAAAAGGGGCTTGGTTTTTCAGTGGGGATTTGGTCTTTGGCCAGTGTATTACATGGGGTCATGAACAGTTTTTCCCAATTACTGGGCTTTCGTTTTTTACTCGGAGTGGGTGAAGGGGCATGTTTTCCCGGGGCAGCTAAGACTGTGTATGAATGGTTTGATGAAAAAGAAAGAGCCCTAGCCAATGGTATAGCTATTGGAGGGGCTGCAATTGGGGCAGTAGCTGCTCCTCCTTTGACTATTTTGATTGCTGGTGAATATGGTTGGCGCTGGAGTTTTGTCATTCCGGGGATTATTGGCCTGGTCTGGATTATTTTTTGGTTTAGCCAATCCTGGAAAAATAGCTTGCATGCCAGAGAGGCGAAAGCATTAGCTGCTTCTGCTGAGCCTGTAGTGCAAATTTCTATAAAAATGCTCCTAAAAAATAAAACGGTTCAGGTATTTATTCTAATCAGGTTTCTCTTAGATCCGGTATTTTACTTTTTGATGTTTTGGGTGCCTAAATACCTTAATCAGGAGCGGGACTTATCTTTCGAACGGATTGGTGAATTGTTTTGGATACCCTTCTTGGCATTAGGGCTTTCCAATATTCTAGGCGGTTGGTGCTCAGATAAATTGGTTGCCAGGAATTTCAGTATCAATGCAGCCAGAAAGTGGGTGATGGGCTTTGCAGCCGCACTAACCCTTGTGGCACCTTTTATTTCCACGGTTTCTACTGTCGAGGTAGCCATTCTTTTAATGTCTTTGATGATGCTTGCCCATGGTTTTTGGATCACAAATTACATTACTGCTATAGCCGATGTGTTTGGTAAATATGCTACCTCATCAGTGGTAGGATTGTCTGGGACAGCAGGTGCTATTTCTGGGATGATCATCAATCCATTAATCGGATGGATTGCCCAAAACTATTCCTATGGACCACTATGGTTGGTCTCAGGCTTCATGTATCCGGTGGCATTTATCATTTTGATGGTGTTTATACCAAAAATTAAAACAATCGAATTCAGTAAATAAAACACCTTTAACAATTGGAATTGTATCATTTTGTCAATAATAACATAGTGCGTTAAGATAAATAATAAATATTAAACTTAATAAAATGAAGGCAAATAATGGAAGTGGAAATGCTGTAAAGGGCAAATATAAAATTGAAAGAAGGGAATCCTCTTTGCCTCGAATTGGTGTTTTTGGCGTAGGCTATTTTAAATACTGGGCACAATTTGAGGGGCTTTTGGATGATTTATTAGCGAAGCAAAAAGTGCTGATAGAGAAAATTGAGAAAAATAGGGCGGAGGTAATTGATTTTGGTTTGGTGGATGATGCACAGTCCGCCTATGATCTGGTGCCTAAGCTCCAAGCTGAAAATCTCGACTTGATATTTTGCGACATGCTCACCTATGCTACCTCAAGCACTTTCGGGACCATTATTAAAAACATCAATGTCCCCATAGTTTTGGTAGCCTTACAGCCAGACAAGGCAATGGATTACCGTAAAGCTTCTACTTATATGCAGCTTTACAATGATGATGTATGCTCATTGCCTGAATTTGCCGGCGTGGCCGTAAGAATGGGTAAAAAAGTGCCAGAAGTTATCATAGGGACTTTACATGACGATCCAGAATCAGAGGTCATGATCAGTGAATATTGTAAAATAGCAAATGTATTACATGGTCTGAAAACAGCCAGGATTGGCCATATTGGCCATCCTATAGAAGCAATGCTGGATATGCACACTGATTCTACCATGCTTACTGCCCATTTTGGAGCGCATATCGTTCAGTGTGAAGCCAATGAAATTGTGAGAAATTACGCTGAAAAAGTTTCTGAAGCGGAGGTAGCTGAGGAAGAGAATCGTATTTTATCATTTTTCGACACTCCTGATCCCGTTTCTGATCCCATCTCTGAGAAGTTGAAAAAGGAAGACTTAAAGGTGGCGGCTGGAGTTTCTGTGGCTTTAAAGAAGTTTGTAACGGATAGGAATCTTGATGGACTGGCCTATTATTACAATGGAGAAGATCACAGTGAAACCCAAAAGGTGATGGCCAATCTTATTGTAGGGAATTCTCTTCTTACTAGTTCTGGTTTTCCCATGTGCGGCGAGTCCGATTTAAAATGTTGTATGGCCATGTTTATCATGGACCGTTTCGGTATAGGCGGGAGTTTTGCTGAATTTCACCCAATAGATTTTAAAGAAAATTTTGTATTGGTGGGTCATGATGGCCCCCACAATCTCTCCATAGCTCAGGGAAAACCGGTGCTTAGAAGTTTGAAAAAGTACCATGGAAAACCCGGATTTGGAGCTGGAGTAGAATTCAAAATTAAAGAAGGCCCGATTACCATGCTGAGCATTAGCTCCAATTATGAAGGTAAATTCAAATTTGTCATCGCAGAAGGAGAATCAGTAGAAGGACCCATTCCACCCACAGGAAATACAAATACAAGAGGTTTTTTCAAACCAGATGTGCGCACTTTCCTGACCAATTGGATCAAAGAAGGGCCAACCCATCATTTTGCTTTGGGCATAGGGCACCATTCCAAAAGCATCCAGAAAATAGCCAATTATCTAAATATAGAATCGGTAATAGTAGTTTGAATTAATGAATAACCCAAAATAACTGACCATGAAAACACTTATTAAAAGTTTTGTTTTTGTAATGGTACTCTGCTTTTGCATGGGCCATTTCGAGCTATTAGCACAAGCAGGCAATGGCCTGATGTTAAAAGGTACGGTGACGTCTGCAGAAGATGGAGTCACAATTCCGGGCGTAACTGTCCTTGAAAAAGGTACATCAAACGGGACGGTTACAGACATTGACGGAGGGTATCAAATTACGCTTGGCAATGGGAATGCTGTCTTGGTCTTTTCTTATGTAGGCTTTGCCAAGACGGAGATTCAAGCAGGAAACCGAAGTACCCTGGATGTCCAACTCCAAATGGATATGGAACAACTTAATGAGGTTGTAGTAGTAGGGTATGGTACCCAGAAAAGAAAAGACCTAAGTGGTTCTATATCCCGGATTACCAGTGAGGAGTTTATGCAACCTTCTACAGGAAGTTTTGATCAAATGCTCCAGGGAAAGGTCGCCGGCGTTCAAATCAATCAGACCACAGGTGCGCCGGGAGGAAATGTAAACATTCTAGTTAGAGGTGTAAGTTCAATTTCAGGAGGAAATCAACCCTTGTATGTAATTGATGGCTTTCCAGTGGATGGCGGATCAAATTCTGACATGAGTGGGTATGGAGGAGACAGCTTTTCCTCCGCAAACATGGCTTCCAATACTGCGAACAGGATTAATCCGCTGAATTCAATTAATCCATCAGATATTGCCTCCATAGAGATTTTGAAAGATGCCTCTGCCACTGCTATTTATGGTTCAAGAGGATCAAATGGTGTGGTGATCATCACCACCAAGCGAGGGAATTACGAAAAGGCACAGATTAGCCTTGACATGTCTTATGGCTACCAGGAGGTGGCCAATAAACTAGACCTGATGAATTCACAGCAGTACGCTGATTTTGTAGCAGATGGAAGAGACAATGCGTGGATTTTTCGTGGCGGATCAATAGATGATCCCAATGAGGTAAGAAATGCTGCAAGTAGGGTAAGGCCGGAATTTAGAAACCCCGAATCTCTAACTATTGATACAGATTGGCAGGATGTGCTTTTCAGAACTGCTCCGGTAAGAAACGCGCAGTTATCTTCCAGGGGAGGGACTGACAAAACAAGTTTTTTTATCTCGGCAGGATATTTTTCCCAAGAGGGGGTAGTAATCAATTCTGATTATAACAGGTTCAATTTAAGGGTAAATGTGGATGCCCAGATTTCCAATAAGATCCGGATAGGTACTTCCACCTATGGGTCTTATGGTTATGGAAGGTTTGCCAATACAGAGTCACACTATGGGCAGGGAGGATTGCTTTCCAATGCACTTGCTGCTTCTCCTACCATTCCAGTATATGATGATGAAGGCAATTATTATTTCAATCAGGCAGATGTTACTGATGGCTTAGGCTTTTTTGCGAATGTATTGGCAGTGAGTGAAGGTTCTGAAGACAGGAGAAATGTGATGAATGTTTATACCAATAATTATTTAGAGGTAGATATCAATGAAAATCTGATGTTCAGAACTTCGGCAGGGATTAATTATTCTTCAAGCAATATTCGTCTTTGGAGGTCCAATGCAGTTCCTCAATATACATCACTTAATTATCCTGCAACTGCAGGGGCTACTAAGATAGACAATATCAATTGGCTGAATGAAAACACGCTTACATTCAATAAAGCTTTCGATAACAAGCATTTCTTAAATGCGGTAGCCGGATTTACAGCCCAGAAAAATAGCAGTGATCGTTTATCAGCCGGAGCATCTGATTTTCCGACTAATTATGTAACCTACCTGTCTGGAGGGATAGTAAATGCTGGTACACAAACCCTTAATGAGTGGGCATTATTATCTGTAATGGCCAGGGTAAATTACTCTTTTGACAGCAAATACCTTTTTACCGCTACCATTAGAAGAGATGGTAGTTCCAGGTTTGGTAATAACTTCAAATGGGGTTCTTTTCCTTCTTTTTCTGTAGGATACAATATCTCTGAAGAAGAGTTTTTAAGCAATGCTGATTTTTTGTCCAACCTGAAAATCAGGGCCAGTTACGGGATTTCAGGGAACAATCAAATCGGAAACTATACACATATTGGATTATTGTCCACCAGAAGGTATATCAATGAAAGCGGCTTGATACCGGGTTTAGTTCCAAGCAGTCTTGCCAATGATGACCTTACTTGGGAAATTTCAAAACAAACCAATTTCGGAATCGATCTGGGATTGTTTCAGGATAGAGTTACCCTTACAGCAGATATTTACAGGGATCTTAAAACAGACTTGCTGTTGGCCGTTCAATTGCCAGCTGCTTCAGGTTTCTTTAGTTCAGTACAGAATATTGGGGATATTGAAAACAAAGGTTTGGAATTGGGATTGAATACAGTAAATATTCAGAAAACCAATTTCACATGGAACAGTAACCTTACATTTACAGCCAATAGAAACAAAGTACTTAAACTTGCTACTGAAGGAGGGAGAATTTCAAACTCTTCCTATCAAATCACCCAAGTTGGGCACCCTGTGTCAAGTTTTTATTTGATCAACAAACTGGGCATTTTTATGAATAGCGATGAAGTGGAAGGCGCTGCCTTGTTTCACCCAAGAACCCAAGCTGGGGACATTAAATTCGAAGATGTAAATGAGGATGGAGTAATCAATCAAAATGACAGAAAAATTGTAGGTAACCCTTGGCCAGATTTCATATGGGGTGTGACCAATAATTTTGAGTTAGGGAATTTTAACTTAAATATTTCTGTAGTAGGATCCCAGGGTGCCGAGACATATATAGCTTCAGGGGGTGCCTTAAGGGGGTCTAATGGCGTCCAAAACGGTTTAGCTTTGCAAGACCGAAGGTGGCGCTCTGAAGAAGATCCCGGTGATGGCATTATCCCGCGGGCGATCAGAAGTAACCACGCCCTTGGATTTGGTACCTCCTCCAACTTCTTATTTGATGCATCTTTTATTCGGATCAGGAATGTGATGCTAGGCTATAATATGCCTAAAGAACTAGTTTCTAGATTTAGACTGACAGGTATGAATGTTTATACCAGTATTGCCAATGTTTTCACTTTTACTGATTATCCCGGTTATGATCCAGAATCCAGTTCCACAGGAGACAATGTGGTCAATGCTGGTATTGATTATTTGAATTACCCATTGCCACGTACCTACACCCTAGGCCTAAAAATAACTTTATAATTTAAATTGATTGTGTCATGAAAAAATATGTTTTATATATTCTGACCCTTCTGGCAGGGACCTCCTGCTCAGATTTTCTAGAATTGCAACCTGAACATCAAATCAGTGACGGCTCATTCTATAAAAATGCCAACGATTTTGAGACAGCACTTATAGGTAGTTATTCAAGTCTTCAGAACCTATACGATGCCAATTTGGTGTATGTTGGGGAATTGACTACGGACAATGCCGAAATTCAGTGGACTACGCCTTCAATTTTCGAGGTGGAGTTGGATGAAGTCAATTTTACTTCTGCTAATAATTTTTTGAATTCAATATGGCAGATAAGTTTTAACCTTGTTTCCCAATCAAACAATATACTGTCTAGAATCGATGGCGTGGCCATGGGCAACCAGATCAAAGATCAGTTAAAAGGGGAAGCATTATTTTTAAGGGCTTTCGGCAATTTTAACTTGGTCAGGACATTTGGTCCGGTACCTATTGTGGAGGTAGCTTTTCGTAGCCCTGGAGAAATTGCTGCTTATGATATGTCCCGTAAACCTGAAGCGGAAGTATACCAAATGATAGAAGAAGACCTGAATCAGGCAGTTTCACTTCTTTCAGGAGTAAATGGTTTAGGCAAATCCAGGGCTTCAAGTGCCGCCGCGATGACTTTACTGGGAAAGGTCTACCTAACCAAAATGGAATACAGCAATGCGGAAACTGCATTAAAAGGAGTAGTAGACAGCAATGAGTTTTCGCTTGAATCGGACTATAAAAGCTTGTTTACCAATGGGAATGATGAACTGCTCGAATCCATTTTTGAAATTAAATATATGTCTGGTAATCTAGGGGTAGGGAATGGCTTTTCCAGCACATTTACACCGGCCAGATTTGATATGGACATTTTCCCGAATCAAATGCAAGGTTCAGGAAGAATTTTACCTACACCCGAAATGGCTGATGCTTATGAGGATGGCGACTTGAGAAGGGCAGCTTCTATTGGAGATTCTGTAAGGGTAATCTCCGGAGGGTTTGAAAAGGAACTGTATGGATTGAAATTTGTAGATTTCACAACAGGAGTTACTGGAGATGGTGGGATTAATTTTACTGCGTTAAGATACGCCGATGTATTGCTGATGTATGCTGAGGCCCTCAATCAAAACGGCAATCAAGACGAGGCAATGAACTACTTAAACATGGTTCGTGATCGGGCAGGATTGCCAGACCTGAGCGGCTTGGATCAAGTTGCATTAGCAGATGCACTCGCACATGAACGCAGAGTGGAATTATTTCTTGAGGGTCACCGATGGTATGATTTGGTAAGAACTGGAAAGCTATTAACTGTAATGAACACTTACTTCGAGCGGAATAGTTTAAATTTTGAGGTACAGGACTACAACAGGCTTATGCCTATTCCGCTTAGGGAACTTGATATTAATCCAAGCTTAGGACAAAACACTGGTTATTAATGAGGAAACGAAGCAATACATTGCGAAACTTTTGGTTGGTTTTGTTGTTGGGTCTGGTTTGTTTACCTGGGCTTGCACAGAACAACTTAAAGGGTAAGAATTTCCAAAGTATTACCTTGGAAACCTCGCTAAAGCCATTTAAGAAGAAGGACAAAGCCTATATCAGGGCAGTGGCTCATGAAATGTTTACCCAATGGCATTCCCTGCTGCGGCATGCCGATACGGTATCGATCATGTTATGGACCAGCGATGGTTCTGAAATTCTCGATTACAAGGGTACTATGGAGCAACCGCTGGAGTGGGCCAAATACATGGGAAATCCCAATACAGAACATGAGGTAGGATCGGGGCCTGAGTCCCTCTCCTTGCACCAAAGAGCGTATTTGTACCAAGATAATCCTCCTGACTTCACCTATGGTGACCTTGCTTTTATTGTAAAGGTACTTAAAGAGGAAGGACGAAAGGTAACAGGCAAGCCAATTAAAGTGGGCGCAACCTTTGACCCAGGACCTGAATTTGCAAAATCTCCTTTCAAATATGAGAAACATCCTGAGATACTTGGTGGCAACGCCATGGGAAACAAGACCTTTGTCAGCGCTTACGCTGTATTGAATGGTGACAGTGAATCCTATGCTGGATTTCCTGAGGGAATCCCTGATCAAACTCCTTTTGGAACCTTCTTTGGTAGACAAAGTCAGCATTTTCTCGACGATCTTGGTTTCGACTATATCTGGCTAAGCAATGGGTTTGGTTTTGGAGCAGAAGGATGGGCCGCTACTGGAGCCATTTTCAGTGGAGAAAATTTTGCTCAGGAAAAATTAGCTTCATCTGCTGATAAAGTGGTAGGATTCTGGAAGTTATTTAGGGAAGAGTGTCCTGATTACCGGATCCAAACCAGAGGGACCAACCTTTCTGTAGGAGCTGATTTAGCTAGAGATGCAGTTGATTTGAGAAATATATACAAGGGAGGGTTCAATATGTTGCCTCCCCCCAATTCACCTTGGGCAGCATTGGATGGAGATTTTGGTTTAGAATTGGCAGGTTATATGTCAAGAATGGCCATGTTGCCGGACAATAGATTTCCATTTAGGTATTATACCCATGATCCTTGGTGGATCAATAGTCCATGGCTGGACCGCTATGGAAGAGAGCCGCATGATATTTATTTGCCCTTGGCAGTAGCAAGAATCGATGAAGAAGGAAAAATAGGAGTACCTACGCATTTAAATTTCCTGACCATTGATGACAGCTATGGCAATATGCCAACACAGGTGCCTGACGAGGTAATGCCTCATATCTTAAAAGCACGCTACGACATGCCCACAGCTCCAGGGCCTCTCGTCTGGGTCTATCCATTTGATGAGTACCATGATTGGGCAAGGGATTACACGGACAGGCTGCCAGAAATTTATTATGGAGACTGGTTTATAAGACAAGCGATCAATAGTGGGCTTCCTATGAATACGGTAATTTCTACTACTTCTCTGCAAAGTGCTATCGCTAATAATCCAGGCCTTTTTAAGTCTTCGATACTTTTGACTATTGCCCCAGAAAAAAATTCTGAGAATGAGAAAACACTAATGAATTTTGTGAAAAATGGAGGGCAACTCATTGTCTTTGGACCTGTGGATCATTCAAGCAAGGCCTTTATGGATTTTATTAACCTATCCAATACTAGACCGCTCTTTGGTGAAATGGATCTGTTTTCAGAGGTTGGTATAGATATTATCAAAGGGGAGGTCCCACAAAAAACCCGACACCTCTCTTTATTTTCTGGTGGAGGATTCCGTACGGTGATCCATAAGCCCAAAGATACTTTTACCCAAGCTTTGTCAAATGTGAAGCAAGGTGATGAAGTAAGGGATATGGCATGGGTGAAGCAAGATCCAGATTGGAATGGAGGAAAAGTTGTTTATCTAAGAGGTACCAATTCCAGTAGCTTTACCGGTGGAAGGTTATTGACCCCTGACAATCCGGAAGAATTTCAGATCGTTCCGACCATGCTAAGACAGCTGCTAGGTACCTTCGGAATGCAATTAAAAATAGAAAAGGAAAACGTAGGAATCAAAGACCCTGTACTCACTATCAATCGTTCTGACAATGCTTTTATCTTTTCCGGTTACAATCCCAATTCTACCGTAAAGCAGTCCTTTAAATTTGAACAAGGAGCACCACTAATACTGGGCTTAGAGACAATTCTTGAAGATGGTTTTTCCAACTACACCATGCCAACCGCATGGCATAGGGAATGTCGTGCTTTTATTACCCAGGCCTCAGGAATGGTTTCATTTAAAGAACTTCATTCAGGCCAGAAGGGCATAAGTAAGCGGTATAGCGTCAGCGGTTTACATAATGGGTCACTTAGAATATATCCATCCGATGGGGTGACTGCAGAAAAACTAAATGTATACCTGAATTCAAGGTATCCTTGGAATACCGGTGATGTTTCTTTCACCGAAGTGAAAAATGGCAGCGAGCGCTATTTTGAAATCAAGGATATCTCAGGAACTGTCGTATTTTCATGGTAAATTAGGTAATAGATAATAGGGTAATGATGAGAAAAAAAATAGACAATCCTTGGTTTCAAGCCCTATTCATGCTGTGTGGTTTGATGACGCTGGCAGGTTGCCAAAGTGAAAAAAAACAGGAAAAAGAAGAAAGACCTAATGTGTTGGTCATTCTGACAGACCAGCACACCAATGATGCGTTGAGTTATTTGGGCAATCCTCACCTGAGTACCCCCGCAATGGACCAGTTGGCAGCTGAGGGCACCTTTTTTACGGCCTCTTATTGTACTTCTCCTGTTTGCGGGCCAGCTAGAAGTAGCTTGATCACGGGAAGGATGCCTCATGAAACAGGTGTGGTTTGGAACTCCACCCATATCCGTCCAGAAGTACCCACTATAGGTCATATTTTCAAACAATCAGGATACAATACAGCCTGGGTAGGAAAGTGGCATTTGCCAGAATCCTATCCAGCGAAAACAGCAATGGATTCCGTAGCGGGTTTTGCTGTTGTACCTTTTCAATCATTGAAAAAGGAATGGGATCTGGGTGAAGATACAGACGGGCCTATTGCAGACGCCACAGTGAATTACCTCAATAATTACAAGGAGAATAAGCCTTTCTTATTGACGGTTTCACTTCACAATCCCCATGATATCTGCCATGTTCCCAGAAGGCCTGATGAATATGCCAAAGCCGGTGAATTGGAAGGTTTACCCCCTTTGCCTAATAACTTTGAGATTGACCCAAAAGAACCGCAGTTCCTTGCCGAAAAACGTTTGATGGATCACTATGGTGATGAGTTATTAAAGACCAAAGATTATACTCCGGAGGACTGGCAGGCATATTTGTACCATTATTATCGATTTACCGAAATGGTGGATAGAGAAATTGGTAAAATTTTGCAAGCATTGAAGAAAAATGGTTTCGACGAAAATACGATTGTGGTACTTACAAGTGAACATGGAGACGGGGGTGCTGCGCACAAGTGGGCAGCTAAGTTAAGTTTGTACGAAGAGGCTGCCACTGTCCCTTTTATTATCAGGTACAAGGGCCATGTTCCTTCTGGAAATATTGATAGAAACCAATTGGTTTCAGGGATTGATTTAGCCCCCACCATTATTGATTATGCAGGCTTGTCTACTTCTGCTAAATTTACTGGAAATAGCCTTAAACCAGTTTTGGAGAATCCGGGAGAAAGGTTGAGGGAGTATTTGGTGGTGCAGTTAGCTGATGACAAACTGGATTCCAGCAGGCAGGCCAGATTGATCAGAAACAATCGGTACAAATATAATTTGTACAATCATGGGGAACGCAACGAACAATTGTTCGATTTGTGGAAAGACCCCGGAGAGCAGCACAACCTTGCCTATTTGAATGCCTACCAATCAGTCAAAAAAAAGATGCATGTAGCCCTGGATGAATGGATAGCAGCCACAGGAGATGATTTTTATCAATGGAGTCCTTTGCCCAATAGTAGTGATAAATAGTCTGATTTTATTTGAATTACGCCACTTCTCGAGAAAAATTATACAGACCTGACAAAATCCCGACGGAAGTTACCTACGTAACGTTACTTTCTAACTTCTTCGAATCTGGGGGGATTTTAAATTTAGACGATTAACATAAAAGCCATAAGCCATGAAGTTTAGTACTTATCTCTTTTGTTTTATTGCCAGTATTTGTGGCATGTTTTCTTTTGCGCTGCAAGCCCAGGAAAGTACGGTATACAATCAGATGCGGCAAAATTTCCTACAGCCACCGAGTACAGCCAAGCCTACTGTTTACCATTGGTGGTTGGGAGGCCATGTGGATACTTTGAGACTAAAAGAGGAGATTCTTTCCTTTGATGAGGCGGGAATAGCCGGCTTCACCATATTTGAAATTGGCTCCAGAGATACTGTGCTGGTAGGTACAGGACCAGCATTTTTGGGCGATGAATCTTTGGAGACCATTAGAGTTGCCGTAGATGAAGCTGGTAAATATGGCATGGAGGTAGGATTGAATACGGCAAGTAGCTGGAATGCTGGAGGCAATTGGCTTACCCCTAAACATGCAGCAAAATCTATTTACCAACGCAAGGTGAATGTAACAGGTGGAGGAAAGAAAAAAATTAAATTGCCCTTCCCTGAAATCCCAGAAACTGATCCCCGAGGCAGAAAACGTATTATTTCTTATGGCAAAGATGGCAAGCCAGTATATTCAGAAGAGATAGCGGTTTTGGCTATACCTCTGGTTGCTGACAATGTGGTAATGGATACCAGTCGTATAAAGGATGTTTCCCTTTACTTTGACGCCAAGAAAGAAGTGCTGAATTGGGATGTTCCGGAAGGAGAATGGAAAATTGTACGGTATGTCAGTTCCAATTCTGGAGAAAATTTGGTGCTGCCAAGTAAGTATTCAGCAGGGCCTATTGTAGATCATTTTGATGCTGAGGCCACGGCTTTTCACTTCAATTATATTATAGACCGATTGGAATCTGTGATGGGGGATTTGCGTGAAACGGCCTTGAAAAATCTATACATGGCAAGTTATGAAGCCAGGGGGTTCAATTGGACACCTACTTTACCGCAAGAATTCCAGGCCCTAAATGGCTATGATATAAAGAAATTCCTTCCCCTTCTATTTGAAGAAATGGCGCTTTCTAATGAAGCTACTTCTGCTTTCAGGGCGGGATTTCAAAGAACATTGTCTGAATTGATGATCAAAAACTTCTACATGAAGTCCAAGGAGATCTGCAATGCCCATGGGTTGAAAAACAATAGTGAAGCAGGAGGACCCGGTTATCCCTTGCACAATGTCCCAGTGGAACCCTTAAAGGCATTGGGTAAAGGTTTGGACATCCCTAGGGGGGAATTTTGGATCAACCACCATAACTTTAGTGATGAGGGGATGGATGTGCTACGGGTAGTCAAGGAAGTCTCTTCCGCCTCACATATTTATGGTTTGGGAATGGTGGAAATGGAAGCATTTACCACTTTTCAACAGTGGCAAGAAGGGCCATTTGAAATGAAACCTATGGGAGACAGGGCTTTTGCTGAGGGCATGAATAGGGTAGTGGTACACGGGTCTACACATAATCCAGAAGGTACCGGTTATCCGGGTATCGTTTACCATGCTGGCACACATTATAATGATAAAAGGGTCTGGTGGAAGAAAATTCGGCCTTTTAATGAATACCTGGCAAGGATATCTTATGTTTTACAGGAAGCCGATTTCAAAGCGGACGTTTTGTATTATTACGGTGACACCATTCCCAATTATGGAGGTCACAAGCGCAGTCGCTTTAACCCTGGTGAAGGCTATGATTTTGAGTTGGTCAATACTGAAATACTACTTGGACTAGAGGTAAAAAATGGGAAAATTCTAAATCCGAGAAATGGTGCTGAATTTAGTGTGCTGGCACTGACCAAAGAATATGAGATCAACCCGAAAGTGTTGGTAAAACTGGAACAAATGGCAAAAAGTGGTGCCATTATTACGGGGCCTAAACCCAGTAGAATTGCTCCAGAAAGAAATATGAAGGATCTACCCAACATGAATGGTTGGCTGAATAGTATATGGAAACCCTACAGCAAGCAAACTTTCAAACCAGGAAGTGGGGCCATCTATTATGGCGCCTCGGTAGGAGAGATTCTTCAGCAATTGAAAATCAGTCCTGATTTTGATTATAAAGACAAAGGGTATTATACCCTTGATTACACCCATTACCAAAAGAATGGAATGGATTTTTATTTCCTTGCCAATACCACGGGGGAATGGATGTCCAGAGACTTGAAATTCAGACAAGAGGGAAAGACTCCAGCGTTATGGAATCCTGAAAATGGAGGCATAACGGCCATTCCTGTTTTTGAAGAAACAGTGGAGGGGATCACCCTTCCTTTGACCCTTGCTCCCTACGAGAGTACATTTGTGGTTTTTAAAGCTGGTGACAAACAAGCGCATTTCACAAAAATAGCCCATGATGGCGTTCATCCTCCGAAGCTTCGGTACAGTGATCAAGGCATTGAGTTCTGGGAAGAAGGTGAATTTGGCTTGGATCAAAAAGACAACTCCCTTGCCCTTAATAATTATCCGAAAGTAAAAAAACTTGAAGGAGCCTGGGAAATCTATTTTCCCGAAGGATGGGGAGCTCCGGAAAAAGCTATTTTTCCAGAATTGAAATCCTGGACGGCGTCTGCTATTGAAGGAATC